>Ga0310696_10010200_pt1 | contig 10829 bp, 5 predicted proteins | sample AusTroGonzalo_MG_4_FD_203885 | JGI IMG/M metagenome (GOLD analysis project Ga0310696, IMG submission 203885) | Bovine rumen microbial communities from tropical cattle in Woodstock, Queensland, Australia - Gonzalo_02 (v2) (version 2) | ecosystem: Host-associated > Mammals > Digestive system >... | reverse complement strand
ACCTTCGACGAGGACATTTACATCAAGGGTAAGGTTTCCGCCATCCTCTACACCTTCAGTGCTTCCTACGGCACCGGTACCTTCTGGATTTCCGATGACGGCACCGCCTACGGTGTGACCGAGGACAAGAAGAAGACCACCGCCTTCGACAAGGACTTCGAGTGCTACAGCGTGTACTGGTTCGGCAGCGAGAAAGGCTGGGCCGAAGGAAACGCCCAGCTGGAGATCGGCGACGAGGTCGTCGTCTGCGGCAAGACCACCCTGTACAGCGGCGTGGCCGAGACCGCCAGCAAGAAGGCCTGGGTCTATAGCGTGAACGGTGCCACCACCGACGAAAACGGTGTGGGTAACATGAACGCTCCGTTCAACGTGGCCGGCGCCGAGGCTTTCATCGACCGGATGAATGCCGCCAAGGCCGAAGCCGCTGCCAACGAGCTCCCGGAACCCACCTTCCCGGACGTCTGCGTCAAGGGTAAGATTTCCGCCATCCTCTACACCTTCAGCGCCTCCTATGGCACCGGTACCTTCTGGATTTCCGACGACGGTACCGCCTACGGCGTGGCCGAGAACAAGAAGAACACCACGGCTCCGGACAAGGACTTCGAGTGCTACAGCGTGTACTGGGGCGGCTCTGAGAAGGCCTGGACGGAGGATGATCCTCAGCCCGAGGTAGGCGACGAGGTGATCGTGAAGGGCCAGCTGACCCTCTACGGCACCACCTACGAAACCTCCAGCAAGAAGGCCTGGGTGGCCAGCTACAAGGGCGAAGCCCTGTAGTCCATCCCATTTCCTGATTTTCCCGGCCCGGGACTCCTTGTGAGTTCCGGGCTTTTTTTAGAAAAAAATACTTATATTTGTATATTGCACTAACAACAAAAACAATAACAATTTAACCCATAATTCCCATGAAGCTCAAGAACCTTATCATGGCTGTCCTCGCCACCGGCGCAGTGGTCATGTCCTGCCAGCAGGAAAAACCTGTCTTCGGCATTTCCGCTGACAAGGAAACCATTGAATTCCCCCAGGGCGGCGGCACGGCCCAGGTGCAGGTCACCACGGCCCAGGCCTGGACCGTCAAAATCCCTTCCGATGCCAAGGATTGGCTCACCGCGGACCCTGCCAGCGGCACCGGTAACGCCACCATCACCTTTACGGCCACGGCCAATACGGGCAAAGACCGCAAGACCGGCTTGAAGGTCAATGCCGGCATGGCGGGCTATGTGTCCGTCGCGGCTTCCCAGCCCGGTTCCCAGGTCCCCGGAGACGGCCTCACCGCCGCCACGGCCTGGAGCGCCAGCGAAGCCAACGCCTGGGTCAAGGCCAACCTCGCCGACAAACAGGTCACCACGGAGAAGTACTACATTAAGGGTATCATCCACAAGGTGCAGACCACCTTCGCCGCCAGCGGCACCTACGGCAACGCCATCTTCTTCATCTCCGATGACGGCCAGGCTGCCTCCGACGACTTCGAGGCATTCCAGGTGTACTACCTGGGCGGCCGCCAGTGGAAGACCGGCGACACGGAAGTGAAGGTAGGCGACGAGGTCATCCTCTACGGCCCCGTTACGCTCTATGGTTCCACTGCGGAAACCTCCGGCAAGGGCGCTGCCTACATCTACAGCCTGAACGGTGTCACCGAGGGTGGCAACGGCGGCGGTGAAGATGAGACGGATTACAGCAAGGCGGAAGCCAAGACCGTGGCGGAATTCATTGCCGCGGCGGACAAGAGCACCTATTACAAGCTCACCGGCACCGTCTCCGGCTTCAATGCCCAGTATTGCAGCTTCGACCTTACGGATGCCACGGGCTCCATCTACGTGTACAGCGTACTGGACGCCTACAAGTCCGAATGGTCCTCCAAGATCCAGAACGGCGGCACCGTGGTCATCGCCGGCAAGTACGAATTCTATGAGAAGAAGTCCCAGCACGAGGTCGTGAACGCCGCCATCCTTTCCTTCGAGGCCGGCCAGTCCACCACGGAAGACGACCCTAAGGGCACCGGCACGCTCGCGGATCCTTACAACGCCGCTGCTGCCAACGCCGCAGCTTCGGCCCTGGCGCAAAATGCCAAGAGCGACAGCGATGTCTATGTGAAGGGCAAGATTTCCTCCATCAAGTACACCTTCAGCGCGGATTTCGGCACGGCCACGTTCAACATCTCCGATGACGGCACCACCACCGGCTCCCAGTTCACCTGCTACAGCGTGCTCTATCTGGGCAACCGCGCCTGGGTGGACGGCGACGCACAGGTCGCAGTCGGCGACGAAGTGGTGATCTATGGCAAGCTGTACAACTACAACGGCAACACGCCGGAAACCGCCAGCAAGGAAGCCTACATCTACAGCCTTAACGGCCAGACGGACATTGCCGGCTCGGACAGCTTCGGCGTCAAGAACGCGGCCATTTCCGTAGCCGCCACCGCAACGGAAGCGGTCATCAGCGTGACGGGCAACGTGGCCTGGACGGCTTCTTCCGCGGACGCCACCCTGGATGTCACTTCCGGTGAAGGCGCCGGGGACATCAAGGCCAGCTTCGCGGCCAATACGGACACGGAGAACGCCAAGACCTACAAAGTCACCCTGACCACCACCGCCGACGTAGACAACAAGACCATCGAGGTCATCATCACCCAGGGCAAGGCTTCCAGCGGGAATGCCTTCACGGTTTCCGTCGATTTCCGTTCGGAGAACTCGGATCTGCCCCAGGGCTCTGCCAACAAGAAGCAGGACGGTACTTACACCCTGGGTGGCCAGACCTTCGTGCTACATGCCGCCGACGGCTTCTACCAGGCCAAGAGCAACGACATGTTCTATCTGCTGATTGGCAAGAAGGACTCTTACATCGAGCTTCCGGTGATTGCCGGCAAGGCGCTCATGAACGTCCAGTTCCTTACGGGCGCCGGCGCTTCGGAGAATGTCATCATCGACATTGCCAAGCAGGACGGTACGCTGCTGGGCATCAATACGGAAAAGAACAAGAAGGGTACGGAGTACGACTATACCGTCGCCGGCGAGGTCGGCGCCACCTACAGGATTGCGGTGACCAACGGTTACAACGCCCAGTTCCAGACCCTCACCCTCATTTACGAATAATCTCCCATGTCCGGACGTTCTTTCCTACTGGGCTCCCTTACGCTGCTGGGCGCGCTTCTCCTCTCCTGTAAGAAGGAGGAGGAGCGTGTCCCGGTGCTGAATCTGCCCTCCGTCCTGATCGGGGCCGAAGGCGGCACGCAGACTCTTTCCATCGGTGCGGAAAGCCCATGGACCCTCAGTGTGGAGTACCAGGGCGGCCAGACGGGCTGGATTACCACCAGCACCGCCTCCGGCGACGGATTCGGCAGCGTCACCGTGACGGTGGCCGCCAACGAGACCTCGGAGCCCCGGACGGCCAGCCTCAGGCTGGACACCCGTTCCCATTCGGTGAAGAAGGAGCTCACCCAGGCCGCCTCCGTGGCGCACGGCATGCCCGCCTGGATGGAACTGCCCGCCCCCACGGACAACCAGGACTTGTATTTCTTCACCCACGACATGAAGGGCGGCCAGTACGTGGACAACGCCACCAGCGGCACGCGCAACTGGTCGTTCTATTGGGACAGCAAGAACTACGTTTCCCTCTGGGTGGCCTATCCCCTGAACGCCAGCCTGCTGGAGGGCAATTACGGCCGTTACGACACGTTCATCGACGACCCCATCCTCACGGGACTCAAGATGACACAGCCGTACCTCACCAGCGGCTCCTATGGCGGCGGCTGGACCCGCGGCCACCAGATCCCTTCGGCGGACCGCCAGAAGGCCGACTCCAACAAGTCCACCTTCTATGCCACCAACATGACGCCCCAGCAGTACGACTTCAACGGCGAAATCTGGGCCCGGCTGGAAGGCAAGGTCCGCGTGTACGCCAAGAACTGTGACACCCTGTACGTGTGTACAGGCTGTGACATCCGCACGCCGCTGGACTACACCGGCAACAAGAGCGGCGTCAGCGTGGCCATCCCTTCGGCCTATTACAAGGCTCTGCTGCGCCGGAAGGGGAACGACTGGTCGGCCGTGGGCTTCTATCTGCCCCACAGCGCCAGCATCGCCGGCGACAATTTCCTGAACTATTCCATGTCCATCGAGGCGCTGGAAAAAAAGGCGGGCGTCGATTTCTTCGCCCATCTGCCGGCCTTCCTCGGGCAGGAAAAAGCGGCGGCCATCGAATCGGCCGACCCGAACGCAACACTCGCAAACTGGTAACCTATTATGAACATGAGAAAGATCGTTTTCTCCCTGTCCGTCCTGATGCTTTTGTTCTCCTGCGGCTCCCAGGCCCAGATGAGCAAGGGTGGCAAGAACGGGCCCTCCTATGTGATTGGTTTCTATAACCTGGAAAACCTCTTCGACACCTTCCACGACGAAGGGAAGAACGACTATGAATACCTGCCCGACGGCGCCAACGAATGGACCGACACCAAGTATGCCAAGAAACTCCAGAACATGGCCAAGGTGATTGCCGCCATGAAGGAGGACAACGGCACCTGGCATGCCGTCCTGGGCGTCTCCGAGGTAGAGAACCGCCACGTGCTGGAAGACCTGGTAAGCGAGCCCGCCATCGCGGACGCCAATTACCAGATCGTCCACTACGACAGCCCGGACCGCCGCGGCGTGGACTGCGCCCTCTTCTACCGGCCGTCCATCTTCAAGTACATCACCAGCGAGGCCATTCCCTTCACCTTCGAGGGCTCCCGGATCGACTGGAGCCAGTGGACGCAGGAGGAAATGGACGATTTCCGCACGCGTGACGTGCTGATGGTGCGGGGTACCATCGACGGAGAGATGTTCGCCTTCTTCGTGTGCCACCTGCCGTCCCGTCTGGGCGGCAAGGGCGCGGACCTGCGTCCCCGTGGCGCCGAGATCGCCTATCAGCGGGCCATGGAGCTCCAGAAGGAGTTCCCGGGCATCAAGATCGTGGTGATGGGCGATATGAACGACAACCCCGGCGACATCTCCATGACCGACTTCCTCCGCGGCAAGGAAACCATCGAGGAAACCACGGACCAGGATTTCTTCGACCCGTTCCTCAGCATGATCAAGGCCGGTTACAGCTCGCTGTATTACAGGGGCGAAGGCAATATCTTCGATATCGTGATGGTGAACAACGCCCTGGTCCACGGCCCGGCGGGCACCTTCCAGGTGCAGCCCATCACCCAGGGGAAATACTATGGCCGCGTGTTCTCCAAGCCGTTCATGACCAACCAGAGCGGCCAGTACAAGGGGACCCCGTTCCGTACCTTCTCCAACGGTGCCTTCGTGGGCGGCTTCTCCGACCACTATCCCACCTATATCGTAATCAAGAAATAACGCAATATGACTAGACGTTTAGTATTGGCTTTCGCAGCGGCGTTTGCGTCACTGGCCCTGTTCGCGCAGGCCCCCACGGGCGGCGTGAAGGGCACGGTGGTCAACCGGAACGGCCGCCAGCCCATTGAAAACGCCCGCCTGGTGCTCATGATGGGCGCCCAGGAAGTCGCCACGGTGACTTCGGCCCCGGATGGCACCTTCCTCATCCCCGGCCTGAAGGACGGTATTTATACCCTCATGATCTATGCGCCGGAATTCCTGGAAAGCCAGGTGCAGGTGACCGTGAACGACGGTTTCGTGAAGAACATGTTCAACCTCTCGCTCACCGGCATCCAGCGGGTGACGGAGGTGGACGACGATTCCTTCGCCGCCTTCGACATGGACGACTCCGGCTTCAACGACAACCCCACCATCCTGTTCGGCAGCAATGACGTGTTCAACAACATCGCCGGCTACAACTTCTCCTCCGTCCGTTTCCGCGCCCGCGGCTACAACTCGGAGAGCCAGGAGGTGTATCTAGCTGGCGTCAAGATGAACGATGCCATCACCGGTTACGGCCCCTTCTCCCTCTGGAGCGGCCTGAACGAGGCCATGCGTTCCAAGGAGACGGTCAATGGCGGGGAAGTGTCGGACGTGGCCCTGGGCAGCTACAACGGCGTGACCAATGTCTATGGCACGGCCGATGAAGTCCGCAAGGGCATCCGCGGCAGCATCCTCACCAACAGCGCCCTGTACCGTCTGCGCGTGATGGCGTCCTATGCCACCGGCATGATGGACAACGGCTGGGCCTTCGCCACCAACGTGAGCGCCCGCCTGGGCGGCAATGACTGGATCGACGGCGTCTATTACCGTTCCTTCGCCTATTATCTGGCGGCCGCCAAGAAGCTGAACGACGCCCACACCCTGCACTTCGTCCTCTTCGGCACCCCCGGCGAGCGCGGCGCGCAGATGGCGTCCACCCAGGAGGTCTATGACCTTATGTACGACAACATGTACAACGCCAACTGGGGCTACCAGAACGGCCGCGTGCGCAACGCCCGTGTCCGCAAGACCCACGAGCCCATCGCCTTCATCAAGTGGGACTTCAAGCCCTCGGACGTGTTCCATAGCAGCGCCACCCTCTTGTACCGCTTCGGCAAGAACGGGTACACCGCCCTGGACTGGTACAACGCCCAGGACCCCCGCCCGGACTATTACCGCAACCTGCCTTCCTACTTCTACAATGAGAATGCGGATTACAAGCGGAACAACCAGGCCAAGGCCGTGGAGGCTTTCAAATCCTGGTACAACGAGGATCCGGACGTGGTGCACCTCAACTGGGACCGCATCTATCAGGTGAATACCCTCGCCACGGACGGCCGCGCCAAATACGTGCAGGAAGAGCGCCGCACGGACCAGCAGGACTTGAACCTGGCCTACAACTTCAAGTACCGCCACCGGAACTGGCTCGTCCTCACAGGCGGCCTGCAGGCCAAGTGGAACCGGACGGAGTACTACAAGATCCTGGCGGACCTCCTGGGCGCCAAGTACTTCGTGGACGTGGACAATTTCGCCGACCGCGATTTTGCCTCTACGCCTTACATGGCCCAGAACGACCTCCAGTACTATCTGGACCACAACGGGGCGTCCCGCATCCTGAAGGTGGGCGACAAATACGGCTACGACTATTATGCCCATGTGCACAACTATGGTGGCTGGCTGAACGGTTCGTTCGTCTTCGGCAACCTGGTGGTGAACGCGGGTCTCAAGGCCGGCTTCCAGCGCTTCTGGAGAGAGGGCCTGCTGTATAAGGGCCTGTTCCCGGGCACCTCTTTCGTGGATCCGGTCAGCGGCATCGCCGTGGAGCCCGTCAAGGATTCCAAAGGGGAAGTCGTCACTTCCTACGGCAACTCCAAGAAGGCCGACTTCTTTACCTATGCGGCCAAGCTGGGCGTGAATTACGTCCTGGGCGGCAACATGCGCGTGTACGGCAATGTGGGCTATTTCAATGACGCCCCCAACTTCAATCAGGTGTTCCTGAGCCCCCGCACCCGCAACAGCATGGTGAGTGAACTCACCACCGTCAAGACCTTCGCTTCGGACATCAACTGGCAGTACAGCGGCAGCGGCATCAACGTCCGCGCCACCGCCTATTACGCCACCATCAAGGACCAGAGCAAGATCATGAGCGCCTACGACGACGTGCAGAACGCCTTCTCCAACTTCGCCCTCAGCGGCATTGACCAGCGTCACATGGGTGTGGAATTCGGCTTCAAGATGCCCACCTATATTATCCCGGACCTGAGCATCCAGGGCGTGCTGGCCTTGGGAGAGGCCATTTACACCTCCAATCCCACCATGGTGCAGACGCTGGACAACAGCGCCTCCCTGGTCAGCTACAACGGCAACGAGGTCATGAACGTTTCCTTCTGGAAGTATCACCCCGTCTATCCCCGCGACGTGTACGGCAACATCCCGGAGGGCACCGGCCTCAACGACTACACCCGCCTGCAGAAGCACTACGTGCCTTCCACCCCGCAGACGGCTGTCAGCGTGGGCCTGGCCTGGAACCACAATTACTGGTTCATCGATGCCGACTTTGAATACTTCGACCGCGCCTATCTGGACATGAACCCGCTCTACCGCACGGATTACGCCGTGATGGGCCCGGACTACAAAGCCACCCCGGAGGAGATCGAGTACATGGCCGCCCAGGAGAAATTCAAGCCGGCCTACCTCCTGAACCTCTCTGTCGGCAAGTCCTTCTACATCCAGCGCAAATACCAGCTGGGCTTCTCGCTCAACGCCAAGAACCTGCTGAACAGCAAGGACGTCAAGACCGGCGGTTATGAGCAGACCCGTATCGTGGACAACACGGAAGGCAAGACCCGCTATTACCGTTTTGATTCCAAGTACTTCTACATGTCGGGATTCAACTATATGCTTAACATTTATTTCAGATTCTAAGCGCCATGAAAAAGTTCTTTTACGCTATCGCGGCCTTCGCGGCCCTCGTTTCCTGCCAGAGTCTGAAAGAAGAATGGCAACCGGTGAATCCCAAGCCCTATGAGGATGGCGCCGCCTTCGTCCCCGTCAACATGGACGACCAGGTGAACGCCACCATCGCGGATATCAAGGCCCTTTACACCAACCACGGCGCTCCCGTGGAGATCATCGACAACCTGGTGATCAAAGGTGAGGTGACCACCTCCGACGAAGACGGCAACGTCTATCGGGAAATCTACATCCAGGACGCCACCGGCGCCATCTGCCTGAAGCTGGGACGCAGCTCGTCCTACGACGATTTCAAGGTGGGCCAGATCCTGTATGTCAAGTGCCGGGGCTTCGTGGTGGGTGAGTACGGCTACAAGAGCGGCAACTACGGCGGAGCCGGTCTGCTGCAACTGGGCCTGATGGGTGACGGCTGGGAGGATTACCTGAACGGCATGACGGAGAAGGAACCCGAATACGAGACTTCCTACATCGACCTTCAGCCCATCATCAAGGAGCATATCTTCCGCGGTGCCATTCTGCCGGAGGCGCAGCGCGTGCAGCCCGTCTCCTTCACCGGAGCCCAGCTGACCGCCATGAAAGACGCCACCCAGAGCCCCATCGTGAGCATGCTCGCCAAGCTGGAAGGCATGAAATACGGCAACTCCGACGACGGGACGGAGGTGTTCTGCCTCTTCTATCCGGATCCCAACCTCAACCACACCAAGTATGAGGCCTGGAACCGCGTATTCCTGTCCTCGCCCAACAACCGGGAGAAAGGGGCCGATTATACCTTCGGCATCACCACCTGGTCCCTCACCAAGAACCGTTTCCTCCTCATGGCCCAGTCGGGTATCTGGGACAAGGTGGAAATCGGTGACGGCAGCGGCCTTATCGGCACGGCCTATACCTCCTTCGACAACTTCGGTTACGAAGAACTGTACAAGGACGTGATCATCGCCCATCCCAGCGCCCAGAGCGTGAGCCATTACTTCCTGTACGATGGCGTGGAGGTGCAGGTCCGCACCAGCGGCTATGCCCGCTTTGCCGACGTCGCCATCCCCGAGGATGTCCGCAACGGCAGCAAGAAGGTGGACATGGTGGGCATCCTGTCCCGCTACCAGGGAAGTGCCCAGTTCACTCTGCTGGACGTCTATTATTCCGGTACCACTAACAGCCTGATCAAATGAGAAAAGTATTGATTGTGATAGGAGCGGTTTGTATGTTGTCGGCTTGTAAGAATCAGCAGAACATCTTCCTGCAGGAGTGGGACACCCCGTATGGGACGGCACCCTTCTCCCAGATTACCCTGGACCAGTATATGCCTGCCTTCAAGGCCGGCATTCAGGAGGAAAAGGCCAACATCCAGGCCATCCTCTCCAACCCGGATGCCCCCACCTTCGAGAATACCATCGTGGCCATGGAGCAGGCCAGTCCCATCCTGGACCGCGTAGAGGGCGTTTTCTTCAACCTGTCGGAAAGTGATTCCACGCCGGAGATGCAGGCCATCGAGGAAGAAGTCCTGCCGATGCTCACGGAGGCTTCCAACGAGATCATGATGAACGAGGCCCTCTTCGCCCGCGTGAAGGCCGTGTATGAGGCCTCCGAAAGCCTCACCCGCGAGCAGCAGATGGTGGTGAAGCGGCTGTATGAAAGCTTCGAACGCAACGGCGTGGGCCTGGCCCCCGACGCCAAGAAACGCTTCGCAGAGATTAATACCCGCCTGGCCACGCTGTCCCAGAAGTTCGGACAGAACCTCCTGGCGGAGAACAACGCCTTCAAGGAGGCCACGGGCATCACTGTCAGCGAGTACTACGACTTCATGGCCTCCTGCCCGGACCGCGCCAAGCGGGAAGAAGTGTTCAAGGCCTATTCCAGCCGCGGCAACCATGCCGATGACCACGACAACAACGCCATCGTCCTGGAAACCCTCCGTCTCCGGGCCGAGATGGCCGAACTCCTGGGCTATCCCAACTTCGCGGCCTTCCAGCTGTCCAACAAGATGGCCGGCGACCCCGCCACGGTGGATGCCTTCCTGCAGCCCATCATGGACGCCGCCATGCGTAGCGCCAAGCTGCAGATGAAGGAGATGGAAAAGCTGGCCGGCTTCAAGATCGAGGCCTGGGACTGGAGCTATTATGCGGAGCAGCTGCGTGCCCGCGAGTACGCCCTGGACGAATCCCAGACCAAGCCGTATTTCCAGGCCGACAGTGTTCTGAAGGGCGTTTTCACGGCCGCTGAGCGCATCTACGGCCTCCGCATCGAGGAAGCCCCGGAAGTGGAAGTCTATCATCCGGAGGTCCGGGCCTACAAGCTTTCGGACGCCGACGGCTCCCTGATCGGCATCTTCTACAAGGACTACTACGTGCGTCCCACCAAGCGCGGCGGCGCCTGGATGAACAACTTCCGCGACCAGTACGTCCTTCCGGCGGGACAGGCGTCCGCTGGAGCATTTGCCCGTACAGGGTCGCGAAGCGACGCGGAAGCGGACGCCAGTCCCGCTGACATCCGTCCTATTAT
>Ga0310696_10010198_pt1 | contig 10830 bp, 11 predicted proteins | sample AusTroGonzalo_MG_4_FD_203885 | JGI IMG/M metagenome (GOLD analysis project Ga0310696, IMG submission 203885) | Bovine rumen microbial communities from tropical cattle in Woodstock, Queensland, Australia - Gonzalo_02 (v2) (version 2) | ecosystem: Host-associated > Mammals > Digestive system >... | reverse complement strand
CCTTCAATCTCGCAGTTGTTAGCTATAAGACGATTGACAAGTTGCACTCCTGACATCTCAAGAGAGAAAAAGGCCATCGGCACATTCTGGTCTGCAGCAATATTCTTAGCCATCGACAAGGCAAAAGCCGTTTTACCCATTGCCGGCCTTCCTGCAATAATGACCAAATCTGAATTTTGCCATCCGCTTGTGAGCTCATCAAGTCTTTTGTAGCCAGTTGATATTCCAGTCACATCACCATTATTCTTCGAGGCGGCCATCATAATCTGGGAAGCTTCCTTTATCAAGGGACTAACGTGTACGTAATCCTTCTTTACATTGGTCTGGGCAATATCAAACAGCATACTTTCTGCCTCTGCAATAACGTCCTTTGGATTGCATGTCTCGTCAAAAGCCTTCTTCCCAATGGTGCTTGTATATGTAATCAACTGTCGTGAAATAAACTTCTCTGCTACAATATTGGCATGATATTCTATATTGGCAGACGTGGCCACCCTCGAACTCAGTTCTGCAATGTAACCAGGTCCTCCGATTTCTTCCAGAACACCATTCTTGCTCAATTGTTCTGTCACGGTCAATACATCGATGGGCCTCTCATTCATGCTCAATTGTCTTACAGCATCAAAGATCTTCTGATGGTGCGGCTCATAGAAACTTTCAGGACGCAATAACTCACTTATTACAAGGTATGCATCCTTGTCTATCATAAGCGCACCAAGCACCGCTTTTTCAACTTCAAGCGCTTGTGGCTGCACTTGAGCATACGAGAAATCCAGTGGTAACTGACTGTTTCTCCCTTGACCTTGTCTGTATTGGGTTCTTTGTCCTGGCATACTAACTACTTGTCACTTTTCATCTGCTTTCTTTTTCCCTCAGCCCACTTCTGGTTTGCCTTAGTGGTTTCCGACAACGTATCGAGAATCTTTACCTTATCCTCGTCTTCAAGAGAATCATACCGCTCTTTCATTTCCATGACAATGAATTTACCATAGCCATTCTCATCGTGGAGATTATCAATCAGTTCGTCCACGTTCATGCCTTTAATCTTCTTGTCTCGTTCCTCAATCCTATCTTTGAACAGCAGATTGAAGATGGCCTCTTTGAGCGTCTTCTCATGCTCTATCCACTTACTGCGGAAGAGTGAAACCTGCTGTTCTCTGGTCAATCCGGGCAACATGTCTACACACTTCCTCAATTCTTCATCATTCCACCCAGAATAGTGGAATTTCTTCACCTGTTGAATAATGTACTCGTAATCTGTCATAATTGTAAATATTGGTCTGTCTGCAAAAGTAGCGATTCTATTTCGCATTAAAAAACAAAAATGACTCACAAGGCTTGTGAAATAGGCAATTTATTCCCAGGTGACTAAGCCACGTGGTAAGTCGATCCCCTTTGGCTCTCCGCGTGTACCTCTTATATAATAATGTTTCGCCAAGTCACCTTCCATTACACCAAGGAAAGCCTTCTTGATTCTAGCACATTTCTCATTGATGGAGTTCAGTAGCGGATTCGTAACATCCTCTATGCTTTGCAAAGTTCTATCTGTTAAGCCCCATGGTTTCACTTTGTCATATAGGTGAGTTAGTTCCTTACGATAGTCGGGCAATGCCTTGAATACAATCCCCTCAGGATGTCTAAGAAATAGCAAATAGATAGCTCTGATTAAGGGCTCCATATGGACTTCATTCTTATTGTCACCAAGAAAAATCCGGCAGTCTTTGCTGATTATCAACATGGGCAGCGGTCTTTCGATATAAAACAGGGATGCTATCTCGCTTTCGCTTACTCCGCTTTCTCTGAGTAAACGAACCTTCTGCTTTACATCATCCAAAAGAATGGAGCAACTGTTGCGCTCCAATTCTTTTGAATTTTTTCCTGTCTGACTATTGCCCATGAACGAAAACTGTTTTAAAAGCCCAAAGCGTCCATCATGGCATCATATTCCATGGGATTCCTTGGCATGTCGCCATACATACCGTCAGTCAGAGCATCCCAGGAATCTTCTTCCGTCCATTCATAGCCACCATCATCGAAGCTTTCACACTCATAATCATCATACTCTTCATAAGAGTCATCATAAAAGTTTCTTGCCATACGCTTATTATGTTTAGTTGTATAAATCTCGGTATTGCTCTATTCTTCTTCTGATGCTTCAGTTATTATTTCAGAATAGAAAGGTAATTGTTCACGGAATTGCTCTACGCATTCTTTAGGGACAACAATTGCTGAAAGTTTGTCACAGGACTCGAATATTCCAGAACCGATTTTGTCAACTGGTCCAGAAAAGATCACCTTTTCTAAAGTAAGACATCCTCTAAAGGCATGGCTCCCAATATGCCTGACAGAAGCAGGTATTGTTAGTTCTTTAAATGCATTACTGCATCCATCGAAAGCTTCTGTTTCAATATACCTAACTGTAGAAGGGAGGTTAAAGCCTTTCATTTTCCAGCAGCTGCTAAACGCTCTTTGACCGATATACTCCAGCGTTTGAGAAACGATAATATCATTAATTGCAGTATTACCGCTAAAAGCTTCACTTCCGATAGCTATAACAGAATTAGGAATTAGGAGCTTAGTTATATTCTTCTCATGTGTATATTTGTTGGTGCATAATACACCATTATACACATAGTAATGCCAATTGAATGCATAACTTGCAATAGCGATAGCCCCAGACTTGATAATATATTCATTTGATGAGATAGGAGCTAAGAATACCTTTCTTCCATCTTTTGAGTATAGGACACCGCAGTCATCTGTCTCGAATTCCCCCTGCATCTTAGCGCAGAGTTTTTCATAATCCTGGGTGGTTAATTCTGTAAATGCGGAGCCGATTCTGGCTGCAAAAGCTTTTAAATCCTCTACAGATGAAATCTTAACCAGCTCACCGTTCAACTCAATAAAACCACAAATAACGTTCTCCATTTTTCGTACATTTTATAACCAACAGAGCACCATGTTCTGTTTTCTGTTGCAAAGGTACGATAGAACAACGAACACTATGTTCGTTAAGGAGAATAATATTAATAGAGTCTTTTTAAAAAGGAAAAGGAGCCTCATTCTGAAGCTCCTATGAAACAAATTTTAAGTTATGTCTTATTGACTGAAGACTTCTCTATTGAAATGATTTGGGTGATAACATCATCGAAAAATAATTTCAGATCTTCAAATGTATAGGACGTAGAGCGCCCTTCATGGGCAACTGACGCATTCCGTTCCATTCTAAAATCAAGAATTCTTTTACAATCGGTGTTGTTGAAACCATAATAATAGAAAAGTGATGCCATTATTTTTGCCATTCGTCTTTCATTTTTATGCGAATCATCGAATTTTACATCTTCCCAGCCTTCCGATTGTTTGTAACGTTTTGCCTCTACTGATATATCCTTCATGCACTCAATCGTTAAAACCTTTTTGGAAGAATCTTTTTTTACCTTTATCATATTAATAATTTTCTTCTTCCAACTAGCATCTTTCTTCTCGATATGAAGGCCATCCGTAAGTTCAAATCCTTTTTCGGCATTATCTTCAATAAATAAATTCAGATTTAACACACATGAATTTAAAACATTCTTACTATTTAGCAATGCTAAGTCTATGTAATTATTCAATGGATAAGATTTTTCGAATGATGTCCCTTTGAGAAAATTAAGATAATCCTTCAAATACGACAAGTCACATGCTTTTTTTACAGCCTTCTTGAATTCGTTAAATCCATTTAAGGAATCAATCTTAGAAAAGTTTGCTTCTGGTGATTCCTTCAAAACATAATCTGTAGCACCAATTATCTGAACCTCTTCCTTCATGTTCCAGACCTTGTCCGAAGCTGAAAAGATTACTACCTGTCTTGCTCTATTAATCTTGGGGTCTTTTATATGAGCAGCAATTCGATGTCCCGATATTTCACCTTTGCTTTTGTCAAAGTCATCATCATGTAGGCGTAAATCTAACAAATAGCAGTCCGCATCAATGCTGTCTACAAAACAGTTTATATCAGTAATTAAGTCCTCTCTGTCCTTATGCTCTTTAAATCTGTCATAGATGTGAAATTCTGCCCCAGAGTTCTCAAAAATCTTAGATAATAATACACTCCAACCTTTGTTATATTCGTCATCTATGTATGCAATCTTTTTGCCAGATATGCCATTTATTTTGGGATCTGCTCCATTTTTCTTTCTCCAATTCTTAGAAATCCTTTCTCTACTACCAGCTTTTGCTATCAAGTACTTAAAGTATAGCATGGACGTGAATGACTGCGAATCAATTGAAGGCATTTCTTGTTCGCCCCAATTGATTATATCGCAAGTCCATCGCATAACTGCCCATTCATTTGCCACAGAGTGGTGTGTCGCATAATTTGTTGGGCGAGTGATCTGGACTCTATTAAGGAAATCATCGAACTCCGATTCTGTAATGTCTTCTACAGAAAGTTCCCTTATTCCTCCAACCAAGTTGGGAAGACTGTTTGTACGAGTTGAATATATGCCTGGTGAATAAAGTAAAGACCCCATCTCAAACAGTTTAACAACTTGTTTGACTTCCTCTGGTCCAACAAATAGGATAGGCTTCTTAGTATGCATCCATTCGGGAGTAAGTCTTATATGTGCTGCTACGTTCAATCCGGTAAATTCTATTGGATTGTACTCCGAAAATGAGTAGGGAAGAATAATTAGGTCAAAGGTGCAGGAAGAGAAAATACGTTCCAGCTCATGACTAACAAATACGTCGTAATCATTATCGTCCGTAGACGGCTTAATGATTTCTATAGTTAAATCCATATCATCGTCCCAGTTTTCGTTTATGAAAGAAAAAGGGAGATTGTTATTGTGCAGTAAAAGGATTTTCATATTTTCAACATTTTATTTATGACCTCGTTGATCTCCTTGAAATTCTTGCGTCCAAATTCTTTCTCGAGATTATCGAGAGTCTGAAAATCTTCATCGTCCAAATCATCTAATTCTGGCCATTTATCCATATTTGCGCCATTAACCCATAATAGTTGGGAATAACGCTCAAGAAAAGCTATTTCCCAGTTCTTTCCATAAAGCATTCTTTCTAACAAGTGGTTATCAATCTCCTCAGATTTTAGCTTTTCAAAGAAATCAATTGTTTTTTTTGAATAAAACAAATTTGCGCTAACCAAAGCCTCTTTACCATTAGTGGTGATACGGTTGGTCGGGTTACCTCCACTGAAGAGTATTAAACACTTTTCGTTTTTGAAAAGAACATCTCTGATCTCTTTTATTTGTCCATTATTAGCAAGCAAAGAGTAGTGAATGGCAACAATGTCGTATTGGGTAATATCGTTAACATCCACTTTTGTGTCTCGCGTGATATTGTCAAGTGAGCAAAGTTTTTCAAACAGATCTTTACCCAATTGATTCTCTTGGCGCATAGGCCTATCATCAACTATTAATATTTTTTTCATTATAGGTAAAATCTAAAGCAATATTTAAAACCATCACACTCCTGAATGCTTGTAACTTCAGGTTTTGCAGAAATGTCTGTACCTTTGAGATAATCAATACGAGCAAAGGACTTATTACCTTTAATCTTAAAACGGCTTTCAACGTAAAAATCACAGAGACTAATTAGCCGCTTTTTTATATCTGCAATTTGTCCTATGCCATCTTTAAGCATCAATTTGTCATCATTGATATTTTTATCAGAGAATGATTCCAACTGGTCAATACAAATATCAACATATTTCTCTGACTCGTTAGTTTCATCATGAATTTCTGCATAAATTTCAACTTTATTATGTTCTGATGAACGTGCTGTAATGTTGTCTTTAACTATAGCCAATGCAGATTTGAACAACCCAGTACATGTATAAAATTCAATGCCTTGTAATGTCTCAAATTTTTGTGCATTGACTTCAAATTCTGGAGACGTAAAAATCCTTTTGACATCATTAAACAGATCATTACCTCTAAATTGAATTTCTTTTTTAAACAACAGACCAATCTCATCAAAATTCCCTAGGACCTTCTTTTTTACAGTTGGTCTCAATTCTTTTGGGAATAAAGAAAGTGGCATTGAGCCAGGTTGTTTGCCTGAGTTTTCGTCCATCCATTTTTTCAAGACATTTGGAGGATAACTATATCCTATTTTAATGTGATATTGCCCCCATCCTTTATATTTTTCGTTGTCCTCTTTTCTGAAAAGGAAATTTTGAATTGTAAAGTATAGTGGTTGATTACACTTATAAATACGATTCTTTTTGTCCTCGTCCCGATATTTTTCATAAAAGTCTTCTGCACACTGTTTCATGAAATCGTCATATGAAGAATACGCAAAACTACCGTCTGACGTTTTATCCCAAGTATGCGTGGTATACTTTAATGCCGACGAGCTATTTGAGAATAGTTTTAAGAAATTAACGATTTCTTTAGGAGAGTGCATTGTTGATCCATGCTCGTTTTTGTTCTGTGAATCAACAGATTCTTTCTTCGTCTCTATATCGCTACTCGAATGAGACGCGATAATCTCTTCTAATTTGTCAATCGTGACAAAATCTTTAAGTCGTTCTTCTGTCACAAAGTCTTTGTTCTTACGTTCCAACTCTTTTCCAATAAGTTGAATTATACGGTCACGATCTGAAGCTGTTAGCTTCGGATCGTTAAGAAGTGCTGTTATGAACTTATAACTTGAAGTACTCATAATACCATGGATTTTCTTTATTAGTGTCTAATTGCTATTGCTGTTGATACATTGTTCATAGAACTGTTCGGCAGCGTCGGCTCCTTCCTCTTCCCAAATGTCAAGAATGGCTTTGACATCTAAAGAACCTTCTATCTTATAGTGAGAGCTTTCAAATACTTCAATAGCTTTGTCTAACCCTTTCTTTGCCCAAATGTCAATGATTTGACTTATGGTCTTGTTAGGAGCTGGGTTGTGAGTGGCATCCGCATGTTTACCCCTATGTATCAGCCAAAATCTCCCCTTAGCTGATTCACATAAAGAAATATAACATTTCCACATATCAGTGTAATCACCTTGCTCAGCACAACGAATCTGTTGTAACACTCCCTTGCTTATATACACAGGCATGAACTCTCCATTAACTTCCATTTTGCCTTGATAGTTTCCAGAGGTAGTAGTCTTCAAATCCTCATCGTGGATGTGAAGTTTGAAAGGTATAATAGAATTTATGGCGATAAACTTGTCTAGTTCATAGGTAAGGATGTATTTAAGTTCTTCACTCGTAGAGTTGTGCAAAATGGTATTGCCAGAGAGCTTGTCAAATTGCTCTCTTAATCTCAAGTAGGTTGTATCAGATTCCCCCTTGACCATTTTGAGATAAAGAAGTTTTCCACTCAAAACATTTTCAAGAATAGGTTCTCCTTTTTTTACATGACCTTTTTCTGCCTTATATTTAGGATAAAACTTACTATAGGCATCATTATACCCATATTTTTTCCATATGTAGAGTAATTGGCGAATTTCCCGAACATACTTTCTGGTAACATTTGCCTTTTCGTTTACAGTTATACCTGTAACTTCTTGACGGGCATCCCTTTTTTGTAAGCGAGTTTTATTATCGTTTAGTGTGAAATGTTCCTCTGAGATTATTCGCTTTAACTCTTTCATGAATTCACCATCAGCAGAATAGACATACTGCATACTGCTAAATGTAATGTCATCAGCATATCGTGAATAATTCAGTCCAAATCGTTTCGCTAATCCTGTTAGGCGGCGATCAAGGCGCTCGCAAATCATATTTGTTAATATGGGAGAGGTAGGCGCACCTTGTGGTAGCACATACTTACCGTCAGATGTTTTCATACAACATAATCCAGCAATCACATTTGCCATTTCCTTTTTTATGTTGTATGGTGCTGCTTGCAAGCGAGCCCAAACACGCGCCTGCTGAATGCTTGGAAAGAAATCTTTCATGTCGAGATTGAAAACATAATTCTTTCCGATATGGTTATTAGCATTATCCACAACAGATTTACCAATAGCAAAGCCACAAACACATGGTGCAGGATCATACATGGCTTCAAACATAACATTGAAATATGTAAGAATAGACATCAGTCCTCTGCATGGTGTAGAAATCTCTCTCTTTCCACCACTCTTCTTGGGTATGGAAAAAGACCGGTATCTTTTCTCGTGAACAGGATTACAATAGAAATTAAGCGCTTTCATAGGAATTGGATAAGCCTTGTCCTGCAAATCGTCTGCTTTTAAGTCATTAAGCAAGCGGAGCAGATCTGTCTTGGTCTGCAACGAAGCAATTCGGTTCTTTGTTTCTATCTTATCCATCTCTCTATTGTTCATAAAAGCGGTCTTCTTATAATCTTTCAGGTTCTACGTTTTCTTTGTATATGAAAAATCTTATTTGTGCTCTTATATACCTTATACTTAATATCATAAGATAAAATCACACCAGATATGAAAGAATAACAATCTAACATTGTTTCTTACCCAGTATTAATACCAGGCCACCTGTCAAATACGACGGGCTACAAGTCAAAAGTTCGTTCCTGTCAGACTATTCAAAGACCGCTTTTTGTTTTCTCTGTGCAAAGATACTAAATAAACTCGAAGTATATGTTCGTAATAAAATTATTTTTTCCTAACAAGGCGGACGGGAAGTTTGTAACCAGAAAAGAATGCATCTATTTCTGTTTTTGCACTTTTATTATGAATTCCCTTTCCACCATTATATATGTGTACTGCTTTTTTCTCAAAACCTTCTTCGGTATCTTTTATCCAAAAAAAGACTTCCCATGTTTCAGAATGACTATTTATATTCTGTTTCCCAGTCCTCTCAAATCTAAGCGAGTTGCCGCTAGGCCCAACACATCGCGCTTCACATAAATCATAGGATCTATCTATATCAAATTCCCATTTACATGTATCAACTAACTCATTCCACTGTTCTTCTGTTGGGATACACAGCGATTCTGCTTGTGAATAAGGAAGATATTCACGCTTGTCATTCCCTTTTAGATAATCAGCAGACCATAATGTGCCACTTGGCAAACCAAGATCAACGAACTCTGTTTTACCATCACACAAATCAACTTGAATTTCGTCTTCTCGATCTTTATATCCCATGCGATAACCATCAGCAAATGCCTGAGCCACTATTTGAGACATCATTTCATTTGTCTTCTCTGTGGCATAATTGGCTGACAATTCCTTTAATTCCTTCATAACAAGTCTCTTTTAGATTATACCTTTTTGAATAGAGTTCATTTTGTACGTACAAGACGGACTGGTAACTTTAAGTCAGAGCTCTGACTATCCGTGTCTTCGTGCCCTTCATTATTATATTCCCACAGATGAACAGCACAATTCTTTAGTGCAGTGCTTTTCACCCAAAAAAGGACTCTACCAGAGCGTACCTTTTTAGTAAAATTCACACCGCCTGCCGGGTGAAATAAGATTGTATTGCCGTTGGGGCCAGTACATTTCACGACTTCAAGTTTATCATCTTCACCTATAAACTCCCACTTCGCACACCTTCTCAATTCATTCCATTGTGCCCTGGTCGGTATTGCTTTAGCGCTTGCCAATTGATATGGCTCGAATATATTATCGTTCGCTTCTTTTTCATAATCAGCAGACCATAAGGTGCCGCTTGGCAATCCAAGATCAATGTATTCGGTATTACTGACACGAAGATTGACGGACACATGATCCTGGCAATCCTTATACCCATCGCGATAGCCATCTGCATATACTTTTGCAAATGCTTCCTTCAGAACGTTGATAACATTCTCTTCTGCGTAGATACTGGCCTTCTCGTTCAGTTCAATCATAACTTCTGTTTTTATTTTCTGATGCAAATTTACGAAATAATAACGAAATGTATGTTCGTTGAGATAACTTTTTATACTTCTTTATCTAATATCATACTCAGATACTCTATTCCCCCCTTGTTCGTACACATGAACTTATGTACAGAGAGGAGAGACTCTGACAACTGAGATGTGCGTGAATCCTCATAGTCCAAAGTCTGGCTTTTCACTTTCACGATATACTTCCTGCACAAATTCATAGCGTATTTCAACATAGTGGGGTCTGATGCTTCAGCTGCTTCAAGGCCTTTTAATAAGTCTTGAATCTTCCCTCCGACATGCAAGGAGATCAAGAATGTTCCGTCCCATTGAGTCGGTTTCTCTTTATCTATATTACCTTTTACCGAAATCTCGTCCCTATCAAGCATATCGCTTAATTCATCAATATAGGCAATAGCAGATGTCGTAAGATTATTAAGTGATGCTCTATTGTAGACATCGATAATCCTCTCGAAAAGAAGGTTCCAGCTATAGACGGGTACATCAAGAGTTGAGATGCTGCAATTATTCAATACATATATCTTTGACATATCAAAGTCAAGAATGCGACGATTGCCGAAATTCACAGCAGCACGAAGATATGAGGCACTTCCATATCCAAAGTTTGAAAGAATAGTTATTTCAATATTTCGACCTGGTATCTCAATTTTGTTAATAACATAGCCTGCATATCCTTGCGGTCGATACAATAGCTCTTCAGGATTTTCCCCTTCCGGAATGGTATCCGTATATAGGCCACATTTATCAGAATAGCAGAGACATCTTGTGTACTGATTCTTATTTTCTTTCCAATAAAGAGTTGTTTTCCTTGTTGCCATAGTATTTCGTTTTTATTTTCGTTGCAAAGTTACGGACTTTATGCGAACTCTATGTTCGTCAAATGAAAAATCTTCAGGGGCAGAGTCTTTCTACTACACTTTTTAGGATGTCATCGTCCAATCCCTCGTCTGAAAAAGGCTGGGCATAACTGATAAAGCCATCCTTGGTAATGAAGAACTGAATCCAGGAAAAG
>Ga0310696_10010196_pt1 | contig 10831 bp, 9 predicted proteins | sample AusTroGonzalo_MG_4_FD_203885 | JGI IMG/M metagenome (GOLD analysis project Ga0310696, IMG submission 203885) | Bovine rumen microbial communities from tropical cattle in Woodstock, Queensland, Australia - Gonzalo_02 (v2) (version 2) | ecosystem: Host-associated > Mammals > Digestive system >... | reverse complement strand
AAAGATTACACCATTCAAGGTTGGGCAATGGACAAAGAGCGTCTGAAAAAGTTCGGTACAATACTCACTAAAGACTATTTTGAAAAACAACTGGAGGTAATCCGCGAGATTCGCCTTTCGGAACGACGTTTCTACCAGAAAATCACCGACATATACTCCACCGCTCTCGACTACGACCCCACAGCCAATACCACCCGCGACTTTTTCAAGAAAGTACAGAACAAACTGCATTGGGCTATCCACGGACACACCGCTGCCGAACTGATTTATTCACGTGCCGATGCCGAGAAAAAAAACATGGGCCTACAGACATGGGAGGCGGCTCCAAATGGGAAAATCTGCAAATCGGACACGTTCGTGGCCAAAAACTATCTTTCGCAAGAGGAAATGCAGGCTTTGGAACTTATCGTTTCCGGTTATCTCGATTTCGCCGAAAGTCAGGCCAAGCGCAATATTCCAATGACAATGCAGGACTGGGCCAAGCATCTCGACCGCATATTGATGGCTACTGAACACGAACTGCTTACCAATGCCGGCTCAATATCAATGGAAGTGGCACGTCAGCATGCCGAAACGGAATTCGAGAAGTTCCGTATTGTTCAGGACCGTCTATTTGAAAGCGATTTCGACCGATTCCTCGCATTGGAGGAAAACAGCAAGGAAATACAAGAGTAATAATTTATTGAATTAGCAAAAAACATCAACATAATGGAAGACATACTAAAAATAGCGGACAGGAGTTTCACTTCCCGGCTTTTCATAGGCACGGGCAAGTTTCCGTCCAACCAAGTGATGAAACAGGCCATTGAAGCCTCTGGTTCCGAGATGGTTACCACCGCTCTCAAGCGTCTTAACACCGAGGACAGCGCCAACGAGGACGTGCTGTCGTTCATCCCCAAGAGCATACAGCTGCTGCCCAACACCTCGGGAGTGCGCAATGCCGAAGAGGCCGTGTTTGCCGCCAAGATGAGCCGCATTGCCACGGGCACCAACTGGATAAAACTCGAAATCCACCCCGACCCCAAATACCTGCTGCCCGATGTGCGTGAGACCATACGCGCCACCGAAATGCTTGTGAAAGAGGGTTTTGTGGTGCTTCCCTATATCCAAGCCGACCCCGTTGCCTGCAAGCAACTCGAAGAGGCCGGCGCCGCCACCGTTATGCCCTTGGCCGCTCCTATAGGCACCAACAAAGGCATCAAAAACGAGGACATGCTACAGATTATCATCGAGCAGAGCAACGTGCCCGTGGTTATCGACGCCGGTATCGGAGCGCCCTCGCATGCGGCTTTGGCAATGGAAATGGGCGCCGACGCCTGTCTTATCAACACCGCCATCGCTATTGCCGACAACCCCGTGGATATGGCACGGGCTTTCGCCATGGCAGTGCAGGCCGGACGCATGGCATACCTCGCCGGACTGGGACAGATAAGCCGTTTCGCCGTGGCCTCGTCGCCGCTCACCGCTTTCCTCGACGAAGAGCAGGACAAACTCGACAAACAGTAGTGCATTGTTCCCAAAATTGTTAAAATAGGAACAATATAAAGCGTTTTTTGTCGTTATAGGCGTAAAAATAGGAACAATATGGTCTATATCAAGGTAAGCGAAGCTGCGGTCAAGTGGGGCATAAGTGCACGACGAGTGCGCGAGTTGTGCTCACAGGGGCGTATTGCGGGTGTCGTGCGCAAGGGCAATCTGTACATGATTCCCGAAAATGCCGCTCAGCCTGCCGATGCCCGTGTCCGTGTTACTAATGTAAAGCGACCATACTTCTCGCAACTGAAAAGGATGGAACGGCTTAGAGGACAATTGTCGAAATGTCGTCCGCTGTCCAAGTCGGAGGTGGAGGCTTTGCGCGAAGTGTTTGTGGTGGAGCATACCTTCAACAGCAACGCCATCGAGGGCAACACTTTGACTTTGAAAGAGACACAGCTTGTCCTCCAAGGAGTTACAATCGACAAAAAGCCGTTGAAAGACCATCTCGAAGTGGTGGGCTATCGCGATGCTTTTGAGTATGTCGAGCAACTTGCTACAGAGCAAAAGCCTTTGACGGAATACGACATTTGTTCCATCCATTCGCTGGTGCTTGCCGACCGCAAAGACGACCGTGGCCGTTGGCGTCGTGTGCCTGTAACCATCGCCGGAGCGATAACCAATCCCGTCCAGCCATTTCAGATTGAACCTATGATTGGCGCTTTGTTGGTTGATTTGCAGACAGTTTACTCAAAACTGAATATCGTAGAGCGGGTGGCCCTTTTCCACCTTCGTTTCGAAAGCATTCACCCCTTTATCGACGGCAACGGACGCACGGGACGGCTTCTGATGAACCTTCAGTTGATTCAGGCAGGCTTCCCGCCGATAAATATAAAATTTGCCGACCGACAACGCTATTACGAAGCTTTCGACAGCTATGCCAAAACAGGCTCGCCCGAAGCCATGATAACGCTTGTGGCGGACTATCTGGAAGAAAGACTTGTATATATGCTTGATTTATTGAATAATACAAAATAGAACGCAAATATAAAAACATAAAAATGAACGATAACAAAGATATATGTGCATCTTTCCGCAATTCGGAAAAGATATATGTGAAATCCGACCGCTTTCCCATACGTGTGGGCATGCGCCGTGTGCAGCTCACCGATTCCGTGATTGACGGACAGCGCATATCCAACGGCAGCATCAACCTTTACGACACAAGCGGCGTCTTTACCGACCCCGACGTGCAAATTGACATAAAGAAAGGTCTGCCCCGTTTGCGCGAGGCTTGGCACAAAAACGACGACAACGTGGAGCAACTCGACGCTTTCACTTCGGAATACACCAACCGTCAGCTCAACGACGAAGCCCTCAAGCCATTCATGTTTCCGGTGGTTAACCTGCCGAAACGCGCCAAGAAAGGCAAGCCTTTCACACAGATGGCTTTGGCCAAACAGGGCATTGTAACTCCCGAAATGGAATATGTGGCCATACGCGAGAACATGGGCCGCAAGGACGGCGATTCGTACATCACCGCAGAGTTTGTCCGCGACGAGATTGCCGCCGGACGCGCCACCCTGCCCTGCAACCCCAACCACCCCGAAGCCGAGCCTATGATAATCGGCTCCAAGTTTTTGGTGAAGATAAACACTAATATCGGCAACTCGGCTCTGGGTTCCGACATCGAGAAAGAGGTGGAGAAAAGCGTGTGGTCGTCACGCTGGGGCGGCGACACCCTGATGGACCTCTCCACAGGCGCCCACATACACCAAACCCGCGAATGGATTATCCGCAACTGCCCCGTGCCTATGGGAACGGTGCCTATCTATCAGGCTCTCGAGAAAGTCGACGGCAAAGCCGAGGAGCTTACTTGGGAGATGTACCGCGACACCCTTATCGAGCAGTGCGAGCAGGGTGTGGATTATTTCACCATACACGCAGGACTGCTGCTCGAGCATCTGCCCTACGCCGCCGAACGCCTCACGGGGATAGTGTCGCGCGGTGGCTCCATTATGGCAAAATGGATGAAAGAACACCGTCAGCAGAACTTCCTCTACACTCATTGGGACGAGATTTGCGACATCCTTGCGCAGTACGACGTGGCAGTGTCGATAGGCGACGGCCTGCGTCCCGGCAGCATCCACGACGCCAACGACCGCGCCCAGTTCGGCGAACTCAAGACCATGGGCGAGCTCTGCCTGAGGGCTTGGGAGAAAGACGTGCAGGTGCTTATCGAAGGTCCCGGACACGTGCCCATGCACAAAATCAAGGAGAACATGGAACGTCAGATAGAGTGGTGCCACTCGGCTCCGTTCTACACCCTCGGCCCCCTCACCACCGACATCGCCCCGGGCTACGACCATATCACCTCGGCCATAGGCGCCGCCATGATAGGCTGGATGGGTACGGCAATGCTTTGCTATGTCACTCCCAAAGAGCATCTTAGCCTTCCCGACAAGGAAGATGTGCGCAACGGCATTATGGCTTACAAGATTGCAGCCCACGCCGCCGACATCGCCAAGGGACATCCTGCGGCCATGGAACGCGACAACGCACTGAGCAAGGCGCGTTTCGAATTCCGCTGGAACGACCAGTTCAACCTCTCCATCGACCCCGAAAGAGCTATGGAGTATTTCGGCGCCGAACGTATCAAAAACACGCCCTTCTGCACTATGTGCGGACCCAATTTCTGCGCCATGCGCATCTCCCGCGAGGTGTCGGACAAGGGCAAAGTCGAATAGAAAAAACGAACAGGCATGAGTTTGGCTTTTTCCGCTAAGTGCCGAAGGTACTTCACTATCAATAACCCCGCACAAGGAACGCAGTGTGGGGATTATGAAAAAAGAACGGGCCTCGGCGATGAAGTTTCCGCTAAGTGCCGAAGGTACTTCAATATAAATACCCCATATGAAGAAACATCCAGTGGATGTTTCGATAGCGACCGAAGGGAACGGAGAACAACGCAGTATGGGGATTATGAAAAAAGAACGGGCCTCGGTGATGGAGTTTCTGCTAAGTGCCGAAGGTACTTCACTATCAATAACCCCGCACAAGGAACGCAGTGTGGGGAGTATAAAAAAAGAACGGGCTTTGGCACAGGAGTTTCCGCTAAGTGCCGAAGGCACTTCACTATCAATAACCCCACTCAAGGAACGCAGAGTGGGGAGTTAAAAAAAATAATATGGAATTCTACGATACTATAAAAGACTTGGACTGGGACGAGGTTACACGCAGCGTGTATTCCAAGACCGACCGCGACGTGCAGAAAGCCCTTTCCAAAGAAGTCCTCTCGCTCGACGATTTCAAGGCGCTGATTTCGCCCGCCGCCGAGCCTTATCTCGAAGTGATGGCTTCCATGAGCCGAAGCCTTACGCAGAAACGTTTCGGCAAGGTGATGCAGTTTTACATACCCATGTATCTGAGCAACGCCTGCAGCAACCACTGCATCTATTGCGGTTTCAACCACAACAACGACATTCCTCGCAAAACCCTCAACGACAGCGAGATAATGGAAGAAATCGCCGTTATCAAACAGCTTGGCTACGACAACGTGTTGTTGCTCACGGGCGAATATCCGCGTTATGCGGGCGTCGATTACATCGAGCATGCCATCAATCTGTGCCGACCGCATTTTGCCGCCATCAACCTTGAGGTTTTCCCGATGAAAACCGAGGACTATGCCCGTCTGGTGAAGGCCGGCGCCAACACATTATATATCTATCAGGAGACTTTCAACGAAAAACGCTACAAGGTTTATCACCCCAAGGGAATGAAATCCAATTATCAGTGGCGTTTGGGAACGCCCGAGCGCGCGGCGCGTGCCGGCATACACAAGATAGGCATGGGCGCTTTGATAGGACTTGAGGAATGGCGCACCGAGATGGTGTATCTGGCTATGCATCTGCGTTTTATGACCAAAAACTATTGGCAGCAGAAATACAGCGTGTCGTTTCCGCGCATGCGTCCGGCGGCAGGCGGCTACCAGCCTTCGTTTCTGATGAGCGAACGGCAGTTTGCGCAGACGCTGTGGGCTTTCCGTATCTTCGACCACGACGTGGAGATAGCCATGTCCACACGCGAAACGCCCAACATGCGCGACCATTTCGTCACACTTGGCGTCACCTCGCTGAGTGCAGGCTCCAAGACCGACCCGGGCGGATATGCCCATCCCAACGAGAACCTTGAGCAGTTCCATATCAACGACGACCGCTCGCCAAAGGAGATGGAAGCTATGGTGCGGGCTCAGGGCTACGACGTTATCTACAAGGATTGGGACCGGGGACTGAATTGATTTCGTTTCAGACTCAAACCGACGGATTTATAAACACCCGCCAGGAGCCTTTATCATCTTTTGCAATATACCCTTTGTCCTGCATCGTTTGCAACATTTTCTGTATAGCCGAACGGTTAATGCCTATCGTCTTTTGCAGATAGGCGAATGTGGCGGCGGGTTCCAGTTGCAATTCACGAAGCAGATTCCCGTATGTTGCGGTACGGAATTTTATTTGCTCACCATCGTACCACCACACATTTTCACTTTTTTCCGAAACAAAGAGAACATCGTTTTCAACTTCTTGAGCAATCAATTGCATCATATATTTGCAAAAAGGACGTATGTTCTTGAGCGAAGCGTTTGCACCCTCGGCAGGCATTTTCCCAACAATTATGTCTGCCTGGTGGAGAGCCTCTAAATAATATTGCTTCAAGCGGCTGCGGACGACTATCATGGGCAGATTGTGGCGGGATAGAATATAATTCATCATCAGACGGGCTATACGTCCGTTGCCGTCCTCGAACGGGTGTATGCGTATATATCTGTAATGGAACAGTATGGCAAGTTCCACGGGGTGGAGTTTACCTTTTTGCTCCTCGTCGTTGTACCAATCCACAAGGTCGGTCATCAGCGATGGGGTTTCTTCGGGCGAAGCATATTCAAAACGGTCGCCGTAGCGGGTGATAACACTGTTGTGACGAGTCTTGTACTGTCCTGCATGTACGGTGTAGCTCGTCTGCACACCTCCGGGAAGATTACGATAAACGGTGTAATATTCGCGCAGAAGAGTTTTGTGCAAAGTGCGTATAAAGTTCTGTGTAAGAGGTATGTCGCGGAAATTTGCTTCCTCGCTTGCCATACGCAAAGCAACGTTGCTGGCGGCCATATCCTGAACGTCTTTCACATCGGCCTCTCCTATCACCTTGCCGAACAGCAGCAATATTTCAGTCTGTCCGTATGTGAGCGTGTTGCCCTCGATATGGTTGCTGTTGTAGTTGAAATCTATTGTGAACCTGCGGCTCAGACGATTTCTGTCATCTTCCGACAAAGGCTGTATGTTATACCATTTGTCCAAAGCTGTTTTTAATTTCTTGTTATCCATATATTTGTCGATTTACCACCAAGTTTAGTGGTAAACTTACCACCAAATTCGGTGCAAAGATACGCTTTTTTTTCTGTTGCAAAAGTAATTTTTTTTGAAAAAATTATTCCCTCAGCACCCGAGTATTTTCCTTGTCTGCTGATTTTCAGAAATATATGTTTTGCGCATTTTGTTTGTGCATACGTAAGATTGATTGTTTGGCAATGTTTTCATTGCGACATGCCATCGTATAAATTTGAAATTACGGATGGAAAACCTTAGCGACCTATTAAAATGTCGAATATAGCGTAACAGTTATCATTATGTGTTTTGCTTCGTTTCTCGTTTTTCGCAAAAAAAATCCACTTATTCCATTTATCTCCGTTTTTCTTCAATTCTCCAAAACGCTTTCAATTATAGAGTTTCCAGTTCGGGTAATATTACAGCATCCGTGCCGTTAGCTAATTTCCGAAGGAACATGCAATAATATATCGGCAGATAGGTTATCCCCTTTTTCCGATACACTTCTTTTTCGTTGGAGAAAACCATTGCACGGCCGATGCCATATTCGGGAGTGCCGAGGAATTTTGTCAAGGCTCTGTGTCCGGTGTAGTCTTTGCCCGACTTGATTTCTAAAGGCAAAACCTGCAAATGCTCAAAATCGTCGATCAAGAAATCCACCTCGCCAACCTTCTTGTTGTCGTAATAATGCAGGGCAAAGCCGTGTGCATGCAGCTCCTGTGCCACCGCCGACTCGTAAACCGTGCCCAGGTTGATGCTCCTGATATCTTGCAGTACAGCATTTACGTTGAGGCCGTAAAGCATATTTGTCAGCAATCCCACATCGTTAAGGTACAGTTTCAGAAGTCTTTTCTGCTCCGATTCTATCAACGGGAAATGCGGATTGCTGATTGCCAGCACTTCAAGGGCCACGCCTGCATTCGACAGATATTCGAATTCATCGGCATAGTCGGAAAAATGCTTGCCTGTCTTGTTCTCGATTTGTTTATATACCATCCGCTTTTTTCTGTTCTCAAGATTGCTCGGAATGAGGTCGTAGATGCGACGGATTTTCAGTTTGTGTTCATCGTCGTATTGGGAGGCATCGATGCGGTACAGCTCATGGATGTTGTCGTGGATTTCTCGCACACGAACCATGTTCCTGTCTTCCAGATATTTGTTGATTGCTTCGGGCAGACCTCCCACAAGTAGATAATACTGAAAACGTTTAAGCAAAAGGTTGTGCGTGGGTTCGTCCAACGATTCTTCATTCAGAAAATGCTGGCGGATATTTTCAATCCACTCTTGGCCAATGCCTGTAGCCCACAGAAATTCCTCAAAGTCAAGCGGGTACATTTGGCAAATCTCAACGCTGCCTATAGGTACTGACGGCGTTTGCGCCAAAGCCACACCAAGTTGCGAACCGCTGGCAATAAAACGATATTTCCCTTCCTGATTGAGAAATTTCAGCATTGTTAACAGATGAGGATAACTCTGAATTTCATCCAAAAAAACGAGGGTGTCGCTTTTGTTCCCCAAAGGTTTCGAGTAATAGTTGCTCAAACGCATGTACAGGTCGTTGGTAGTATGCACATTCGAGAAAAAACCTTCACCTTCTTTGTCCTCTTTCAGGTTAATTTCTACAAAATGGGTAAACAATCGTTTGCCGACATATCTAATCAAATACGATTTTCCAATCTGACGGGCTCCGTTTACCAGCAAAATCTTATTTTTTTCATTCTTTAGAAATTGCTCAAGATACTGTGTTAATTTGCGTTTCAGCATAATTGCATATCGTTTGTTTCACGCTGCAAAGATACGTTTTTTTTCTTGTTTTTCGCAAAAAAAATCCACTTATTCCATTTTTTTAGCCCCTAAAAATAACACTTATTCCATTTTTTTTACCCTCAAAAATACCACTTATTCCATTTTTTTAACCCCTAAAAATACCACTTATTCCATTTTTTTCACTTCACGGCTATCGCATCCAGCCTTCCACGCGGTAAGTCTTTTCCAATAGTTTACATTCTTTATTCGTCGTCTTGTCCCTGTGCCACACCTCTATGCGAGCGGCATAATAGTCGCCCCAATCCCCTTCGTAGATAGTGAAATTCTTTTTGTCCACAACTTTCGAGAATGAGTATGTGCTGTCGATGCTGACGGAGCTTTTATCCTCAATCCTGCCCTCCGACAAGGGAATGTTTTCCGTGGCCTCGTAGCAACGCAGAAACACATCGCCGGCCGGCAGTGCGGTATAATAAAAGTCGTATTGATAAAAGCCCCCTTGTCCGTAGTTCCAAATCTGAAGAAATGTCTCCGTGTCGGTACTGTCGACAGTTACCGGACTCTCGACTCCTTCGTCCAAGGGCAGGTCGTATTTCAAACCGTCGGGGATTGGGTGCCCTCTGCCAAAGCCGTCGGGAGCCGACATTGCGAATATCACCCAAAAGAAACCCAGAACAAAAAACACCGTTACTGAAATCAAAAACAAACTTATAAATTTTCGCCATTGTTTGTTGATTAGCAATACAATACAAGCGACGACAATGCATATCAGTGTCAATGTCAACAATATAGAAACAATGGATTCGAAAACCGTTTCCACCGTGGTGAACAGCAGGCACAATATAATCATCAAAACCGCTTGCAAAATAGGCAGGACATACCAATATTTTAAAATCAGATTTTTCATCAAATATGTTTTTTGTTATATGCTTGAATTATAATAACAACGCATTGTTTTTTTTATTGCCCAATACCTAAAAATGATTACAAGTTACTTAAAAATCACAACAATTGGGTATTTGCAGCAAAATGGCGATTGCCTAATTTTGCATTTGTAACCGTTATAAAAATACTAATTTAAAATATTGTAAATCAATAAAATAACTCAAAATCCTTAGATTATGGACGCAAAAAAAATCTTTTTTACCGCTTTGGTGGCTGTAATGCCTCTGGCAATGATTTCTTGCGACAAGGAAAAAGACGATAATGGCACTTCCTCCGCTTCGGTGGACGTTGCCCGTATCGAAGGCACATACGAAGGCTACACCCTGGCCTCGTCGAACTATTTTCACGACAATTTCACTGCCGACGAGCAGGTTACCGTTGCCAAAGCCTCTGACAATACCGTCAATCTCACCCTTGTGTCGAACACTTGGGGCACCTCCACCATCGAGGGCGCCTCTGTTACTGCCAATGGCAGCCGTTACACCCTTAGCGGCAACGGCACTTGCACTATGACGGGCATGGGCGGCGCCGAACGCACCTACGACTGCTCCCTCACCGCCGACATCGCAAGTCTGGCCGACGCCACGGTAACCGTGAGCCTCCCCGCTGTTATGGGCGGCAGCACCGTGGTTTTCAAAACGGGCAAGGCTTCCACGGGCTACTACGTGGCCGACACCTACCGCGGCGACATCGATGTTAGCGTAAACGGCTCGTCGCAACTGTCTATCAACGATACCGTTATGAAACTCATTGCCGAAGAAGGCGACAAAGCAAGCATCATCACTCCCGAAATGGGCCTTTCGATGGGCGGACAGCAGATGTCGCTTCCATCCACCACTTTTGAAGGCATTGCCGTAACCACCGCCGACTACCAGACTTTCACCATCGGCCAGCAGCCAGTATCGATTACCGTTGGGTCCACCACTTGGTCGGGCACTGTGGAAGGCACCGTAAACAACGGCGTGCTGAGCCTCACCTTTGTAGTAACGCCGGGCGCAATGCCAATGCCTATAACCATCGCTTTTACGCAGTCGGCATCGAAATAAAAGCCTGAAACATTGTTTTTTTCATGAAAAAATACTTTTTCCTGATTCCCGTCATTGGAACGCTGTTGCTGCTCGGCTCATGCGAGGGTGTCTTCGACGACATCTACGACAGTCCTGCAGCAACGGTTTCCGACGGTTTCGGTTTTGTCGAAATCAACCCCGACACCAAAAGCGGCACCATTTACATCGATGTTACAAGTTACCAGAGATGGGTTTATATCA
>Ga0310696_10010195_pt1 | contig 10832 bp, 10 predicted proteins | sample AusTroGonzalo_MG_4_FD_203885 | JGI IMG/M metagenome (GOLD analysis project Ga0310696, IMG submission 203885) | Bovine rumen microbial communities from tropical cattle in Woodstock, Queensland, Australia - Gonzalo_02 (v2) (version 2) | ecosystem: Host-associated > Mammals > Digestive system >... | reverse complement strand
TATGAGCAGAAAATGCTGTCATAAAGGGCGTCACGGTCGACTCCGCGCTTGAGCAGCATCGACATTCTCTCCAGGGTATCGGGGAAGATGGAATTCGCGAAATTGTTGGTGTCTGTCAGCATCCCGGCTGCGATGGAGGTAGCGCAATCGAGATTTACCCTACCGAAATTGCCGTTGATTTCAGGGGACTGAAGTATCAGGGAAAGAATCAGTTCACAGGTAGATGATACCTCGGTGTCAGAAATGACGATGTCAAAATAGTCGGTTTCGGGGTTGAGGTGATGGTCTATCAGTATCCTCCGGGTGGTTTTGCTTTTGAACACAGGCTCAGACATCTCATCAATGCGGCGGGGGCCGTTGAGGTCCATGCAGATGATGAGGTCGGCTTCGGCTATTGCTGCGCTGCTGTCTTCTGTTTCTTTATTGAAAATGTGGACATGAGCATCAGCCGAATCGAGACAGCTGAGGAAGTCCGGGAATGAGTTGGGAACAATCATGAAGGCAGACTTGCCGATCTGCTTCAGGAAGTGGTACATCGCTGTCAGTGAACCGATGGCGTCTCCATCAGGGTTTGCGTGTCCCACCAGGACTATGCGGGAGCTCGAGTCGATCGCGCTCCATAGCTGTTCTGAATTCTTGAAAGTCCTCACTTTACTCAAAATTTATTGTCTGCAAAATTAAAAATATATTGCAAGGACTAAATATTATTTTTATTTTTGTAAGTCACATTAGTGGCACCAGACCAAAACTGCAGATTAGAAAAAATACAAAATAACATGAAAAAACTTCTTACTTACGTCATTTGCCCGCTGATTATCATCGCTCTCGCGTATCTGATTGTCAAGAGCATACAGCAACCCGTACAGTTTAACAAAGAGAAATCAGCCAGAGAGGCCGATGCTATCACCATCCTCAAGGATATCCGTACTCTCCAGGTAGCATACAAGAACGTCTACAATCACTATGCTCCTGCTATAGATTCCCTCGTAGATTTCTATAACAACGGTGAGATGACCATCATCAAGCAGATCGGTTCAATGGACGACTCTCTTGCAGTTGCTCAGAAGCGAGTAAGGCGTGAAGTTATGAAAATGCCTGTTAGGGACACCATCTTCAAAGGCAGGGATTTCAATCCTGAGAGTCTCCGCACTATTCCTTATTCAGGCGGTGACCCGGTTATCCTGAAATCTGATATCAAAGTCGTTTCAGGTGTGAACGTTCCTCTGTTCGAGGCCGATATCCCTTACAACTCTCTTCTCAAGGGTATGGACCATCAGCTCCTCGTCAACCTGAACTACGAGCGTAACGAGCAGGGCCGTTATCCCGGACTGCAGGTGGGTAGCATCGACAATCCTAACAATAACGCCGGTAACTGGGAGTAGTGGAGAAATACACACTCGTTCCGAAGGAGTTCTTCAACGGAGACGTACAGTTGCTGTCGCAGGTCGTTGGGGTTTCACCTTCTGAAACTGTCAAATATGTAGAACTGCCCTCTTTTGAGGCAGTTCTGCTTTTTGTGCCCGGTCCTGACGGGAAGGAACCAGTCATATATGACTTGTTGTGCGAGTTGCCCGGAATCCATGATTTCAACAAGGTCCTTTTTACCATTGAAGGTTCTGCTCTTCATCTTGCAATAGGGGCCGGCGACAGATTGCTGCTTGCCAATTCATACGAGGCCGGAGATTTTACGACGGCGCTGTATTTCATATTCGCGGCCATGAATGATTTCCAAATCAATCCCCGCATGACTACGCTTTATTACAAAGGGGATGTGGCCTACGAGAATCAGGAACTTCTGTTCTCTTACTTCAAAGGTGTAGAACGTCTATGCGAATAATCGGGGGCAGGCTGAAGGGACAGGCAATCATGCCGCCCGCGGGCTATGCCGCGCGGCCTACAACTGATTATGCCAAGGAAGGGTTGTTCAACACCCTGGTAAACGAGCTTGATTTCGAGTCTCTGGCGATGCTTGATCTCTTTTCAGGCACCGGCAGCATTTCATACGAGGCGGCTTCACGGGGCTGTACCGACATCATCTCAGTCGAGATGAACCCTGCAAATGCCAGGTTCATAAAAAAGACAGCAGCCGCTCTCGGGCTATCCGGGATGCAGGTCGTCCATCACAATGTCTTCGATTTTCTGAATATCTGCACCAAGAAGTTCGACCTGGTTTTTGCTGATCCGCCGTATGCCATCGACAATCTGGCCGGCATTCCAGACAAGGTGTTCGGCGCCGGCATCCTGAATGAAGGCGCGCTGTTCGTCATGGAACATCCCGGCACTTTCAGTTTCAAGGAGCATCCCTGTTTCATCAAGGAAAAGAAGTACGGCAATGTGCATTTCAGCTACTTCAGGAATTGATAGAAAAAATTCTGATTTATTTTTTGCACATTTTTTATAATTGCCTATATTTGCACTCCCAATCGGGAAATGGTGCGGTAGTTCAGTTTGGTTAGAATACCGGCCTGTCACGCCGGGGGTCGCGAGTTCGAGCCTCGTCCGCACCGCAAAATTAACGCAGCGATTTTTCGCTGCGTTTTTTGTTATATTTGTGTTGAATTTGGAACAATCTCAACACAAATAACCTTTAACCTATGAAAATCCTGAAATTTGCCGTAATGGCATTCATTTTCGCAGCTCTTGCTTTTGCATGCAAGCCGAAAGCTGTGGATTGTAATCCCGTAAAGAAAGAGATTCAGCCCGTCGAACAGGCGCCGCGCGCAGATCCCGGTCAGCGTAATTTCGGTGGCAGCATGACAGCTCCCGCCAACCGTGACACTACCGGCATGGCAGAGCGTATGCGCCGTATGCGTGAGGAGCAGAACCGTATCCGCACCGTCCATTTCAATGACCTTTCTATGAGCGACCCGTTCATCTATGCTGACGAGGCCACCAAGACCTATTACCTCACCAGCTCAGGCGGACGTCAGTACCGTAGCAAGGACCTCGTGATGTGGGAAGGCCCTTACAACGTCATTGACCTCAGCGGCACATGGTGTGAGAAGGCCGGTTTCGCTGCAGCAGCTGAAATCCACAAGATAGGCGACTATTATTATTACGCTGGCACATGGAGTGACCACAGTGAAATTATCCAGGCCATTCCGAGGCGTTACAACGTACCTCACAACCAGACCTATCTCCTCCGCTCAGAGAGCCCTGAAGGTCCGTTCGTTCCTTTCTCAGTCACTCCCGGATATGATTACCAGCCTTACGAGTGGGATTGCATCGACGGTACCCTTTATGAGGAAGACGGCCATATCTACATGATTTTCGTGCATGAGTGGACCCAGTTGATTGACGGTACGATGGATTACATCGAACTGGCACCGGATCTGACCAAGACTATCTCAGAGTGGCCTGTCACCATGTTCCGCGCCACAGAGTGCCCTCCTTGCGGCGAAATGAACGGCCTCGGCGAAGCTACCTTCGGCCTCAAGATGCCCGGTTGGGTAACCGACGGCCCTCAGATGTTCCGCACCCAGACCGGCAAGCTCGGTATGCTTTGGTCAACATGGGGCAAGGAGCGCTACCTCCAGGTTGTCTGCTATTCTGAGTCAGGCACCATCGCAGGTCCCTGGGTTCAGGAACCCGAGCCTTTCCTGGCCAACAACTCAGGCCACGGAATGCTCTTCCGCACCTTCGACGGCGAGCTCCGTTACGTAGTTCACCATTCAGAAGGCAACGGCCCCCGCAAACCGCAGTACTGGACGGTTGATGACTCGGGCGACAAACTTGTTCTTGGAAAACAGATTATAGTGAAGTAAAAATAAAGGCTCCGGATTTCCGGAGCCTTTATTTTTTATTTCTTGCTCATGTCAAATTCAAGTGAGCCGGAATATCCGTCGGCCGTCGTACTGAGAATGAGGACGGCTTTATTATTATCAGTGAAATTAAGTGTGCCGTTGGCTGTGACATTCATGAGGTCATTGCTGCCTACAAGGAGCTTATAACTGAAATTCGTATCTTTCACATCGAAGGTGCCGTAAAAAGGAGAAGCACCGGTGAAATAGATAAGCAGGCTTTTGGCTTTGGTGAATGAAATCTCGGAAATATTGTATCCTGCGACTTTTTCGGGGTCTGATTTCAGGCCGCTTTCTGAGGCGTATTTGACGATTGAATAGATGTCGCAACCTTTGAATGCCCTTTCGAGACTCAAGCCTTTGCCACTTACTTTAATATAAGTGGCATCGATTGTCCATGACCCGACTGCCTGGGCGCATTCAGCGGAAGGTGAACCGACTTTTCTTATATCACCCTTTGCTTCAATGCTTGTTTCCTTGCCGCCCGCGGTAACTGTAATGGATAATTTGCCGTCTTCTTTAGGCTCTATAACGGCATTGAATTCTCCTGTGCAGGTAATCGTGCCCTCTTTATAGGTATACTTTCCTATAAGGACTCTCGTATTGCCTGAGGTAGATATCTCATATACGTAATATCTGTTGCTACTTGTTAATTCGATAGTGATAATTCTATAGCAGACAGCACCCTCGAAATATGATGGTTGTTCAGCAGCTGGATTCTTTTCGAAAGAGATTACTTCAGATACGGCTGTTATAACAACAGGACCAGGAGCAGGGGCCGGGGGTGTGACCGGGGGCTGCTGCTCCTGTTCCTCATTTTCGTTTGGTTGTTCCGGCTGGTCCTTCTTTGTGCAAGAACAGGCCAGCGGGAACAGCATCATCGCTACTAGAAAAAGAGCGAGATATTTTTTCATGTAAAGCTATGAACTAGTTAGCCTGGCTCAAAGCGAACTCGATAGAACCTGAATAACCCTTGAGAGAAGAGTTGAGTATAAGAGTGGCTTTGCCTTGGGCAGGGAATGAAATAGTTCCGTTGGCTGAGGTCTGCAGAAGCTCATTGCTGCCGACAGTAAGTCTATAGTTGATATTATTGCCACTAAGAGTATACTCGCCATAGAATGAGGGCTGACCGGCGAAGCTGATAGTCATGGTATTGTTGCCAGTGAACATGATCTCAGTGATGGAGTAGCCAGTAAGTTTTGAAGGGTCCACGCTGGCGCCGTTCTCTTTTGCATATTGGGCAATCTGATAGAGGTCGCAACCTTTAAATCCCATATCAATATTGACACCGCTGCCGCTGATTTTGATGATACTGTTGTCAACCTTCCATGTGCGATCTGCGTTTGTCTTATTGGAGTTAGTAGTTTGGGGAGTGGAGGTAACCTTTGCTGATGCAGTCTGAGTCTTGCCGTTGACTGAGATGACAGCACTGTCGCTTCCTTTAGGCTCAACTGTGGCTTCAAAAGCGCCCTGGCAGGTATACTTTCCGCCACTTTCAGTGAATTTGCCGGTAACTACTTCAACACCGCTTTCGGCTTTGGTAACGCTGCTTGCAGTGATGACCGGGCGACGGCGAAGGATGTAACGGCTGTCTTCAGTGAACTCGATAGAAAGAACGTCGTATTCCTTTCCTTCTTTGCTGAGGTAACGGGGAGTAGCACCTGAAACCAATTCGAAAGAAACGACCTTAGCGACGTCAGCTGTCTTTGCAGGCTCCATGACAACATCTTCGGTGGGGTTGTCCTGTTTCTTGCAAGAAGATGATGAGAGCGGGAGGATCATTGCTGCCGCTGCGAGAATAAAGAGAATTCTTTTCATGTTATAATAGTGTTAAATATTACTTCGATTAGAAAATATTGACCATAACATTGATTTTCAGCATCGGGAACACCGGAATGCCACTGATCTTGTCAATCCAGCCTTTGTCTTTGTTGTTGACTGCCTTACTTGTGATGTCGATGACCTCAACCGGATTAGAAGGGTTCATGCTGTGCCTTATGTAGTTGTATGACTGAGCTTTGATACCGCCTGTAACCAGAGCTCCGAGATCGAAGCTGACAGTTACGCGGTTGTCGCTGATTGCGCGGCCGAAACCAACGCCTACATAGGGCATGATTGAGAGAGTCTTGGCGTCAACATGGGCAATACCCTTCTCGTCAGAAGTGAAAGAGGGGCCGCCTTCAAAACCGATACCGAGAGTGCCATACTCATCAGACCTGAGCACCTTGCTCAAATCAAGGTCAGCGTTGACGAAGTTGCCGCTGCCGCCGAAAATACCTGCAGTCACATGGAAAGCGCCGTCACCGGGGAACCAGTCGGCCAGCAGATTTGCTGTGCCGCCCTTCCAAATCTTAGCGGTCAGAGGAACATTGTTCAAATCGCGAGTCTGGGTTCCAATCTTAGCTGATCCAAGATTCAGGGACTTTGAATATGTGAAAGGCATGATAGCGTAACCACCGCGGATTTGGAAGTGACTTCCAAGGGGAGTGGCTGCTTCAAGGCCGAGACCGTCAATGCCGGCAGTAACGCCAATTGCAAGGTGGTTGAACATTTCTTGAGCCATTGCGCGAGGAGCTGAGAGGGCCAGCGCAGCGATAAGGATAACTAAGATTCTTTTCATATCGTTTATTGTTTGTTCCTTAATTTTAAAGTGCTAAGATAATGAATTGTGCAGTTATGAGAAAATATTGCTCTGTTTTTTTTACATTTGTATGTGATTAACAGGAACACAGTTTCTACATGAAAAACAGTTCGAACAGGAATGAATTGCGGAAATCTACGGGTGCAGGTCTTCTGCTCATCATAGTAGCCGCGCTTACTCTGGAGGCGACGTCCCTCCTGCAGAACTATTTTTCCCGCAAGGGTATGATGGAAGAGGCACAGATGCGGGCTGAGGGACAACTCGAAGCGACCCGTCTTCAGATCATTGATGTCACTCACCAGGCCGAGGCCGCGGTCCGCAACAGCATCTGGATTGCTCGCTGGTGTCTGGATTATCCTGACAGCCTTGTCAGGGTAGCCTCAAGGATTGTTGAAGACAACCCTACTGTGATGGGTTCCACCCTTGCACTGATTCCGAACTACAGCCGCAGACGTCCCTTGTACGCTCCATACGTCTGCCGTGAGGCCGACAGCCTTGTGACTAAGAGTTTGGCCACTCCCGAATACGACTATCCTTCACAAGAGTGGTTTAAAAAGCCGTTGGAACTGGGCAGAGGTTTCTGGTCAGAGCCATATATAGACGTAGGTGGCGGAAATGTTCTCATGACGACATATTCGGTGCCTATATATGACAATAAAGGGAAAAAAGCGGCGGTACTTACTGCAGACATATCCCTGCAATGGCTTGCACAACTTATCAATAATTCCATGGCATACCCGAATTCTTTCGAGGTGGTAATCAGCCGTGGAGGACAGGTGCTTGTCAGTGCGGCTGACGGCCAGATGATAAGGTCTTCCATCGATGAGGTAGCCAGAAATGTGGACGATACTTCATCTTTTGCACGTATGATTGCTGCCATGCGCTCCAATCAGTCCGGTAATATAACAGTCAACGATGACGGCAAGGACAACCAGGTTTTCTATGCGCCAGTTGAACAGACAGGATGGTCTATGGCCATCGTAGTTCCTGATGATGAAATATATGGCGACTTGCGTCGCGTCAGGTTCATAGAAAGGCTCTTCCAGTTGCTTGGACTCGGTATGCTGGTGCTTATTCTCCGCATCACTGCCAAGAATCAGCAGAAATATCACAAAATCAACGAAAAGAAAGAGCGCATGGAGAGCGAGCTCCAGATTGGCCGCAACATCCAGATGTCGATGATTCCAAACACATTCCCTCCTTTCCCGGAGCGACATGACATCGACCTTGCAGCCTGCCTGATACCAGCCAAGGAAGTCGGCGGCGACCTCTATGATTTCTATATCCGCGATGACAAGTTGTTCTTCTGCATCGGCGACGTCAGCGGAAAAGGAGTGCCAGCCTCTCTGGTGATGGCTGTGACCCGCAGCCTCTTCAGGACGGTTTCGGTTCACGAAAAGAGCCCTCAGCGAATAGTTATGTCCATGAATGAGGCTATGTCGGACATGAACGAAAGCAATATGTTCGTCACCCTGTTCTGCGGTATCCTCGACCTCCAGACAGGCCACTTGAGATATTGCAATGCCGGCCACAACCCGCCGCTTGTACTGTCAGACGAGATACATGCCTTGGAGGTACTGCCCAATCTTCCGCTGGGTATAATGGCCGACATGTCTTTCCAGGAGCAGGAGAGCGATCTAAAATTTGACGATACTCTGTTCCTTTTCACAGATGGCTTGAATGAGGCTGAGAATGCTGAATTCGAACAATTTACAGAAAAGCGGCTGGAGGCAGTTCTCCAGCAGCACCGCGACGCCAGGGGACACCTCGATGCCATGAAGCAGGCAGTGTCCGAATTCGTTGGCGAAGCACCCCAGAGCGATGACCTTACAATGCTTGTCATTCATTATATGAACAACAATTATCAAAAATCAAGCGAGCGGCATCTGATCCTGCATAACGATATACAGCAGATTCCGCAGTTGGCCGACTTTATTGAGACTATCGCAAGCGAGGCCAATCTTGACCAGGGCTTGGCGATGAGCCTTAACTTGGCCCTTGAAGAAGCTGTGACCAACGTCATAGAATACGCCTACCCCGAAGGTTCTGACGGCCTTGTGGATATCGAGGCGGTTATCCGTGAAGGACAGCTGGACTTCATCATTTCTGACAGCGGCAAGCCTTTCGACCCGACAGCAAAACCGGAGGTCGATATCACTGCCGGAGTGGAAGAACGCCCGATCGGCGGTCTTGGCATCCACCTTGTAAGGCACATCATGGATTCCGTGTCTTATATGAGAGAGGACGGAAAGAATTATTTGACAATGATTAAAAAAATTTAATACAATGGAAGTAAAGATTGAAAAGCAAGGAAAAGAAGTTGTAGCAAGCCTTATCGGCCGTATGGATACACCTGCATCTCAGGAGATTGCGCCGCAGCTTGAAGCTCTTAAAGCAGATGCTGCCGGCACCATCGTGCTGGACTGCAAGGAACTCTCGTATATCTCAAGTTCCGGCCTCAGGCTTTTCCTCACCCTCCGCAAAGCTGCTGCCGAGAAGGGCGGAAAAGTTATCGTGCGCTCCATCGGCGATGAAATCCGCAACGTTTTCATCATGACAGGCTTTTTTAACCTCTTCGAGATAGAATGACACCTCTGGCAATCTTCTCCGTCGACCTGCTCTCCGGGAACCTTCTGCTATTGTGCTCTGTATTGATATTCGTGGCAATTCTTGTCACAAAACTCGGGTCACGATTCGGGGTCCCTTCATTGTTGCTGTTCCTTCTTCTGGGTATGGCAGTGGGAGCCGACGGTCTTGGACTACAATTCGAGGAACATGAAGTGGCGGAGGCGATCGGTCATTTCGCCATGACGGTCATCCTTCTGTCCGCAGGTCTTGAGACATCGCTCAAAGAGACTCGCCCGGTGATGAAGCAGGGAATCGTCCTTTCCACATTGGGCGTGTTCCTGATGGTGTTGCTGACCGGTCTGTTCATTTTTGCAATTTTGGGCAAGAACACGGAGATGACATTGTTGTCATGCCTCCTTCTTGCCGCAGTTATGGGTTCGACTGATTCCGCGTCTGTGTTCTCGATGCTCAGGAACAAAAAGTTGAGACTGAGGGAGAACATGGCACCTATGCTTGAGTTGGAATCCGGTAGTAATGACCCGATGGCGTATGCCCTGACTATCATCATAGTCAAGTTGATTACCAGCGAAAGCCTGAAGGCATACAGCGGTGTCCAGCTTGCTCTGGCGGCATTTGCCGTGCTTATCCTTCAGATAGCAGTCGGCATCGCAGTCGGTTTTGCTGTGGGTTATGCCGCCAAATGGGTGTTGGAACGCGTGCGCCTTTCCAGTTTCGCCCTTACAGCCATCCTGATACTCAGCGTCGGCTTTTTTGCCAACGGCCTGGCTTCGCTGCTCCACGGGAACGGCCTGTTGTCCATTTATATTTCTGCCATCATCATCGGCAACAAGGTTCATCTTTCCCAAAGGAAAGACATCATGACCTTCATGGATGGTTTGACGTGGCTCATGCAACTGGTTATGTTCCTTGTGCTGGGTCTGCTCGCGAGACCTTCCCAGATGCTCCCGGTGCTTGTGCCTGCAATCCTCATCGGTCTCTTCATGATGTTCGTAGCCCGTCCTGCAAGCGTGTTCGCCTGCCTGCTGCCTTTCCGCGGTTTGTCGGCGCGTGCCAAGCTGCTTACATCATGGGTGGGTCTGAAAGGTGCCGGTCCCATCCTCTTCGCCCTGTATCCGGTCGTTACCGGAGTGGACAGCGGTACGGAGATGTTCAACATAGTGTTCATAATAACGCTCTTCTCTTTGTCACTGCAGGGAACCACCATCGGCCCGGTTGCTAAGCTCCTGCGTCTCAGTTATGAGGAAACTCCCAAAGTCGAGACCTTCGGCATGGAGATACCGGAAGAGATGGGTATGCTGCGCGACCATATCGTCACGGAAGACGACCTGGCTGGAGGAGCGACTCTCCGCGACTTGCATCTTCCTCACGGCATCCGCGTCATGATGGTGCGCCGTGACGGCAAATTCCTCGTTCCTCACGGCAGTATGCCGTTGCAAGTCGGAGACAATCTGGTGATTATTATGGGCGATTCTGACGACGCCTGATTTTTATTATTGATATGATTGCAACAAGTTCTATAGTGATGATGGCGATAAACGCCATCATCGGCATTGCCTTCCCCGTACTGCTTGCGTGGTGGATGGTGAAGAAATATAATGTCAGACTCTCTACGATCCTGATCGGTGCCGCGACATTCATCGTGTTTGCACTGGTTCTGGAAAGCATCGTTCACAATATCGTCCTGAAAGGGCCCAGCGGGAATACAATTATGAACAATCCGTTGTATTATGCCCTTTATGGCGGTCTTATGGCAGGACTGTTCGAGGAGACAGGACGTTTGCTTGCTATGAAGTTCTGTTTGA
>Ga0310696_10010194_pt1 | contig 10833 bp, 10 predicted proteins | sample AusTroGonzalo_MG_4_FD_203885 | JGI IMG/M metagenome (GOLD analysis project Ga0310696, IMG submission 203885) | Bovine rumen microbial communities from tropical cattle in Woodstock, Queensland, Australia - Gonzalo_02 (v2) (version 2) | ecosystem: Host-associated > Mammals > Digestive system >... | reverse complement strand
TCCTTGAATATATCTAAAAAAATCGGCAAGCGTATCACCTTTTTTTTCAAAAGTGTTCTCGAATTGTTCTTTTAACAAAAATTAACGCAATTATGCCTTCTTGTAAGTAAAAAGAGTGTTCCCAAAATTTGACAAAAAAATTATATTTATGGCGATGAACGTATACGCTTACTACAACTATCGAAAGTTCCTGCAGGACTACTACGACTACCGTAAGTCCGTGCAGCGATACTTTTCTTACAGGTCCTTTGCTAAGAAGGCGGGGTATTCCTCGTCGGGCTTTTATTTGGACTTGGTCCGCGGGCGCAAGTCGCTTACGCCTCAGATGTTGCCCAAGTTTATTGCGGCTCTAGGCCTGAATGAAAAGGAAGGTCGCTACTTCACGCTGATGGTGGACTTTACGCATGCCACTACGCCGGCGTCTAAGCAGGCTATCTTCGAACAGATGTCGGCGCTTCTCCCGAGCGCTATTAAGTCTTTGACCAAGAGCCAGCAGGAATACTACAGTAAGTGGTATTACGTGGCGGTCCGCGAGGCGTTGTCCGTCTTGAATGTGGGCCCGAAGAACATTCAGGAACTTGCTTTGTTCCTGAACCCGCGCATTTCTCTTCCGCAGGCAAAGCAAGCGATTCAGCTGCTTTTGTCGATGCAGTTGATTGAACTGGACGAAAAGGGATTCTATCGTTCCGTGAACAAGGCTATCTTTAGCGGCTCCGAAATTTCGTCGCTCTTTGTTCACCAGTTCCAGAAACAAATGATGGATTTGGGTAAAGATGCCCTTGACCATTACAGCACCGAGCGCAGAAATGTATCTTGTATGACGATGAGCGTTTCTGCTGAAGGGCTTGAACGCATTATCAGCAAGATTGACTTGTTCCGTAAGGAAGTGGTTGACATTATCCGTTCGGACGAAGGTGAAACCATGGTGTGCCAGATGAATATCCAGTTTTTCCCGCTGAGTAAGGAAAAGGTGGATCTGCCGCCAGAAACAGAGGAGGAAGAATGAGCAAGAAATTTTCATTGTTAGCTTGCCTAGCCTCGTTTGCGGTTGCCTTGATTGGTTGCAGTAACGAAAAGGTCGCCGGTACCGTGACGGATACTGGTAATACGGTTGCTGTGTCTGGTGTGGTGCTTCGCGTAGATGGTTCTCCTGCATCGGAAGCCATGGTCCGTATGGCCCGCATGGCTGTGTACGATAGCGTTCTCCATATTCCGGAACAGATTGAAGTTGTGACGGATTCCAATGGCGTGTACGCTTTCGATTCTGCTTTGTCGGATACCTTCCAGTTGGCGGTTATCGATACGTCGGCAGTGGAAGTGTTCTACTTGCCGCGCACAACCTTGAAGGCGAAGGCCTACGACAGCATTCAGCTAGCAAAGGCAGCCGTTGTCAGCAGTGTGCTTTATTTTGAAGAAGTGGAAGATTCTGCAGTATCTGTGGGCGGCCACTTTATGACTTGCCTTTCGGGAACACCGTTCTGTAACGACGTGTTCGCGGCAGACAGCTTCTCGATGTTGGTGCCTGAAGGCGAATGGTCCATGGAAATTTTCCCGGGCGATTCGATGATGGTGGCCCGCATGCAGTCTCTTGGCTTTGCCGATAGCCTTATCTATCGTACGTTTGACCTTGGAAAGCTTAAGTCGGGTGACTCCGTGAATTCGGGTCCGATTGTCTGGAGCACTACGACGGGTGCCGATTCCTTGATTAAGGAATCTGAAAAGGAAGCAAAGAATGTGGCTCGCCTTTCGGGTGTAGTTCTTTGCAAGAACGGCAATCCTTGCGCCGATGTCGAAGTGATGACGATTAAGGATATCTACGGCTTCAGCTTTGTTGAAGGCGACTCGATGCAGTTTGTGGCTCAGACTACGACTGACAGTCTTGGTCGCTGGTGGCTGCCGGTTCCGGATTCTCTGCCGGGCGATTCCTTTAGAATTGAATTCCGCAAGTTGCAGGATGATCTTGTGACTCAGGTAGGCGTTTCCCGTTACCTGACCGCAAAAGAAATCAAGAACTTGAAGGATACTCTTAAAGTGGGCGAATTGAAGTTGACTCGTCCGTCGTCGCTGGTAAGTGGCGTTTCCTTGGTTATCGATCGCGAAGACACCACTCAGTCTAGCAACTGCATGGTGAATAGCGTTGTCGTGGGTATCAAGGGTACGTCTCATTTTGTTCGCGATGTGACTTGCAATATGTTGATGCTTTCGGATTTGCCCATGGGTGAACAGCAGGTTGTTCTTTACTCCGGTGACACGAAGGTGATGTCCACTTTGCGTAAATCGGATATTGAATTGCACTATTATGTGACGCTGACTCCGGTGACACTGCCCGAAGGTGCCGTTCAACAGCAACAATGGATGACTTATACGCCTCCTTCTCAAAATATTTTTAAATAACCCCTTGCCGAGGTGAAATTCTTTTACTAACTTTGGGGGCGCATTGAGCTATGGTGTAATGGTAGCACAACAGATTCTGACTCTGTTTGTCTAGGTTCGAATCCTGGTAGCTCAACGATATAACTCTTTGTTCATACCCCTGAACAGAGAGTTTTTTTTATTTGAGAGTTTTTTATTTTTGGATTATGGAATTCTTTGACTACTACGAGAAGCTTTTTGGTGAGCGCTGGCCTGCTTTGCTTGAATCCTTGAAGGGCGAGGGCTGTGCGACTGAATTACGCTTTGGTGAAGGCTTGGAACCTTATTTCTTGGACGAGGCTTCGGTCTTTGCGGCGCAAGCTCTTGGAGTGGAGTCGGGTGATGACGTGCTTGACATGTGTGCGGCACCGGGCGGAAAGACGCTGGTGATTGCTTCGATGCTTAAAGGCGAAGGGTCTTTGCAGAGCAACGACCGTTCGCCGGATAGGCGCTTGAGACTCCAGCATGTGATTGAAAATTCCTTGCCCGAAAACTGGCGTTCCGTGATTAAGGTGACGGGCTACGATGGCATGAAGTTTGGACTCCATAAGAAAGAATGCTTTGACAAGATTTTGCTGGATGCACCCTGTTCTTCGGATCGTCATGTGCTGAATTCTCCCGCACATTTGGAAGTCTGGTCTGCAAAGCGCGTGAAAAGGCTTTCGGTGGAGCAGGGGGCGTTACTTGCCTCGGCGGTAGACGCCTTGAAGCCGGGTGGAACCGTTATTTATGGCACTTGTGCGCTTTCTCCTATGGAAAATGACGATGTGGTCAAGAAAATCCTGAAGAAAAGGCCTGCCATGCGCTTCGAAATGATTGAAAATCTGCTGCCCGGTGCGGATCGCACCGAATTTGGCGTGCATATTTTGCCTGACCGCTCTGGCGGACGAGGCCCGATTTACTGTGCAAAGCTCGTGAAGCAAAAATAGCGGCATAAAAAAGAGCTTTTTTACATTTTTTTATTTATCTTTACAATATGTTTAAGCGAATTGTCTTTTCGTCGTTTTTTACGTTGGCGAGCGTTTTTGCTTTTGCCGACGAAACATCTTCATCGTCTGTAGCGGCGCCTACTGCTGCTGGCAGTTCTTCGTCCGTCGTTTCTGCGGTGTCTTCTTCTTCCCAAGAGCCCGAAGCCCCCAAATGGCGTGAAGTTCCTGTCCGTTATTGGGTGAATGGCGATTCTTCGGAAATTGAAGCCATTTTCGTGAAAATTGAAAACGATACGGTTTACTTGAAAAAGCCTACCGAAGCTGAATTGAAGCATATCGAACGACTTGCCGACAAGCGTGCGGTTGCCTTGCAGGAAAGCAACGGACAAGAAGTGGAACCGACGGAAGACGAAAACGAAGAAGTCGATTTGAATGCAAAGCCCGCCGAAATCATTATGACCGATGCGGTCAAGGAATCGATGGCGGCACAGGCTGATACGGCCAAGGCCGAGGCTGCTCCTGTGGATGACGGCGCTGACGATGATCTTGCGACGGCAATGGCTAAAGAAGACAAGCGTGTGAAAATGGAAGAAATCGCGAAGGTGGAACAGGAAATCCGCGAACGCGAAATCCAGGATAGTATTGCCGCGGCCAAGAAGAATCCGTACATCAAGATTTTCAGGTATGAATTAAAGCGTCTTTATAATATGGAAGACGACGTGATGATCGACCTTTCTCTTTCGAACTACGTCGTGCCTATTGTGAAGGTTGTCGAAGAAACCATCGAACTGTATCCGCCGGGAAAGGCCAACTTGCTGGTGATTTCGGAACCCGAGGCCTGTTCCCTGTACGTGAACGGTATCCCGCTGAAGATTGTGGCTCCTGACACCATCAAGAATATCAAGCCGGGTAAGTACACGATCTCGGTGATGAAGGTTTTGAAGGACGTAGAATGGTGGGGCTCTACGGTCGTAAAGATTAATGCCGACAGCGTAAACAAGGTGACGATCCCGGTGCTTCGCCCCTCGACTCGCTTGACGCTTAATTCTAACCCTGAAGCGGCTGAAGTCTACGTGAATCAGGAACCGTCCCTGAACAAGATGCCTGATTATATGACCGATGCCATCGTGGATAATGTGAAGCCTCAAGTGAAGGCGACTATTCACTTTAGAAAGGTGGGTTACCGCGATACTACGGTGACGACGGAAATCAAGCCGTATATGCCGAACTTGGTGTATGTGGATATGACGCCTGTTCTTGATGATCTTGAATTTATTGAAGAACAGAATGCCTTTAACAAGGAACGTGGCCAGAGACGTATTGGTCGTGGACTCTTGTGGAGTTCCATTGTTCCGATCATTGCCGGCGGTGTCATGTGGTACTTGGCAGAACGCGATTGGAGCAAGGCTGCCGATAAGAAGCATGCTTACGAGAATTTGTCTGCATTCGACAGCGACGATACTCGCCAGATGGTCAAGGATAACCACAAGTTGAATGACAGCGGTGACACCAAGTGCGGCGTTGCCATTGGACTTGGCGCCTTGGGCTTGGGCCTCTTTACGGCCGGCATTATTCTGGCGTTCTAGCGCAATGGAGAAGGAGGGAGTATGATTAAAAAAATTCTTGCGGTTTGCCTGCTTGCAATTGCATTTGCATCGGCCCAGCTTGTAGACGATCCTTACGTCTACACTTCTGGTGCGCCGGAAAGTGAACTTCCGGTGATGAATGTTAATCATACGGGAAATAACGAACCGACATTTGCAGTATCAATCCATCCGATTTCGATGCTGATATTGTCGCTGTTTGATGTTCCTTCCGTCTACTTGACGGTCGAAGGCAATCTTGCAAGTCGCTTGTCTTTGATCACTCGCCCTTATATTATTTGGAAAGAATTTTCGGATTCCGATGAAGACCTGGACATATTCCTGTTCGGTATTTCGGAAGGCTTGCGCATTTATCTTAGTGAAGGCCACCGTGGATTTTTTGCTGCGGCGCATCTCCATTATGACCGCGTAGGGTTGGAATATACCTATGACAGGAATCCTGACAAAAATGATGATACCCATGTGAACGGTTTCGGTTTTGGCTTGTATGTGGGACATAAGGTCCGTACGGGCATATTCACTTCGTCGTGGGATATCGGTTTTACCTACACCCGGTTCTCCGCTTCGAAGAATGCTAAAGATGATATTGACGAAATTACCGCTGTGGGTGCTGGTCTAGACATAAATTATACGATCGGCATCGCGTTCTAGTTGTATTTTTCTATTTTAGTGGAAAAAACGGAGATTTTTATGCCAGCAATTCATTTGACTGCTGAAAATTTTGATTCGGTGATTTCCTCGGGTCAGCTGGTCTTTGTTGACTTCTGGGCAACCTGGTGCCGTCCGTGCATGATGATGGGCCCGGTGATTGATGAACTTGCCGATGAATATAATGGTCGCGTTGTCATCGCTAAGATGAACGTGGATGACGCCGGCGTGGGCGATATCTGTGCCCGCTTTGGAATCACGAACATTCCCAACATGAAGCTCTTCAAGAATGGAGTGGAAGTGGGCAATGTGGTGGGTGCCGTACCTAAGGCTACCGTTAAGGGCGTTATCGACCGTAACCTGTAAATAACTCATGCTGACTAAACGTTTGATTGTATGTCTTGATGTCCGCAACCGCAAGGTGACGAAGGGCGTCAAGTTTAAGGGTAATATCGATATCGGTGACCCCGTAGATATGGGTGCGCAGTATAGTGCTGACGGTGTCGATGAATTAGTGTTTTACGATATTACAGCAAGTGCTGAAAATCGCCCGTGCGATATGGAAATGATTCGCCAGATTGCTCACCGTGTTTTTATTCCGTTTGCGGTGGGTGGCGGTATTCGTAATTTGGACGATATGCACGAAGCCCTTTTGGCGGGAGCCGAGAAGGTGAGTGTGAACAGCCTTGCCGTGCTGCACCCTGAAATTATTGCCGAAGGCGCGAAGGCTTTCGGCCGCCAGTGCGTGGTCTTGGGCATGGATGCCAAGTTCGTTGGCGTATCGGACAAGTTCAAGAGCGGTTACGAAGTGTACATTCGTGGCGGTCGCCAGGCAATGGGCATCGATGCCGTTGAATGGGCCAAGAAGGCCGAGGACTTGGGCGTTGGCGAAATTTGCTTGAATGCAATCGATACCGACGGCGTTCGCAATGGCTATGAATTGAATATTACGGACCAGGTGGCACGTGCAGTGCAGGTGCCGGTGATTGCAAGCGGCGGCGCCGGAACTCCGGCTCACATTGTGGACTTGTTCCGCAAGACTTCTGCCGATGCGGCACTGGTGGCCTCGATGGTTCACTTTGGTGATTATACGGTGCCTGGAATCAAGAAAGAAATGCTTGCTGCAGGAATTCCTGTGCGCAAGAAGATGAACGGCGAGGTGTAGATTGAACACTTCTGTTGCGGTCAAGATTTTTGAAGCGGGCAAAAGCGCCGGTGCGGACTTTGTCGAGATTTTCGAAGAAGAAACCCGTAGTTCGACGCTTGGGCTAAAGTCTAGCCAGATTGAGTCCGCAACGGCTGGCACCGAGTATGGTATCGGTATCCGCTTGATTTACGGCACCGAGGTGCTTTACGGCTTTACGAGCGACGATTCCGAAGAAGCTCTTGTGAAGCTCGTGAAGACGCTCGCTTTTGGCCGCATCGCCCAAATGAGCAAGATCCCGATTGAATTTGCGCCTGAAAAGCGCGTGGCAGACTACAATGTCGCCGCCTTTAAAGATCCGCGGGTGCTGGGTCAGGCTGTCAAGCAGGATTTCTTGTTCCGCGCAGACCAGGCTGCCCGTAAGATTTCGGATAAAGTAGTGCAGGTGGGTACTTCGGTGACCGATTCTTGCTCTACGATTTCGCTCATGAACAGCGAAGGCCTGAATTTGTCGATGAACCGCGCTCGTTTGCGCGTAAACGTGACCGTGACGGTATCCGACGGAACCGAAAGACTTACGACGCATGAGGCTCCCGGAGCGCTCGGCGGTTATGAACTTTTAGCAAACTATTCGCCCGAAGATTTGGCAACCGAAGCCACGGAACGCTTGTTGCGCATGCTTTCGGCGGGCTATATCAAGGGTGGCCAGATGCCTGTGGTCATGGGTAACGGCTTTGGCGGCGTGATTTTCCACGAAGCCTGCGGACATCCGCTCGAAACGGAATCGGTCCGTCGCGGAGCAAGCCCGTTCTGCGGAAAAATTGGCGAAGCGATTGGTCAATCTTGCCTGACCGCCATTGACGATGGAACCATGAGTGGTGTGTGGGGTAGCCTTGAATTTGATGACGAAGGTACGCCTACCCAGCGCACGACCTTGATTGAAAATGGAATTTTGAAGACTTACATGAGCGACCGCGTGGGCGCCCAGGAAGTCGGTATTGCTCGCACGGGTTCAGCCCGTCGCGAAAGCTACAAGTACGCGCCCGTAAGCCGCATGCGCAATACCTTTATTGCTCCCGGTAAGGATTCGCTGGATTCTATGATTGCAAGTGTCGACAACGGTCTCTATGCGGCTCGCATGGCAGGCGGTTCGGTGAACCCGGCAACAGGCGAATTCAATTTTGCCGTTGACGAAGGCTATGTGATTCGTGGCGGCAAGATTTGTGAACCGGTGCGCGGTGCAACCTTGATTGGCAAGGGTCACGAAATCATGCCCCGCATTAGCATGGTGGGTACAGACTGGGAAGTGGCCGCAGGTGTCTGCGGCGCAAGTTCTGGACATGTGCCTGTGACTGTCGGACAGCCGTCTATTAAGGTCGACCAGATTCTGGTCGGAGGCCGTTAAAATTTACCCCAGCGCTTTTTAGGATTGGGACAATGGTCTTCGTGACCATCGGGCCATATCCAGACCTCGTCTGTAAAGGGGCATTTTTCGCATGAACCGCTCATGGGGCAGTCTTCGGTAGGATCCTCGATGAACAGAGAGCCTTCATACTTGATTTTATCAGAATGAAGAGTTCCCTTGAGAAGTTCCTGACGGAGTTTTTCAAGTTCCTCTTTACTGAGCTTGAAACGCCTTTCAAGAATGGCCGATGTATTCGGTATGAATACGGCTGGATTCCATTTGATTCGCTGAACGCCCGCCTTTTCGGCCCAGATGACGATGTCCTTGAGGTCTTGAAGGTTTTCGCGGTGCAAAGTCACTTGCAGTGAAATGCGGGCGCTGGAATCAAGTCGCCTTTTACGGCATTCGATAAGCTTTTCCACATTTTCACGCCAGAGGTGGCGAAGGTAACCGCCCATTTCGTAGGCCAGCGTGCTCACCTTGATATCGCTGCAGGCTTGAACCAGTTCGAACATGAGAGATGGCGAACTCCATTTACCCGGGAATGTCCCGTTAGTGGTAAGGTTCATTTTAATGCCGGACATTTCGCAAAGGTGCAGCAGGTTTTCAAATCTTGAATAAAGTAATGGTTCTCCCATGGTAGAGGGAATGACTTCTTTAAGCAAGGAATTGCCGGATGCATCTTTTTCGGCGGCGTATTTTTCAATAGCAGCCTTGGCGGTTTCAAAGGGCATTTCTCCTGAAAAGGAAACAATGCCGTTCTGTCTTAAGAAACATAGGGCGCAACGTAAGTTGCACTTGTCGGGGTTGGTAAGTAGTGTAATACGACGCATGATCTATTTAGAACTGAACGAATCCTAAATTCGATCTAGGCCCTATGCTCCCTGATATACTTGATGGCGGCGAGTCCTGCCTTGGCGCCTTCGCCAACGGCAACGGCTACTTGCAAGGTGCCTCCGGTGCAGTCTCCTGCAGCGAAAAGGCCCGGAAGTGTCGTTTGGAAATCTTTGTCCAAAACCAATGTGGGGCCGTCAAAGCCGGCACCTGCCTTCTTGGCGAGGTCGGTGGCGCTTGCGCTTCCGAGGGCGACAAAGAGTCCGTCGAATTCTTCTTCGGTGCCGTCTTCATAATGCACACCCTTGAACTGGCTTTCGCCAACTAAAGACTGCAGGTGGCGAGTTTCGACTCGTACGTTGGGCGGGAAAGCGGTTGTCAGGGGAGCTCCGTTTGTAAGGAGCGTGATGCTTGCAACGACTTGTGCAAGTTCCTGGACTTCGTGGAGGGCGTATTCGCCTGTGCCAAGAACGGCCACCTTTTTCTGGCGGTAGAAGAAGGCGTCGCAAACGGCGCAATAGCTAACGCCGTGCCCTTCCAGTTCTGCCATGCCAGCTACCGGGTGCTTGTTGCGGGCAGCCCCTGTAGCCATAATGCAAACCTTTCCGTGGTATTCACCCACAAGGCCTTTTGCAGAGAATCCCTGGCCGTCAAACATGAGGTCGGTGATTTCGTCGTCGATAATTTTGGCACCAAGGGCCATTGCCTGTTTGTGGCCCACTTCCAAGAGTTGTTCGCCCGAAAGGGGCTTTTCAAGCCCGTAGTAGTTCTGGATCATGTGGGCTTTGGCGAGTGCACCGCCGTCTTTACCGATCAATTGGACAGAAAGACCGGCTCTCAAACCGTAGAGCGCGGCGGAAATACCTGCGGGGCCGTAGCCCAAAATCAGCATATCTGTCATAAATGACTCCATATCTCTTTAAATCTTATATTCTTAAAATACAAATTATTTATCTTATGGAATAGGTAGTTTGTGGTAAAAAAACTTAAAGGAATATGATGGAACGACTGACTCCGCGTGATATGTTTGTTGAAGCCGGCTACGGCCCGAATTTTGCTAATCAGCTTATACAAAATGCCTATAGCAAGTTATTTGAAGGCGACCCGATTGACGAACGCGTCTGCTTTGATGCTTCTGAAAACATGAGCTATATCATTGATATCGGTCATGACGATATTCGTTCTGAAGGCATGAGCTACGGCATGTACATTACGGCGCTCACGGGCCATGAACGTCAGTTCGATAAACTTTGGAATTTTACCAAGCGCTACCTGAGAAACGATGATGGCCCGCATGTGGGCTACTTTGCTTGGCAGGTTTCAACGACCGACTTTAGCAAGATGGACCCGGGTGCGGCACCCGATGGCGAAGAATACTTTGCTATGGCTCTTTTGATTGCGGCAGATAGGTTTAACCGTCCTGACCTCAAGGACGAAGCCGTGGGCCTTATCAATTGGATGCGCAACAAGCCGAACAATGGAATTGTGGGCCCGATTATCGACCCGGAACGCAACCTGGTGAAATTTTCGCCGGTGCTGGGTAACGACTTTACTGACCCGAGCTACAACACGATTGCTTTCTACCGCGCTTTTGCCGAAGCGACGGGCGATGAAACCTGGCTCACGATTGCAAACAACAGTCTGGAATACATTCAAAAGGCCGCACACCCGGTAACCGGTCTTTGCAGCGAATATTCCGAATACGATGGTACTCCGAAGGCTACACCTTGGTACCCCGAAAGTGATTGCTTTAGCGGTGATGCCTGGCGTGTGGCGATGAATTTGAGCCTTGACTATGCGTTGTTCCGCGGACACGAGTGTGAAAAACAAATCTGCGAAAAGCTATTGAATTACTTT
>Ga0310696_10010193_pt1 | contig 10834 bp, 4 predicted proteins | sample AusTroGonzalo_MG_4_FD_203885 | JGI IMG/M metagenome (GOLD analysis project Ga0310696, IMG submission 203885) | Bovine rumen microbial communities from tropical cattle in Woodstock, Queensland, Australia - Gonzalo_02 (v2) (version 2) | ecosystem: Host-associated > Mammals > Digestive system >... | reverse complement strand
CAGGAGCGTTTGCCCTGACTGACATCGAGGTTGTGAAGGGACGTACCGTTGTAGACTTCAGCAAGGAAGGCTATTTCGATATCGTTCGTTCATACACCGAAGCAAGCAAAGACAAGTGGGAAGTGGTGATGGTCAGCAAGGCTAACAACACGATTACTACCAATGCGACTTACAATGCATCATCAGCAAAGACACTGAAGACCAACGCCGGCATGGAAGTCAAGATGCCTGCCGACGGTTACAAGGATGCAAAGACAGGCAAGGACTACACAGGAACAGTCAAATCCGAAATGCTGTATCTCAACCCAGATGACGACAACTTCGCCACAATGATGCCAGGTGGTGACCTCGCTGCCGTAGATGCTAGCAACCAGACCGTTCAGCTCGTCAGCTATGGTATGACCAAGGTTGAAATGACCGACCAGAACGGCAACGCCCTCCAGCTGAAGGACGGCAAGGAAGCAACGCTGACCTTCCCAATCCCAGAGAGCCTGAAGAACAACACACCTGCTACGATTCCACTCTGGAGCTTCAACGAGAGCACAGGTCTGTGGGAAGAAGAAGGTAGCGCAACCCTCCAAAATGGTGTGTACGTAGGAACCGTGAAGCATTTCTCATGGGTAAACCTCGACTGGCCAGAAAAGCGTGTCACTGTCATCATTAAGGTGAAGACGAAGAAGGGCACATTGGTTCCTTGGACCGTAGTTCACGTAGGTCAAACCACATGTACGACAAATTCACAGGGCGAAGCACAATGCTTCATTCCTGAGGAAACCAGCGTGAAAGTCTGGATTGAGCCAGAAGACTGCGGTGGCTACCAAATGCAACCCATCACCGTACCGGGACAGCCTGGCGGAAGCACATACAATGTGACAATCGAACTGAAAGACATGAGGTTCATCAAGGGTAAAGTTGTCAACGAGGATGGAAGCAACCTCGCAACCGTTTGGGTTGAATTCAACGGCAATCAGACGAAGTACTACATCACCGACTTTGACGGCAAGTTCGAAATCCTCGCTCCTGCCAACTACTCAGGCCAAGCAACCCTCAAGATCCGTGCTGCCAACGGACAGGTTTACTCGAAGGATTTCCAAATCGCAAATAACGGAGACACTGACCTCGGCGATGTTGAAGTCAATGCAAAGATCGACCCTGCTAAGGACCAGGGCGGTATCATCTACGTTAATACCGATGACAAGAAGAACTATGAGCTGCCTATTACCTACAGCAACAAAGATCTGGATAACGGAGCTATCATCGTCGACAACACCTTCGTTATTATAAACTACGAACGTCACGACCACGTGAACGAGAACATGCAGCAATGGACCGAATGGGCATTCATGTCCGAGAACTACGACCGTACGAAGGGCACTGCTACCGGAGAATTCTTCTACATGATTGAAGGCAATCAAGGTTGGACGCAGGCAAACGCAGAAGAAGCCAACTTCGAAGCCAAAATCAGTGGCAAGCAACTCATACTCAACATGGCCGGCCGCGGTACATTCGCCACAATGGAGATGACCAACGACCCGAACTTCGAATGGGGCAAGCCTAATGCAACCTTCCAAGGCACTGGCCTGGCCTTCAACATCGTGATGTCGGGCGAAACCAAGAAGCCATTCACCAAGGCATACGCTCCATCGTTCATGCCATTCCCAAGCGCAGGTGAATATCCAATTGGTATCACCAGCACAGGAGGCGACTACTACACCAAGTGTGGACAAGCCTTCATGAACGGCACCAAGACTACCTACGACCAGCTTTTAGCCATTGCTGACAACCAGTTGAAGGGATGGCAGAAAGTCGTTGACGACGATGACGATTACTACAGCGTTTATTATGTCAGCGGAAAGAACGTCGTGGAGATCGACTTCGACCCAGAAGAAACGTGGAGCGACGAAGAAGTTTCCGGATTAACATCCGCCTATAACTTCGACGCACCTATCTACATCGTAGCTGTCGAGGGACTGAATGGAGATATAAATGATTTGATCGGCGACGATGACGACTACTACAAGTCTCCCCGTCGTGCCATTGCCAAGGCAAAGACGATGAGCAAGCTGTCACCTTTCTACAAGAAATAAACAAAACAGCTAAGCATCAACATGAAAGAGAGGTTTCCCATGGGAGCCTCTCTTTTATATATTAAGGAGTGAAAAACACAGGTATTCAGACAGAAAAAACTGCATTTTCACAATGAAAAAACGGGAGTATGTTTGTAGGTTTCATAAAATTTATTAAATTTGCAAGCGAAATACTATAATCACTATATTTAGGAATTATAGTCACTACAGGAACTATTCAAAAAACAATAAGACAATGGTGAATTACGTAGTAGTTTTTACCCTCTTGGGTTCGCTGGCCCTGCTGATGTTCGGTATGAAGACATTGAGCGAAGGTCTGCAGAAGATGGCTGGTCCCCAGCTGAGAAATGTGTTACAGAAGATGACGGCCAACCGGTTCATGGGAGCCATCACCGGTATGTTTGTCACGGCAAGTATTCAGTCGTCGACAGCCACGACACTCATGACCGTGTCGTTCGTCAATGCAGGTCTGCTGACCCTGGCACAAGCCATCAGCATCATCCTCGGTGCACATATCGGTACGACGATGACGGCATGGATCATGAGTTTCGGATTTACGTTCGACATCGGTGTGGTGGCCTACGTCGCTGCCTTCGTCGGTATCATCATGATCTACATGAAGAAGTACAAGAGCTTCGGAGAATTCCTCTTCGGTATGGCATTCCTCTTCCTCGGACTGGTTACCCTGAAGAAGACAGGTATGGCAATGGAGCTCGACAAGAATGCTGACGTCATTAACTTTTTCTCGCAATTCAACAGCGGCAACATCGGCACCATCGCCCTCTTCCTCCTCATCGGTACGGTACTGACCCTTTGTGTACAATCATCGGCAGCCATCATGGCCATCACGATGACCATGTGTGCCACAGGAGCCATGCCAGTAGAGTTGGGTATCATCCTCGTATTGGGAGAGAACATCGGTACGACCATCACCTCGAACATAGCTGCACTCGGAGCCAATGTGTCGGCTCGACGAACAGCCTTCTCCCACCTGTTCATTAATACGACAGGTGTGCTCTGGGTGCTCTGCATCCTGCACCCGTTCTTCACGCTGGTATGCCACTTGGTGGGTGTCGATGTCGACAGGCTTTCAACCGATATGGAATATGCGAAGGTGAACAGCAACCTTGTGTTGCCTGCCTTCCACACATCGTTCAACGTAGCCAACACGTTCATCATGATTTGGCTAGTGCCTGTGATTGAGAAGATTGTCTGCAAGATTATCAAGCCAAAGCCTGAGGCAGAGGACGAGGAATCACGCCTGCGCTTCATTTCTGCTGGTCTGCTGCAGACACCAGAACTCTCTATCCTAAACGCTAAGAAAGAGACTGTAGTGTTTGCTGAGCGTTGCCATAAGATGTTCGGATTTGTACAGCAACTGCTCCACACCAAGAAGGGTGAAGATTTCAACAAGCTGTTCTCACGCATCGAGAAGTACGAAAGCATTACCGACAAGATGGAGGTTCAGATAGCCAACTACCTGAACCAAGTGAGCGAAGGTCGGTTGAGTATCGAATCGAAGACAGAGATTCAGCACATGCTACGTATGGTGAGCGAGCTAGAGAGTATCGGCGACTCGTGCTACAACCTGGCACGCTCGATGAACCGCAAGCGTCAGCATACCAACGAGGACTTCACCGAAAAGCAGTATGAGCACATCCAGAACATGATGGCGCTCGACGATGATGCCCTCGTGGCTATGACCGCTGTGGTCAAGGCAAGTGACCAGAAGTATGCTGACCTGAACAAGTCATACAACCTAGAACACGAAATCAACAACTACCGTAACCAACTGAAGAACCAAAACATCTTCGACATCAACAGTCATTTGTACGACTACCAGATGGGTGTGTACTACATGGACATCATCTCAGAGTGCGAGAAGTTGGGCGACTACATCATCAACGTAATCGAGTCGACGGGTGTAAAGGATAAAGGAGAAAAATAATAGAAGCCCAGCCCCAAAAGGCAGAGAGGGGCTGTAACAATATCACTATGAAACAAATATTTATTACTATCTTAATGCTGACCGCTGTGCTGGCAAAGGCACAAGACGGCACAGAGTGGGACAATCCCAAAATATCGAACGTGAACCGTGAAGCGGCTCACACAGTGTCAATTCCTTACGGAACAGTAGACCAAGTCGCCAAGAACGACATGACCATATCACCCTACTACATGGACTTGGACGGTGTATGGAAATTCAAGTGGGTAGGCAACCCAACAAATGCACCGAAGAACGTGTTTGACGGTGACTACAACGATACCGCATGGGACAATATCGATGTACCTGCAAGTTGGCAGGTCTATGGCATCCACAACGGAAAGAGTTGGGATAAGCCCCTCTATTGTAATGTGCAATACCCTTTCTCGTACGACCGTAACACCTACAGCATCATGGCAGAGCGTCCAGGATGGTTCTCATATAACAGCAATATGCCGAACCCTGTAGGTACGTATCGCCGTCAGTTCACCCTGCCCAACGACTGGGACGGACGCGATATCTATATTCGCTTCAACGGTGTAGGACACGGCTATTATCTTTGGATTAACGGTCAACGCATCGGCTACAGCGAGGATTCGTATTTGCCATCAGAATTCAACATCACGAAATATGTAAAGAAAGGCACGAACACCATAGCGCTGCAGGTCTACCGTTTCACTTCCGGTTCGTTTATCGAGTGTCAAGACTACTGGCGACTGACTGGTATTCAGCGTCACTGCTTCCTTTGGGCAGCCCCAAAAACACAGATTCGCGACTATTTCTTCACGACCGACCTCGATGCCTCTTATACCAATGCAACAGCAAAATTGCAAGTCACCCTGACTGGTGACGATATCAAGAACGGAACGCTCGAGGCACGTCTGGAAGACGACGGAGCACTCTTCTATTCCGACTCGAAAGAGGTTACCACAGCTGGTGTCACGACGTTCACAATGAAAGTGAACAACCCTAAGAAATGGAGTGCAGAGACACCAAACCTTTACGATCTTATCATCACCTTGAAAGACTCGAAGGGTAAGACCGTGGATATCCGAGGTGGCAAAGTAGGCTTCAAGGAAGTGAGTGTACGCAGTGACGGAGCTTTACTTATCAACGGCAAACGAATGGTATTCCACGGAGTGAACCGTCATGATTTCAGCTATCAGAACGGTCGTGCCATCAAATACGATGAAATCGAGAAGGACATCATCACGATGAAACGTCTGAACATCAACGCCGTGCGCACATCGCACTACCCTAACGACCCATACTTCTACGATCTCTGCGATAAATATGGATTGTATGTCATCGCAGAAGCCAACGTGGAATGTCATGCCAACACAGGACTCTCCAGTGTAGAGTTGTTCCGAAACATGATGGCTGAGCGTTCGGCCAATCAGGTGCTATGGCATCGTAACCATGTGTGTATCGCACTGTGGTCGCTCGGCAACGAATCGGGAGGCGGCAATAACTTCCAGACTGCTCGCGAGGCAATCCGCAAACTCGACACCACTCGCCTCATCCACTATGAAGGCAACAGCAACTTCGGTGACGTAAGTAGTACAATGTATGCAGGTGTGGACGGCATCGAAAACACAGGCCGCAGTCGACTGAATCAAACCAATCCGAAACCACATATCCAGTGCGAGAACAGCCACTCGATGGGTAACTCGATGGGTAACGTACGCGAATTCTTCGACCTGTACGAGAAATACCCATGTCTTACCGGTGAGTTCATCTGGGACTGGAAAGACCAAGGACTCTTAGCCAAGAACAGCAGCGGTAAGGACTATTTTGCATACGGCGGCGACTTCGGCGACAATCCTAACGACGGAAACTTCTGTATCAACGGTCTGGTGAAACCCGACTGGACATTTACTGATAAAGTATACAACACAAAGAAAATCTATCAGCCACTCGAGTTCAAACCTATCAAAGGCGTGAACAACCGTTTCTTGCTGAAGAGCAAACTGGCGTTTGTAGATAACAGCTACCTCGATGTTACCTATACCATTCTGGAAGAAGGAAAAGAAGTTGGCAAAGGTACCATCGACACCATCGTGAAGGCAGGCGACAGCACCCGCATCAGCATCGATGCCCTCCCTGCCGACTACAAGGCCGACCGAGAGTACTTCATCCGCTTCTCTGCTAAATTGAAGGAAGCAACCCTGTGGGCAGACGCAGGTTACGAGGTAGCCAACGAGCAACTTCCACTCAACACCGCCAAGAAAGAGCCAATGAAACTGGCTCAAGGCGAAGCGCTGACCGTGGAGGAGAATTCTGCTACCGCTACCATCTCGAACAGTAATTTCACAGTGGTATTCTCAAAATCACAAGGAACCCTACTCCGCTACACGTATAAAGGGCAGGCCATCGTGAGCCAGCCGCTGAAGCCAAACTTGTTCCGTCTGCCGACCGACAACGATGGACGCCGAACAGGCAGTTGGGATGATATGGGTCTGACAGCCTTCACGGGTAAAGGCAAGGAAACGACTATAACGAAGAGCAATGACGGCCAGACTGTCGACCTCAGCATGAAGAGTGTGTGGACATCGACCACCTCACATAAACTTGACCTACAACTCGACTTCAAGGTATGTGCCGACGGAACCATCATGGTGAATGCCGACATCAATCCGGCTGACCAGAACGCCGTCTTGCCACGTATCGGTTTCAAACTCGAAATGCCAAGTAAGATGGAACAGCTTACATGGTTCGGCCGTGGACCTTGGGATAGCTACGTAGACCGCAAGGAGGCTTGCTTCCCCGATATTTACGAGAGTACTGTTACGGATCAGTACGTGGAATATGTGAAGCCACAGGAACATGGTACTAAACAGGAGGTGAGATGGATGGCGCTGACGAATGCTGACGGCATCGGTGCGATGTTCGTAGCACCTGACCTCATGGCAGCTTCAGCTCTCCACTGGCGTCCGGAAGACAACTATACCAATCGTAACTCACGTGCGAACCACCCCTATCAGTTCAAGAAGACTGGTACGACCGTCGTGAATCTCGATGCCCGTACTCGTGGACTGGGTAACGCAAGTTGCGGTCCTGATGTGCTGCAGAAATATGAACTCTACTCTTCCGACACAAAGTTCCGCTTCTTCATCATGCCGATTGGCGAAAAGTTGACAGCAGAAGCAATGGCAGAACGTGCCCGTGTGGATATGCCGATTTGCCAGCCTGTAGAGTGTACGCAGGCGACGAACGGACGTATCACTATGAAGACCGCTACGCAGAATGCAACCATCTATTATAGTGTTGACGGCGGCAAGTATCAGCAGTATACCGCAACGGTGAGCCTGCCAAACGGCGGAACGGTGACTGCATATTGTACGGCCGACGGATACTTCAAAAGTCCGGTTTCAACGTATGAGTTCCAGATGTTTATCAACCGCTCAACGTGGAAAATCCATAGCGTGTCGAGTCAGGAAGGCGGCAATCCTGCCAGCTATGCCATCGACAACAACCCGTCAACCTTCTGGCATACGCAGTACAACGGTGGTACACCAACACATCCACACACCATTGTGATTGATATGGCGAAGAACTATCTCGTCACTTCCGTGCTTTATACTGCACGTACGGATGGTAATGAGAACGGTATGATTAAGGAGTATGAGATTTACATCAGCAAGAATGTGAACGACTTCGGTAGTGCAGTAGCAACGGGTTCGTTCTCGAAGACTACGGCTCAGCAGGTGGCAACACTGAAGAAACCTGTCGAGGGACGTTACTTGAAACTCATTGCTAAGTCGGAAGTGAACAACAACGCATGGGCATCGGCTTCGGAAATCAGTATCACTGCCAAGTCGAACGATGCTCAGGCCATTAACGACATCACGAACGATGAGCCGGGAATGGATGTCATCTACGACCTTACGGGACGGAAGTACAACGCTGATCAAATGCCATTGCTGAGCGGCGTCTATATCCAGAACGGCAAGAAATACTTAGTGAGACAATAATCTAATCAACATGGAACAATTTTTGCCAAAGAACTATTTCTGCGTCATCCTTGCAGGCGGAATCGGTACACGACTCTGGCCTGCGAGCCGTCAGGAAATGCCGAAGCAGTTTCTTGATATCTTAGGCACTGGAGAGACGCTGCTACAAGCGACGTATAAGCGATACGCGCGTTTTATTAATAAGGAGAACATCATTGTGATGTCGAACGAACGTTACAAGGATCTGACGATGGAGCAACTGCCTGAGCTGACTGTTGGGAATCTGCTGTTGGAGCCTATGCGTCGAAACACGGTGCCGAGCGTCGTGTGGGCGTCGATTCACCTAACACGCATCTGTCCCGATGCGGTGATGTTGGTGACTCCTGCCGACCAACTGATTACGGATGAGGCGACGTTCGAGGCCGATATGCGGCGGGCGTTCGACTATGTGGCTACTAACGAACGTTTGCTAACGGTGGGCGTAACGCCGACGCATCCAGAGACTTCGTACGGTTACATTCAAATGAATGGTCTGCGTGCAGATAATATCTTCGAAGTGAAGTCGTTTACGGAGAAACCGGAGGAGCAATTTGCCAGGATGTTCATTGAGAGTCGCGAGTTTCTGTGGAACACGGGTCTCTTCCTCTGGAGTGCACGGACATTTCTTCAGACTATCCGACAGGTGTCGAGCGAGATTTCCGAGATTCTGCAACGCATGAAGGACATGCTGAGTGTGGGCGAGGACGTTCCTGCTCTAATTCAGCAGGCTTTTTCCATCTGTCCGAACATTCCTTTGGAGACGGGCGTATTGGAGAAGGTGGACAATGTCGACGTGATGATGTGTCGGTTCGGATGGAGCGATTTGGGTACGTGGACACAGGTGTTCAACATTCTGCCAAAGAAACGGGGGAACAATGTGGTCATCAGCGCCGAGGGTGATACGGAGGCCGATGCTGCGAAAACTGCGCTGTTTTACAGTTCGACCGACTGCATCGTGAAACTGCCGAAGGGAAAAATTGCAACGATTCAGGATCTCCACGGCTATGCCATCATCGACACGCCCGACGTCCTGATGATTTGCCGCAAGGATGATTTGCAGTCGATTCGCAACTTCGTGAACGACGTGACACTACTGGAAAACTGACGTGAGTGAACTGGATTATTCGTTTTTAAATATTATAAGATTATGCAGATTCTATTGACTGGTGGAGCCGGATATATTGGCTCCCACACCATCATCGAGTTGGACAAGGCCGGCCACACGGTAGTCGTGGTCGACAATCTGTGCAACTCAAAGGAAGAGGCGCTGCGCCGCGTAGAGAAGATTATCGGCAAGCCTGTTCCGTTTGTCCGTGCCGATGTGCGCGACCGTGAGGCGATGGACCGAATTTTCAAGACTTACACAATCGACGCTGTCATCCACTTCGCCGGACTGAAAGCGGTGGGCGAAAGCTGCGAGAAGCCTTTGGAATATTATGAGAACAATATGAACGCTACGTTCGTGCTGTTAGACGTGATGCGCCGGAACGGTTGCAAAAACATCATTTTCAGTTCGTCGGCCACGGTCTATGGCGACCCTGCGCAGATTCCTATCACTGAGGAATGTCCGAAAGGCCACTGCACGAATCCTTACGGACAGACGAAATCGATGCTCGAGGAAGTACTGAAAGATGTGCAGAAGGCCGACCCTGAATGGAACGTCGTACTGCTTCGCTATTTCAATCCTATTGGCGCACACAAGTCGGGCCTCATCGGCGAGAATCCGAACGGCATCCCAAACAACCTCATGCCTTATATCACGCAGACGGCCATCGGTATCCGCAAGGAACTCGGTGTATTCGGCAACGACTACGACACACCTGACGGAACCGGCGTTCGCGACTACATCCACGTGTGCGACCTGGCTGCCGGCCACGTTGCCGCACTGAAGGCCATCGAGAAAAAGTGCGGACTTGCCATCTACAACCTGGGCACAGGCCACGGCTATTCAGTGCTCGACGTCGTCAATGCCTTTGAACGCGAAAACGGACTCAAGGTCCCCTACTCCATTAAGCCGCGACGCCCCGGCGACATCGCTACATGCTACTGCAACCCAGCCAAGGCAAAGGCTGAACTGGGCTGGCAGGCTCAGTACGAAATCGGTGATATGTGCCGAGATTCGTGGAACTTCCAGAAGAACAATCCTAAAGGCTACGAGGAGTAAAAGCGTACGAAACGATTTTCGTTGCGCCGTTGGTTTACGATTGTAAATCTTCGGCGCAATATTTTTGTATATATTGGAAGAAAAACAAGAGCGAACTGAGCGAAAAAACTGGTGCAATAGCAAGACTTTTTTAAAGTAACTGGTTAAGAAACGTAAACTAACTGAAAGAAAGAAGTAAACCAGTTAGAAGAAAAAACTCGCAAAATAAGCCCATTTTACAAAGTTAATATATAAAAAGAAACGAACCTGCACTTTTGGCAGGTTCGTTCCATAGATTCGGTGTAGATTTCCTACACTATTTCACCATGAACTTCACACCGTTCTGGATATAGACACCCTTTGTCGGTGTTGTCACCCTACGGCCCGTGAGGTCGTAGATAGCACCAACGTTAGCGGCATTCTGTACTTCGCTGATGCCCTCCGGCAACTCAGGAATGTCGAAGAGACCGATAGAGACACACTCGAGGCGGAAGTTGTCGAGCTTGAACCAACCGGCGCAAGCATGCGGATGCTCGGTTCCGGTGGCGTCAATATTGTTCGTACGGAAGCCGATGCGTGCCTTGCCGTCCTCGCCGACACGGAAATTCAGTGACATTGGGCGTGCCAG
>Ga0310696_10010192_pt1 | contig 10834 bp, 9 predicted proteins | sample AusTroGonzalo_MG_4_FD_203885 | JGI IMG/M metagenome (GOLD analysis project Ga0310696, IMG submission 203885) | Bovine rumen microbial communities from tropical cattle in Woodstock, Queensland, Australia - Gonzalo_02 (v2) (version 2) | ecosystem: Host-associated > Mammals > Digestive system >... | reverse complement strand
TAATGGTCTGCGCCTATGTCGTATCTCTGTTCCATTCGGTGTGATTGGCATGATTTACGAGGCTCGACCTAACGTCACCTTCGATGTCTTCTCGCTCTGCTTTAAGAGTGGTAATGCCTGCGTGTTAAAAGGCGGCAAGGATGCCGACTGTTCAAATCGCGCAGAAGTAGCTCTAATCCATGAGGTGCTGGAGAAATTTGGTGTCTCAAAGGATGTCGTAGCCTTACTGCCAGCCACCCACGAGGCCACAGGCGAAATGCTGAATGCTGTGGGTTATATTGATTTGTGCATTCCCCGTGGAGGAAGAAAACTCATCGATTTCGTTCGCGACACAGCACGAGTGCCAGTTATTGAGACGGGTGCTGGTGTGGTTAACACCTACTTCGACAAAGACGGTGATGTAGAGATGGGTAAGGCTATCATCAACAACGCCAAAACACGTCGTGTATCTGTATGTAACGCCCTCGACTGTCTGTTAGTACATCAGGATAGACTAGTGGACTTAGCAGAACTAGTAGAGCAAGTCTCAGAGAAGCATGTCATCATCTATGCTGATGAGAAAGCCTATGCCTCCCTCGTTGGCAAATATCCCTATCTGGAACATGCCACCGCAGACAGCTTCGGTACAGAGTTTATGGACTATAAGCTCGCTATTAAGACCGTAGCTTCACTTGAAGAGGCACTCGCCCATATCGACGAAAACGGCAGTGGCCATAGTGAGGCCATTATCACACAAGACAAGGCTACTGCACAGAAGTTCCAGCAAATGGTCGATGCGGCCTGTGTCTATTGGAATGCTCCTACATCTTTTACAGATGGAGCTCAGTTCGGGCTAGGCGCAGAGATTGGTATCAGTACTCAGAAACTAGGTCCCCGCGGCCCAATGGCCTTGGAGGAGATATGCACCTATAAATGGCTCATCGAAGGCGAAGGGCAAATAAGGTCATAACTATTTATGAAGAAAGCCATACTTCTTTTAAGCATCCTGACAGTCATCATTACTGGTTCATGTTCTAACTCTGACGTGAACCAAGAGCGTTCATTGCATCATAACAATGCCGTGATTAGTGATTCTGTTGTAGATAAGGTCTATGAACTAGACCTCAACGATGCGCTAACACTTATCGATAGTCTGGAAGACTGCCGAGAGCTCTCAGAACCACGAGCCAACTACATAAGAGGTCTCGTGTATAACGAGGCGGGGCAAGAACGCATGACTGAGCTCTACTTTAAGAAAGCTGTTGCTGATAGTCACTTTCAGAAGCAATACCCCTACTATTTCTATCACGCATACAACAATCTGAGCATCATCTACTATAACAGATTTTTACTGGCGGATGCCATTACCTATGCAACAAAAGGTTATGCCATTGCTTGCAAGGACACATCGCTCACAGCACAACAATACCAAACGCGCTTCCTGGCTCAGATAGGCAGTTGTCAGATGCGACTTGGACAGACAAAAGAAGCCAACGCCAACTTCGAGAAAGCCTATCAGTCAATCTGGTTACTCGCTAAAGATCCCAGTGGATACAAGAACCTCGATGCTCTGGCTACAATCACCAACAACATTCTGATAGACATCTCTGAACAAGAGGGACAGATGGCCGAAGCACCCGTCTGGATAGAAAGGGCAGAAAAAGCAATTGCCATGCTCGACACCTCGTCAATAGTTACAACTGTCACCAAAGACAGACGCAAGGCACGACTCACGGCAAGTAAAGCAATCATCCTGGCCCAGCAAAAACAATACGAAGCTGCCGACTCGGCATTTCAGCAACTGCTGAAAACAGAATTTGCCCAAACCTACGACGGTCTTGTAGACAGAATTACCTATCTTGATGAAGCTCATCGATGGAAAGAAGTCGTAGAACTTATGCAAGAGCTTGATTCTATCGACCAAGCAGACGGGACACCCTTGACACTTGATTACCTAAGGAGTTCATTGGCTCTGCTCTACAAAGCCTATTCCAACGAGGATGACATAGTAAACGCCTTGAAAACGGCCGACCGCATCGTAGCAGGATTAGACTCGGCATACATCACTCAACAACAAAGCGATGCCACCGAGTTGGCCGTCATGTATCAGACACAAGAGAAAGAGGCTCAGATTGCACAACAAAATGCGTCCATGAAGCAACAGCGTGCCATTGGCGCCGCTGTTATCTTGGGTATTATGCTTATCTGCCTTATCGTTGTGATGACTATCCGCCATAAGGCCTCCGTGCGTTTGAGAGAAAAGAACCGACAGCTGGAAGATAAGAACAAAGAGTTGATTATTGCCAATGCCCGTGCCGAGGAGTCATCACGTATGAAGACCGACTTCATCCAACAGATTTCTCATGAAATACGCACACCACTCAATATCCTTAGTGGGTTCACGCAGATTGTCACCACGCCAGGAATGACACTTCAAGAAAAGGAACTCAGCGACGCACGGCTTCAGATTCTGAAGAATACTAACCGTATCACCGGATTAGTCAACAAGATGTTAGAGTTGAGTGAAGCCAGCAGTCAAGTTGTTATTCAGCGTAACGACTGCGTGTCAGCCGTTCAGATTGCAGCACAGGCAGCAGAAGATTCTGGAATCAATGAAGTGGTACACATTCGCTTCGATATGGAGATTACGCCCGAAGCAGAAAACCTCACATTCAAAACTAACCTACCACAGGCTGCACGTGTACTCTCTCTGGTTCTCGACAATGCCCAGAAGTTCACAAAGCAAGGTCATGTAACCTTGCACATTTCGTCTGCACAACAAGACGAGCGCCCCGTAGTGAATTTTACCGTTGAGGACACAGGCATTGGCATCCCCAAGGAAGAAGCAGAGCATGTCTTCGAAGAGTTTGTTCAATTGGATGAGTATTACAATGGTACAGGCATCGGGCTTACCATTGCCCGTAGCATAGCACGCCGTCTGAACGGAGACCTTACGCTCGACACGAACTATGAAGGTGGAGCACGTTTTATTATGACATTACCTATCAAAGATTAAGAAATATGAAGAGCTTTATTAACGTACAGGACCTGGGCCCGCTGGACAAGGCTATGGCCGAGGCATTTGAAATCAAGAACGACCGTTACAAGTACCAGCATCTGGGCAAGAATAAGACCTTGATGATGATATTCTTTAATAATAGTTTGCGCACTCGCCTCTCTACACAGAAAGCAGCAATGAATCTGGGAATGAACGTTATCGTACTCGATGTCAATGCTGGTGCCTGGAAGTTGGAAACTGAACGAGGCGTCATTATGGATGGTGACAAAAGCGAGCATCTGCTGGAGGCTATCCCTGTGATGGGCTGCTATTGTGACCTCATCGGTGTCCGTTCGTTTGCAGGACTCACGGATCGTGAATACGACTATGCCGAAACTGTGCTTCATCAGTTCATTAAATACAGCGGGAAGCCCGTCTTCGCCATGGAGACTGCTACCGTACATCCCCTGCAGGCTTTTGCAGACTTGATTACCATTGAGGAGCACAAAACGGTGAAGAAGCCAAAGGTGGTTCTGACATGGGCACCTCACTGCCGTGCTCTGCCACAGGCTGTACCCAACAGTTTCGCGGAATGGATGAATGCTGCAGACGATATCGATCTTGTCATCACTCATCCAATGGGCTATGAGCTCGACCCGAAGTTTGTGGGTAATGCCCGCGTGGAGTATGATCAGAAAAAAGCCTTCGAGGGGGCAGATTTCATCTATGCCAAGAACTGGAGTAATCCTGGTGTGACCAACCTCGCCGACTATGGAAAGATTACTTGCGAAGATCGCTCATGGACGGTTGATACCGAACACATGTCGTGGACAAACAATGGCAAGTTCATGCATTGTCTGCCCGTACGTCGCAACCTCATCGTGACCGATGATGTAATTGAGAGCCCCAATTCACTGGTGATACCCGAAGCCGCCAACCGCGAGATTTCGTGCTCGGTAGTTCTCAAACGAATGTTAGAAACCCTGTAAGATATGGATATACTCCCCCTTTGGGCGTGGCTGCTTTTCTACGTCCTAGTATTTATCATGCTGATTGCCGACTTGAAGATGTTCGGCAAGAAAGGTGAGCATGAGGTAAGCATCAAGGAAGCCCTTAAGATGACGGGCATTTGGATTGGTGTGTCACTGGTATTCTGCGCTGGCATCTATTTCCTCTACCCTGTGGAGTCCCATGAGAAAGCGATGGAGTTTCTTGCAGGCTATCTCATTGAGAAATCACTGTCGATGGACAATCTCTTCGTATTCCTTATGCTCTTCTCATTCTTCGGCGTAGACCGCAAATACCAGCATGAGGTCTTGTTCTGGGGAATCTTCGGTGCCTTGGTACTGCGCAGCATCTTTATATTTGCAGGTGCAGCAATGGTCGAACAGTTCGAGTGGGTGCTAGGTCTCTTTGGTCTGTTTCTGCTCTATACAGGCAGCAAGATGTTCAGCCATAGCGAAGAAGCAGAGAGTGATCCTTCGCAAAACATCATTGTACGCCTGTTTAAGAAGTTCTTCCCCGTCACCGACCAGATGCATGGCGAGAAGTTCTTTATCAAAGAAGGCACCAAACGTTTAGCTACGCCACTGTTCATCACGCTACTGGTTATCGAGACCACCGACGTGGCCTTTGCCGTTGACTCCATTCCAGCAGTCTTCTCCGTGAGTCGTGATCCATTCATCGTACTCACCTCGAATATTTTTGCTATCTTAGGCCTCCGTGCACTCTATTTCGCACTGGCCGCCGTAGCCAAGTATTTCACATATCTAAAGTATGGCTTGGGGGTTATTCTCATTTTTGTAGGCATCAAGATGCTATTGGCTATGAACGAGTATATCAATGCCGGAGCTGCATGGCTGGGCTACGACCTCCACATGCCCCATATTGAAATTCCTACAGTGTGGTCGTTAGTATTCATCTTCGGAACCTTGATTCTTTCGATGGGACTGTCTTACGTGATATCCAAACCCAACAAGAACTAAATACACTATGATTTCATTTGAATGTGACTATGACAACGGCGCCCATCCTTTGGTGATTGACGCCTTGGTAAAACACAACGACGCAAAGCCAACACCCTATGGCTTCGACGAGTTCTCTGAGCGTGCCAAACGACGTATCCGTCAGGCTTGCGGACTACCCGATGCTCAGATATTTTTCCTAACCGGTGGTACACAGACCAACGCCACAACAATTGATTCCATGCTCTACCAGTATGAGGGCGTCATCTGCGTAGGCACTGGTCATATCAACGTACATGAGGCTGGTGCTGTGGAGTTTACTGAGCACAAGATTATCACCTTGCCGGATAACCAAGGTAAGATGGAAGCCCGCGTGCTAAAAAAGTATCTTGACGACTTTATGGCTGATGGCAACAGAAACCATGCCGTTCATCCTGGATTAGTCTATATCACCTTTCCAACAGAGTTGGGTACGCTTTATTCTGCTCGTGAGCTGGATGACATCTATCAGGTTTGCCGCAACTTCGATATACCTCTTTATATAGATGGTGCTCGCCTTGGTTACGGACTGATGGCAGAGGGATGCGATATTACCCTGCCCTACCTGGCTCGCCATTGCGATGTGTTTTACATCGGTGGAACGAAAATAGGCGCACTTTGTGGAGAAGCAGTTGTTTTCACACATGGCAATGCCCACAAGCATTTCTTCTCTATACAGAAGCAGCACGGCGCCGTGATTGCTAAAGGAGCTCTGATTGGACTACAGTTCGAGGCGTTGTTTACAGATGACCTCTACTTTAAGTTGGCCCGTCACGCTATCGAAAAAGCCATGCAGATGAAACAATTGTTCCAAAAGCACGGCTACTCCTTTTTTATTGACTCGCCCACCAACCAGCAGTTTGTCATCATTCCAAATGCCGAGGTACAGCGATTAGAGAAGCACATGCAGTTTACTCATTGGGGACCTTACGACGACAGACACATGATTTGCCGCTTCGTCACCAGTTGGGCCACCACAGACGAGGAGTTACAAATATTAAAGGATTGTCTGTGACTACAGACAATCCTTTAATATTCTCTTTCCTTCATAAGTGTTGACGTTAAGCCAAACGGAATCAGCCTTAATGCCCTGTATCGGAATGCTCAGATAGACACGCTGAGAGTAGTATTCTGGTACACCTCCTTGATCGTGATAGAACGTCAACCTCAGGGTGCGTGTGCCATCTGTATTTGTTATAAGCGTGTCACGACGGCAACCCAAGACATGCTTCAGGCTATCCACATCCGGCTTGCCCGTCATCACATAGAATCCCATATTCAGATACTTCTTCGACTTGCCTATCCACATGCTTTCCATACGCACGGGATCGGTTTTCATGTGCAGAATGAGCTTCGGAGTGACCACGGGCACACGTCCCAAGGATAATGGTTCAGCCTTTCCATCCACCATTCTATAATAGAAAGACACACGATAAGTGGTATCTGCCTTCGTTATAAAACTGGCTGCAGCAGACCTGTTGAGCACCAGATGCTCACCCTCGTCAGTATCAATATAATCCACACGTTTGTCGCTGTTGACATGAGCATCTGCCAATTGTGCCATCATCTGCGAATAAGCGCCCTCACCCTTCTCATAAGAATCCTGAGTACAGGCAGTGGCTACGATAACAACCAATAGACAGAGTACATTTCTCATAGGGCAGCAAGCTGATTCTTGACAGGATTAGCATACATCTCCAACATCTTCTGACGTAGGAATGGCTCATCCTTATCGGCAATACGAATCTTTTCCAATTGTCCCGCCAGATAAGTCTCGAAGCGCTGATGGTCAGCCTCGTTATAATGAGAAGCCTGACTACGAGAGCCATTCAATTCATCATAAGCAATATAATTGCAAGGATAGAGCGTATAGCCACGATGTATCTCACGATCCATACGGTGGGCTAATTCTGAGAAGAACTCATTCTTGGGCATGTCGGCAATCTCATCAAGCCATGTATTAACAGGCGTTCCGCAATGATAAGTCACGCGTCCCTTATACCCCAGAATACCTGTTTTCATATTGTCGAGGTCATCCTGCTTGCTCTTCTTGAAGCCAGGATTATCGCGTTTCATCTGGAACTCCTGTGCCTTCAAGTAGTCACACGGATCGAACTCATAGCTAATGGTCAGCGGTACGATGTTCAGTTCCTTCAGATTACCCCCCATCGCCATCATCTTCAGCACCGACTCCTGAGTACGGTCGTCAGAGTCCTTCGCGCGTCCTTCTCGCTGGGCAATCCAGATATTCTCCTTTTTCTTGGTAACAGCAAAATGGATATACTGACTCATCAACTGACTTGATGCAAACATCTCCTTGGGTGTCAGTCCACGACGCACCGTAAAGGCCTTGTTCATACGTACCATTCGCTTAATCCAAGGATAAATAAGCAGATTATCACCTATGCCAATCTCAACAGTCGTAGGATAGCCAGCCTCTATGAGTTTCAGGTCGAGAAAGGCCGAGTCGAGCACAATGTCACGATGATTTGATACAAACGTATAGCGCGGCGTCTGCTTATCAGCCAGCAATTGGTCGTGATGGAACACACAACCATCTGTATACTTACGAATGATATATCTAACCACAGGCTTCATAAAACGCATCTGGAAATCCAGAGGCGACTTCACGCCCATGAAGGCAAGACGCAGTAGGCCATTACGAATGAACTTGGGCAGCCAAGGGGCAAATCCCTTCATAATGAGATTAAACTGACGATCACTCAGCAGTTCCTCAAAGGCCTGCTTCATCTCTTCCGGCTCATAGGGTCGGATGGTGTCAAACTGCCCTAAACCCTCTATCATAAGCTATTAGAATTGGTTTTCAACAATATCTGTCAGCACGTCCTTCATATCCAGACCAGCAGCACGCACCTGCTGGGGAATAAAGCTAGTAGGCGTCATACCAGGTGTGGTATTAATCTCAAGCATTGAAATTTGCTGGTCCTTAGAAATGATATAGTCAATACGGATGATACCATTACAATGCAAGATGTCGTAGATATGACTTGTAATCTCTGCCACACGCTTTGCTGTCTCTTCTGAAATGCGGGCAGGCGTAATCTCCTTCACCTGACCATTATACTTGGCGTCGTAGTCGAAGAAATCATTCTCACTGACCACCTCAGTAGCAGGGAACACCACTGACTTATTCTTCGTCTTATAGCATCCGATAGAAATCTCTGTTCCCTCCAGGAACTGTTCGATCATAACTTCATCGCTCTCCAAGCTGGCCTTGCGTATAGCAGCAGCTAACTGATCGGGCTTCACCACCTTCGATACACCAAACGAACTACCATCGTTGGCAGGCTTCACAAAGCAAGGCATACCTACGATGTCTATAATCTCCTTCTTGCTAATCTTCTTCTCCTGTCCGCGACGTACCAGTACGCTATCAGCCACCTTCACGCCAAAGCCACGCAAGTAGTTGTTCAGCACGAACTTATCGAATGTCAGAGCTTCAACCAGTACGCCACTGGTGCTATAGGGAATATGCAGAATCTCCAAGAAGCCCTGCAGGATGCCATTCTCACCAGGAGTGCCATGAATGGTGATATAGACATAGTCGAAAGTGCGTTTCTTTCCTTCCTCCTTAAAGGAGAAGTCATGCACAGTCATACGAGTAGTGGTACCATCGTGCAGAAACACCTGCCAGTCGGTGCCCTTCATCTCTACTACATAGACATTATAGCGTTCTTTGTCAAAAAACGAATAAAGACCCTGAGCCGAGCGAAGAGAGACATCGTGCTCAGAAGAGTCGCCACCACAGACGATGGCAATTGTGCGTTTCATTTGTTGCATAGTGTATTTTATATATTTTCTTTTAATTCTTGAGTTTTCAATCTATTGCGCCATTTCTCTATCAGGGTCCCCATATCATCGGGCAGCGGACTGGTAAAGTCCATCTGTTCACCAGAACGAGGATGCACAAAGCCCAACGTGCGGGCATGAAGCGCCTGACGTGGACAGAGTTTAAAGCAATTCTGTATATAAGCCTTATACGAGGCCGTACGCTCGCCACGCAAAATCTGGTCTCCGCCATAACGCTCATCGGCAAACAACGGATGTCCTATATGCTTCATGTGGGCACGAATCTGATGAGTTCGTCCTGTTTCCAGGACACACTCCACCAATGTCGTGTAGCCATAGCGTTCCAACACCTTATAGTGAGTGACAGCAGGCTTTCCTATTTCTGAATCTGGTGGGAAGACAGCCATACGCAGACGGTCCTTGGGGTCACGACCTATATTACCTTCGATGCGACCTTCATCCTCAACAAAGTTACCCCAGACAAGGGCATTGTAACTACGATGAGTGTTATGATAGAAGAACTGTTTTCCCAGGTTCGACTTTGCCTCAGGCGTCTTAGCCACCACAAGCAGACCGCTGGTATCCTTGTCGATGCGATGAACCAGTCCTACCTGTGGGTCGTTAGGATCATAGCTCGGAAGATTACGCAGATGCCAGGCGATGGCGTGAACCAGCGTGCCATGGAAGTTTCCACAACCTGGATGCACCACCATACCAGCTGGCTTATAGATAACCATCAGGTCGTCATCCTCATAACGCACATCCAATGGGATATCCTCGGGTTCAATAGTCGTATCGAAATGTGGGCGATCCAGCATCAAAGTGATGACATCCCCTGAACGCACCTTGTAGTTGCTTTTTACTGGACGGTCGTTTACAAACAAGAAGCCTGCATCGGCAGCCTGCTGAATACGATTACGTGAAGAGTGTTGCGTGTGTTCCGTCAAGTATTTATCGATACGCAAGGGCACCTGTCCACGGTCTACTTCTATCCGCAGATGTTCATAAAGCCCCTGCCCTTCATCGTCAGCGGGCCCTCCTTCTTCTTCCAGGAGTTCATCCTCTATATAATCCTCGTCTATCAAAATACAAAATCCTTTCGTTTATTCTTCCACTTCCAGGAAATCATCAACATCATCTACGAAACCGTCTCCCAGACCGTCTTCGTCCATATTAGGTTCTTCCATATCTTCGCCAGCCATACCATTACCAATGACCAACGTCAGTTCTGACTCACGAGGCACTCCATCGCCAGCCACCAGGTTACGCCCACGGAACTGGATGCCGTAGACCCAGTCCTTCTCTCCATCAATAAGTTTTGGAGCAAGCAGTACAAAGCCAAGCGACTTCAAACGGGCCTGAGCCTCGCGATAACTACAGTTGTCAATCAAGTCAGGGATACGTTCACAGGGCATTGTCAGCGAATTAATGGTCACATATATCACACGACCTTTCTTCACCTCCATACCAGCCTCTGGCGACTGCGAAACGATAGCGCCAGCAGGCATACCATCGATATAGGTAGAATCGTTGACGACCACCACGAGTTCGTCTTCTGCAAACTTCTCCACAGCGTCCTGATGTGTCATACCATATAAGTCGGGCACCTTAACGCCCTCGCCATGCTGAGTATATGCCGACAGCCACCACTTCAGGCCGAAGCACAGTAGCACCACGACCACTATCATAGCAAGCAGATTACCCCACACGAAAGGAGCCGTCAGTTTCTTATAAAAATCTTTTGCGTTCATCACTCTCAATTGCTTTCTGATGGCAAAAGTACTAAAAATATCTGATATAAAAGACTTTTTCTATAAAAAAATAAACGGGATGAAGCCATGAGCCTCATCCCGCTTATTGGTCTGTTGCCAACGAACGGCTTACTTTCCGTGATTCTCGTCAGAAACGGTCAACTTCTTGCGGCCCTTTGCACGGCGAGAAGCCAGGACGCGACGGCCATTCTTTGTGGCCATGCGCTCGCGGAAACCATGCTTGTTTACGCGGCGACGATTGTGCGGCTGAAATGTTCTTTTCATTGCTTTAT
>Ga0310696_10010191_pt1 | contig 10835 bp, 10 predicted proteins | sample AusTroGonzalo_MG_4_FD_203885 | JGI IMG/M metagenome (GOLD analysis project Ga0310696, IMG submission 203885) | Bovine rumen microbial communities from tropical cattle in Woodstock, Queensland, Australia - Gonzalo_02 (v2) (version 2) | ecosystem: Host-associated > Mammals > Digestive system >... | reverse complement strand
TGTCCATCTTGATGGCGCGCTGGATGGGGACGTAGACGATTTCATCGTTGGAGATGCCCACCATGATGTTGCGCTGGCCCTCGATAAGGGCCTCGATGCTGGCGTAACCGAGGCGGCTGGCGAGGATACGGTCATTGGCCGTGGGGGTTCCGCCGCGCTGCAGGTGTCCGAGGATAGTCACCTGGACATTGTATTCAGGGAACTCCTTGCGTACACGGTCGGCGTAATACAGTGCGCCGCCTGTGCCGTCTTTCTGACTCTCGCTCACGAGGACGATGGAACTGTTCTTGCTTTTGCGCACGCCGCGTCCGATAAACTCGGCGAGCTGGTCGACGTCGGTCTTGTCCTCCGGAATGATTGCAGCCTCGGCACCCGAAGCGATGGCGCTGTTCTGCGCAAGGAAGCCGGCATCACGACCCATCACCTCCACGAAGAAGATACGGTCGTGGGAATTTGCCGTGTCGCGGATTTTGTCCACGCACTCCACTATGGTGTTGAGCGCGGTATCGTAACCGATGGTCTGGTCCGTGCCGTAGAGATCATTGTCAATGGTTCCCGGCAGGCCGATTATAGGGATGTCATACTCGCGGGCAAACAGCTGCGCCCCTGTGAGAGAACCATTGCCGCCAATCACCACGAGCGCATCAATACTATGTTTAACCATGTTTTCATAAGCCTGCTTGCGTCCCTCGGTAGTCAGGAAAGCCTTGCTGCGGGATGTCTTCAGGATGGTGCCGCCCCTCTGGATGGTGTTGCTCACGGAAGAAGAAGTCAGCTCCTGGAATTCCTCATTGATAAGTCCCTCGTAGCCGCGATAGACTCCGATGACTCTCATATTGTTGAAAATAGCGGCCCTCGTGACCGCACGGATGCAGGCGTTCATGCCCGGTGCGTCTCCCCCCGAAGTGAGGACGGCGATAGTCTTGATCTCTCTCATATTACTATAATCCATATACGCTGGCGCTCTCGGTCAGCGGTTCGTTTCCCCAGCGCCCGGCGACATAATCCAAAGTCTTCACGAGCTCCGAAGGATCATTAAGCGTTACAAGCCGGATACGTGTCTCCTTGAAATCCGGCAATCCCTTGAAATAGCAACTTAGATGCCGCCTCATCTCGAGCACTCCCGTCACAGGTCCTTTAAGCGCGAGCGACAATGCAAGATGCCGCTTAGCCAGTTCCACCCGCTCCACGACACCCATCGGCGCCAATTCCTCCCCGGTGTCGAGGAAATGCCTGATCTCACGGAAAATCCACGGATGCCCGAACGAAGCGCGTCCCACCATGATACCATCCACCCCATAACGTTCAAACGCATCACGAGCCTTCACGGCGGAATTGATATCGCCATTACCTATAACAGGAATGTGCATGCGGGGATTGGCCTTCACAGCCCCGATCAGCGACCAGTCAGCCTCACCCTTGTACATCTGGCAGCGCGTCCTGCCATGTATCGTAATGGCACTGATTCCGACATCCTGCAGGCGCTCGGCCAGCTCCACGATAATCTTGGAATTCTCATCCCAACCCAGGCGGGTCTTCACGGTCACCGGTTTACCCACAGCCTCGACAATGGCCTTGGTGATGGCCACCATCTTGTCCGGTTCCTTCATCATCCCGCTCCCGGCTCCCCGGCCTGCAATCTTCGACACCGGACAGCCAAAATTTATATCAATGATGTCGGCACCATGACCGCCTGCGATCTCGGCGGCCTTGTCTGCCATCCTGGCCGCATCCACCATAGCCTCCGGAATGCTCCCGTAAATCTGTATCGCGACCGGAGCTTCATCATCGGAAGTCTTCATCTTGGCTATGGCCTTGGCGGCATCACGGATGAGTCCATCAGACGAAATGAACTCGGTATAGACCATGGCTGCGCCGAACTCCTTGCAGATAATCCTGAAAGAAGCGTCAGTCACATCCTCCATCGGAGCGAGAAGCACCGGGCGGTCACCAAGGTCCAGATTGCCGATTTTCATATATAATATTTATGTCACACACGGCCGGAGCCGGCTAAATTTTCTGCAAAAATACGTATATTTGTCTGATTTTACGAAAAAGAGATGATAGACCGGATACTTTTATTCCCCTACACCCTGACACTGGCCGTCCGTGACTTCCTCTATCGGAGCGGACTGAAAAAACGTCACAAGGCCGAAGTGCCCACCATCTGCGTCGGCAACATCACCGTCGGCGGCACTGGCAAGACCCCTCACACAGAAATGATTATTCGCACCCTGCTGGGAAGCGCCCGGTGGGGCAAATCCAACATCTCGGTCCTCTCACGCGGCTACAAACGCCGCACCTGCGGCTTCCAGCACGTCACCGCCGATGGCACCGCCACCCTCTACGGCGACGAGCCTCTCCAGATGGCGCGCAAATTTCCCGGCGTCACCGTCGCGGTGGACCGCAACAGGGTTGAAGGTGCCGGCTTCCTCTGCCATCCGGACAAACTCCAGACCTCCCGCAAAGCACGTCGCTGTAAAGATAAAAACATCCCCGCGACAGACATCATAGTCCTTGACGACGCATTCCAATACCGCCGTCTCGATGCCACGGTCAACATCCTCCTCATCGACTACAACCGTCCTCTCCACACCGACCGCCTTCTCCCTATCGGCCGCCTGCGCGACTTCCCATCACGCACCGCCGATGCCGACATCATCATTGTCACCAAATGTCCCGCGTACCTCAACGAATGGGAACGCAGCCTCTGGGCCAACAAACTCGGCATCTCATCCTACAGCAATGCCACCTGCAAGGGCCAGAGTCGCCGTGGCCGCGAACAGACCCTCCTCTTCACCTCCATCAGCTACTGTCCGATGACCCCGGTCTTCCCCGAGGGCGACCCCCGCTACACCTACTCCCACCGCCTCGTCCTGTTCACCGGCATCGCCCGCGACACGCCACTGCGGCACTACCTCTCGGACAAATACAAAATCATCCGCGGCATCAACTTCCCCGACCATCACAAGTACTCCAATTCCGACCTCCGCATGATAGCGTCGGTCTCCGCCGCCAACCCTACCGCCGTCATCGCCACCACCGAAAAAGACGCCCAGAGAGTGGTCGACACCCCAAAAATACCTGGAACGCTCAAAGAAAGGCTGTTCCAGGTACCCATAGAAGTCTTTTTCCTGACTGAAAACGAAAAAACCGTCTTCGAATCCACCCTACTCGCCTTCCTTGGATGAGAGGATTTCGTTCTGCGCCCTGACGGACTCTTCGTGGATTGCGTTGAACACTGCGGCTACGAATTCAGACGACAGGCCGTACTGTGCACCCTTTTCCGTCATTTTGGAGAGGATGGATTCCCATCTCGATGACTGGATGATGGCGATATTGTGGTCTTTCTTGTAGTGTCCGATTTTCTTGCTTATCGACAGGCGGGAGCCGAGGGCGAACAGGAGGTTTTCGTCGATAATATCGATCTGGGCGCGTAGCTGGTCGATATTCTCCTTATATTCAAGGCTGTCAGAATCATTGTCGCGGACGACGATTTTGCCGAGCATGTCTTTCAGGCCTGCCGGCGTGAGCTGTTGCTTGGCATCGGACAGGGCCACGTCGGGATTGCAGTGTGACTCTATCATGAGCCCATCGAGACCGAGGTCGAGGGCGCGCTGGGAGAGTTCCAAAAGGTATTTGCGGTCTCCGCCCATGTGGCTGGGGTCGGCAAAGAACGGCAGCTCCGGATAGCGGGTGCGAAGCTCGATGGCTATGCGCCAGCCCGGATCGTTGCGGTAGTCGATTTTCTGCGAGGTGGAGAAGCCTCGATGGATGACACCGAGCTTTTTGTGACCGGCCCTGTTGAAACGCTCAAGCGCTCCTATCCACAGGTCGAGGTCCGGATTGACCGGATTTTTTACAAGGATGGGGATGTCGGTGTCGCGGAGGGCATCTGCGATCTCCTGCACGAGGAAAGGATTGGCCGTAGTGCGCGCTCCGATCCATACCATATCCACTCCGAACTTGAGACATTCGTAGACATGCTTTTCACTGGCGACTTCACAGCTTATCTTCATACCGTATTCTTTCTTGACCTGCTGGAGCCAGCGCAGGCCCTCGGTCCCCATGCCCTCGAAGCATCCGGGGTGGGTGCGCGGTTTCCATATACCGGCCCTGAATACATGTATTCCGAGGTCACTGAGGCCTTTGGCGGTCTCCATGACCTGGTCCTTTGTCTCTGCGCTGCAGGGGCCCGCGATAATCATCGGCCTCGGGAGCGTGAAGAATCCCCATTCGGTCACGGGGACAAGTTCGAGTTTTCTGTCCATACCTGAAAAGTTCGTTAGCGCAGGATTTTCTTGATACGGTTGGCTTCGCCGATAAGCGAGCGGATGCGGTCGGCATCGTAATCTGCAATCGCATTTCGGAAATCCTGCATTTTTTCAATATAAGTATCTATGACGCGCAGCACGTTGTCCCTGTTCTGGGTAAGGATGGGGACCCACATGTCGGCATTGGACTTCGCGAGGCGCACGGTGGATGAGAATCCGCCGGAAGCGAGGTCGAAGATATGCTTTTCGTCCTTTTCCTTTTCGAGTACCGTGAGGGCCAGGGCGAAGGATGTGACATGGGATATGTGGGAAACGTAGGCTGTATGTACGTCGTGGTTGGATGCGTCCATATAGGTGGGACGCATGTTGAGGGTCGCGTAGAGCTTTTCGATTGTGTGGAGGGCCTTGGGGTCCGATTCCTCGGAATTCGCGAAGATGCAGGCCCGGCCGTCGAAGAGTCCCGGCATGGCTGCCCAGGGGCCTGAGTATTCAGTGCCGGCCATGGGATGAGTGGGGACGTATTGCCTGCGACAGGGATGATAGCGGGTGGCGAGGGATATCTGCTCTTTTGTGGAACATACATCGATGACAATCTTGGAGGTATAGCCCCCTTCCTTGAAGCGGTCGAGGATGTCGCAGACCATCTTCACAGCAATGCCGACGGGTACCGCAACAACGATGATATCGCTTCGTGAAATGCAGTCGTCATATGATACGGTCTCGTCCACGAGTCCTATCTTGCCGGCGGCGGCTTCGTTCACCGGGTCGGTCTCAACGCCGAGCACGGTGTCGGCGAAACCCCTCCGTTTGAGGTCTATCGCCATCGAGCCTCCTATGAGGCCGAGGCCAATTATTCCGACAGTCATCATTTTGCCTGTGATTTAAGTATCTTGTCAAGAGCCTTTTCGAGCACCGGGACCGGGGCGCAGAGGGATATGCGTATGTATCTGTCGCCATTGTGTCCGAATATGAAGCCCGGCGTGATAAAAACTCCCGCATCACGGAGGATGCGGTCAGAGACCTCCTCGCCGGGACGATCCACGCGGCCCCAGAGGAATAGTCCGGCAGAATCGCGGTCGTATTTTGCGCCGACGGCATCGAAGATACGACCCGCAGCGACACGACGGCGACGGTATTCGTCGTTGAGTTCCTTGAACCATTCCGGGCCCTGGGCGAGCGCCTCTACAGCCGCAAGCTGGAGGGGCTTGAACATGCCGCTATCCATCTGGCTTTTGACTTTGAGGACCTCCGCGACGAGATCGGCGGCTCCGGCGATCATGCCGATTCGCCAGCCGGCCATGTTGTGGGCCTTGCTGAGGGAATTGAGTTCCAGGCAGCATTCCTTGGCGCGCGGCGTCGAGAGGATGGACAGAGGATTGTCGTTGAGTATGAAGCTGTAGGGATTGTCATTGACAATCATGATATTGTGACGCAGGGCGAAGTCTACGATCCTGGCATACAGCTCAGGGGTGGCGGAGGCACCGGTCGGCATGTGGGGGTAGTTGGTCCACATTATCTTGACGCCGGTGAGGTCCATGGCTTCGAGGGCGTCAAAATCGGGCTGCCAGTTGCGGGTTTCGGAGAGGTCGTAGGTGAGGATTTCGGCCTCTGTGAGACGGGAAGCAGAGGTGTATGTCGGATAGCCGGGATCCGGGACGAGGACTTTGTCGCCCGGGTCGAGGAAGGCCATAGAGGTCAGGAGGATGCCTTCTTTGGATCCGACCAGGGGCTGGATCTCGCTGGCGGGATCGAGGATGACGTGATAATATCGTGAGTACCAGTCGGCGAAAGCCTGGCGCAAAGCGGGAATCCCGACATAACTCTGATAGGCATGGCTGTCGTGGAGAGGGGCGGCGGCAAGAAGGGCCTCGACGGCGGCTGCCGGAGGCATGCCGTCGGGCGAACCGATGCCGAGGTTGATGATGCGGTCCTCTCCGGCTGCGGTGCGTGTGACGTTGAGCCGGTCTATCTCTTTGAGTTTGCGGGAGAAGTAGTATTCCTGTACGCTGCGGGTTCTCCGGGCTGGTGTTATTATCATAGGGCAGAGGTGTATTCACCGAGTATCTTGAGGTCTTCGATGAGTGGACGGACAGCCGCAAGAGCCTGACGGTAACGGTCATAGGCGTCGAAACGGATGTCGGCATAGAAGAAGTACTGCCATTTGCGTCCGGGAATCGGAAGAGACTGGATACGTGTTAAGTTCATATCATAAAACGAGAGAATCGTCAGAATGTGTGCGAGGGATCCCGGTGTATGCGGGAGTGTGAAGCAGATGCTGGCCTTGTCGATCTTGTCTTCGGGGATGGTGAGGGAGTCGTCGAAGATGAGGAAGCGCGTGAAGTTTTCCTTGTATGTCTCGATGCTCTCCCTGAGGATCTCCAGGCCATAGAGTTTGGCGGCGAGTGACGATGCCACGGCACCGACTCCCATTGCGCCGGAACGGGCTATGTCGGCTGCCGCCTTGGCGGTGTCTTCATATTCCACCATAGTGATCCAGGGACAGTTCTGCTCAAAGAAGTCGCGGGTCTGGTTGATCGCCATGTAGTGAGTGCGCACTTCTTTGATGTCTTCGAGCTTCTGGCCGGGGAGAGCCAGGAGGTTCTGACGTATGCGTATGTAGACTTCGCCCTTGATGAGGCGATCGTTTTTGCGAAGGAGCTCAAAATTGCGCACAAGTCCGCCGGAGACGGTGTTTTCTATTGCCATCACCGCAGCGTCGGCCGTGCTCTCGTTGAGGGATTTGAAAAGGTCGTCGAATGTCGCGCATTCCACGATGCCAAGCTGTTGCTCTTCGTGTATGGAATAGAAGAGACGGGCAGCCTGTTCATGGAAGCATCCGCTGTAACCCTGTATAGCTACCCGTCTGTTCATCTTTCTGACGGGATCTATACGGTCATTATGTCTTTTTCCTTGGCGTCGATGAGGGTATCGATCTCCTTCACCTTCCTGTCGGTGAGTTTCTGGAGCTCGTCCTCGCCCTCCTTCTCCCCGTCTTCGGAAAGGCCCTCGTTCTTCTGGGCTTTCTTGAGCAGATCGATGCCGTCACGACGTGCGTTGCGCACAGTCACCTTGGCTGTCTCCCCTGCTGCGCGGGCCTTTTTGATGAGCTCTTTGCGGCGCTCCTCGGTGAGGGCAGGCACAAGGCAGCGGATGACTTCGCCGTTGTTGGACGGGGTGAGACCGAGATTGGCATCGATGATGGCTTTCTCAATCTTTGCGATCATGCTCTTCTCCCAAGGCTGGATGGAAATGGTCTTGGCGTCGGGAGCGGTCACGGAAGCGACCTGGGGTATCGGGGTGGCGGTGCCGTAGTAGTCTACGAGGACGGGATTTAAGACAGTGGGATTGGCTTTGCCCACCCTATAGGTCTTGAGATCCTCTTCGAGGAAGGCTACCGAGTCGTTCATCTTCTTCTCGGCGGCGTCTACGATTTCTTTTGCTCGAGGTAACATATTTTCGTTAGTTATAAGGTTTTCTATACATGTACGAGGGTGCCAACCTTGCGGCCTTCGAGAAGGGCGGTGAGATTGCCTCTCTGGTTCATGTCGAACACTATTATCGGCATGTTGCCCTCCGAGCACAGCGCAAAGGCAGTCTGGTCCATCACCTTGAGGTGACGGGAGATGGCCTCGTCGAAGGTAAGCTCGTCATATTTGACAGCACTGGGGTCTTTTTCCGGGTCGGCGGTGTAGACTCCATCCACACGGGTGCCCTTAAGGAGAGCGTCGGCTCCGATTTCGAGGGCACGGAGTGCGGCGCCGGAATCGGTGGTGAAGAACGGGTTGCCGGTACCGCCGGAGATGAGGGCTACCCCTCCACGCTCAAGCACCTTGACGGCGTCGTCACGCATATAATATTTGGCGACCGGTTCCATAGGGGTGGCGGTGAATACCTGCGCCTCGACGCCCTGATCTTTTATGAACATTGAGAGCGCGAGGGAATTGATGACTGTGGCGAGCATGCCCATCTTGTCGCCATCCACCCGGTCGAAGCCTTTGCCGACGCCCTGGAGGCCGCGGAAGATATTACCGCCACCGTTGACGATCGCAATCTGCAGACCGGCTTTGGCTGCCGAGGCTATCTCTGCCGCATAAGCCGCAAGGCTGGCGGTGTCAAGGCCTTTGCCGGCCTGGCCGCCAAGGCTTTCCCCACTGAGTTTCAATAATACTCTTTTGTACATATGCCGAAATTATCGTTTGCCCGTGTTATGAACATGAAAACAAAATTATCGAAATATTATGAAACTTGCAAGAAAGAATTTATCTTTGCATGATGTGACACGTTTATAAACGCATTTTTAAACCATATGGCAAACTTTTTAACTTCCTCTATCGGCAAGAAGTTCATCCAGAGCGTCAGCGGCGCTTTCCTTATTATCTTCCTGCTTCTGCACGCCACCATCAATTTTTTCTCTGTCATCGATACTTTCACAGGCAAGTACGGTATCGCTCAGCCGGATGACAAGTTATTCACGGCTGGAGACGGCCTGTTCAAGCTCGGTTGCGACTTCATGTCGACTCCGTTCATCTCACTGATGGTTCCCGTCCTCGCCCTCGGATTCCTCCTCCACATCGGATACGGTATCTACCTCTCCGTGGAGAATTACCGCAAGAGAGGCGGCCTCAAGAGATATGAGGTTCCCAGCAGGGCAAAGGCCGATTCCTGGTCCGCCAAGAACATGTTCGTGCTCGGTCTCGTAATCCTCGGCTTCATCGTATTCCACCTCACTCACTTCTGGGCCAAGATGCAACTTCTTGAATTCACCGGCTCCGAGGCAGTGAACAATCCCTACGCACTTCTGAACCAGACATTCGGCAACGTAGTTGTTCTCATCCTCTACATCATCTGGTTCATCGCTCTCTGGCTTCACCTCAACCATGGTTTCTGGAGCATGTTCCAGACTATCGGCTGGAGCAATGCAATCTGGCTCAAGAGGCTCCGCGTTCTCGGCATCGTAGTGAGCAGCATCATCGCTCTTGCTTTCATCGCAGTAGCAGTCAACGCCTACCTCCACGCTGCCGTTTGGAATACTATCGCTATCTAATTTTTCTGAAATATCGTAGAAAGGACGGCCTGAATGGTCGTCCTTTTTCGTAACAGCATTTCGTATTTGAGGTCCTCGCCCTGCAGTCAAGGATGACGCGACTTAAGACAGCATCTATATCAGCGAGGCTATGATGGAGTCAGAGATGAAAAAGTGGTGCTCGGGGATGCGAATATGAGTGCCGGAGGAGACCAGAAGGCCCTTGGCAAGGGCGGCGGATAGAGCTGAAGGGTCGGCATGAGCGTGAAGATAGGAGGCGGGAATGCCGTCGGACGTGCGAAGTGCTAGCATGATTGTCTCGACTTCTGCGTCACGGGGTGTCAGGGTCTCAAATTCGAATTTACCGGACGTGAGGGAGCTGTCGTTCCAGCGGCGGCGCGCACCATCGAAGGAGTGCGCGCCGGGGCCGAAGCCGACGTAGGGCACACGGCGCCAGTAGGCACTGTTGTGCGCGGCTTCGGCCCCCGCCACTGCGAAATTCGATATTTCGTAGTGGCGGTAGCCCGCGGCGCCAAGGACTCGGCAGAGGATGTCGTAATGGCGGCGGCACTGAGTGTCGCCGGCCTCGACATACCTGCCGTCCGCGGCCATGCGGGCGAGGGCGCTACCGTCCTCTATCGACAGCTGGTAAGCGGAGATATGCTCTGGCGAGAGCGCCAGGGCACGGCGCAGCGTCTCTTCCCACACGGAATCCGTAAGCTGAGACATGCCGAATATAAGGTCTATGCTGATGTTGCCGATACCTGCACGGCGAAGCGTCCCGTACGCTTCCTCCGCACGGGCGGAGTCATGCCGACGGTTCATCCACCGCAGAATTCCGTCATCAAACGACTGCACGCCCATACTGATGCGGTTTACTCCCAAATCGATAAGGCCATGCACATAATCTATTCCCTTCTCATGGATGTCTTCCGGATTGACCTCGACAGTGAACTCGTCATAAGGCCCCGGAGGGAGCTCTGCTACAATACGCGACAATACGGAAAGGGGCAGCACCGAAGGGGTGCCGCCACCTATGTAAAGAGTATTGACTTCATTCGAAATCTCGTCCCTGCGCTGACGGATCTCCTCTATCAGACGGTCCGCGTAGGAGTTCATGCTGCAATCCCCGGCAATCTCCGAGTAGAAATCGCAATAGGTGCAGAAACTCCTGCAGAACGGGACGTGAATGTAGATCACGACTATCTAAGGAGGAGTTCAGCCTTGCCGAGCATTGACCTGTCGGTGTAGGCCTCTACAGTGTAGATACCCTTTGTGAATGAAGGAATGTCATTGAGATAGATACTCAGTTCGACCTCTCCGCCTTCATAGTCGACTTCACGCGATGCGGATGCCTGGAGGATCTCCTCGCCGAATGTAAACTCGCTGGACTTGGAGTTGATCAGCAGGATACCCTCGGGATCCTTGACGCGGATGTATACGCGGACGGGACCTCTCTCGGCAAGCTCGTTTTCAACGAGCGAAAGTGTTGCCAGAAGACGGACCACCTTGCCGCTGCGGTCTGTAACTTTGTCTGA
>Ga0310696_10010190_pt1 | contig 10836 bp, 12 predicted proteins | sample AusTroGonzalo_MG_4_FD_203885 | JGI IMG/M metagenome (GOLD analysis project Ga0310696, IMG submission 203885) | Bovine rumen microbial communities from tropical cattle in Woodstock, Queensland, Australia - Gonzalo_02 (v2) (version 2) | ecosystem: Host-associated > Mammals > Digestive system >... | reverse complement strand
TTGGCAGTTCCTCGGTCACGACAAGTCGCTCGCGTACGAGCCGTGGCCCAAGTTCGACCCCGCAGCGCTTGTCGAGGACGAGATCGAGATTCCCGTCCAGGTAATGGGCAAGCTCCGCGGGCGCGTCATGGTTCCCGTTGCGGCGACTCCTGCCGAGATGGAAGCCGCGGCAAAGGCAAACGCCGACGTCGCCAAGGTCCTCGAGGGCAAGACGATCGTCAAGGTCGTCGCCGTCCCGAAGCGCATGGTAAATTTTGTCGTAAAATAACACAAAGGAGGTAACAGACAATGAAGAAGCTCGTACTGGCCGTTTCGCTGGCGCTCGCGCTCGTGTCGTTCGGCGCGGACGCTACACTTTATGTGGAGGGCAAAAATCCACCCTCCGAGTGCATGCGCTCCTACACTCCGCTTTCAATCAATATTATAACGCCTGTCGGCTTGCCTCCCGGGTTCTGGGACGTCAAGGGCCTGCAGATTGGCGTCTGGAACTGGGTCGAGAACTTCGACGGCTGGCAGATTGGCGTCGTGAACACGACTGACGTGTTTCGCGGCTGGCAGCTTGGCGTCATCAACGTGACGCGGAAAATGTATGGTGTCCAGGTTGGCGTCGTGAACGTCATTCAGGATAACGACATTCCGTTTCTTCCGATAATCAACTGCTATTTCTGATTTCAACGAAAGGACCGATACGATGAAAAGACTGATTACTGCGGCGCTGTCCGTCTTAGCAGGCGCGGCGTTTGCCCAGCAGACCGTGACTACGACTACAGTCGTCAAGAATGTCACGACTACCGTGGTAGAGCAGGTTACGGTTGAGCAGCAGCGCTCCGAGCTCAAGAAGATCGCGGTGTTCGTTCAGAATCGTACGCGCGTCGCCGGCATGGACGACGAGATGGACGGCGTTCGCGACCGTCTCGCGGCGGCACTTGCCGAAATCGAGGGCTTTGCCGTGATGGACTCTGCCCAGATCGCCGATACCTTCCGTCGCTACAAGGTCACGACCGACGAGGAGAAGACGGGACTTGTCCCTGGCATCTTCACTGGCGGCTCCGTGCCTCGCGTGGCGCAGATGCTTGGCTGTGACTACATTGCAGCTGCCACCGTCGTGGACGCGCGCGCCATGGCGCGCAACATCGGCGGACAGCCGGCCCAGGTTTACACGCTCAGGATGACGTTCAAGGTCATGGACGCGACCGGTGCGAGCGTGGACAGCGTCCCGTTGCCGGCGCAGCAGATGCCAATCCTTGACGGCGGCAACGACGACCCGATGCAGTATTACCAGATGCTCTTCGACAAGTGGATCGCCCAGACCGTTCCGGTCGTGGCGCAGAAATCCGTTCGCTGGCGCAAGCCCGCAGAGGGGCAGAGCCTTGTCGCGTTCACTGTATCTACCACGATCGACCGCGTGATCGCTGCGCTCGAGAGCCAGACGAAGGGCGTCTCCGGCGAACAGCTTCAGGAACTCCGCAAGGTCGTTGGCGGTGCGACGGTCGAACTTGATGGCGCCATTCTCGGCTCTGCGCCCGGGCAGTTTGCCGCAACGCCAGGACTCCACCAGATCAAGGTCTCTCGCGCATGGATGGAGCCTTTCACCGGAACCATCAACGTCCAGCCTGGAGCTGTCTTCGAAATCGCGCTCGAGATGAGCGCCGAGGGCATCGAGAAATGGGGCTCCGTGGAGGCGCTCAGGGCGAATGTCGCGCAGGGCTATGCGGACGCCGCAATGACGCGTGGCATCAAGGTCAACCATGATTCGTCCAATTGGCGTGATGTGACGTATGGCGGTCGTGAGCCCGTCGTCATAAAGCAGACGAACTGAGGGGCGGACGGGCATGAGATTCCCGTTGCATTTTGCTGCGATCGCGCTTCTCGCGGCGCTGTGTGGATGCGTGACCGTCGACGAGGAGGCGAGGAACGCAATCGCGGCGCTTTCCAGGGGCGACGATGCGACGGCAATCGCGTGGAGCGACGAGCTTGCGGACGGAAGCCACTATTCGCAGAACCTCGGATTCGTCGAGTCGGGGCGTTCGCACATGCTTGCGGGCGACTACCAGGCCGCAAGCGCGCGCTTCCGCGCAGCTGTCGACTCGGCTGTAGAGCGCAGCGAGACGGCGCCGAAGATGAAGCTTTCGGATTGGGGCAACACGGCGCTTTCTTCTACCGTGACGGATGACAGGACGCGTCAGTACTACCTGCCGCCGTACGAAATCAACCTTGCACTCGAGTACGGGATAATAGCGCAGCTTTTCGCTGGAAGGCGAGACGATGCGCTAATAGACGCACGGCTTTCAATCTACGTCCAGGATACTCTTGCGGAGACCTGTGGGGCGGATATCGCAAAGGAGCCCGAAGGTGCCAACGATACGACGCGCTCTCTTGCCGTCACACAGTCCGCGAATCTTGAGGAGATGATTGCGTCTACGCGCAATTCGTGGGAGAATCCGGCGCTTTGGTGGCTTTCTGGCGTTCTCCTCGAGGCGAACGGCGAACTCGACATGGCGTGGCAGAGCTATCGCAAGGCGGTCGCCATCAAGCCGGGGAACCCTTTCTTCGCGGCAGATGCCGCACGTGCAGACAGCGGCGCGGCAACCCCACGAACTGGGAAGTCGAAGCTTGTCGTAGTGTATGATCAGGACTTCGTTCCCATGCGCGAGTCGCTTGAGATAATCGTGCCGCTCTATACTGGCTTCTCCATACAGATCCCGAAGTATCCGTCCGTCGACTTTGTCGAGAACCGCGTTTCCGTAGCAGGCGCATCGGGTGCGAAGGAGGCATCTCCCGCAGTCGACGTCCGTTCGCTCGCCGCCCGCGACTTGAAAGAGCAGCTCCCCGGCATAATCACGCGCAATGTCACGCGCGCGGCTGTGCAGGCGGGTGCGCAGGCCGCAGTCAATTCGGCTGGCAACGAGTACGCGCAGCTTGCGGTGTTTCTGGGCAATTTGATTGTGTCGTCAATGCGCTCGGCCGACACCCGCAGCTGGCGGACGCTTCCTGCTTCGCAGCAGGTGTGGTGCGATGCCGACATGGACCCTGGGGTCTATGACGTCGCCGTGTCGGTCAACGGGCGTATAGTGACCGCACGAGTTCCGCTTGCTCCAGGCGAGACGCGGCTTCTGTGGCTCGCCGACACAGGCGCCATCGTGCGCGGCGCATCCGCCGCGGTTGGCGTGGTCGGCGCGCCTGTAATGGATTTAAGTGGCAAGGAGAAATACCAATGAGAATAAAGACAATAGTCCTGGCGGCCGTTGCCGCCGCGTTCGCAGGGTGCGTCGAAACCGCGGGAACCCGCGTCACAATCGACACCACTACCGGTGAGGCGTCGGTACTCGAGTGCTCGACGCGTCTCGCCAACAGGGTCCGCGTCGTGCGCGTCACGTACAATGACGTGGGCGGTATAAAGAAGGCGACTGTGACGCTTGAGTCGCTTGTCCACCGCCGGCAGGAACTTCAGGCGCGCATGGTATGGGCGGATGCCGAGGGCACGTACATCGACCCGGACGGCAAGCCGTTCCGCGCAATCGTGCTTGACGGCAACGACATCACGACCTTCACGGGCGTCGCTCCTAGCGAGAAGGGCGTGACAGCGCGCCTTCAGGTGCGTGAAACCGATACGGCACAGGGTCTCTGACAACTCGAAAAGAAAGGAAAATAGACAATGAAGCATTCCATTCTGATAGCAGGTGCCGCCGTCGCGGCGCTTCTTTGCGGCTGCGCAGGCCCTAGGGCTCGCGAAGTTCAGCTTGACCAGCAGGCCATGTCTGCGGCAATCGAGCCGCAGGACGTCCGCCGCGCGGTCGAGAAGATGGTCGATTCCATGCTCGAGGACCGCGAGTTCATCGCCGAGTACGTCGCCGGCAAGCCGGTTCTCGACATCGGGCCGATGCAGAACCGCTCTACGATGCACCTCGACATGACGTCGATCACCGACTCCATCCGCACGAAGCTCGTGCGTTCCAGGAAGTTCCGCTTCATGGATCGTACGACGTCGGCGACGGACCTCCAGTTCATGAACGACCAGGCGCTCAATGGCATGACCGATCCGACTAAGGCCGTTTCCGCCGGCCAGCAGTCTGCCGCGCAGCTTTACCTCTACGGTGCGCTCACGGAGATGCGCCAGCAGGTCGACGGCGTTACGGATCGCTACTTCAAGTTCACTCTGAACATGAAGGACCTGCGTACGGGCGAGATCGCCTGGACTGACGAGCAGGAAATTCGCAAGCAGCAGACTAAGGCCGCGCTTGGCTTTTGATGAAGCGGCTTGCGACAGGCCTGCTTCTCGCCGTGTCGGCATCTGCCTTTGCGGGGCGGGTGCCGTTCCTTCCCGAGACGGCGCCGACCAACGACACTCCTGTCGCGGTTCGCGTCCTCGGCAACAACATGCCAATTGTTCGCGGTGAAGTGGACGGGAAGCCCTGCACGCTTCTCTTCGACACCGGTGCGACACATACGACGCTCGACAGGGGGTTTGTTGAGCGAGAACTCAAGGACCACAAACTTGAGAAAGTCGTCCTCGCGGGTGTAACAAACGTCGAGGGCGTGCCGTCGCTCGTGCATGCTGATTCGTTCAAGGTCGGCGCGGCGGAGTTCTGCGACTTCGACGTGATGGTGCTCGACATCTCGCATTTCCCTAAGGGGATTGGAGAGAAGCTCGACGGCGTAATAGGCATGAACGTCATCGGGCGCGTCACGACGCTCGTCTCCTTGGGTGCGGGCGAGGTCGTCTTCGCGCCGGCGCGCGCGCGTCTCGCTGGGTTTACGAACGCCGTCGATCGCGCGGCGTCCGATCCCTTTAGCATCGACCTCAAGGCGCGCTATGGCAAGAAGGAGATTTCGCTTATCGTCGATTCTGCTGCGTCTATGACGTTTCTCGGGCGCGAAACCGGCTGGCCCGCGACAGACGCGAAAGTCGAAATCTCCGCCACCGACGTGAACGGCAACGGATCGTCTATCGCGCCAGTGATAGGGAAGCCCGGCGAACTCGTCCTCGGGATTCCGCTCTCGATAAGCCCGATGGTCGTCGCGGAGCCGATGAACCGCATCGGGGCGGACACGCTTCTAAAGTACGATTTGCTCATTGGCTGGCAGCGCGTCGCGTTCCGCCCGCGCCAGGCAAATGCAGGAATTCTACACGATCAACATGTTCTACACGGTTCAACAGTGGAGGTAATGAAATGAAAATCAAGTTCCTGAAGGTCAAGGGCACGTGGCGCGAGGTCGCCGACGCGGCCCGCACGACGATCCGCCGCGAGGAGGGCGAGGGCGAACCGAGTTCCAAGTGGAAGAAGCGCATCCTGCTTGCGGAACATTCGCCCGTCCGCAAGCTCTGCTTCAACTGGAAGTGGATGGACTTGCCTTACTGGGTGAGCGTCCATTTTGTGCGCCATAAATTCGGCATCGAGCACTTCGTCTCGACGCAGCGCACGGACAGGACCGGCGTCCAGCGTGATGCAAACCGCCAGGACGCGCCCGTCATGCATGAGTGCTTTGCGAACGCTCAGGCCGTGATGTTCATTTCGCGCCGCCGCCTCTGCGGGCAGGCGAGCGCTGAGACGCGCGCGGCGTGGAAGGCCGTCGTGGATGAAATCGCGAAGAAGGAGCCCGAAGTCGCGGCTTGTTGCGTGCCGGAATGTGTCTATCGCGGGTTCTGCCCCGAGTTCAAGCCGTGTGGCTACTGCGGTACCGCCGCGTGGAAAAAAGCAGTAGACGCCTACCGCGAAGTGAAATAATTTGATATAATACGCGCTTCCAACGGAGAAAAGATAGAGATGAACAACGAACTTTTGAAGAAGGCCCACGAGAAGATTCCTTCTGTTCCTGTGCTTGTGAACCTTATTTCCAAGCGCGAGCGTGAGCTCATCAACGGCGCGAAGCCGCTTGTGAAGCCCCAGTCGCTCGATGAGGACAAGTGTGATATCGCGCTCCGCGAGGTCGCTGAGGGCAAGCTTATCGCGGAAATCGACTTCGACGCCATCGCCAAGGCAGAAGACGCCAAGACGAAGTGGAACCTGAAGCACGTCAACGTGAATTCGCTCTACTCGGACTAAGTGGCCGACAAGAAGTTCAATCCGGTCTTCGCCGAGAACAGGAAGGCGAGACATGACTATACCGTGCTCGAGACAATCGAGTGCGGTATAGTGCTTACGGGAACGGAGGTAAAAAGCGTCCGCCACGGCGAGGTGTCGCTCTCGGGGAGCTACGGCGCTGTATTGAAGGGAGAACTCTGGCTTGTCGGTGCCGACATCGCGGCCTACAAGTTCGGCAACCGCTTCAACCACGAGCCGAAGTCGATGCGAAAGCTCCTCGTCCATGCGAAGGAGGTGCGTGACCTCCAGCTAAAGACCGAGGCAAAGGGGCTTACGCTCATACCGCTCAAGGTTTTCCTCAAGAACGGGCGCGTAAAAGTCGACCTCGGTGTGTGCCGCGGCAAGCAGCTCCATGACAAGCGTGATGCCCTCAAGAAAAAAGCTTTGAGGCGTGACCTTGAAAGGGGCACCTGATTTTTGATATAATACACAAAAGTTTTCGCAAAAAGAAGGAAAGAGAGATCAAAAAATGGCGATGATGAAGGGTTTTTCGAACGCATTCCGCATCCCGGAGCTTCGGAAGAAAATCTTGGTTACGCTCGGCCTCGTGTTCGTGTGCCGTCTTGTTTCGCAAATTCCGACGCCCGGCGTCGACTGGCAGGCGCTCCAGAGCATTATAGGCAGCCTGCGGAGTGAGAACGCTGGCGGCGGTATGCTCGACTGGTTCGAGGTGTTCACGGGCGGCGCGCTCGGGCAGTGCGCGATTGGCTTCCTCTCGATCTGGCCCTACATCTCGGCGCAGATCGTAATCCAGCTCCTCGGCTCGGTCATCCCCGCGCTTGAGAAGCTCAAGAAGGAAGGTGAGTCGGGTCGCCAGCAGCTTGCCCAGATCACGCGCTACCTCACGATCGTCCTCTGCGTTGTGCAGTCCTGGGGCATTGCGACGTTGCTCAGTCATCCGTCTATGCTCGGCTCTGCGTTCGCTGGCACCGAGATCGTCGCCAATCCCGGCATCGGCTTCCACCTGATGACGGTAATCGGCATGACTACGGCCTCGCTTTTCGTCATGTGGATTGCAGACCAGATTACGACCTTCGGCATCGGCAACGGTGCGTCGCTGATCATCATGATCAACATCACGTCGCGTCTCCCGCAGGCAATCATCGGGGCCTGGGGTCGTTACTTCGGCCTCGCCGGCGTCAAGGCCTCTGCCCCGCTCGCGGAGCTTCCGATTCTCGTGATCTTCTTCCTGCTTGTCGTTATGGGCACCGTGATGCTCACGCAGGGCGTCAGGAAGGTCGCGATTCACACGACGCGTCGTTCCGTCGGCGGCGGCAACACGTACGGTATGCAGCAGACGTTCATGCCGCTCCGCGTCAACTACACGGGCGTCATGCCAATCATCTTTGCTCAGCCGCTCATCCAGATTCCCGCCGCGATCCTCGTCAAGATGACCGATCCTACCGCGGCCGGGATTTCGGGCAGCCTCAACAGGTTCGCCCAGAGCCTTGCTGATCCCTCCAAGCCGACGGTGCTCTACCTCGCCATCTACGCCGCGCTCATCATGTTCTTCGCGTTCTTCTGGGTGGCGACGCAGTTCAACGCCATCGACATCTCCGAGAACCTCAAGAAGGACGGCAGCTACGTCCCCGGCATCCGTCCGGGCCGTGCCACGGCCGAGTACCTTGACGACATGATGACGAAGATCACGCTCATCGGCGGCGTCGGGCTTCTCGTCGTTGCCCTCATCCCGTTGGTCCTCATCGGCTGGATGTCGATTCCGTGGGCGATCGCCTCGTTCTTCGGCGGCACGTCGCTTCTCATTATCGTCGGCGTCGCGCTTGATACGCTCCGCATCATGGAGTCGCATCTTCTCGTCCGCAAGTACGAGGGATTCCTTTCTCACGGCTCGCTCCGCGGCCGCGGTGGAATGTAGGCCACTCCCGCGATTTCGGGAAGTCTGCACACGGTCTTGGGAAGATGGGGCTAGCGTGAGGGAGTTTCTCCGTCGTTTTCTCTCGCATGACTGCGGGCCGTTTGCGCAGTTTGTCAAGTACGGCGCAATTGGCGTCGCGGCGACGGCTGTGCAGTTCGCCGTTTTCTACGTTTTGGCGTCGACATGCCTGAAATGCCTTACGCCAAGCGACAAGGCAGTCGAACTGCTGGGGTTGCCGAGTGTTGTCTTCACAGGCAATGAGCCGTGGCATCATGCGCGCTGGTTTCTTGCCGGCGTTGCGACTGCCGCAGGGTTCACGGTCGCGAACGTCTTCTGCTGGTTGATGAACCGCGCCTTCGTGTTCCGCCCGGGCAAGTTCCGCTGGTATGTCGAGTTTGGCATGTTCTTCGGCGTTGCCGCGATTGCGACGGCTATTGCGCTTGCCGTCCAGAGCATTCTCATAGAGTTCATTGGCATGACGACTTCAGCTGCGGTCGTCATAGAGGTCATTGTGTCGTTCATGCTTAATTTTTTCGCCCGTAAATTCTTTATTTTCAGCGGCTGATGTGGTATAATTTACTTCCAATAATGAAAAGTACTGCACTTTTTTTTGTTTTTGCGCCGATTCTGCTCGTCTCGGCCGCTCTGCGCGGCGACGACGTGGCGGCGCAGCCTGTCGACCCAGTGGCGGTTTCTGTCGAGCCAGCCGATCCAGTCACGGCTGATCTTGTCGCTTCTCCTGACGTCGACGAGCTTTCGCTTTCCAACGCTGTTATCATAGCAGCTGCGGCGGCAAAGGCGGCCGAGGAGGTGCGCGTCGCGGCTGCGGCCGAGGAGCGTGTCGAACTTAAGAAGGAGATGGCGGCTGCCGAGGCGAAGGCCGAGATTGCGCTCGCGCGCCGCCGCATATCGACGCGCACGTTTCACCTTGCGCACGCCTCTGCCGAGGATGTTGCGGCGAAGCTCAACTCCACGTGGTCCGGCGACTTCGGCGTCGTCTGGAAGATAAACAAGATGGCGATCGCGTTCCCCGAGTCGAACTCGGTCATGATTACCGCGCCAGCTCTGATTCTCGAGGCGTGCGAGCAAGTAATCCGCGAGATCGACGTCGAGCCGAAGCAGGTATACATCGAGGCGCGCTTTGTTGAACTTTCAAACAACGTCTTCCACGACATCGGCATCGACTGGTCAATGCTCGACGGCATGCGGGGTTCAGTGTCGCTTGGCGGCGGCATCCAGAAGAACCGGCTTGGGAAGGGCGTACAGGACTATACGCGCACGACGAAGGACGGCACTGCGTCGTATACGCTCTCTGGGTCGACCCTGACTGGCGGTGCTGACGGTGATATCGCCTATTTCAACGGCACCCTTGACTTCTCCCAGATGTACGTAGTCCTGTCGGCGCTTGAGGGCAGTCAGGATGCGCGCATATTCTCCAATCCGAAGATCATCGTTTCTTCCGGGCGCAAGGCGACTGTCGACATGACGACGAAGTACCCGAATGTCAAGATTGCGGCTAAGCGTACGACGACTTCCGGCAGCGACTCCCTCGACCTCGACATGCAGATGTCCGCGATTCCCGGCGAGGACAAGTTCATGTTTGCGAAGGAGGCTTTCTTTAGCTGGGGAATATCGCTTGACGTGACGCCGAGGATCGGCACCAACGGCCTCATCAGCGTTTCGATCGTGCCGACGATATCCTCGCAGAACGGTTGGGTCGAGTCGGGCACGGAGTCCGATGCCGACAGTGGCACGATTTCCGCACGCTTCCCCGTTATCGAGGTTCAGCGCCTTGTTACCGAGTTCGCAATGGCGAGTGGCACGACTGCGGTGATCGGCGGGCTTTCCCGCACCGTCGAGGAGCAGGTCGACAACGGCATTCCGCTGCTCCGCGACATTCCGTGGATCGGGCCGCGGCTCTTTGGCTCCTCCGCCCGCAAGAAGCAGCAGAAGGAGATCATCGTCTTCGTCACCGTCGGTCTCGTCGACCCGAACAACACGCACAAGGACGCTGGGCTTCCGAAGAATGCCGTCCTCGGCCGCCAGTACACGAAGGGCCAGAAGCTTGAGCCTGGCGACCGTCCGGAGAAGAATCTTGAGGGAATTGGCTCGCTTGACCTGCGGTCGCTCGAGGAGCAGGCGGAAGATCCGCTTCCGCCGCCGCGTCCCGACACGTCTTCGTGGATTCCATTCGTAAAGGATCCAAACTACAAAAAGGAGAACAATCAATGAAAAGACTGATGCTTGCGCTGGCGGCGATGACGGCTGTCTCCGCATTCGCTGATAGGGTAATCATGAAGTCCGGGTCGGTGCTCACGGGTTCTGGCGCTGTCGTTGCCGGCGACAAGGTTAAGTTCACCTCCGACGATCTCGGGGCCGTCGAGCTTCCTGCCGACAAAGTCGCGTTTGTCGAGACAGCCGGCGAGAAGCAGGTCGAGGTGTCGGCGCTTCCTCCCGAGGAGAAGCCGCCGGAAACCTGGCATGGCTCGATCAACGTCGCCTACGAGAGCGCCCGTGGCAACACCTACAAGAACAATGCCTCGGTCATAGCAAATCTCAACCGTCGCTGGGACGACGACCGCGTGAACTTCGACTTCGGCTACTATTACAGCGAGACTGGCACCTCCAAGCACAACCGCGAAAAGTCGACCGACCGCTGGGAGATCGAGGGCCAGCACGACCACTTCTGGAGCAAGGCGTTCTATACTTATGAGAACGGCCGTTACGAGCAGGACGACATCGCAGGTCTCGACTTCCGTCTGAAGCTCGGTGGCGGCGTCGGCTACCAGTGGTTTGAGAAGGACGCGCTTTGGTCCATCGGTACGGTTAGCTTCAACCAGGAACTCGGTGCCGCGTGGATCCGCGTGGACTATAAGG
>Ga0310696_10010189_pt1 | contig 10837 bp, 11 predicted proteins | sample AusTroGonzalo_MG_4_FD_203885 | JGI IMG/M metagenome (GOLD analysis project Ga0310696, IMG submission 203885) | Bovine rumen microbial communities from tropical cattle in Woodstock, Queensland, Australia - Gonzalo_02 (v2) (version 2) | ecosystem: Host-associated > Mammals > Digestive system >... | reverse complement strand
CTTCACATTCCAGACTCTCATACGCATTGTTCCTGTTGTCATGGCGCTCCTTTTTTTACTTGTGTTTTTGTTTCCTGGACACCTCAAGCAACATGCGCTGTTGCACAGTACCTGCCGTTGAGTTCGTAACTATTATACCAAACGAATCTTAAATCTAATCTTAAATCGTAAAAAAATTTTAGGGCGGGGGGATGAGGCTTTTGACAAACAAAAACCGCGGCAAAACTGCCGCGGCTGAGAACAAGCCATCCGCTCCTTCGCTCCTATAGAAACAGTCATTTCCGAAATGACCGTTTCACATTTTTCTGACGAATATCAACACTTGCAATCACACTTTCCTGACGAATATACCCCCTCTCCATCACATTTTCCGGACGAATATGCCCCCAATCGATCACACTTTCCTGACGAATGCTCCAAAAGCAACAATCGTTGCTTTGGGCGAACCATGACAAACAGAAAGCCGCCAGGGGGCTGGCGGCTGTCGACGCAGCAAAGCGCTGCGACACAAAGTTAGGCACTCACTTCAGGAGTTGGAATGAGCCTGCGCCTTATGCATGTCTTCCTGGTATTTGCGCTGCGCGTCTGGGGGCAGGCTGTCGAAGTGGGCGCGCTCGCGGCGGGCGATGAGTCGAAGCACAAATTCGACGGCGATGAAAATGGCGACTGCGCCGAGTGCAATTAATGCCGTTTTCATTGGGTCATCACTTTTGATTCAAAATAAATTTAGCCACCGATCCAATCAATTCATTCGCCCCACAATTGCCGTATGAGTGCGTCCCTGTTAAACCTTTCATCGGAAAGTCTCTTGGCCCTCTTGCCGCATTCGTGCCCTTCTCCGCTGGCAAGCATCGACGCCATACGCTTATATGCGCCCACAATCCCCTCTAACTCGCCAGGCTCCGCCGTAGCCCCAATCTTAAATTCCTCAATCAGCTCTCGCGCTTCGCCATTCAATATCCCAAGGATCGGCTTCCCTGTCTTTATGTAAGATTGGAACTTACCCGGCAGCGTCAAGCTGTACTTGTCAGTGAGCGATATGATCAGCGCATCGGCCTGAGCGAACCACTTTGGCATCTCCGCCCTCGGCTGACGACCGCAGAACTTCACGTTCTCAAGCTCGCCGAACTTCTCTTTCAGCGGCTCGAACATCACCCCTCCCCCCACAAGCCACAGCTCCGCATCCTTCAGTTCCGCCCTCTTGAACCCCTCTATCACGTTCTCAAGATTCTGCGGCACGCCCATGTTGCCAGCGAACATGAAAACGGACTTGCCTCCGTCTTTCTTCTCCGGCAACGACATCTCCGTAGGCTCCCACTGAGGCACCCACTCCGCATCGCGTCCGGTCAATTCCTTGATTCGCTGGACATATCGCCTGCAACTCACTGTTATTCTACTACACCTCCGGTAGATCAGCCGCACAAACATGTTGAGCATCGCCACCTTGAACTTCGACGGCTTGAACCCGAACCCCCAAACCGCGTCAGGCCACAAATCCTGCGTCCAAATCGTAATCTTCTTGCGCCATATCCATCGAAGCGGAAGCACCGCGCTAGCCATTGTTAGCGCCGCAGTGTGATAGACAAAAACCTTGTCGAACTTGCGTCCGTTCCAAAGCGCCCACAGGCTCGTCAAAAGCCCAAAGTGAAGATAGTTCAGGACCTTACGCTTGACGCTTGTGTTGTAGCCAAAGATCGTGCTGACGCGATGCACGGGAATGTCGTTGAACTCCCGCGTCGTCTGATACATTTTGTTCTTGTAGCCGTCGTATATCTTGTCGAACGGATAGCTCGGAACCTGCGTCAGCACCTCGACTTCATTACCTTGCCTTTTCCATTCGGCGGCAAGGTCGTTTACAAGGAAGTCCTCTGGAAAGAACCGTTCTACTACTATAAGGACTTTTGCCATTTTACCAGCTAACTACACTTCCAGCCTGAACGTGTCCGGATTCGCCGGATCGAACACCTCGTTCGCCCACATCACCGTCACCATGTCCCTCTCGCCGACATTCACGATATTGTGCGTGTAGCCGGGCGGTATTCGCACGACCTCCAGCTTCTCGCCGCTGACCTTGTAGGTGATGACCTTGCCGTTCGGATCGTCCGCCATCCTGAAGTTGATCTCCCCCTTGCCACTCACGACAAGGAACTTCTCGTGCTTCGTATGGTGCCAGTGCTGTCCCTTGGCAATCCCTGGGCGCGAAACATTGACGCTCACCTGTCCGCGCTCCGCAGAATGCAACGCCTCTGTAAAGCTGCCGCGATTGTCGCAGTGCATCGTCAACGGATAGCTGAACTTGTCCTCCGGCAAAGCAGCAAGATAAGTCGAATACAGCTTCTTCGTAAATCCATCCCGCTGATCCGGAACCATCAACGTATTCGGCTCATCATGGAATGACCTAATGAGATCGGTAATCTCGCCAAGCGTCTTTGTGTAGGATGGCAACACAGACAGAATCCCCGACTGCTTCTCTGGATTCTTCAGATGGCCGACAAAACTCCTCACCACATCGTCGATATACACGAGCGTGACCGTTGCCGCAGGATCGCGCACCATTATCGGCAAATCGTGAGCAATGTTATAACACCATGTGGCTACAGCACTGTTGTAGTTCGGCCGACACCACTTGCCGAAGACATTGGCAAGCCTGTATACGAAGACCGGCACACCCGTCTTCTCGCCATACATCCGCACCGCATCTTCCGCCGCAGCCTTGCTTTTGCCATAGTCGTTGTCAAGCGCGGCCTGGATGCTGGAACTCAGCAGCACCGGCGGCGGATTTGGCCGGGACGCCAGCTTCTCAAGGATATCCTCGGTAAAGACCGTGTTGCCGGTTTTGAACTCAGCGGGGTCTTTGGGACGGTTCACACCAGCGAGATGCATCACGAAGTCGCACTCCGCCGTATAGTCATCCAGCTTCGCCTCATCGCCGAGATCGTATTTCAAAACCTCGACACCGGGCATCTGCTCAAGAGTAAGGCAAAGGTTCCGCCCGACAAACCCCTTTGCCCCAGTAACCAATACTTTCATGTTCAATCTCGTTTTTTAGACAGGATTAACAAGATTTACAAGATTACAAATCATGTCAATCCTGTAAATCCTGTCAAACAGTCTCCCCCCACACACGGCGTTTGATGTAATCCGTATAGGAGATAATAATGCGAACGACCTTCTCACTCACATCAGGCATTGAGTAGTCGTAAACCTTGCGACACGCCTTTGCGACGGTCAGATGCTTGAGCGCCTGCAAGATGCGCTCCTTGTTCTGCCCGACCATCATCACCGCCGCCTCTTCCATCGCCTCCGGACGCTCGTGCGCCTCACGCAAGTTGAGCGCCTTGAATCCAAGAATGCTCGACTCTTCGCTGATTGTCCCGGAATCCGACAGCACCGTCTTCGCGTTCAGCTGTAGCGCAAGATACTCCGTCAGTCCCATCGGCTTCATCAGCTTTACGAGCTTGTCGAACTTGACGCCCTTCTTCTCAATCATCTTCCGCGTCCTCGGATGCGTCGAGACGATGATCGGCAGCTTGTACGTCACAGCAATCTCATTCAGGCAATCGACAAGATTCAGGAAGTGCCGCTCCTCGGCAATGTTCTCCTCACGATGGGCGCTCACGACGAAATACTTGCCCTTCTTCACCCCCATCGCCTTCAGCACCTTCGCCGTGTTGCGCTTCACCTTCGGCATCTGCTCCGTCAGCACTTCCAGCATCGGCGAGCCGGTCTTGATGACTTGGTCTGGCGGCAGCCCTTCACGTAACAGATACTCGCGGGCAATGCTTGAGTAGCAGAGATTGATGTCGCTGATGTGGTCGACGATCTTGCGGTTGGACTCTTCCGGCACTCGCTGGTCGAAGCAACGGTTCCCGGCCTCCATGTGGAAAATCGGGATGTGGCGCTTCTTCGCGGCAATCGCGCACAGGCAGCTATTCGTGTCGCCCAATACAAGGAATGCATCCGGCTTCGTCTCTTCCAAGACAGGATCAATCGCCTCAAGAATCTTCCCTGCCGTGACCGTCGCGTTGCCTCCGGCTGCGTTGAGGAAGTAGTCAGGCTTCTTGAGTCCCAAGTCCTCGAAGAACACCTCGTTCAGCTCGTAGTCGTAGTTCTGACCGGTATGCACAAGCACATGGTCAATCGCTGGACTTGCATCCAACTTCTTCAGCACACATGCCAGCCGAATTATCTCCGGCCTCGTGCCCACAACCGTCATCACCTTTAGTTTCTTCATAGTGGCCTCCTGAAATCATCGTTTTCATACTCGCCGACTTTGCAATCAGAAAACACCATCACCTCGGCATTGCCGTCCTGCTTGATGCAGAACCAGTTCCCAGGCTCAACCTTTAGGACGCTTGGCTTGTCCGCCTCCAAAACCAACTCTTCCCTGCGCCTCGGCGTCTCTGCGCGAGAACAATCCATCGGTTCCAAAACGATAGTGGTTTTGCCTCTCAGCGGGAAGAACCACTTCGTCTCCCTCTTATGCCCGATCCACCCGCGCACCGGCTGTTCGGCACTATTGGCGATGGTATAGAACCGCTTCACCGCCGACATGTCGAAGTCGTTGCAGAACCGAAGAACTCCACGCTCGTCAGCGTACAAACCGCCATTCGTCAAATTAGCATAATTTGTCTTAGCCATTGAGCACATAAGAATCTTGACCAATCAATACTGCCACCAAAGCGGATTCTTCTTCCAATTGATTGGGAACCCAGTATAGGCAAACAAAGCGGGGAATCTTGATCCGAAATCATCCATCAAGCGCTCCATACTCGCTTTCCAATGCCTATGTGCATCTTTGTCGACAGAATCATGCGCCATGAGCCAATTCAACATCAATACAACAACATAAAGCGTCTTTTCGAAGCCAATCACTTTTTGCCAGTTCTTTCGCCTTGGCACCTCAGGCGATATCTGCAAGACCTTATCCCACAATCTTGCATGATGTGCACAAATGTTTCTTACATATGTCAGCGCATGCAACCACGATTTTAGCACCAGATACTGCAATTCATATTCCGAAGCTACGGCACCTTGATCAGAGTTGCGTAGATTTGCATACATCTTTGACAAGGTACCAAACGAGCATATTTCACTTACAACCCAAATTGGGAGATCTGGATATTGGCTATAACACTTTTCAAAATGTTTGACAAAGACCTCGCTAGACCTACGTGTTTCAGCAATAACCGTTGCTCGCCAATCCTTGTAAGGCACAATGATTTTTGTCTTAGATTCCCTCGCTGGTCTAGGACGGGTGAAATCGGCACCAAAATTCCTGCCATCAGCATGTCCGAATGGTCCGTATTTTCGCGCAAAGTGGAATGCCACACATGAACGCATACTAATTTCAACTGCCTCTAAAGCTTCAGCAATGCAGTCGCGGAGATCCCCATCAAAAGCACACAGGTCTTTCACATCATCAAATGAGACCCCATCCTTAAATACTCGATCTTTCTTCTTCTCATCCCAATACTGAAACTTCAAGGCATATCCGGCAAACCTGTAATAGTTTATATATTTCAAGAAGCGCCCGGCAGCCGCCCTGTCCGAAACAATCAAGCCGCGACCTTCCAACTTGAGCAACTGCTCATCAATTGGCAGCCATGGTTTTATGTATGCTATTTTATTCATAGTTATAAGACAATAAAAAACGCGCCCATTATTGGACATTATTCATAACTCGAAAGGAATGAACAAGAGATCCGGCGCGTGTGTTGAGGCAATTGTATCATTTTCTCCCGCGCTACACAAGGGGGATCTGTAAAATAATTAAAAATCGAAAACTCACTCTCAAAGCCCGAACTCCTCGTGTATCAACGGCAGCTTAAGCAGAAGTTTCTTCATTCCCTCGACATCGAGGCGCGTCGTGTTGTGCGAATGGTATGTCTCGAGCGTCGGCGCTATCTGCTGTCCCTCGACAAAGTACTTGTCATAGTTAAGGTCGCGCGAGTCGGCGGGGACACGGTAGTAGTTACCCATGTCAATCGCCTTCGCCATGTCCTCGCGCCCGACAAGCGTCTCGTATAGCTTCTCGCCGTGGCGTGTTCCGATGACCTTTATCTCCGTCTTTGCCGCCTGGTCGCGGAGCTTCGTCCCTTTCTTCGCCAGCTCCAGAACAGCCTTGGCAAGCGTCTCGATTGTCGCGGCAGGGGCTTTCTGGACGAACAAGTCGCCATTCTCGCCATGCTCCCAGGCGAACAGCACGAGATCAACAGCATCCTCCAATGTCATCATGAACCGCGTCATGTTCGGATCTGTTACAGTCAGCGGCTTCCCGGCCTTGATCTGGTCGATAAAGAGCGGAATCACGCTGCCACGGCTCGCCATCACGTTCCCGTAGCGCGTGCAGCAGATAGTCGTCTTCGCGCCCTTGCCCAAAGAGCGCCCCTTCGCGACCGCGACTTTCTCCATCAACGCCTTGCTCATGCCCATCGCATTGATCGGATACGCCGCCTTGTCCGTGGAGAGGACGACCACGTTCTTGACCCCATGCGCAATAGCGCTCTCAAGGACGTTGTTCGTCCCCACGATGTTCGTCAGCACCGCCTGCATCGGGAAGAACTCGCAACTCGGCACCTGCTTCAGCGCCGCCGCGGAAAAGATGTAGTCGACGCCAGACATCACGCCGTCCACGCTCTGGCGGTCCCTCACGTCGCCGATGTAGAACTTCACCTTCGGATTCTGCAGCTCATGCCGCATGTCATCCTGCTTCTTCTCGTCGCGGGAGAAGATGCGAATCTCCTTGAAGTCGTTGATGAACCGGTTCAGCACGGCATGCCCGAAGCTTCCGGTGCCGCCAGTAATCAGCAATACTTTGTCGTCAAACATTTTATGCTCCTTTGTTCCAATATTTTATCATTTTCCACCCCGACCCGAAACCCTCGCCAGAACTTCTTTAAGCGCGTCACGCAAAAGCCCAACCCGCTCATCCTTCGTTCCGTCTCTGTATCCCCTAAGATAAATCAGCCGCCCTCCGTAATCGTTGCCATCTCCCCATGCCGGCGCACCGTCGGTGGTGATGACGCGCTTGCCGCGCTCAAGCGCCTCAGCGACAACGAGACCGAAGTTCTCGGAGAGCGTTGGGAGAACGAGAACATCGCACCAATTCCAAACCTTCTCGAGCTCTTCGCCAAAGGCGGAGGAGACGATTTTTAGCCGTGTAGAACATGTAGAAACGTGTAGAGAAGAGTTTTGGACAGGATTTACAGGATTGACAGGATTTGAATTAAGTTCTGCGACGGCTTCTTCGAGGTACTCCACACCTTTCAAGGGATGCCGCCGACCGAGATAGAGCAAGTGCAACTCCCCACTTTCTACACGATCTACATGTTCTACATGGCTTAAATTAAAAAAGCGCTTGATGTCGGTGACTTCAATTGGTGGACTGCACTTCCCGAGATAATTCTCTATCCACTCCTTCTCCGCCTCGCATGTCGCGACGATCCTGTCACACCGCCTCAGGCACCATCTCTCAATCGGCCCGACAAGCCACTTCTTCCAGCCATGGTACCTAAGCCGCACAGGATCGAGATTTGCGTGGGTCATGCGCACAAGCGGCTTGCCCGCCCTCAGCACCCTCTGGCACGACTTAAGCGTCATCGGCAGCCAGCAGGAATGAACCCACACCTCGTCATAGTCGGCAAGTTCGCCCTTGCCCTTGGCAAAAAGCCGAGCCTCCATAAGATCCGCCCCCTGCTCCTCGGCAATCAGCTTTGCCACGACTGAAATTCCGTTGCCAACTTCATCAAGGCCAGGAACTACATGAAGAATCCTCATGTCAGAATCTCATTAAACCTCTTGCCATGCAAACATTTAGAGTCGTGCTTTCGCTTTGCCCAACTCCCATCTAACACACTTGCCAGGCGCGTCACATTGCGCCAAAAGCCATCGGACGAAACGCCATACTTCGCATCAATCGCCTTCCGCTCGGCAATCTGCGCGGCGGAATTTTCACCATTCATTGTCTGCGAGCCGCCATGCACTCGGAAGCCCCACACATAGTCACCAAGCCCGACAAATTTCTCGCCGGCCTGTGCCCAGCGCGTCCAGAGATCGATGTCCATCGCGTACTTTAGCTCCGCGTCAAACCCGCCGCGCTTCTCCCAAAGCTCACGCCTAAAGAACGCGCTCGGTCCGCCTGTCCACACGCTCAGCTTCTTCCCGAACCAACCCCTCCACTTCGCGTCCGTCCTGACATCCTTCACAATTCCCTTCTCATCCAAATAAACCGTATCCCCCGCAATCCAATCCACACGAACTACACGGTTAATACAGTCTCTAACCTTCCCGAGCGCCCCCGGCAACAGCACGTCATCCGCATTCAACCAAAATAGCCATTTCCCCTTCGCCTTCGCAAACCCCCTGTTCAACGCATCACTCTGTCCTGCATCTGGCTCAACATCACCGTCTTGAATAATCACTTCAATGTCATCACCCATACCCTGGGATTCCAAACTCTCAAGTGCCTCGTCCATGTACGGACGAGCACCCTTCACTGGGATAACACAACTGAATAAAGGTGCGTTCACGCCTGTCCCGCCAGTATCTTCCGCCTGATATTTGCAAAGTACTTCCACTTCCCTCTCGCAAAAACATAACCCGGCTTGCCGTCGAGGATACCGAGCTTGAGGAAGTAGCAAGCACAAAAATACGCAAAACCAAACCACCACTTCTTGATGAGGCCATACTTAGTCTGCTGCCTCTTGGTCAGCTTGCTGAAATCCCCTTTGAGAGCCTTGTAGCGATTCGCCTCCCAATTGGCGTATTCCTCATGCTTCTTGTAATAGCTTTCGAGCGAACGCTTGTCATGGTGCTCAAGTCGTGCCTTGACGACGCCAGTCTCGCCCCCGACCTGAAGATGCTCGTGGATCTCCATATCAAGACTAGACCACCCATGCTCATCGATCTTCTCGTACTCGCCGGTTCCCAACCGCAAAATCGCCGTCTTACGCATGACATCGCCATGCCGCAGCATCCGCCCCGTGAACCAGTTGTCGTAAAAGCAGATAAACGCATTGCACTTCGTCGTCGGCAAGACACGTTGCAGCTCCTCGCAGACCGCCAAGGTAACCCTCTCGTCTGCGTCAAGGAACATCACCCACGGCGTCTGGAACTTGTAGTTCCTGAGCACCCAATTGCGCTTCTTCGGAAACTCGCCGTTCCACTTGAACTGCACAACCTCGCGCCCAAACTCCGCGGCAATTTCAAGCGTCCGATCCGTGCTGCCCGAATCCACCACCACCACATGCCGAAATGTCTTGACGTTCTCAAGACATTCCGGCAGGTTCTTCTCCTCGTTCTTGACGGGAACAACTATTGTCAATAAATCAAGCATGAAGAATATGTGTTCTCTAATCTACCGTGGTGCATCATAACCATTCAACACCCGCTTCTTAATGAACTTCGCTGGATTGCCACCGACGACTGTCCATGGCTCAACGTCTTTCGTCACCACTGCCCCTGCTGCAACAACAGCACCTTCACCGATTGTGACGCCTGGCAGAATCATTGCCCCCGTCGCAATCCATACCTTATCGCAGATCTTAATAGGCTTAGTAACTAAATCAAAATTAACCGATGTGACATCATGCGTCCCAGTGAGAATCGTCACACTCTCACTAATGCAAACGTCATTGCCTATTTCAATGGGAGCCATTGCATACAACCAAACCCCATTACCCATGAACGAGCCCGAGCTAACAAACACCTTCCATGGATAATCAATTCTGGTTCGCCTTGAGATTGTAGATCCTGTTCCTAAGAGGCCATACTGACCATATCCATATTTTCTCCCAATCATCGAAAACAATTTAAACAACATTCCTCGATATGAACGAGCAAAGAACGGCGACGCGCGGAAAAGTATAACCGACACACATCCCCAGATGCGATTAAGAAGTTTTTCGCCTCGTGGCATCTGACACGTCCTGACAGGACTAAACTCAACTGGCATGATTGTCACATCCTTCCCAGACATTCCTCATACGCACTCTCCATCCGTGTTCCAACTTGATTCCATGAATAACATTCATCAACTAGTCTCCTGCCATTATCTCCCATCTGTTGCAACATTTCACGTTTCATTGAAAGCGCCTCTATAAGCGCCTTGCGAAGAGGATCAACTCCAATGTCTATCCACCAGCCAGCCTTGTATTCAACCAAATCAGACCATGGCGCCCCCTTAGTTGTTATGACTGGCGTACGATTCACCAGAGCCTCAATTACAACACTTCCAAAATTCTCAGAAAATGTCGGCAGTACAAACAACGACGCTCTCGCGTAAGCCAATTCTTTCTCTCTTCCATAAAGCGGTGCCAGGAATTCAAAGTCCGATTCAACGCCTGCGGCTTTGGCGGCAGCGGCGGCCTCTTCGCGATGCCCCTCTTGATTTGGACCGACGATCTTAAGTCGCCAGCCTGACACCAGCTTAGGAGAACTGTTCTTCAGTTCACTCCAAGCCGCCACAAGATTCAACAGCCCCTTTTTCTTCTGGATTCTGGATATGAATAGAATGGTTTTTTGCGAAGACCTTTCGGCTTCCGCCTTGATTTCGGACAATTCATCATCTGATAAATCCGCCCTAACGCCAAGCGGTGCGATGACAATATGATTTTCGAGGCCATTCCGACGGACATCCTCGACTTCACTCTGTGCAGTAACATGAATCAATTCGGCGCGAGCCATCTCTCTCCGAAGCCAAAACATTAACGCCAACTTCTTTCTCAAACTCTTGAACTTCAGTGCCCAAGGCGTCAACATTCCGTGTGGCGACCACACAACCTTAACACCAACCCTATGCGCGGCACGTGATATCCTGAACAGATCCTTTTCCCAC
>Ga0310696_10010188_pt1 | contig 10837 bp, 8 predicted proteins | sample AusTroGonzalo_MG_4_FD_203885 | JGI IMG/M metagenome (GOLD analysis project Ga0310696, IMG submission 203885) | Bovine rumen microbial communities from tropical cattle in Woodstock, Queensland, Australia - Gonzalo_02 (v2) (version 2) | ecosystem: Host-associated > Mammals > Digestive system >... | reverse complement strand
GCGCTACTATACCTGTAACAAAATATAATATCAACAATTGTTGATGCTTTTGTCCTAATAAAGTAATCTTCTTGCTGTATGGGCGCCTACAGAACCGACGACATCATATTCGCACTCGCAACTCCATGGGGAACCGGAGCTCTGGCAGTAATCCGCCTTTCCGGCGATGCCTGCATCCAGGCACTTTCTCCGTACTTCAGGAGCAGGACTCCTCTTACAGAAGCAAAGAGCGGTACAGCAGTGTACGGAAACCTTGCAGATCTGGACAGGTGCGTACTCACCGTCTACAGGGACGGCCACGGATACACCGGCGAGGAAGCTGTGGAAATTTCCTGTCACGGTGGCCTCCAGACAGTAAAAGCCATACTGGAGTTTTTGCAGAGAATCGGTTTCAGACAGGCAGGGCGGGGCGAGTTCACACTTCGCGCTTTCATGCACGGAAAGATGGACCTTACCAGGTCCGAAGCTGTTGCAGAACTGATAGACAGCAGAACCCAGAAATCAAGAAATGCAAGCCTCCAACGCCTTGACGGAAACCTCCAGAGACTCATCTCAAACCTGAGAAAAGAAGTTCTTGAGATTATGGCCACAGTCGAAGTCCAGCTTGACTATGCAGAGGACGAGACCGAACCCGACCTGGGTTACCCAGTTGAGGAAACACGTGAAATCCTTGAACAGATAGACAGACTCAGACGCACATACAGCACCGGAAAACTCTACTCCGAAGGTGCAAGAATCGTGCTTGCAGGCCCTGTGAATGCAGGAAAAAGCTCACTTTTCAACTACATGCTCAACGAAGAGCGTGCCATAGTAAGCCCAGTGGAAGGCACAACACGTGACTTCATAGAAGGCCAGTGTTCAATCCACGGAATCCCTGTTCGTCTGTACGACACTGCAGGACTGAGGGAGAGCAGTGATGTGATAGAGGAAGAGGGCATAAGGCGCAGCCGCAGCCTTCTCGATGCAGCAGACCTGATTCTCTACCTTGCAGAAACCGAAAAGGACATAGACCCTGAAATCACAAAAAGGCCCAACTGCATAGTTGTTTTCACGAAAACAGACCTTACCGGCACAAAGGGAATTTCCATCGTGACAGGCCGCGGACTTGAGGAACTGTACTCACTGATAGAGGAAAAACTCAGCGAAGGAGTTCCTGCTCTTGACGAAGGTGAACTGGTAATCCAGAGTTCACGCCAGAAGGACTGCCTTGACCGTGCATACGATGCCCTTACAGCAGCCCTTGAGCACAACGACCTGGGCCTTGGTCTTGATATAGTTGCAGTAGATGTTAAGGAAGCCCTGGACGCCCTTGGCGAAATTACCGGTGAAGTTACAACCGACGATATTCTGGACAGCATTTTCTCCAGATTCTGTGTAGGAAAGTGATATGGATTACGAAGTCATAGTAGTAGGCGGCGGACATGCCGGAATCGAGGCATCGCTGGCCTGTGCAAGAACAGGACTGAAAACACTTCTTATTACCCAGAGCCTCGATGCTATCGGGCGCCTTTCATGCAACCCCGCAGTAGGCGGTCTTGCAAAGGGCAACCTTGTACGTGAAGTTGATGCACTGGGCGGCCAGATGGGCCTTCTGATAGATTCAACAATGATCCAGTTCCGCATGCTGAACAAGAGCCGCGGACCTGCAGTCCAGTGTCCCCGTGCACAGGCAGACAAGTTCAGCTACAGCCGCCTTGCAAAAGAGACTCTGGAAAACCAGCAGAACCTCAACCTCTTCATGGACACAGTCACAGACCTTCTCACAGAGCAGGGCAGAATCTGCGGTGTTAAGACAATGCGCGGCCATGAAATCTCAGCAAAGGCCGTCGTTCTGACAACAGGTACCTTCATGAACGGCCGCATCTTCATAGGTGAGTACGACCACGTTGCAGGAAGACTTGGCGAAGAAGCCGCCCTCGGGCTCGGCGACAGACTTAGAGAGAAGGGCTTCAACGTCGGGCGTCTCAAGACAGGAACCCCTGCAAGAATACGTTTTTCATCACTTCACACAGAGGAGATGGAGCGCCAGGACGGAGATGAAGAAATAGTTCCGTTCAGCTTCATGAACAACAGGGTTGAGCGCCAGCAGATTCCCTGCTGGATCACATACACAAACAGCAAGACTCATCAGATAATTCTTGACAACATAGGAAGATCACCGCTGTACGGCGGAAAGATCACAGGACGCGGACCGCGTTACTGCCCAAGCATTGAGGACAAGGTAATGCGCTTCCGTGACCGCGAACGCCACCAGGTTTTTGTCGAGCCCGAAGGCGCCGGAAGCCAGGAGATGTACCTGAACGGTCTTTCATCAAGCCTTCCCGAGGATGTGCAGTCAGACTTCATCCACAGTATTGAAGGTCTTGAGGATGCAATTATCATGAGGCCGGGCTATGCCGTTGAGTACGACTACCTTGATCCGCTTCAGCTAAAGCCTTCTCTTGAGTCAAAGCTTATCGAAAACCTCTTTGTTGCAGGTCAGACCAACGGAACAAGCGGCTACGAAGAGGCTGCATGTCAGGGTCTTATGGCCGGTATCAACGCATCACTTAAACTCAGAAACATGAAACCTCTTGTTCTGGACAGGACCGAGGCCTACATCGGAGTTCTCATCGACGACCTTGTCACAAAGGGCACAAAGGAGCCTTACCGCATGTTCACAAGCCGTGCCGAGTACCGTTTGAGCCTGAGGCATGACAACGCAGATGAACGCCTTACCGAAAAGGGCTACGAAGCAGGTCTTGTCACAACAGAACGTCTTGAGAAGTTGAGAGAGAAGGTGAAGGGCTCTGAACTTTTGCAGGACCTTCTGAAAAACAACTCTTACAACTGCCGCAATGCACTTGAAGCCCTGAAGAGCCCGGAGGTCACTCTGGACATCATGTCCCAGACCATCCCCCAGATAAAGGAATTCACTCCGTCTGTCAGACTGCGCACAGAGCTCAATGTCAAATACGAAGGCTATATCAAGCGTCAGGACAAGCAGGTCGAGCGCTTCAAAAACCTTGAAAAAATAGTAATCAAACCCGATTTTGACTGGGATGCAGTTGACGGAATCTCCACAGAAAGCCGCGAGAAGTTCAAACTTGTCAGACCCGAGACCCTTGGCCAGGCATCACGCATCTCTGGCGTCAGAGCCGCCGATATCACGGTGCTTCTTGCCTATTTGAGGTGATTTATGGAAGAAAGCCTTAAAACCCTTCTTAAAGACGGCCTGAATGAACTTGATCCTTCTTTCTGCACTCCCACAATCCTTACAAGGCTTGAAAAGTACTTTGACCAGGTGAACCTGTTCAACAGCGCACTGGGCCTTGTAAATGCAGAAGGAAAGGAACTTGTCACAAGACACATCCTTGACAGCATAATCCCGCTTCCCTGCATGCAGAACCTTATAAATCAGAACTTTACCGGACCTGTCAGCATTGCAGATCTTGGCTCCGGAAACGGAATGCCGGGCCTTGTGCTTTCATGCGTCACAGCCGAAACAAACCTGTCCTGGAACTTCTCACTGGTTGAAAGAATGGGCAGAAGGGCAGGCTTTCTGAGAAACACACTTGCCGTCACCGGCCTTGCCGATAAAACAGCAGTTGTCCAATCGGACATCAACGACATAAAAACATGCTTTGACGTTCTTATCATGAGGGCCTTCAGACCACTTGAAGCTGTGGAAGACAGACTTCTTGAACTGTGCCATGAGAACTCACTTGTTTTTATATGGACGGCAGGTGCCCCGAATGGTGTAACAGTTCTGAGAAAAACTGCGGCAGGTGTTTTTCAAAAAGTCCTATTGTGATATATTAAGCGCATGCGGAAGTTTTTAACATTTTTGCTGATTCTGGTTTTCCTTGCGGCCTTTGCAATATGTGAGGCGCCGTTTCTTAACCTCCAGCCGGGATCATTCCTGGGGTCAGTACTTCTTCCGCTGAATGAACTTGCAGTCCGTTACGCAGGCTTCATTCCCACCGGCGAATATTCAGCTTACACACTTCTTCCCGTTGTTCTGATGCTGTGGATCACAGCAGCCGATGTCGGAATGAAGGTCAAGTTCAGACGCTGGCTTGCAAAACTTCTCATCTTCATCGGTCTTTATTTCCTTGGAATCAGGTACATCGGACCGGAAGGTTACTACCTTACAAACTTCCTTACACTCGACCCGATAGTCTGGTTTGCAGCAGGAATCACCTTCTGCATGATCGGAATGTCGATTCTTGTTGTCTCACTTTCACGCTGGCTCAGATTCCTCAGTCTTGAAAGAAGAAGCAAGGCAACTGAAACCGAACTTGAACAGGAAGAGCAGGAAGTGGAGAAGATGTCCTACGAAGAGGCACTTTCCTCACTTTCAGAGGTTGTTGTTCCTGAGTTTGCAAACTTCTCCAACGCTCCGATGACAGAAAACGAGAGCCTTGGTTCCTCAATCAACCGCGGCATGTACGGCGCTGCCTTTGAAGACGGCAACATCCACCGCAGTGCATACGAGGAGCAGGAGGCCATAGACCGCCAGAACCGCGAAAGAATCAACGAGGTCTTCAGACCCACCAACATCAGGCGCAAGCTCGATGAAGAGGCTAGGGCAAACCTCAACTTCCCCACATACGACTCGGACAAGGGCTTTGACATCCACAACCCGCAGCCCGTCAACGCACAGCCTCAGCAGCCACAGGTAATTTACGTACAGCAGCCCGCACCTCAGCCGCAGGTCATCTACGTACAGCAGCCGGCTCCGCCTCAGCCCCAGGTCATTTATGTAAACCAGAACCAGCCCGCTGAACAGCAACCTGCAGCACCGCAGCAGCCTGTTGCTGAAAAACCGGCAGCACAGCCCGCAGTTGAAAAACCAGTTGAAAAACAGCCTGTATCACCTGCACCGGCCAGCACAAAACCTGAACCCGAAGCAATCATCGACGAAGGTACAGATGGTGAGGAAGAACTTGAAAGCGCCCACGAGGCCTACAGAAAGATGAAGGAAGCCGAAGAGGACAAGAAGAAGGCCCAGCAGCAGACAGATGAAGACTTTGTCTCCGGAGTAGGCGGCCTCAAGCGTTCACCGAACGGTTACCTTTACAACCCCAAGCGCTTTATGTGGAAGTTCCCGCCTGAGAGTTATCTCAGACATTACGAGACAAGCGCCCAGGAAAAGGTTGATGTTGCAACCGACATGGACGGCCAGATCATAGTCCAAACCTACAGGGACTTCAGAATCGAGACAGAACTTCTGGCAATCCAGAGAGGACCCACATTCACACTGTACGAACTTGCACTTTCAAAGGGTATCAAGCTGAACAGTGTTATCACACTTGCAGATAACCTTGCACTTGAACTTGCAGTATCAAGCGTCAGAATCCTGGCCCCCATACCGGGAAAACGTGCATTCGGTGTTGAAGTCCCCAACAAGAAGCGTGACACAATCGGCTTCGATATGATGATGAGCGCACTCAAGCGCAAACCTCTCAAGATACCCATGGTACTGGGCCGCACCATTACAGGCGAGTCAATCATAATCGACCTTGCAGGTGCACCTCATCTGCTTGTTGCAGGTACCACAGGTTCAGGAAAATCAGTCTGCGTCAACTCGCTTATCTGTTCCGTTCTTTACACAAAGTCACCCAAGGAAGTCCGTATGCTTCTGGTCGACCCCAAGATGGTCGAGCTTTCAATGTACAACAACATTGCCCATCTGCTCACACCGGTTATCACCGAGCCCAAGAAGGCCATCAAGGCCATGGCCTGGGTTGTGTACGAGATGGAACGCCGTATGAGTATGTTCAGCAACCTCAACTGCAGAAAGATTGAGGACTACAACCAGAAGATCAAGGCTGAGAACCTGATGCGCGAACCTCTGCCTTACATCATGGTCATCGTCGATGAGTTTGCAGACCTGATGATGGTAGTAGGTAAGGAACTTGAATCATACATCAAGAGAATCACAGCAGTTGCAAGATTTACAGGTATCCACCTGGTTCTTGCCACACAGAGACCTTCTGCAGACGTTATCACAGGTATCATCAAGAGCAACATGCCCAGCCAGATAGCCTTTGCCGTTTCAAACCAGGTGAACAGCCGTATCATCCTGGATGCAACAGGTGCCGAAAAGCTGCTGGGTAGGGGCGACATGCTCTATTCAAGCGCATCAAGCAACGTTCCGCAGAGAATCCAGGGTGCCTTCATAGACACCGATGAAATTGAAAAGATAGTAGATTTTGTTAAATCTCAGGGAGAGCCTGACTACATAGACGAAGCTTACTTCGAAGATGAAGAGGAAGAGGCCGATGATGAGGATATCGGCAGCGCCGGAGGTGGTATCGGCGGAGGCTCGGAAGACCTCTTCATGAGGGCGTGGAAGATAGTCTACGACCATGGTGAAGCTTCAGCCTCGTACCTTCAGAGAAAGCTTTCAATCGGGTACAACAGGGCGGCCACACTGATAGAGCGCATGGAGGACCAGGGAATAATAGGTCCGGCCAGGGGCTCAAAGCCGCGTGAAGTAATCAGAGCTCCGGAATCCCAGAAGGAATCGTAATGAAATTCAATGAACTGAAACTCCATGAAAAAGTGCTTGCAGGTATCAGGAATGCAGGTTTTGAGGAGTGCATGCCCGTCCAGGAGAGAACGCTTCCCATCTCGCTGACGGGTAAGGACGTGATGGTCCAATCCAAAACGGGAAGCGGAAAAACAGCAGTATTCATAATCACATTTCTTGAGGAATATCTGAGAAAGAAGGAAGAGGGAAAGACTTCTTCCTGTCTGATAATCGCCCCCACACGTGAGCTTGCACAGCAGATTTCCTCCGATGCAACCGTCCTCTGTTCCGGTATTCCCGGCTTCCATGTGGGCTGTTTTGTCGGCGGCGTAGGCTACGAGAGGCAGAAAAAACTCCTTGCCATGGGCTGTGACATCTATGTCGGAACCCCCGGCCGTATCCTGGACTTCATGAAGACCGGCGAGCTTTCCTGCAAGACGATGGACACCTTTGTAATTGACGAGGCCGACCGTCTTTTTGACATGGGATTCTACCCCGATCTGAAGAAGATGTTCCGCTACCTGCCCCCGCGTGAGGAGCGTCAGACAATGCTCTTCTCGGCAACACTTGAGATGCGTGTGCGTGAGCTGGCCTGGGAGTACATGAACGAGCCCGAAGAGGTTGAATTCGAGTCACAGACAATGACTGTGGACAGCATAAAGCAGGAACTCTACCACGTTGCCAAGAGTGAAAAACTCAAGCTGCTGCTCCAGCTTCTTGCAGTTGAACAGCCCGAGTCGGCCCTCATTTTCACCAACAGCCGCTACATGACAATGCATCTGGCCAAGCTTTTGAAGGTCAACGGCTGGAATGCCGACTACATTTCCGGCGACCTGTCCCAGTTTGCCCGCGAGAAGGCCCTGGAGAAGATGAAAAGCGGCAAGATCACCATTCTGGTTGCCACTGACGTAGCTGCCCGAGGTCTCCAAATCGACAACCTTCCTCTGGTGGTTAACTACGATGTTCCGGAAGATTACGAGAACTACGTACACCGCATCGGACGTACTGCCCGTGCAGGAAAGAGCGGCAAGTCAATCACCCTGGCGGACGAAGAGTTTGTATACGGTCTTGAGGCAATTGAGAAGTACATCAACATGAAAATCCCCGTAATCTGGCCTGACAACCTGCCGGAGATTGAGGTGAAAACATATGTACCAAGGGAGCATGCTGAAAGGAAACCTGAAAACAGGAAACCTGCAAACAAAAAGCCTGCTAACAAGAATCCTTCTGGTTCCAAGCCAGCCAATAAGCCTCAGGAAAAGAAACCCTCTGACAAGAAACCTGCTTCCAAGCCCGTTGCAAAGGCCAACCACCTTGGCAAGATGACAGAAGAGCAGAGGATGAAGTACTACAGGGAGAAGTACGGTTTCGAACCAAAGAACGAAACCGCTGCAAAGAAGACACCTGAACCACAGGCAGAGAAGAAGGGCTTCTTCAAACGCCTTGTCTCATTGTTCAGGGGACGCAAAGGAGACAACTGATGCTTTATCTGTTCTGGGCCTTCCCGTTTGCAATAGTTGCAATTCTGATAAACGTAGTAGTAGGAGCAATCCCCGCACTGATTCTCAGGGCCCTACGCCTTGGAAAAGCAGCAGACAGGTGGGTATTCTTCCACGATGCCTTCCTTTCAGACTTCCTGCTGTTTCTTATCAACGTTCATCCCAAAGTAAGCGGAAACATCGAGGAACTGAGAAAACTGCGCAGACAGGGCAAGGCAATCTGCTACATTGCAAACCACACAAGCATGGTAGACATCCTTCTCATAGACGGAACACTGGCACTTGAAAGCGGCTTCATCTGCAAGTCATCACTTTCATACGTGTTTCCGCTCAACCTCATCTGCATAGCAGCAAACTGCGTTTTCATATCCAGAAAGAGCCTCAAGCAGAGTGCAAGGGCAATAAAGAAGGGTGTTGAAAACATCAAGCAGGGCACATCCATGGCCATCTTCCCAGAGGGAACAAGAAGCAAGACAGGCGAGATAGCCCCGTTCAAACACGGAAGCTTCAAACTTGCCCTGCTTAGCAATGCATACATAGTTCCAATCACAATCAAGGGTGCAAGGGTTTCACTTGAAGATAGAAAGAAGCTTTTCACCCGCACAGACTGCCACGTTGTGGTAGGAAACCCCGTTTCAACCGAAGGTTTATCAAGAAATGATGCCAATGAGGTGGAACAGAGAATTGAACAGGAAATAAAAAAGACATACGCTAGTCTTTGAGGTGAAGAAAGTGTACAAAAGACTTCTTACAATCCAGGATATTTCATGTTTCGGACAGTGCTCACTCACAGTAGCACTTCCCATTCTTTCTGCATGCGGTGTTGAGACAGTCATCCTCCCGTCTGCAGTTCTTTCAACCCATACAATGGGCTTCTCAGGATTCACAGTACGTGACCTTACCGACGACATGCCGGCAATAGCCGCCCACTGGAAGAAGGAGGGAATCTCCTTTGACGGAATCTACACAGGCTACCTTGGAAGCGCCCAGCAGATTGATTATGTGAAAGACATGATCAAAAACCTTCTCAGAGAAGGCGCCGTAAAGGTAATCGACCCTGCAATGGCTGACGGTGGAAAACTCTATCCCGCATTCGACATGGCCTTTGTCCAGGAGATGAAAAAGCTCTGCGCAGAAGCCGACTATGTCCTTCCCAACATCACAGAGGCCTGTTTCCTTACCGGAATCGAGTACAAGGAAACCTACGACAAAGCATATGTACAGTCCCTTGTCAAAGGACTTCTGGACCTTGGAGCAAAGAACGTTGTTCTGACAGGAGTAGGCTACACAGCCCATGAAACAGGAGTTGTGGTTTCAGACGGCAAGACCTGGGATCACTACATTCACAGAAAGATAGCCAAGGGCTGCCACGGCACTGGCGATGTCTACGCATCAGCCTTCACCGGTGCTCTGCTTCGCGGCCACTCAGCCGTTGAAAGTGCCCAGATTGCAGCTGACTACGTTGTCCAGTGCATCGAGGTAACCCAGCAGGACAAGGACCACACCTACGGTGTTGAGTTCGAAAGAACAATCCCGCAGCTTATCGAAAAACTTTGAAAAGCTGCCTTTTTCGGGCAGCTCTTTTTATATTCATTAAATCTCAGCCGGTTTGATACGCCTGTTGTAAAGCTGAGTAACCTTGGTTCCGGCAGGAACAGAACTTGTCAGCCAGACGTTACCGCCGATTGTACAGTTCTCACCGATCTTGGTGTCTCCACCAAGAATTGTTGCACCGGCGTAGATGACAACGTTGTCACCGATATCGGGGTGTCTCTTGATGCCCTTTACCAGACTTCCGTCAGGTTCAACCTCAAAGCTCTTTGCACCCAGAGTCACGTTCTGGTAAATCTTCACATGAGCTCCGATGGTAGTCGTTTCACCGATTACTACACCTGTTCCGTGGTCAATGAAGAAGTAGGGGCCGATTGTTGCACCGGGGTTGATATCAATACCTGTGGTCTCATGGGCAAACTCAGTCATCATCCTGGGAATTGTGGGAACCTTCATCAGATAAAGCTCGTGGGCAATTCTGTAGATGCTGATGGCAGTGAAGGCCGGGTAGGCCAGGATGATATCGTCAGTACTCATTGCAGCCGGATCGCCCTCATAGGCAGCCTGGATATCGTAGGTGAGCATCATCTTGACGCCCGGAATGCGTCTGATAAGCTCTGTGGTAACCTCCATGGCCTTATCGACAGGCATGATGCACTGCAGTGCGTTGATAAGCTCTTCTGAAGCACTCTGGAAGGCAAGAATCCTGCGTTCCTTTTCAGGACTTCCTGTACATGTTCCCTTGTTGCAGTCTACGCAGATTGAGAAATCCTTGCCAACAAAAGCGGGGAACATACCTATCTGAAGATACTCAATTGCACGTCTTACGGCGCGTTTCATACCGATATAGTTTTTCTTGTCATCTTCGCTGGAAATGCTGTCCACAGTTTCCAGAATGGCGTTAACTAAGTTCATAGAAATGAATTTACAATCTATGGTTTTTTTTGTCCATAATTATTTGATTTTTCGGATGAGCGGATTTACCATATCAAATGGTTAATCATCTAAATAAAAGGAGAAAAAGGATGAAAAAAGTTCTTACATTCGTTCTTATTCTTTCTCTGGCTCTGACATGCGTTTTCGCTGGCGGATCCCAGGAGAAGAAATCAGGTTCGGTTTACTGGCTTAACTTCAAGCCGGAATCGGATGCAACACTTCAGAAGGTTGCAGCTCTGTACACAGAGAGAACAGGTGTTCCCGTAAAAGTCGTAACAGCAGCATCTGGAACCTACAACGAGACTCTCACAGCAGAGATGGACAAGAGCGCAGC
>Ga0310696_10010186_pt1 | contig 10839 bp, 6 predicted proteins | sample AusTroGonzalo_MG_4_FD_203885 | JGI IMG/M metagenome (GOLD analysis project Ga0310696, IMG submission 203885) | Bovine rumen microbial communities from tropical cattle in Woodstock, Queensland, Australia - Gonzalo_02 (v2) (version 2) | ecosystem: Host-associated > Mammals > Digestive system >... | reverse complement strand
TGGCACAACATCAGCGGAGCCATCGTCGCCCGGATTTACAGCTGCTCGTACCCAAAAGAGCCCGACACTCGGTGAACGCTAGAGGCCTCCTATGCTTACCGAGCGTGTCTTTCGGCCCGTCCGTGAGCACCAGAGTCTCTCAGTGCTCACCAAGTGTGGACATCGGCCCGTCTTCTCATGCACGAATTTGGCCCGGTGCCAAAAACGTGCATGCGGGCTGGCGGCAACGCGGGCAATTTTACCTGGGCAGGGCCGAAAGATATGCCATATATTTGTGAACCAGGTCGGAGGAAGACAAACTACCTGATTCGAACTGTTCAAAGTCCAGGTCGGATATCCGTTCCCGGACCTCGGTTCCATCGTAACTGGCAGTGAGGTATTGTCCCCTTTCTCCCGGTTCAACGCGAACGTCCCGGAAGTGCCCCAGGAATTCATCGGCCTTCACATAATTGATGGCATATTCTACCTTCCGAGTCCTGCCGGGATAAGCAGATATGACACCTTTCTTTTCAATGTCGGCAATATCCCTTAATGCGGTATCAAGGGAAACGTTTCCTAACCTGGACCAGTTCTGCGCGGTGAGTTTTGCCTCCTTACCATCCAGAAAGATGTTCAACACCTTCTTTTGTCTCGGGGAAAGATCCACCTCGGAGAACTCGCGCCAAAAAACCGATTTGTTGAAAATTCCGCTGAGCGTTTCCAGTGAGCTGTCCACGGCTCGGCCAAGACAGGCGACATACCATTCCAGCCAAAGGGTTATGTTCCCGTCATAGCTGAAGCGCTGTGTTTTCTCCAAAATGGCATAATAGTCTTTCTTCTCTTTCTCGATTTCCCGGGACATGCTGAAGAAACGTCCGTTCCCTCCGCCTATTGACGCCAGAGCCATATCTGCGATGGCCCGCCCAATACGACCGTTGCCATCATCAAATGGATGTATGCTCACGAAGATAAGATGGGCTATGGCAGAGCGGATGATGTTGGAGATTCCTGTTTCGCTGTTGAACCAGTACATGAACTCTTCCATATAGTCGTTCACGTCTGAGGCGGGCGGGGCCATATAATGTACTGTCTCATGCCCCATGGGTCCGGATATCACCTGGACGTCGCCTTTTCGATAGATCCCGACGGTAATCGGAAAAGAACCGCTCCTCCCGGTGGGAAATAAAGCGCTGTGCCACCCAAAGAGGCGCTCTCTGTCCAGGGAGGCGTTGCAGTTACGCGTTGCGTCCAGCATCATATCCACTACGCCCTCCATAAAATGGGTGGATGTGCCCGTGGTCTGAATATTGGTAACTCCCAAACGACGGACGATGGAAGAACGTACGTCATCTGTATTGAGATTGATTCCCTCAATGCGGAAAGAGGATACGATGTCCTGTGTGAGAATCTCTACGGAAGCACCTGAGCGGTCATCTTCCGCAAGGGACGCAATCCGGCCATGCAGAAAGCCGATACCGGAACTAACCTTTTCGACGAGTGCCGAAATCTTGTCTTTGTCCCAGTTGAAGTGCATCCAGTCGTATCTTTCGTATATCCACATAGTGCCGCGTCATTTAATTCGCAACAAATATAGATATTTGCGAATAAAATACAAAATTAATTCGCGTCTTCTGCGAATAGTATTTATAAGGATAAGTCACTCCACATCGCGAACAAGGCGCACCAGCTTGCGCTGGGGGCGATTATTCAGAGCGAAGTGCGACGCTGAGAGGCTGCTGCCGGTGAAGTGTAAACCGTAGGCACCGGTACTTTTGGCCGAGCTGGTCCAGTAGTCGCCATCCTGGAAATTGACGAAGCTTGCGGTAGAGGGGTCAAAGTAACCCGCCGTGGGCAGGAAGAGAGCGTTTATGGCCTCCATCGCCTCCCAGTCGCCGTCGCTCACCTGCGTCCAGCCTCCGTTCATGCCGCTGGTGAAGCCCGCGGCCGAGGTCACGCCGTCGGGCAGCACAATGACGCCGTTGACGCCGTGCACCGAAGCTGCGCCGTAGGTGTGGTGGGCAAACAGGTACTGCCACTCGTCGCTCGAGAGCGTGTACCAGTTGTAGCCCCTCTGCTGTTCGTCGGCCAGTTCCTGCTCCTTGGTAAAGTCGGCGCCGTTCCAGGTGTAATCGGTCGCTTTGACAGAACTCTTGTTGGGGTCGGGAGAACCGCCCGTCCAGGTGCCCCAGCCGAAGTGGTTTATCCACTGGGAATCGGACTGGTTGGTGTTTCTGTCATACTGATGCTGGGCGAATCTCCATTTGCAGGAAGCCTCGTCACCCTTATATTGCAGGTTGCCCGGCGAGAAGATGACCTTCTTGCCGCTGTCGTTAACGGTAAACTTGCCATGGTATGGCGTCAGTGTCCACGTGTCGCCGGAGATGTCGACATTCAGGCCGCCGTAGATGCCCGACACCATCGGGTCGGCCTTCCACGCGGAGCCGTCGAACACGGTATAGCCGCCGAAGACGACGTTGCCGATTTCGGAGTTGTGCCCTGCGCCAATGGGAACGGCATTTACATCGCCCGCCTCTGTTCCGCCTTTCCTGGCAATCACCTTGGTGATACCATTGGTGATGGTGACGTTGTGTCCAGCGTCTTTGTCATCATTGCCGTTGCCTATGCCTGCGGCACCATTGCCGCCCGTGGCCGTGACCGTGCCGCCGCTAATAATGATGCCTTCGAACGTGGCATAGTAGTAAAAAAAGCCTCCTCCGATGCCTGCAGCGCCCCATCCGCCCGTGGCCGTGACATTGCCGCCGGTGATGGTGATCGTACCACAACATGACCATTTGCTGGAGCCAATGCCTGCACCACCTGTCCTGCCCGAGGCTTCGATGATGCCGCCCTCGATGGTGATGTTTCCGCATTTATGAGAGTAGTAATTATATCCCCCGCCAATGCCGGCGCTGTATAAATTATTTGCACTGGCATTCAGCTTGCCCGAATTGCCTTGGATAGTGAGCGTGGTATTGTCTGGACCCGCATGTAGGGCAGCGTTATATTGCGCGCCCGTGGTCAGCGTGTTCGTCGTGCCGTCTTCCAGAATGATGGTGGCGTTGCCCAGGCAACCGATGGCAGCGCCTTCGGTGTTGTTGATGGTCACGCCGGCGAGCCACACCGTGGCGCTGTCGGCAATGAGCACCTGATGGTTGCCTTCGAGCGTGCCTATCACCACGTCGCCGTCCAACAGGGTGATGTCGCCGGTCACTTTCGCGAGGTCCACCACGCCGTCCTCACGGGCGGAGTTGGCGCCGTCGTCAGGTTCTTCTCCGCCGTTGTACTTGGTACAGGCCGTGAGTGCCAACAGCGCAACGGTAATCATCCAGAAAAGCTTTTTCATACTATTCTATCTTATTTACTGCAGCGTCAAGGTGTATGAGTGGCAGTACGGGCAGTTCGTTATGTCGTATGCTCCGTCTACGTGGTTGCATTCCTCGAAGATGACCTCCGAACGTCCATGAACGTAGTCCCACCAGTTTGCGGTGTAGCTCACATGCTCCCAGTAGCCATTATATGCCGTCCAGGTATGGAGCCTCATGCACTTGCCGATGTAGATGCGGCCCCAACCGTACTTACCCGATTTGCAGTCCTGCCAATCGTTGTCTCTGTGGTCTTCGTGGAAGGCACCCATGGCACCCGTCCAGTTGCCGCAGCAGTCTTCGTCGCCATGAGCATGCACAGTACCGCCGGTGATCGTGATGTGGCCGCAGTCAGCGTCCTCGCCTGCGCCGATGCCTGCGGCGTTGCCGTGGGCCTGAGCATAGACATCACCACCGTAGAAGTAGATATTGCCTGCCCAAATCTGACTGCCGTACTCCTCGCCCGTGCCGATGCCGGCAGCATCCATACCGCCGTATGCCTTAATATCACCGCCATAGACCTTGATGGTGTTGACGTTTCCGTTCTGGCCACCGCCGATACCTGCACCATAAGATTTATTCCGGTTTCCGTCTTTAGGATAGCCGTAGGCACGGACGGTGCCGCCCGTGATGGTGATGTCGCCGCTGTCGCCGTCCTCTCCGCCGCCGATGCCCGCGCCGTCAGCTCCAGCATAGGCATAGACCTCGCCACCGTGGATGTTGATTTGATTCAGACGCCGGCCGTCGCCGCCGCCGATGCCTGCACCGCGGGCGCCGCCCTGGGCCGTAACGTGACCGCCATAGATATTGACGATGCCCTCACCGTTGGAGGCAGTCTCGCCTGCTCCGATGCCGGCAGACTCATCAGCGCCGAAGGCACGGACAGTACCGCCATAGATGTTCACACTCTCGAACGAGGAGGAGTCGCCGCCGCCGATGCCGGCACCGTGATAGGTGCCACCTTTAGATTCGCTACCATCTCCATGGACTAGGCCGCCGTAGATGTTGATGGTCACTTTCTTTGACGATCCTAAGGTTCTCCGGCCCCCGCCGATACCTGCACCGCCCATGCCGCGCGCATACACCGTACCGTCGTAGATGGTAATCTCATCGAGCGTCGTATGACGGTCGGTCGCTTTGGCTAAAGCGTCAATGCCGCCACCGATACCGGCAGACTCATCGCCACCACGGGCTTCGATGCTGCCGCCATGGATCTCCACCTTGCCGCCGAACGAGTAAAGCGGACCAATAGCCGGCCCCTTGCCTAAACTACGGTCGATTTTGAGCTTGCCCGTTCCCTTTTCCTGCGCGTAGATGTAGAATCTGGCGTTTTCGCTATTGATATCTATGCAGTTTGTTTCCAAGCTGGCACCATCGCAGAGAATGATGGCCGCCCAGTCGTTAACACGAAGCATTGATGGGGTATGGTAGCTGCCAGAGATGTAATAAAAGCCCTGAATGTAACCACATGCGTGGTCTGAGTTGTAGGTGAGATTCCTCAGGTCCTTGGCCGCTACCACTTTGGGTGTCTTCACTACCTGGGTACCGTCCCACGAACACTCGATGTAGCCTACCTCGTCGCTGGCGGAATTCATACCCTGCCAGTCGGCATAGAGCTGGTCCACCAGGGTCTTCTGTTCCGACGTAGCCTTCTCCAGAGCCAGGCCCTGTGACGTCAGTTTGCCGCCGGAATAGACGAACTTCTGCAGCAGGTCGGAATCGTCGCTTGTCACCGTCACCGTATCGTTCACCATGGTATAGTGCCGCCCGACGAAGTCGCGGATGGACGTGGCCTTTACGTACTTCCCGGCGTTCAGCTGGAAGCTCTCGTAGCGGCACGTGCCGTCGGACAGGAACTGGTAGTCCTCCACCGTTCGCGTCCATGTACGGTCACCGTCCGAGCCTCTGTCGGCATGGTCCGACACCCACAGGCCCGTCAGCGTCTCGGGCGTCAAAGGTTCTTCCGTTTTCTCTTTATTACAGGCCGTAAAGATGGCTCCGCAGCCCATCAAGGTGACGGCCAGCACCGTATGCAGTCTCTTCATATTATTATAGGTTATCAGTTTTTCTTTCGTTATTTCTTCACGAACTCCGCCGGACCGGTGTGGTAGAGGTTGCCGAAGTGGGCGGCATTCACCACGCGGGCGTGGGAACCCAGCGTGTGCTGGGCGCAGTAGAGGTAGAGGTCGCGGTAGGTGATGGCGGGTTTTTCGGTAATGGCCGCCACGAAGTTCTGCGTGAAGCGGTCACTCATCCAGAACGAGCCGGCGGCGTTCCAGTTGTCGGCCCAGGACTGCTCCTGGGCGTTGGCGCCGGTCAGGGCAAGCACGCCGGGGATGCCTTCTAGGTCGCTTACTACGCACTCGGCATAGCAGGGTTCCGCCACGATGAGGAGCTTGCGGAAGGCCTTTTCGCTCTGCATGGCGGTGACGGTCTCCAGCAGGAGCTGGGCGGTGACACCCTGATGGTGTGGCGTGTCCCGCCACTGGAACTCCCTGGCACCGCCGTGGTTCAGGCTGCGGCCATGACCGCTCCAGTAGAGGAACACGTTGTTTCCGGCGCCGGGCGGAACCACCACAGGCAGTTTGTCGCTGCGCTGGCCCCGGAGGATATGCATAATGTCATCGGCAGAGAGCTTGGCGGCGTCGTAGTCAATTTTGACACCGGCCATGAGATCCGGGCCGCCCACCTTGGCGCGCACGGTGCCGGGCTCGGGGTTCTTCGCATCGTCGGCCACGGTGCGGTCGGCAATGAGGATGATGTGGTCGTCGTCAAAGCCGCCCCGCTTGAGCTGCTGATATACGCTGAGCACGTCGGAGAGGTGACGGTAGTTCTTGAACTCCGTGCTGGCGTGGACCAGCAGGGCGAACTGGCCGGTGAGCGGCGCATAGTCTATGCCGGCGTCCTGGTCCTGCGCCTGCTGGGCGAAGCGCTGCTGGGCGGCGTTTTCGTCGTACAGATACTTCCAGGCCACGGTAGCCTCACCGGTACGGTGGTTGCCTTGGGAACTGAAGTAGCGGATGTGGTTGATGGTTCCGTCCTGGATCTGCCAGTGCAGGTAGGTGGTGCCTGCCGCGGCAGCGCAAGTTTCGGCATCGAAGGCAATGTTGCCCGAGGCGCCGCGGAACTGCGGCACCTGGCCGCCATCCAGCTGGGTCAGGTACAGCTGCATGGCCGTGGCGTCCCAGACAGAGGCGCTCAGGCTGGCGTTGGCGTTGGGGAAGGTAAGGTCGTAGATGACCTGGTTGAAGGCAATGTTCCGTTCAGTATTGTCTTCCGGCAAAGGCTGGCCTTTGCTCTCCACCACCTGTTTGTGGCAGGCCAGGCCGGCCAGCAGGAGGCCGTCGTAGAACTTGCATTCCTCGAAGGTGGGCTTGACGCCAAACTTACGCTCGTAGCTGAGCTCGAAGCCCGTGGTGGGGTCGGCGTAGGGCGAAAAGCCCTGGTATTCCTGCAGGATGGCGCGCTGCCGCGCGGTAAGGGCATCCACTTCCTCCTGACTGAAGTCGCTGAAGGCGAACCAGGTGCGGTGGAAGGCCTCAATTTCGGCGGCCAGTTCGTCATAGACGGGATCGTCAGAAGGCGTGCTGTCGGGAAGCCCCTTCCACTCATTGATCTCCATGTGCTCGATGTAGCACTTGCGGCGCCACGCGGTCACCTGGCACAGCTGCTCCATATATTCAATCACACAGAAATTGGAATTCAGTACCGTGAAAAGGTCATCTTCCCCGGTATAGAGCAACTCCTTCATCTGCTGCCGAAGGTCGTCGGTGGAAACATATTGCAGATTGTCCGTTATCTGGAGACCCAGGTTTTCGGCCTGGAAGGGTGCCCAGTCAAAGAAGGTCTTGCCATAGACGTTGTCGGGCGAAAAGACCATGGCCGATGGCTGGATGAAGCTGTATTTCTGGGACTGGGTAGCGTAGGCCGCCATCAAAACCTCGGCAAAAGCCACGTCGCTCTCCGTGAGCGACCAGAGGAAGGGGCGCACGTCGTGAGTGCCGGTCTGCGTGGGCACAGCGTAGCGGCGGATGATTTCCTCACTGGTGGCCGTGGGGGCGATGAGCGGCTTCTCCGTCTGCTGGCAGGCCTGGGCGAAGACATCCAGATTCTTGCTGTTGAAGGGACCCACGATGGCCACCACACTGGTGTCACCAGCCAATTTCTCACTCAGCGATTCCAGGTTGGCTGTGAGTTCGTCGTACCACTCCAGCTTCAGGCGCACACAGACATCGGTAGCCAGCTGCCCCTCCTGGAAGTTATTCAGGAACCACTGGGCGGTGCGTTCCAGCTGTGCCTTGGTAATGGCACCACGATTGGGATACACCACCGCCACCTTTTTGTCCACCCAACGGTGCTGCTGCTGAATCACAATACGGTCGGGCTCCTGCGTGCAGCCCATCATTCCCATGAGCACCATGCAGAATGAGAGGAACTTAATGAACGGCTTATTGGTTTTCATACGCTTCCTCCTTTCTGATGGCATCCCCGTGAATCTGCTCACGCAATTCCGTGGGGATATACTTGTTATATTGGACCAAATAATAATCCGTCAGCCTTAGCGACACGCCGGTATAGCCGTCCTTCAGTCCCAATACCTGATGCCTGGGCATGCCCTCGGGCGAGAGCCACTGGCCGATGCAGAGCCCTACGGCGCGGTCGATGTGTTTGACGATGGACATGTGGCACCAGTAGGAGAACTTCTCCACATCTATGCCCACATAATTGTTGCTGACGGTAACGTCACAGTAGTACATCATGGTATAGCCCGAACCGCCGCAAATGGGGATGATGGTACCCTCGGTCCCGGCCAGGACGCGGAGGGCGGTGGAGTCGGGAATGTTGTAGCCCTCGCCGGTATGCTCGGCCAGATAGATGGTCCCGAGATTCCTCTCCTCCACTTCTCCCCAGGAGTTCTCTGTTTGGTAGTAGTCGGCCAGGAAGCCGTCGGAAAAACCCTTGGCGGCCCCCACCACCGTCTGGTCCTCCGGATTGGAGACGATGAGGGTGGCAAGATTAGTCATGGCCGGCAGGATGGCGCCGCCCTCGTACATGGCCCCGTAGTAGGGCAGATAGAGCGTGGAACCGCCGGCAGCCAGGGGTTCTGGCGTCTCCAGGTACAGGAGGTCGGCATAAGGGTTGCCGTCGAAGAGGGCGCTGTTCTGACGGATGTAGTCGTCGTAGCCCGCCGCGGGCACAATGAACAGGCGGCGGATGGTGTCGCTCTGGCTCCGGACCGTCCGGAACATACTCTCCAGGTATCCCCTGCCCTCTTCGTAGCTGGTGGGCGAGAGCTGCATGGTGCGGAGGCCCCACTTTTCGGCCGCCTCTTCCACGCCCTGGTAGATGAGGTCGTTATAAGAGCGGTCTCCCAGCCCGTCCTTGTTGTATATCACGGTGACGAGCGGCGCCGTACTGGCCATGGGCTCGTCGGGGTCCGGCTCGTAGATGATGTTGCCTTCCCGGGTGCAGGCTGCGGGCATCATCACGGCGGCAAGTAATGCGGCGGATAAGATCCGGAATGGCTGTTTCATGGGTTATTGGTTTTTCTGGCGGTATTCGGTAGGGGTCATGCCGAAGCGGTGCTTGAACTGGTCCCGGAAGGTGGCCAGGGTGAGGCCTACGCTGTCGGAAATGTCCGTGAAGGACATCTCCGGGTGTTCCCGCACCAGACGTTCAGCGTCCTCCATCCGCAGGGAATTGATGTATGCGGTAATGGACTGCCCGCCGGCATAGGCCGACATCAGTGCACACAAGGTGCGGCGCGAAAGGCCGAACCGGACCAGGATATCATGCCGCTGGATGTAAGGATCTGCGTAGAGTCTCTGGGTCCGGATGACCTCATCCATCTGCCGGAAAAGCTCCTCGCCGGGCACTTCCCTGTCTGTGGTTTTACTGCTCATAAACTACACTTATTCTTTCACAGAATAAATGTAGGTAAAAAACAAACCACCTTATGCACGTTTTTGGCACGGTGCCAAATTCGTGCATAAATTAGAGATTTTGACGGTATTCGGTAGGGGTCATGCCGAACTGGCGCTTGAACTGATCGCGGAAGGTGGAGGGGGTGAAACCCACGTTTTCGGCAATGCCCGTGAGGGACATCTCCGGCTGCTCGCGAAGCAGGCGGACGGCGTCCTCCAGACGCATGGCATTGATGTAAGCGGTGAAGGACTGCCCGTCGGCGTGGACGGCCAGAAGGTCGTTCAGGGTGCGGCGGCTGATGTCGAAGCGGTCCAGGATGTCCTGCCGCTGGAGGGACTCGTCGGCATAGAGTCTTTCCTGGCGGATGATTCCGTCAATGAGGCCGAACAGCTCCGGGTTGGGCGCGGGTGCCGCAGGCTGCTCTGTCTCTTCCTTCCTGGTCCGCTGACGGGCGAAATGGAAAGAAAAGGCCGCAGCCACCAGCAACAGCACCAGGACGGCGATGATGATGGCATCTTTCCTGGCCGATGCGCTCTGGGCATCCCGGATCTTGCGGTCCTGCTCATCGGCATGGTACTTGGCGGCCAGTTCCTGCGCCTCGCTCTCCTGCAGTTTCCGGTTCAGTTCCTTCTGGAGGGAGGCGTAGCGGTTCATGTAGTCCAGGGCCTCGGCGGTATTTCCCTGCGCCGTGGCGGCATCGGCCCTGTCTTTCAGGATGGTAGCGTAGTTTTCATTGAGGGTGTCGGCGCCCATCCGGGCTTCCACCTCCGTGTAAATGGCCAGAAGCTTATCCCACTCCCCCAGGGCCTTCCAGGCAGGAGCAATCATAACGCGACCGCCATAGCTCTTACCATAGTCCGACTGCTCGAAGAGGGCTAAGTATTTCCGGGATTCCGTTAAGTTGGGGGGGGCAACTCTTGCATAAGCCCGGGCCAGGAATCCCCGGGCCTGCGCCTTGTAGAACTGGCAGTAGCGTTTGCGGTCCTCCGGGATGGGCGGCAGGCGGAAACTGTCTTCCGCATAGGCCGAAGGGCGTTTTTCATAGTCTTCCAGCTTCTTCACGATGGCTTCGGCCTCCGGAATGATGGCCTCGAAGTTGCCGTCCTCGTCCAGAACAGTGATCTTGCGCTTGCGCGCCACGATGCCGGCGTCCAGCCGGTCTACACTGAGGGGGCCGGCACTCAGGGCACTGATAACCTCGTCCAGCTTGGCCAGGCCTTCGTCGTGGCGGCCCAGGTATGTCATCACATCGCCTATCTCGGCCTCCATGCGCAGGGCTTCCGTCTCGTGTCCCCACTGGCGGTTCAGGTTGGCCAGCTCCGTGGCGTAGATAAGCCAGTGTTCGTAGTCCTTCTTCCGGCGGTAGGCGTCCATCATGAGCTGGAGTACGCTGCTGCGGTTATCGGACGTGGAAACGCTGGTGGCACGGGTGGAGTCCCGCTGCAGCAGATCCTTGCACAGGGTGATGGCTTCGTCCAGACGATGGTCTGCCGGGGAGTGGGCATACACCTTGGCGCGGAGATAATCGGCCTCAAAGGCATCTACATTGCCCACGATGAGGGCCGAATCTATA
>Ga0310696_10010185_pt1 | contig 10839 bp, 9 predicted proteins | sample AusTroGonzalo_MG_4_FD_203885 | JGI IMG/M metagenome (GOLD analysis project Ga0310696, IMG submission 203885) | Bovine rumen microbial communities from tropical cattle in Woodstock, Queensland, Australia - Gonzalo_02 (v2) (version 2) | ecosystem: Host-associated > Mammals > Digestive system >... | reverse complement strand
GCTCACTTTTCGTCCGTAACCCCTGCTCAATATTGCAAATTTTTTGTTGTTCTCCTTCAGTATTTTACAAATTGAATTTACAACAACGGTTTTTCCCGATCCCCCAACAGTTATTCCTCCAACAGCTATTACTTTCTTATCGCAGAGAGAAACATCGCAAGGAAGATGATACCTGTAGTTTGAAATAACCCTATAAACCTCGCTGATAGGCTTAAGACATATTTTTCGCAACAAACCTGGATCCTCATACCAAAACTCAGGAGTTTTAAAAAAAATCATAAATTACCTCCTAAACTTATGAGTCTTGAAAAAACATCTATTCCCCTCCCTTCGAAATCACCGCAAAATTATATTTCTTCGGAAGCAAAACAAACGAAAGAATGAGTGCCAAAGCACAGCAGGCAAGACTGTACACAAAAGCGTATTCACAGCCAAAACCATCAATATCCCAAATCCGACCTGCTATTCGGGAAGCAACCCAGTATCCTACGCCGAAAATCACGGAATAAATTCCGATGGCCGTGGCTCTCAAATAAAACACTACCTGCTCGCAAATAATTGCAAGGAACAATCCCTCTATCGCTGACATCTGTCCACCCCAAAGGAAAGCACCGAGATAAACACAACACGCCTGCGAATTTATAACAAATCCACTCCCGAAAAATCTTGATAAATCGAGAGAAAAATCTATCACGTTACAAATACCCCCAGCCAACAGAAACAAAATATTCGCTATAATCATCAGAATCATACAGAACCTGATAAATCTTCCCTTTCCGAACTTATCCGCCAAAAAACCAATGGTAAAGGCCAACAAGATTTGTCCCGTGTTTGTAACAAGAGAGACCGAGCCAGCAACTCTGGTATCAACAAAATTACTCATGTAAATGGGAAACAAATGTTCCGTAAAATGCCCTAATTGAAAAATAAAGGCCAAAAGAATCAGCTTCCAGAAGGAAAAATCTAAAGATTTCAAATATTTTCTCTTAAACGGATTCTCTCTCCTTTCGGATTTCTCCTTATTTGCTTGATTGGGGCTTTTTACAAACATAAGGCATATACCCGCAAGTATCACCGGAACAATCGCAAATTTAAAGACCTCACGGAAATTATTAGAATAGTATCCCATGAGAGCAACAGCAGTGACTCCGCCGAGAAGTCCGCCAGCCGTTTTTACGGATTTAGCAAGTCCGTAAACCCTACCTCTTATGCTTCTCGGAGTGATATCCGCGATCAAAGCGTCTCTAGGCGTTGCCTGCAAACCGTTTCCCACTCTATCGAAAAACTGATTACTTAAAATTCCGAAGAAACTATATACAAACGGAAGAAATGCCTTCGCCCCTAACGTAACAAAGCACCCTACACACAAAATCAACTTTCTTTCTCTGAAAAAATCACTTATGGGACCTGAAAATATACGGGTAACAAACGCAACACATTCCACAAAACCGTCCAAATTAGCTATCTGCGAAACAGTTAACCCTAAATCCTTATTTAAAAACAAGCTTAACTGGCTGTATACCATAGTTGTGGACATTCCGAGGAACAGCCCAAACAACGAAATTACCCAAACCCCTCCCGGAATAGCCGAAACGGCAGAAAAAAAGCCATTCTTACGATGGCCAACTCCTTGGTCCGAGTAACTCTCCATCAGTTGCTCACTTTCCACTACTTCCTCAGACTTCACTGCACTACTCACTTATACCCCCGAAAGTTGATTATTGTTAATTTTCGATAAATCTATCATTTCCCCAAAAAAAAATCCAGAAATAATCAAAATCTATTTGCGTCTCCTGCTAGGGTAAGGTCTTCTCTTGTATTTCAACGCTGCCAACTGGCTCTCTTTCGGCAAACAAGTGACTCTGACCTTTGCATAACCTTTTTTTCTAAAGCCTAAAATATCTGCAGCTCTTTGCGAAACATCGATAATCCTCTTATCCGTATAAGCAAAAGGACCTCTGTCATTAACCAAAAGTTTTACCTTCTTTCCGTTTTCCAGATTTTCAACTATAACCACAGAAGGAAGCGGCAATGTCCTATGAGCGGCCGTCAATTTATTCTTATCAAAAATACGCCCCGTAGCAGTAGGTTTTCCGTGACAATCATACCCATACCAACTCGAATATCCGATGGCACTGTACCGATAGTTTGTCTGCGGGTAATACCTAACTCCTTTTATCTCGTAAGGTCTTTCCGATCCCGCGTACCAGTATCTAGATCCCTGTTCACTGGAGCAAGCAACCAAGAATAACAAACCTAACGCTGTAAACCTGCCGAGTTTTCTGTTAAAATCCCTCATACAAATTACCTTACGGAGTTATGATGAAAAATTATCTAAAGGGCGTAAAGCCCCTAACCGTTGCTCATGCTATCATACCCCGAAAAAAAATCAATATAAATAAAAAGTTAATTACGGAAAGGTCTGAACAAGTCCCAATTTCAAAGAAAAGTACATTAAACTCAATAAGTCGCAAACAAAGGAGAAAATTCGAATATGAAAGAAACATCGATTTGCACGGATATACGAGGGAAGAAGCTTTTTTGGCTTTGATGAGATTTTTCAATTCCTGCCAGAGAGAGGGCGTTCGAAAAGTATTGGTAATTACCGGAGGAAACAATATGAGAGAAACAACCTTACGGAAACATTTCCAAATTTGGGTTCGCGAAAACTTTGGAAACTATATAACTTCGTGTTCTACCGCAAATATTTGGCATGGAGGACAAGGCGCTTTTTATTTAACTATCAAAAAATGCGATTCTTGTTCCTGATTCTTCACTGATAGTCATCAAAACACAGAACTTCATGATAATTCTGAAAATTTAGATTTTACAGTCTAAACATTTCTGATATACTGCAGTATCGGAATTGGAAGTTTATGAATGGAGATTAATATATGAAACTTAAGTTAGTTTGTGCCTCGGCTGTCGTTATGTTTTTATGTTGTGACTTAACTTGGGGGGGCGCTTTGAAAAATTCGTTTACAAAGGGCAGAAACGAGATTGAGAGTCAGAACAAAGAGACCGAGAAAAATGGGGAGAGACCTCAAATAAGCAAAAGCGACGCTTCTTCGGAATCTACAAGCAAAACGGCAACCAATTGGACTCAGCCAGAAAAGGCTCCAAAGAAAAAAGAAATTGAGGGCAATCCAGTCATTTACAGAATCGGAAACAAAGAGATTCATCGTAATGAGATTTTGGCAGATATAAAGTCGTTGCCTACTCAGTTGGTACAGCAAACGCCTGCGGACAAATTGTTTGACATCATGAAGCGTCAGAAATTGATGACTTACTTGGTTATCGAACAAGCGAAGAAGGCGGGTATGGATCGACAGAAAGAGTATATTCAGCAAATCGAAAAGTTGAAAGAGAGAGTTTTGTTTGAAAATTACCTGGTTAAGGAGCTTGAGCCAAAGGCATCTAATGAAACCGCTTTAAAACAAAAGTATCAGAGGTATTTGGTTGAATTTAAATCTGGAAAAGAGGTAAAGATTTCCACTATCGTTTTAAATACCGAAAAAGAAGCGAAGGAAGTTATAGCTGCATTGAACAAGGGTGCTCCGTTTGATAAACTTCAGAAGAACAAGGGTCTTGCCTTGTCTGAAAACAGTGATCAATACATACCCGTATCCAGGATACCTGAAGATCTTAGAAACAAATTCAAGCAGATTGAGAAAAACGCGATCACAAAAGAGCCTGTAAAAATCGCGAATACCTATCATGTATTGAAGATCACGGATATGAGAGATTCTAAGCCGGGAACTTTTGAGGAGATAAAGCCTATATTGTCCCAGCTGATTTTAAGGGATGAAATGGATAAGTTGATTAGGAAGTTGGAAAGTCAGTACAAAGTCCAAAAGTTTAATGAGGACGGAACTCCAGAGGCGGCTTCCTCTAAAACTGCTCCGGCGGCGTAGAAATCAATAGTATATGATTAGCAAGTGTTCCCCAAAGCCAACTTTGGGGATTTTTTTTAGGTTTTGTCTATGTCTATAAAGATTTTGGCCGGTCAATTGAGGGGGGCCGTTTTAGCTGTTCCGGATTCTGCTCGACCTACTCTACTTCGATTTAGACAGTCGTTGTTTGATATATTAGTAAGTATTGAAAAGAACCCTGAAGTTTTTTTTAAGAACAAGGTGGTTTTGGATTGCTTTGCCGGTTCGGGGGCTTTAGGAATTGAGTCATTATCGCGCGGAGCAGCTTTTTCGTATTTCGTGGACATATCCCAAAAGGCTGTTAGCGCAATCTATGAAAATGTAAAAAAATTAGCGATAGAAAATCGCAGTAAAATAATAAAAACCGATATTTTAAAAATTAGACCCCCTCAAGAGAAAATCACTTGCGATATAGTATTTATCGATCCGCCATATGGAAAAGTTTCGATAAGAAAAACGTTACAACGTCTGGCAAAAACCGATTGGATTGATGAGAATTCCCTGATCGTAACTGAAGAAGACACCATCAAGGCAGAGAACTTATCTGACTTAACGGAAATTATCATAGAAAGAAATCTAGGAAAGTCTACTTTTAAGATAATGAAGGCAAAGATTAATTTATTGTAGTAGATTTATAACAGATCTACGTAAATCACCAGGCTTGATCAAATCGAATGGTAAATTCAGCGTACTTTCCGTATACGGACTGACAGTAAATATTAGCATCCATAGAACGAAGAGCCGTTTTACAGAAATATAACCCAACGCCTGTTCCCTCATTTTTTAAGGTAAAAAACGGTTTAAAAACACTATCGATATCTTCAGGTTTTATACCCGTAGCGGTATCCCTCACAGAAACAAACGCCCGCTTTTTGGTTTTATCCACGGTTATAAAAATCTGTCCTCTTCTCTCCGCTTTAATCTGATACAACGCGTTTTGTATTAAGTTGAATACGACATGGGTAAACAAATTCCTGCTAGCGAAAAAATGAAAATCCTTCACAATCTTAACATGTACTAAACTACGATCTCCCTGAAAAAACGGATACTCCTCTATCGCTCTTTTCACACAATCTTCAGCACTCAACTTTTCATGATCCAGAAACTTATTACCGTTGAAAGCAAGTTTTGTAAGAGTCGCGTCTATTATGTTGAAAATACAATTAACTTCTCGCAGAATCATATCCCTTTTGGCTATTTGCTTTTTTCTTTTTTCCTCTGAAAGTCCCTCCAAATCCAACCCATGCAAAATAAGCGAAATTGTCGACAACGGAGTCCTTATTTCATGGGCAATGGACGCAGCTAACATTCTCATAGCCTTCATACGTATGTCATATTTTTTATTGAGATCACGAGCAAATATGATCAAAATACCCAACACAAATACCATCATGTAAAAGTAAGGATACATCAGGTACTTCGGTAACTCGGCATCCACTGTATGTCCTAACATATAAGACACCATCACCCCCAATATGACACCAACAAAATATATAGCTATGAAACTTGAAAAATCTAACAAAATAATTCCGAAAAGAACCGCAATATTTATGTTTACAATCCAGTATAAAGTCACTCCATCAAACAAGAGCATAAATGTCACCAAAAATGGTAAACAAAACATAACTGTGAAATGCCAGTACAAAGGTCGATATTTTTTCAATGAATCATCCCAAGAATCTGAAACCGCCAGAATAAAACTTAATAAGATAGCAGCTATTCTCACTGTATAAACCGAAATGTCATTCGCATGCCACTCAGACCACATATACATCGGAATAAGATAGTTAATGGTAGAGAAAATACCGAAAGCAACATATCTCGCCCCGTATTCCTCTACCCTTTTCTCAGAAATATCAGCTAACTCATCCAGCCGATGTTTAAACCATCCTATCATCGCCGAAATTAATCACTTAGGCTCTGCTAAACACTAAATTCGAATCATAGGATTTGCTTAAAGTTTTCAAATATTTCCCTAATACAAACATAGTAACAAACGTAACGAACGCTCCTACAATCTGACTAATAACGACATAATCCTCAGGAACAGAATATCTGAAAAACACGATAGAAACAAATCCTACTGCCACACTAACCAAATAAGTCTTTATATCCGTTTTCAAATTAAGCAAATACAAAAACATAGGAGCAACAACGGTTGGTGTCCAGAAATTTGAAAAATACAGCCAGAAATCGATCATACTGTAGAACATGGTCGCAATACAAATAGAGACCAATCCGAATAATACCGTAACTACTCTACTCAAAAGCAATTCCGATTTATCATTTATTTTAGATGGCCACAATACGGCGAAAACATCTCTCGTCGTAGCGATAGCAGAAACGTTCAAAAATGAATCTGCAGTGGACATAATAACAGCCAATACTCCTGAAATCGCAATCCCTTTTACAACCGTCGGAAGCGAATAGTTCAAAACATTCAAGAAAGCACTATTGGGATCTATACCCGGAAACATCAATACCGCACTAAGGGCAACAATCGTTATCACTGCATAGAACGGAATGTATAAAATTCCGGAAATAACCAAAGACTGAGTAGCCTGTTTCCCGTCCTTCGCCATCAAAATTCTCTGAAACAAAATAGGATTAAAGTACGGAAATGCACAAACAATCACGTAGGTCAAAAACAGAGAAAAAGATCCCTTATATGAAGCTAATTCGACGTGTTGAGTCGGCAAATTGAATAAAAGATACTCCCAACCACCGACTTTTTCCAAAGCAACATTCGCCATTAACGGTATCCCGATAATCAAAATACCAAACTGCAATACATCAGTAAAAACAACTGACCTTATTCCTCCAAAAGAAGAATACGCAATTACAACAAGGCTTCCAATAACAGTTCCGTACAAATGATCTATTCCGAAAAACAGTTCACATATATAGCCGATAGACTTAACCTGAACTGCTACATATGCAATAGAAAACAGAACATTCGCAACACCGCTCATCACCTGCCCCGGCTTTCCGTACAGATCGCCCATTATCTCACCAATCGAAATCTTGTCGGAGAAATTTCGAAGAACCTTCGGAGCAACAACATATGCGTGGAAAAAAAGACTAATAGTCTGTGCCAATTGAATAACAAAAAAGGCCAATCCAACACTGTAAATTCTTTCGCTAACACCGATCAGGTCGTCTCCTCCCATCCATGTTGCAAAAATTGTGGATACCAAAACTGACGTAGGAAAAATTCTCGCAGAAACCGAAAAGTCTTTCATATTCCTCACACTACGCCCAGCGAAAATTCCTACAGCAAGAGTAACAACTAAATACAAAACTACAATAACTAAATCTATCATGAAAAAACCTTTTCTCACTTACTAAGGAAAGGTTACAAAATTATAAATAAAAACTCAACACTAAAAAGTCAGGGTTCGCCCACACCCTTTTTTTAATCCCAAACGATTAGAGCGAAACCCAAAAGAAAAACGAAATCAAACAACACTTAACCGCAGCATTTGTCGCTTATCATGTCACCATTCACTGTTTAAATCTTACTGACAACCAAATTGGAATCGTAAGGATGTCTCAAATTTCCGAAATATTTTCCCAATGCAAGCATAGAAAAAAACGTTACCAACGCTCCAAACAGCTGACTTACAATGCTGTAATCCTCAGGAACAGAATACCTAAAAATTACAATAGAAATAAATCCCACCGACACGCTAATTAAATATGTCCTTGTGTCTGCTTGTAAATTAAATAAATACAAAAACATTGGAGCTACAACTGCCGGAGTCCAGAAATTAGAAAAAAACAGCCCGAAATCAACCATACTGTCAAACATAGTTGCAACGTAGATGCATACTATTCCAAGTAACACCGTGACAGTCCTACTCAACATCAATTCCGACTTATCACTTATCTTGGACGGCCATAGAACAGCAAAAACATCCTTTGTTACAGCAATAGCAGAAACATTCAAAAATGAATCAGCTGTAGACATAATAACAGCTAGAACCCCGGAAATTGCGATCCCTTTTATGACTGTCGGAAGAGAATAATCTAGCACATTTAAAAAAGCATTATTTGGATCTATCCCCGGAAACATCAACACTGCACTAAGAGCTATAACAGATATCACCGCATAAAACGGTACATACAAAATCCCGGAAATCACGAGAGACTGAGAAGCCTGTCTTTCATCCTTCGCCATCAAAATCCTCTGAATTATCATCGGACTGAAGCCAGGAAAGGCAAAATAAATAAAATACAGAACAAATAACAAAAATGAACCTTGATAAGAAGTTAGCTCAAGATGTTGCTCAGGCAAATTGAATAGAAGGTACTCCCATCCACCGACTTTTTCCAAGGCCACATTGGCCATCAGAGGTATTCCGATTATCAAAATACCAAACTGCAACACATCAGTGAAAACCACTGACCTTATCCCACCGAACGAAGAATAAATTATTACGATAAGACTTCCGATGATAGTCCCGTAGAAATGAGGTATCCCAAAAAATGAATTACAGATACAACCGATTACTTTAACCTGAACAGCTATATACCCTATAGAAAACAACACATTCGCAACACCACTCATAACCTGCCCAGGCTTACCATACAGATCTCCCATTATTTCACCAATCGAAACCTTATCTGAAAAATCCCTGAGAACCTTTGGCGCGATTACACGAGCGTGAAAGAAAAGACTTAAAGTCTGCCCTAGCACTAGAACAAAAAATGCCAGCCCGACGCTGTAAATTCTTTCGCTGACACCAATCAGGTCGTCACCGCCCATCCATGTTGCAAAAATCGTAGATACCAAAACAGATGTAGGAAAAATTTTCGACGAAACCGAAAAATCTTTCATATTTTTAACGTTACGCCCTGCGAAAATTCCTACCGCAAGAGTAACAACTAAATACAAAACTACAATAACAAAATCTATCATGAAGAAACCGCCTCACTCCCTAAGGAGAGGGTATAAAATTACAAATAAAAATTCAATACAAAAAAATTAACGCTAGGTTTTTTTCAAAACCTAGCGAGATAGTGAGATATACAAAGAAAGAATGAAAACCCACAATTGCGTGGATTCCCACTTATATAGTGCCAGGAGCACCCGACACAGCGTTAAGTTCATGAGGAGAACTCAACGCCTTTTCGCTCGATTGCGAATCTATATCTTTTATAGTGTATCCTCTGCCCCAGATGGTCTCAATATAACACTCTCCACCGAGAGCATCCATGAGCTTCTTCCGCAATTTGCAGACGAATACATCTATTATTTTTAACTCAGGTTCGTCCATGCCACCGTACAGGTGGTTCAAGAACATATCTTTGGTCAACGTGGCACCTCTTCTCAAGCAGAGCAGCTCTAAAATTGAGTACTCCTTGCCTGTAAGATGCAAAACGTTGCCATCGACTTCCACGCGACGACTCTGAAGGTTAACTGTCATTCTGCCGATCTTTATAACGGATTCAGCATGGCCCTTAGACCTTCTTATAACTGCTTGAATTCTGGAAACTAACTCCTTTCCTTCAAAAGGCTTAGTGATGTAATCATCCGCTCCAATGTCCAAGCACTTAACTTTATCTTTACACTCGGATAACCCCGAGACCACAATAACCGGCGTCCCTATATTCGCACTACGCAGTCTCTTAATTACCTCTACCCCATCAATGTCGGGTAACATTAAATCTAAAATGATACCATCGTAGTCATAAATCTTACCGACCTCTAAACCATACTGTCCAAAGCTCGTAGAGTCAACCACAACTCCTTCCTTTTTCAACAGAGATTCAATCCCCTTCGCTGTTAAGGTATCATCTTCTATCAATAGTACTCGCACAACTTACCTCCAAATACCAACTAAATCAAGACCTATATTTTTTATCTCTAATTGGTACGCTATCTAAAATTTACTAAAAATTTATTAAGATTTTAAGTAGTTTTTTGTAATTTTTCTATTTTTTTTACATTTATCTTATTGAATTCCTCATTTTTGAGTGTTTTATCATTTGTAATATTTTTAAATTTTTCTTCAGAAATATTAAAAACTCTCATAATTTTTGAATTTTCGATTCCATTTTCATGGAGAATTTTAATAAATTCGCCCTTTTTATCATCTACCATACGGCCCTTACCGGAAATGACTCTGTCGAAAATTATATTCATTACCTTTAAATATATCCTGTACCGTGGAGAATTATCCAATCCTATCGACCTATCCCCAGTCACCAGGAAGTTTTTAGCAAATTTATATTTCGCCATATCCCGCCAATGAATACCACAACCGAGTTTTCTCACTATCTTATACACACTACTTTGGACTTCATATTCATTAAAATCGAAATATTTTATTTTTTTCAGTAACTCTATTGCTTTTTCCTTTTGTATATTGAGCGATAAACAGGACTCCCATAAATATTTACGAAACGCATAGTGAAAAATATTCGGTAATGTGTTGTGAATTTCCTGAAAATCATCAATAATTTCCTCTACATTTTTCAGAACATTTTTATCATCTACAATACTCGAAATTCTTTTATAAATTTCTTTCTCTACAATTTCCGTGCAAGAGCAGACATCCATTATCGACTGCTTACAAAGATTGTAAACTAATTCTTCATCGTTAGCACAATTAGTTATTTCTCGGATCTTCATATCATGGATCCATTCGCCGATTTTTTCTAATATCTCTATCTGTTTCTTCATTTGATCTTTTGTAACATTACTCTTCATACTGCAAAAATTAACAAACTTTTCTTCAATTGGAAGGCTGATTTGATTGCTATCAATTTTTAGAGATCCTTCGTGCACAAGAACTATTTTATTTACTGAGCTTGTTTTGTGCATTGATTGTCTTTTCGCTTCATTATCTGATTGCTTGATTGAAGCTGCTTCGGATTCTGTTTTTTCCAATTCCTTCATAAC
>Ga0310696_10010184_pt1 | contig 10840 bp, 8 predicted proteins | sample AusTroGonzalo_MG_4_FD_203885 | JGI IMG/M metagenome (GOLD analysis project Ga0310696, IMG submission 203885) | Bovine rumen microbial communities from tropical cattle in Woodstock, Queensland, Australia - Gonzalo_02 (v2) (version 2) | ecosystem: Host-associated > Mammals > Digestive system >... | reverse complement strand
CGTGGCGGAACTGATGCCCTCCACGTTTTCCGACAAGGGATATACAATCAATCCTCCCTACCGGCGGCTGTCCTTCCTGCCGCGGCAGGGGACCGATACGTACCTCGCCAACCTCTACGCCCGGGATAACGAGGGCGTGGATCCGGTGGTGGCGACCCGCATCCTGACGGAGTTCCTCGCGGAAATGAAAGAGATCCTGAAGGTTCGCAAGACCATCGTCTTCCCCGGCCTGGGTCGGCTCCGGGCCACCCGAGAGAACCATTTCTTCTTCGTGGCCGATGAGGACCTGGACATTTATCCCGAGGGTCTGGGCCTTGGCCCCATCTCCCTGAAGACCCATGCCGAGTCGCCGGAGGAGGTCGCTTCCGCCGTCGCCGGTTTGGCGGGGCTGATGAAAGAACCTGTTTCTGAGCCTTCATCAGAACCTCAGCCTCAACCCGTTCCTGAACCGAAACCGGCTGTCGAATCCAAACCGGAACCTCAGCCTGCCCCCGAGCCGGAGCAGGGGATGGCCTCCGAACCCTTTTTCCCCGAACCGGAGCCTTTCTATGTCCCTGATCCTGTACCGGCCGAACCGGAGCGTGAACCGGCACCGGAACCTGTGGAACTTGAACCGAGGCCCGTTTCTCCGGAGCCCGAACCGGAATCAGGACCTGAACCCGGGGAGGTCGTAAAGCCGGAAGCGGAACCAGAACCGGTCGCAGAGCCGGAACCCGTTCCGGATGCAAAACCGGCTGCAAAACCGGCTGCCGAAGCGCCGTCCGAATCGGCATTACAACCCAAGGAAGAACCGGAACCGGAATCCGAATCACAACCGAAGCCGGAACCGGAACCGTTGCCGCTCAAGAAAGTAGAACCGCAGCCGAAGCCCGAGCCGAAACCGGAACCGGAATCCGAACCGGTGTCCCAGCCGGCAGCCAAGGTAGCGCCGCGGTCGGACCGGGTCGATTATTCCCGCATGATCGTGGAAATCGCCTTTGTCGTTGTCGTCGTTTTCCTCGTGCTGCTCCTCATTTATGTCCTGGTGGGCCGGTTTGCCCCGGGCGTGGTGGACCCGTTGCTGTATAGCCCGGAAGAGCTTGAAATTCTCCGTTATTGAGCGATATGGGTGAGGTCAGACGCGAGGGGTACAAATTCTGCCAGGACAGTTTCCTTCCGTGCTATTGTACGGACTCCTCTTTCCATCTCAAGCCGGCCTCCTTCATGGACATGGCCCAGGAAATCGCCTACTGGGCCGCCCAGGAGCTGGGTTTCGGCTACGACGACCTGCATGTCCACCATACGGCCTGGGTCCTGTCCCGGATGCATTTCCATTTCGAGAATCCTCCCAAGTGGCGGGACCGGGTGACCCTGTACACCTGGCACAAAGGTGCTTCCGGCCTGTTCTTCCTGCGTGATTTCCATATGTGCGACCCGCAGGGCGACACGCTCGTGACCGGCACCAGTTCCTGGGTGGTCATCGACGAGCGTACGCGCCGGCTGGTCCGTCCGGAGGAATTGAACGACCTTTTGGATGTGGATGACGGCGCTGTGGACAGCGCCATCGCCGAGCCGGCCCCGAAAGTGGGCCTGCCCCGCGGCGCCGAACCCGAACCCGCCGGAGAGCACACGGTCGCCTATTCCGACGTGGACATCATCGGCCATACCAACAACGCCCGCTACATGGTGTGGGCGATGGATTGTATCGACTATGAGACCGCCTCGGCCCGCCGGGTCCGGGACGTGTATGTCAATTTCAACAAGGAAACCACCCCGGGGACGACCGTGCAGCTGTTCCGTCTGCGGACGGAAGAGGAGGGAGTCCTGGTCTGGTATGTGGAAGGACGCGTGGACGGCAAGTCCGCCTTCTGCGTCAAGATGGTTTATTAAGCGATGAGAGAATTGTTTATCGGACAGGGCGTTGCCCATACGATCCTCCTTCTGGCCTTCGTCATCGGTACGGGTATCTACCTGGGCCGGTTCAAGTTCAAGGGCATCTCCCTCGGTTCCACCTGGATCCTGTTCATCGGTATCCTTGTCAGTCATTTCGGCTTCCGGGCCGATCCGGAGACCCTCCATTTCGTCAAGGAATTCGGCCTCATCCTGTTCGTCTTTTCCATCGGCCTGCAGGTGGGCCCCGGCTTCTTCCACTCCCTCAAATCCGGTGGGGTGAAGATGAACCTTCTCGCGGTGATGAACATCCTCCTCGCCGTTGCCGTGACCTGGGCCATCTCCGTTACGACAGGAGAGGACCTCCCGACGATGGTGGGCGTGATGTCCGGTGCCGTGACCAATACGCCGGGCCTCGGCGCCGCCCAGCAGACCTTCATCGACGTGGCCTCTTCCGTCGGCATGAATGCTGCCGCGGCCTCCGCCAGCGCATCGGACCTTGCCTCCGGCTATGCCGTGGCCTATCCGGTCGGCGTCATCGGCGTGATCGGGGTCATCCTCCTGTTCAAGAGGATTTTCAAGATCGATCCTGCCAGGGAACTGGCGGAACTCGAAGCCCGGGAGAACAGTGAGGGCCAGGCCCGGAGAATGCATGTCGCCGTGGAGAACCCTGCTATCTTCGGCAAGAAATTCTACGACATCCTGCATGAGTTCGGTGGCGATTTCGTCGTTTCCCGCATCATGAAAGGAAATGACATCATCTTCCCGAGCGGTGACACCATCCTCGAGGAAGGGGACAAGGTCCTGGTGGTCACGTCCCAGGAGGAAGTGGACAGGGTCCGCATCCTGTTCGGGAAGGAAGTGCCGATGCATGTGTCGGACTGGATCCGGAAAGACCATCACCTGGTGACGCGCCGGCTCACGGTCACGAAGTCTTCCCTGACCGGCAAAAGGATCAAGGACTTGCATTTCCGGAGTGCCTACGGGGTGAGCGTCACCCGCGTCATCCGCACAGGCGTGGGACTGGTCGCCCGCCCGGACCTGTATCTCCAGATGGGGGACGCCCTGATCTGCGTCGGCCCGGAGGAGAATATCAAGCGTATGGCCGGCCGGGTGGGGAATGCCAGCGGCGCCCTGGACAAGCCCAACCTCGTTCCCATCTTCCTGGGCATCGTGGCGGGTATCATCTTCGGCTCGCTGCCCATCCATTTCCCGGGTATTCCGCAGGCCATCAAGCTGGGCCTGGCCGGCGGCCCGCTCATCATCGCCATCCTGCTGGGTCACTTCGGTCCGAAATTCAAGATTACGACCTATACCACGCTGAGTGCCAACCTGATGATCCGTGAAATCGGCATCTCCCTGTTCCTCGCGTCCGTGGGGCTCGGGGCGGGGGAGAACTTCGTCAGTTCCATCGTGAACGGCGGCTATTGGTGGATCCTGTATGGCGCCCTCATCACCCTCGTCCCGCTGTGCATCACCTTCATTGTCGCCCGGGTCTTCGCCCATCTGAATTTCTACCAGATCTGCGGTCTCATTTCCGGTTCATGCACGAATCCGCCGGTACTGGCCTTCTCCCAGGAGATGTACGGAAGTGACTATGCTTCGGTGAATTACGCGACAGTCTATCCGGTATCCATGTTTATGCGAGTGCTGGTCGCCCAGCTGCTCATCCTGATTTCCTTCGCCTGATGTTCGAACTTGTCTATCCCCTGGACCCCGCGCCGGTTTATCCCCGGCCGACGGTCGATGCCCCCGGTTTCCCGGCCGTATCGTCGGAGGAAATGCTCCCGCTCATCGAGCCCAGCGGCCTGGTCTATGGCCAGGCGACCCGCGCCTGGTGCCACAGCGGGGCCAAGCCCCTTCACCCGGTGGTTCACCTCCACCTGATCGACCGGGAGGGGCGGCTTTTCCTCCAGAAACGCTCCATGACCAAGGACCTCCTGCCCGGTTACTGGGACACCGCCGTCGGCGGGCATGTCACCTACGGGGAGCTGGCGGAAGAGTCCCTGTATCGGGAAGCAGCTGAGGAGCTGGGCCTTACGGCCTTCAATCCGACCTTTCTGGGGACCAGTGTCTGGGAGACGGAGCGCGACCGGGAGTTCGTGCTCGTCTTTGCCGCAGTGGGTCATCCCGACCTTTCGCCCGAAAACGAGGAGGTGACCGAAGGCCGGTGGTGGACACAGGAAGAAATCACGGCCGCCTTCGGCAAGGGAATCCTGACCCCCAACTTTGAGGCTGAATTCGTCCGTATCCGGGGACAACTGCTCGCTCTCCTGTAGGATTTCCTGCGAGAATTGCTTAACTTTACGCAGTTATGCCCATTGACATCGACAAATTCGTCCACGATCAGTTGTCGGTCTGGCCTGCCGTGGCGGCGAAATACCGGGCGCTTAAGAGCGCCCGGACCCGCCAGATGGTTCTGGGCGGCCTTCTGGTGACGCTGCAGTCCAATCCCGGACGGATGCCCATCATTGACCGCGGCTGCCCGCTGTGTGAAGACAACTACCTGGACCATCAGCACTTCCTGCCCTTCGAGGGCCGCAAGGGCAGGAAATACCGTGTGCTTGTGAACCGGGCTCCTATTTTCCCGAACCACCTGGTCATCACCCGGGACATCCACGTTCCCCAGACCATCTGGCACCGCTATCCGGACATGCTGGACCTCTCCGTGCAGTTTCCGGACTATGTCATCTTCTACAACAGTCCCTACAGCGGGACCACCGTCCCCGGCCATGCGCATTTCCAGGCCTGCCCGAAGGGCTACATGCCACTGGAGCGGACGGCGGACCGGTTCCTGCGGGCCATTGCCGCGAATGGGGGCAGGGTCCCGGAGAGTCTCTCGGGAGACATTGCGTTCGTGGATTCGGTTCGGGATGCACAACTGTTCCATTACAAGCATTTTACGCGGGGCATCTTTATGCTCCGTGCCGATACGCCCAAGTCCATGGCGAAGATGTTCTACCGCCTGCTGGACTGTTGTGACCTTTTCCCGGGCGAGGAGGAACCCCGGTTCAACGCCCTCACTTTTTTCAGCGAAGGGGAGTACCGTGCCGTCGTGGCCTGCCGGGCCGTCCACCGGCCGCATCATTTCTATGCGGAAGGGGAGGACCATTTCGCCCTGAGCCCCGGTGCGGCTGACATGGCGGGTTTCTTCGTGATCCCGGAAGTGTCCGATTACGAGCGGCTTACGCAGGAGAAGTTGGGCGAGATCCTCCGCGAAATCTCCCTCTCCGAAAAGCAGGAGGAGCGTCTTCTGTGGCGGCTCGTCCGCACCCAGCCCAAAATCGAAGTGGGTATCCTGTCCGGTCCGGAAATCACCTTCGAGATCATTTCCGACGGCGCCGGCCCGCAGAAAGTCTCGTACCGCGAGGGAAAGATCGACTACAACGGCACGCTTTACGACGAACTCGTCTTCGAAGCGCCGACCATCTCCACCCTCTTCGCCGAGCCGTCCTTCATCCTGTACGGGGTGACCATCGGCGTGGATTTCCATTGGCAGCGGCAGCAGGACCAGCAGTTCGCCGGCGCCCTCAAGTTCATCGTGGACCAGGGTAAAGTGGTGGCTGTCAATACCATCGGAGTGGAGGACTACCTTTTGAGCGTCATCTCTTCGGAGATGAAGGCGACGGCTTCGCCGGAGTTCCTGAAGGCCCATGCGGTCATCTCCCGCTCTTGGGTGATGGCGCAGATCGCCCACCGCAAGGCGCACAGGGAAGCGGCGGTGCCGTATCGCTTCGACAGTGTTCCCTCGCTCGTGACCTGGCTGGACGGAAGGCAGCCGGCTTCCGGCGATTCCCCGGACGAAATCATCAAATGGTTCGACCACGATGACCATAAACGCTTCGATGTCTGTGCCGATGACCACTGCCAGCGTTACCAGGGCCTGACCCTCGCGGTGGGGGAGAAGGTCCGGGAGGCCATTGACGAGACCTGGGGCCTTGTGCTCAAGTCGGAGGGCCAGTTGGTTGATGCGCGCTTCTACAAGTGCTGCGGCGGAACGACCGAACGCTTCTCTACCGCCTGGGCCGATGTGGACTATCCCTACCTGACGGTCCATGACGACCCCTGGTGCGATACGCATGACAAGGCCATCCTGGGCCAGGTGCTCAATGAATATGATTTGGAGACCGAGGATTTCCACGACTGGACCGTACGGTACGGGCGCGCTGAACTGGCCGCCCTGATCACGAAGCGCTCCGGCATCGACTTGGGTGACCTGATGGCCCTGGAGCCCCTTGAACGGGGCGGCTCCGGTCGCATCAAGCGGCTGCGTATCGTGGGGACCAAGCGGACCATTACCATTGGCAAGGAACTGCTCATCAGGCGCTTCCTTTCTGAAAGCCACCTTTATAGCTCGTGGTTCGACGTGGAGATGACCCCGGATGAGGTCATTCTTCGCGGGCACGGCTGGGGGCATGGCGTGGGCATGTGCCAGATCGGCGCCGCCGTCATGGCCGCCCATGGAAAGACCTACGGCGAGATCCTCTCCTTTTATTATCCCGGAACAACCCTCGAACGATGAAGACACGCTCTCCCTGGCTCTGGGTTCCCACCCTTTACTTTGCGGAAGGACTTCCGTATTTTATCGTCAACACGATTTCCGTCGTGATCCTGAAGGACCTCGGCATGGACAACAGCCGGCTGGCCCTCCTGACCAGCCTCATCGGCCTGCCCTGGCTCGTCAAGCCGCTCTGGAGTCCCTTCGTGGACATCTTTAAGAGCAAGCGCTGGTGGATCGTCTCCATGCAGCTGTGCATGGCGGGCGCCGTCGCCCTGCTGGCATTGACCTTGCCCGCTGCGTCCCCGTTCACATGGACCCTGATCCTGTTCGTCATCACGGGTTTCGCTTCGGCCTCGCATGACATCGCGGCCGACGGCTACTACATGATCGCCCTCGACGAGGGGCGGCAATCGGCTTTCGTGGGCATCCGTAACACGTTCTACCGCATTGCGATGGTGTTCGGGCAGGGTGTGCTCGTGGTCTTGGCTGGCTGGCTGGAGAAGCGGACCGGTGTGGTTTCTCGTTCGTGGAGCCTGACGCTGGTGGTCACGGCGGCCCTCTTGGCGCTGGTGACGTTGTATCACGCCTTTGTCCTTCCGCGTCCGACCGAAGACCTCTCGGCGGGACGGAAGACCGTCCGCGAGATTTTCAGGGAGTTCGGCGAGGCGTTCCGGAGTTTCTTCACGAAGCCGGGTATCGGCCTGCTGGTCTGTTTCCTCCTGCTGTACCGTCTTCCGGAAGCGTTGTCCGTCAAGCTGTTGTATCCTTTCTTCAGTGATGCTCCGGCCGACGGTGGACTGGGCCTGGACAAGGCAGCTTTCGGCATGGTGTACGGTACCGCCGGGGTGATCGCGCTCCTTGCGGGCGGCATCCTGGGCGGCTGGGACATCTCGCGGAGGGGCCTCAGGCGCTGTCTGCTGCCGATGGCCCTGAGCCTGGCCCTGCCCTGTGCAGTTTACCTGTTCCTGGCACTCGCACAGCCCGCCTCCGTATGGACGGTCGGCGCCTGCGTCGTCTTCGACCAGTTCGGCTACGGTTACGGATTCACCGCTTATACCGTGTATATGATGCGCTTTGCGGAGGGCCCGCTCAAGACCTCCCATTATGCCATCTGCACGGGCTTCATGGCCCTGTCCATGCTCCTCCCTGGCGCCGTGGCAGGATATCTGCAGGAAGCCTTGGACTACACGGGCTTCTACATCCTCGTGATGGCCTGCTGCATCGCCACCATCGTTGTCACGCTGTACGCCCGCCGCCGCATTCCGGAAGGCTATGGACGTGCCCGGTAGCGTTTGCTTCAAATGTTTTATAGTTAACGAATTGTTATAAAGGAGTTTAAGGAAATGATGGAAAGAAAGAGACAGATGAAAAACGCCCTGGTGGCGCTCCTTCTTCTGGCGGCCTTGTCCTGCCAGGCCCAGGTATATACCGGCATCGACATGCTGGAGCGGTATGGCTTTGAAGACCTGAAGGGAAAACGTGTGGGGCTCGTGACGAACCCGTCCGGGGTGGACCGGAACCTGCGTTCCACCATCGACATCTTCTTTGAATCGCCCCAGGTGAACCTGGTCGCCCTTTTTGGTCCGGAGCACGGTGTCCGGGGGGATGCGTTCGCCGGGGACCATGTGGAGAGCGGGAAGGATCCCAAGACCGGCCTCCCGGTGCACTCGCTGTACGGGTCCACCCGGAAGCCCACGCCGGAGATGCTCAAGGGCATCGATGTGATGGTCTATGACATCCAGGATGTGGGAACGCGTTCCTATACCTTCATTTCCACGCTGGGCCTCGTGATGCGGGCCTGCGCCGAGCAGGATATCGAAGTGATGGTCCTGGACCGTCCCAACCCCCTGGGTGGCCGGAAAGTGGAGGGAAACTATGTGCAGCCGGAGTTCTTCTCCTTCGTCAGCGAGTTCCGCATTCCGTATGTGTACGGTCTCACCGTGGGCGAACTGGCCGGGCTGATTAATGAGGAGGGCCTCAACTGTGGGGTCGATGGGAAGGAAAAACCGCTCAAGTGCCGTCTGACCGTCATTCCGATGCGCGGCTGGGAGCGGTCGATGCTGTACAGGGACACCGGCCTGCCCTGGATCCTTCCCTCGCCGAATATCCCTTCGGAAGCATCGGCCATCTGCTATCCCTGCGCCGGCATCGCGGGCGAGTTCGGCTACCTGAACATCGGGGTGGGCCACACCATCCCGTTCCAGACCTTCGCCGCCCCCTGGATCGATGCGGACAAGCTCAAGGAGCGCCTGGACAGCTATCACCTTCCCGGCACCGCCTTCCGCACCATCCATTACAAACCCATTGCGAACAAGGATTCGTACATGCAGCACGGCGTCCAGTTTTTCTTCACGGACTATGAGGCGGCGACCATCACTTTGACCCAGTTTTACGTGATGCAGGCCATCCAGGAGCTGTATCCGGACCACAATCCCTACCCGGCGCTCAAGAAAACACGGATGCTGGATATCGTGTGTGGCACGGATTATGTGAGAAAGGAATTCGGAAAGCGGATGAAAGTCGATGACATTAAGCCTTTCTGGATGAAAGACGTCGCCGAATTCAGAAAACTTTCCGAGAAATATTACTTATACCGCTAACTTTTAAAACGAAAAGCCATGAGAAGGATGATCAACACCGCAGCCGCTCTGATCCTCGCCATCGCGATGGTCGCGGCCCCTGAGGCGCTCGCCCAGACCCGCCGTTCTTCCGGCGGCTCCTCCAGCACATCCCGGTCGTCCTCTTCGCAGACTACGACGCGTGGATCCTCTTCCAGCTCCGGCCGCTCTTCTTCCGCCGTTTCCTCCGGCTCTTCCAGCCGGTCCTCTTCCGCCGCGGCCCCCAGCCGTTCCGCCTCCGTGCAGAATGACCGGACCCAGCGCAGCACCGGGAGCACGAGCCAGACCCAGCGCAGCACCGGCAGCAGCACCAGCCGCTCTTCCGGCAGTTCCACGACCAGCCGCAGTACCGGCTCTTCCGGATCTTCCGTGAGCCGCAGCACCGGTTCTTCCACCACCCGTTCCGCGGGCACCGTGGACCAGGACAACCGGACGAACCGCTCCACCGGTAGCTCGACCACCAGCCGTTCCACCGGCACCAGCACGCAGACGCAGCGGAGCACCGGCAGCACGACGGGCCAGACCCAGCGCAGCACCGGCAGTGCCACCACCAGCCGCAGCACCGGCACGGCGACGACGTCCCGCAGCACGGCCACGACTTCCCGGAGCACCGGGACCGGCACCGCGACCACCAGCCGTTCCACGGCATCGACCGACCGCGGCACCGGAGCCGCCATCCGCTCCACCAGCAACGTCACCCGCAACGGCCTCGGCTACAATACCGGCAACGACAATTCCGCCGCTTCCGTGAAGAACACCGAGCCGGTCCGCGACAACGGCGGCAACTATCGCTACAACGATGACTTCCGCATGGACAACGGCCACAACCTCCACCGGGTCCCTCCGCGCGAGCGTGACTTCATGCCGCTGGACCGTCCGGGCCACTTCTGGGATCACCGTCCGCACTACTTTGGCTACCGGGTCCACACCCTGCCGCCGCACTACCGCCGGATCACCCACTGGGGCATCGACTACTACTTCTACGATGGCATCTACTACCGTCCGTACGGAGGCGTGTACGTCATCTGCCGTCCGCCGTTCGGCACCCCGCTCGAAAGGGCGATTGACAGGGCCCTGTTCAACCTGGTGAGATTCTCCTACTACTGCAACACGTACCGGACCTATGACAGGGTCTTCGAAAACTACAACGTGATTGCCCAGCAGAACCTGATCATCGCCCAGAACAACGCCCGGATTGCCGCCCAGAACGCGAGCTACGCCCTCAACAGCGGCCGCGCCCTCTCCGCCTACGAGCTGGCGAATAAGCTCGGCCTCGTCCAGAGCTACGCCTACGCCAACTCCGAGTACTTCTATCAGGACGGTGTCTTCTATACGGTCAGCGCGTCCGGCAACTATACGACCATCGTCCCTCCGGCCGGAGCCCTCGTGACTTCCCTCCCGGATGACTACGAGACCATCGTACTGAACGGCGTCGAGTACTACATGGTGGACAACACGGTTTACCGTACCACCCTCTTCGACGGTCAGCCTTATCTCGAAGTCCTGGGCCAGATGTATGGCTCCCTGTACAACCAGTACAGCATCTATCGGTAAGTCAATCGGTTACAATAATGAAGCCGGCCCTTCGGGGCCGGCTTTTCAATTCTGTACCCGGACCAGGCATTTAGTCCAAATCATCGTCCACGTCCGTGACCGCGGCGCCGTTGCCCATCAGGAAGGACTTCATGAACTCGTTGATGTCACCGTCCAGGACACCCTGGGTGTCGGCCGTGTTGTATCCGGTGCGGAGATCCTTGACCAGCTTGTAGGGATGGAGGACGTAGTTGCGGATCTGGGAGCCCCACTCGATGCGCTTCTTCTGGCCTTCCAGTTCGGCCTGCTTCTCCTGCCG
>Ga0310696_10010183_pt1 | contig 10840 bp, 13 predicted proteins | sample AusTroGonzalo_MG_4_FD_203885 | JGI IMG/M metagenome (GOLD analysis project Ga0310696, IMG submission 203885) | Bovine rumen microbial communities from tropical cattle in Woodstock, Queensland, Australia - Gonzalo_02 (v2) (version 2) | ecosystem: Host-associated > Mammals > Digestive system >... | reverse complement strand
CAATTTTATTTAAGAAATCAAGCGATTCAATATAAAGATCAAGGGTTTCCTCTAAACATCCCCCCCCCGCACCCTTTCCCAAGAACCCCGCATATAAGAGTTCTTTTGATTAAAGCCACCCTTATTTTCATACACAATCCAAAACAAGGCTTATTCCAACCTTTTTCTGTCACCCATAGACGACAAAAGCAAGCCTTTTGCAAACGGTTGGTTGCAAAATTGTTGAAGTTCCTGCCTTTTGCATTTTCTTTTTGCTTGTTCAGGCGAAAAAGCAAGGTATTAACTCTTAAACGCAAGATATCGCAAAATCTTGTGCAGATACATACAAGAAGGAGATAAATGGCTAGAAAACGTAAAAAGATGGGAGAAAGTTAGTTGTTGCGAGCGTAGCGAAGCAATCTATGCATACACTTTGAAGGCCCGCCCCCTCAAAAAAAGTATATTCTTAAAGTCATCCCAACATGGAGATAAGATGGGCAATCCGTTTTCTTTCATAAAAAGTATATTCGGCGGCAACACCAAAAAACAAGCAGTTGATTCAAAAGCCACACGGACAACAAGCCAAGACAGCCCCGTCTATAGTACAGATTACATTTGCGATGTGATGAAGAACCTCATCAAGCAATTAAAAGAAAGAAACATTCCCATAACAGAGTGCAGGATGAGCGACTATCATTTCCACGAATACTACATTCGAGTGAATGCAAATCCAGAAATCATAAAAACGCTACATTTCGAAGGAGCAAAGATTGTCGATAATTCAATTGTATGCGATTGCCACTGGAGCATAATGGAATTCAAGGAAGAACGCTAAAAATTCTTTTCTACATTTAAAAAGCCCAACAACAAAATGTTTCCTCATGCCCATCACAAATAAAGCTACCGTCACGCAATGGAACGAAGAAAAAGGATTCGGTTTCGCCACCGCAAACGGGATAAAATACTTTGTTTGTATTTCGGCTTTAGGGCACCTTACGCGCCCCCCTAAAGTCGGCGATACAATCATCATTTGCAGCTTCGGCAAAAACGAAAAAGGCGCAAAAATTGAAAAGGGCATTCTCGAAGGTGTTGCCACGCGAGAGGAACAAGCCGTCTCCAACTCAACTCTCAGAGAAAATCGTAAGGCGAAAAAATCCAAGATTGCAATAATAGCTGCGATATGTATCGCTTTGCTATTTGCATTCGACATTTATGTACTTTACACAACCCCCAAAGACACGCCCCGCAACAAAAAAGTCTGCCTGCTAAAAGAAAATCCGGCCGAAAAGGAATACACCTCAAGGGTTCACGTTGCAAAGTACATCTGCGACAACGATCGCCTGCCGGTCTATTATGTCACCAAGAGCGAAGGAATAAGGCTTTACGAACAAAAGACCGGAAAAACATTTGTGAAATGGAATTTCAATCCGCATACGACGCTCGGCGTAATGATTGGCGGAGACTACTTTGACAATCGCGAAGGGAAGCTCCCGACAGCGTATTACTACGAAGCCGATGTCGATTACTTCGGAGACAACCGTGGCACAAACCGCCTCGTCTATAGTAGCGGCTGTAACATTTATTATACCACCGATCACTACAAAACATTCAGCAAGATAGAATTCGGAAGGATGGAATCCAGAAATTAATCCAGGAATATTTGCAGACCCATATCAATTAAACTATATTCAGGACGTCCACTCCAATTACTACTAGGAAGTTCTTTAAGGGAAAACTAGCATGGATTTTCTATTTAGAGTGTTAACTGATTTTTTGTGGGAGTTGCTCAATTGGCGGCAAATCCTGATTATATTGGCCCTTATCATTATAGGCTGCGCCGTATATTCGTTCTTATCGCCAATATTTGGCGCTTCGTAACATTTAGATTCCTTGATAAGCCCACCACCCGATTACGACGCTTATTAGCGCCGGCGTTCGACATGCTTTTCCGCTCCCCATTAATCCTTTAGGCAGCGGACCGAATATGCGTTTTCCTTGTCGCTTGAAATGTCCGCACTTTCGCTATACCAGTTTATGTGCACACGGAATGCATCGTTATTTTCCGCAGTGCCCCAGAAAAATGTATGGCCACCATTGTCGTATTTAGGGCTACTACCAATTATTTCAAAACGCCCGCCAACAATATGGCGTTCAACGTGGGAGATGTACCTGTAACCAGCCCGCAACACGGAAAATCCAAAAGCATCCAAGCTTTTAGTATTCCCCCCCAGCCGCTTGTCGACCTGAGAGCCGCACCAATAGATAATCTTTTTCCGACCACGCTACGCAAGGTATTCCATTCGTCGTCACTCGGAAGATGCCAGCCTTCAGGGCATGCGGTGGTCGCTGCCGCCCACGTATAAAGGCGACCATACATGGTGCAATAGTTTGCGCTGTCTTCATAACAATAACTATCCGCCGTCTCAAAGTTGAGATTCTCGGCCATCCAGGTTTGTTCGCCAATTTTCACCGTCTTGTAGGTCTGGCCATCCCGGGCATCCGTCATAAAGCCCATCTCCCCTTTCACCCCGGAATCATCAGAAGGCAAATCAGAAGATGCAGCATCGATGCTTTTACTCGATTGGGCTATTGAATTGCCCTTTAGGCAACGAACAGAAAAATTTTGATATTTGAATTTATCATCCTTCATAACATACATAAAACGATTATTCAACTGAGCATTGTACGCATGATTGCTATCGGACTCAGTTGAACTCCAGAAGTAGGCATCATTGCCTTTTAAGATCCAGTCACGAGCTACGCCCATTTCACCAGCCGGCAATGCGGAGAATGAAACATCATCCGTGCCATCGCCACAGGCATCCCAACCAGACGAAGACTTGAGAACCATGCCGGCAGTAGAATCTCCACCGACAGCAGCGAATAAAGTGTCCCATTCGGCCTTGCTAGGCAAATACCAGCCTTCGGGGCATGCGGAATTAGCAGCATCCCACCCATAAAGTCTCCCGTACTTGGCGCAGTTGGTCGAATCATCACCATAGCAATAGCTATAGTCCATCTCGTAGTTCAGGTTCCGAGCCATCCAGGTCTGCGAGCCAATTTTAACCGTCTTGTATGTTTGACCATCACGAGAATCGGTCATAGAATCTACGGTCACTTCGATGGGTTCAACAGGCTTCTCGACCTTGCGAGCATCATCCTTTACACAACGGACGGGATTTGCAGTACAATCATAAAATAGAATACTACCACCACCACCAACTTCGGGGCCTTCATGATAAAATGTAACAGGTGCTGCGGGGCCGCATCCACTTATCGAAGAAGTCCAAAAACGCGATTTTTTCCCTTCATCGACATAATCAACGCTCATGCTCCACGCATGCCTACAGCCAGTAGGCAACACGGAGAACGAGTATTCATCCGAGCCATTACCAGAATTAAGCCATTTTTTCATGGCCGTCACAGGAGTAGGACCAAAAAAGCCAAATAAGTCCAATAAGTTCACCCGGGAAAAAAACTCATTGTTTTTTTCCACCCCCATGTGGACTTGAGCACCTTGCCAGCAGCAGATCCCCCACTGCGGGCCACAGCAATCAACGAGTCCCATTCTGCCATGCTAGGCAGATGCCAACCGCTAGGGCAAACGCCCTGAATATCTCCCAGCGGCAAACGACACGCCTTGTCCTTCCCACATTCACTTTCCGACTTGCCAACCGCAACCGCAAAATTATAGAACCTTCCGTACTTGGTGCAGTTGCTCGTGTCGTCTTTATAGCAGAAACTCGAGTCCGTTTTGTAGTTCAAGTTCTGGGCCATCCACGTCTGCGAACCGATTTTAACGGTCCTATAAGTTTGACCGTCACGAGGATCCGTCATGGAGCCTAAAGAGTCTTTTGACGAGAATACACCTGCACTTGCAAGCAAAAATAGGCAAATCAAAAAAGAGAGTAGAAATTTCATATAAGCATTTGAACTGTTGTAGATTCTATTCTTTGTGCAAGATACAAAAAGTTCACAAAAGAGAAACCGCAACTTTGCGACCAGCCTTTACTCCGCGAATCCCGGAGGCGGCAAGTGCATCCCGGCCATCAGGAGTTTGTTATCGCGAGCGTATTGCATAATGCGTTTGCGGCTCTCGGCAGACTTCGCTTTGTCCATGTCATAATTGGAATTGATTTCGGGATGGTTCTTTTGCAAAGCATAACCGTGCATCAAATCACCGATTACGAGTAAATTAGAAATCTGGAAGGCGGCGTGTCCCGGCGTGTGTCCCACGGCATCCATCGCAAGCACCCCATGCGGCAAGCTGTCGCCGAAAGCGAACAGGTGCAGACTATCCTTGTAAAGTGCCATGATGTTCTTTTGCAAATCGTTTTTAGGGATTTTATTCATCCACGCATCATATTCCACCTTGCCGGCATAAACGGCTGCGTTTTTGAAGACCTTCTCCATTTTTCCGGCAGTGCCATTTTTCACAAGGCCTGCAATATGGTCCGCATGGAAATGCGTCAAATAAACAAGTCCGATGGAATCTGGATTCACGTTCAATGCTTCAAGACGTTTCGCCAACTGACCACCCCAAGCCCCGAGCCCGGCATCGAACAAAACAAGCTTGCCATCCACTTTCACTAGGAAAGTGCTGACAGAAGCCGGAATCCCGGCAGGCATGTTCAAGCTTGCGTAAAGCGAATCGCTTGCATCGCTGAAAAGTTCGCGAGGCATCAGCTTTTTGCCCTCGTTGTCTTGAATCCACGTGACCGAAGCCCCATTCGCAAGCGTAACAGTTTTCGTCCCTTCGGGAGCCGCCGCCTCAGCTGAATTTACCTGAGCCGAATTACCTGCAACGGCATTCGTCGCATTAGTCGCAGCTACGTTTCCTGTAGCCGCGTTCACGGCTGCATTTTCGGCAACTTTGGCTTTCGCCGACGCTTCCGCAGAAACTTTATCAGCAGGCGTTTTTGAATCGCTGCAACCGGCAACAGTCAAGGCCAGAGCAACAGCAAATAAAGAGGGAAAGGCTTTTTTCATACAGACTCCTATTTAGGGGAAATCCAAGTTGACCATCGGTGAAATTCATTCCCTGCTAGTCCTTGAGGCAGCGAACTGAGAACCCGTAGTCCTTGTAGAAGAAGCTCAGGGTCGCGTCGTCGGTGTCGTATTCCAAATACATGCGATACGCGTAGTTGCTACTGATTTCAGTAGAACTCCAAAAGTACACGCTGTAGCCCTCTTCACCGTAACTCACATCACTACCCCTGCGGCCAGCAGGCAACGCGGAAAAGCCGAATGCATCCGCGCCGTTTCTATTATACCAACCCGTCTGCGACTTGAGAATCTTGCCGGCAGTCAATTCATCTCCCACCGCCACGAACAGGGCGTTCCATTCTACCCGACTGGGCAAATGCCAGCCCTTGTCACAAATACCCTGAACTAAGGTCGCGGGTCTTGAAGCGAGGTCGCATTCCTTGCCGTAACCACAGTCCTGCGGGTTGTCCGCATCGTTCGCCAACTTCACAGAATCCATGGCAGCAGCCCAAGTGTACAGTCGCCCAGCTACATCGCAGGTTGTGCTATCCTTATTATCAGATTTTCCATAGCACCAACTTTTTTCCTTCACGCTAAAATTCGTGGAGTCATAGTAATTCAAGTTTTCAGCCATCCAGGTCTGATTGCCAATCTTTACGGTCTTGTAGGTTTGTCCGTCGCGGGAGTCAATCATGGTGCCATAGGCAATATCTGGATTGAAGCGACATTCCTTCGGTATATCCCAATTCCATCTATCTTTTTCTCTTTCTTCTTTCAAAAGAGCAGAACAGTCCACATTGTTTGCAGAACTGCTACTCGACTCTATGCTGCTACTAGATTCCTGTTTTTTACTTGACGAGGATTGGAGATTCCCACCTTGATGGCCATGCGCACTAGACGATGAATCGTCTAGTGCTGTCCGCCCGCTCGAGGCGGGAATGACAGACGAAGAGGACGATTCGTCATCGCTCGGGGAGACACTGCTGCTAGACTTATCCTTCTCGCTGGAACTCGACTTGGCACTGGATGACGATTTTGCAGAAGAAGAAGATTTCACCTTTCCCGCAGAACTGCTGCTGGACTTAGGGAGTTTCGCCGAACTGCTCGACTTTACACTGCTGCAAGAATTCGTGTCGGAGCGCGGAATGACGGAGGAAGAAGACCGTTCGTCGTCATTCGGGACGACACTGCTGCTGTTGTCGTCGCCACACGCCACCAGGAAAACACCCAACATTAGAGAGATTGCCACACATTTCGTGCTCGCAAAGACATTTCGCATAAGAACCCCTTCATCACAATGGTCTGATTTATCTTTCGATAAATGTAATCATTCCTAACCCGCTTGTCCAGAAAGGGCGACTTCACTCTCCGAATTTCCAGCCGCAGTCGTTGTGGTAAATCATTTGGCGGGTCATGCCGCCATCGATACAGATGTTTTCGCCGGTGATGAATCCGGCCTTGTCGCTCGCGAGGTAAAGAACCATGTTCGCGATGTCGAGCGGATTGCCGACGCGGCCCGCGGGCTGCTGCGTGGCATCGGGGCCTTCGTAGGTTTTGAAATCCGTGTCAATCCAGCCGGGCGAAATGGAATTCACGCGCACGCGGCCCGCAAAGCTTACGGCAAGTGCATGCGTGAGTGCTGCAATTCCGCCCTTCGCCGCCGTATAGCTTTCCGTCTGCGGTTGGCTCATGCGGTCGCGACTCGAAGAAATGTTCACGATGCTGGCCCCTGGTGCAAAGTGCGGAGCGAAAAGTTTTGCGAGGTAGAATGGGGCCGTCACACCCACGGCGAGCGCATAACTGAATTCCTCATAACTGCATTCGTCAATGCCCTTCATCAGCGGAAGCGCGTTATTAACAAGCACATCCACGTGCCCGTACTTTTCGAGGACGAACTGCGCAAACTTTTCGAGGACATCCTTCTTCGACAGGTCCCCGACAAAGCAGGGATTCTCGCGGATGTCAATATAGGCGACCTTCGCGCCCTCTTTCTCGAATTCGCTCACAATGGAAGCTCCGATCCCGTGCGCCCCGCCCGTCACTACAATCACTTTGTTTTCAAACGACTTCATGAATCAAAATATACATCTGTCAATGCCCAAATAACGGATTTCCCTCATTTTAAGGGATTAAAAGGGGCGGAATCGCCAAAATTTGATACCAAAATTCATTTTTTTCGATAATTGGTAACACAAAATAGGAACAAACTAACTGTTTTCTACCATTTTAACACGGAGAAATGTTTTTCATTGCTACCAAATCTCAAAAAAAATCCGTTTTGGTAGTACATTCGTCCCGTCACTAGCCTAAATTGTTATGTACAAAATAAAAATTATGCTACCAAATTTCATTTTTTGCAACTTTTGGTAGCACTTTTTGCCAAAAAACACACCTCAAACTTCTAAAAACGCAATAATTTTCCACAAAAAAAGTATATTCCTAAAGTCCACCCTACAGGAGAAAAGATGAGCAACCTGTTTTCTTTCATAAAAAACATGTTCGGCGGCAATACCAAAGAAACCATGTCCAGCGATAATGACAAAGAACAAATAATTGATTTAAACCAAGTTGTATTTACGACTAAACATGTTGTCCGTAACAATTCAACCATTACAAACGTATATCACGATTCCGATGATGGTGCTTGGCAATTCTTGGGTGACGAGGACGTAACCGAGGCAAACGCGCTCCTAGTGCCTTTAGGTGAAATCATCGAATTGGACCCATCAGTCAAAGACGTTTTGCACATCGAAGAAGGCTATTCTGCACATAGAACTTCAAAGACAGACCGCTGGAAAATAACAAAGTAGAATTTCAAAAAATAAAAACGGTTACGACATGAAATATTATAGATTAGATAATTCCGTTAACACGAAAGAAATAGGGAGGCATTTTCTACAGGCAACTTTCGCCGATAAAAAAACTTTGGATTCAGGATGTAGTCTAGTTAGAGACGAATTCCCAAATTTTAAGCCAGACTTGAGATTTGATTTGCAAAAAGGTTCCAAATTGACGGATGTCATCAATTCGTGTGTTGAAGTGCCAGGGTTCACAATAAATGAACGGGTAAAAAACATTTTTGAGCAATGCAAGCTACCAGAACACCGGTATTACGAAGCGACAGTTACAGATCTCAAGGGTGTTGTTCACCCCTACTATTGTCTCCATATTTTGCCTAATGATTATTCCATGATCGATTTCGACAAAACCATATTTAAAAAAACAGAAGAACTAATGAAAACATGGCCGGAACTAGCTTTCCCGAATGTGGAAAAAATAAAGAATGCACCAGTAATACAAATAAAAGATTTAGAACAATTAGAGAAATATAAAGATGAGTTTTCTCCTAATGATTTGTATGTTGTTTTGGATGTATTAAGAATACATGACAGCGAAAAATACGACATGCTTTATTTCCCGGATGTGGATGTGACCACAAAATACATCTCAGAGAAATTAGCGAACATGTTGAAATCCGAAAAGATTACAGGAATCGGATTATACCCATGTGACGACATCGAGAACCTTGAATGAATGGCATGAATAATTGGACGCCAGTTAAATTGAGATAGAAGGAGCGACAGAATTTCTATGAAAGCAAGTGAATTGTTAGAAAAAATAACCACATTATTATCTACAGAGGAATTTTTCCGAGACTTTAAATTTCAGAAAAGCAATCGTTTTTTTATTTCAAAAAATGGTGGCTTTAGAAAAGACGTGCGACTTCCGTGTGCTCATTATTACGATGTAATTCATTTGCATCCAGCATATTGTGTTAAGTTTGACGTCCTGTTGAATTGGTTTAAAAAATACAATTTCAGAACAACTCAAGATCAAAGAGATGATTACAGTTTTGGATTTACAAGTTCCATGTTAGGGAAAAAATCAAGCGACTATGAATTTAGTTTGGACGGAAAGGACTTTGATTCGAAATTTGAATTTTTCAAAAAAGAATTATTTGAATGCTCTAATTGGGTGTTTACGAATTATGCGACGTTAGACCTTGCCTATCAACACGAAATAATTCCTTTGTTGAATGGGGATAAGGAAATGCCTGATGGGGGAATTGAGTGGGCCTTTAGAGATTTAACTTTATGTAGGATTGTATCACCTCAGAATTACGATGCTTTTAAGAAAAAGGTTTTGGAAAGGATTGAATTCTTGCATAGTAGAAACGAACCTAATCTTGCACACTATTACGATAAATTAGACGAAATTATCGCTTACATGGAAGGTTTAAGCATCGAGGAATTAGAGAATTACAAATTGAGCAAAGAAAAACCGAATAGCGAGATTCACAAAACGAAAAAACAGCCTGGGATAAGAGAAATCAACAAAGCGTGGAGTGAATTAGACAAAAAAGATACTTTAATCAGAAAGAGTGTTTCCAAAAAATACGGGTGGAAACAAAGTAGTTACATCAATTGGAAAGTTGAAGGCGGATATTATTTTTATTTGGAACATATCAACTGTTATAGTGAAGCAACTTTGTACGTCAAGCCCCTTTATATAGACGACTTATGGTGGGATGTTTTTGAAATGCCAGACAATAAAAAAGCACGCATGAGCTTGAGAGGAAAAGGAACGTTTTCGTTAGATGGCGTAAAAATACTGAAGACCCCCGATCTTTTCGACATTAGAGCTGAGGAGTCAGAATATGAATTGGAAAAAATACAGAAATATTCCGACGAAGCTATCGAAAAGATTTGGGACGATGTTTTTCAGCAATTTGATGATGAAATCCAACGTTTTCTCAAAGAGAATCCCGACCCTGATTCCTATTTTCCAGAAGAGGAAAAATGCCATGGATATTACACGCTTATAACGTACCTGCATGCAGGAGACCGGCAAAAAGTTTTGGATAAGATTGCGGAGTTCAGAGCGACTCCAGGTCGAATAGGTTCACCGATGGCAAGAGTAGATAAAGACGGAAACACAAGAGACGGGCTTGACTTCATTGAAGCGTGGTGCAATTAAAAGATTAAACACAGACCAACTTTAAAACAAAGCAAATGAAGTATGGAACATAGTAAAAATGATGAAGTAAGCATCCGTTTCTATTGGAATAATCCGATGACAATTGACCAAATGACAGATTTAGTTTACAAGTTCTTGTTAGAATTTGAGACTATTTCGCCTGCACTGAAGGGCTGGTGTAATTTGGGAAAAAGCAGGAAGGATGCACTAAGCAGGAAATTCGAAAATTCCCCAATGTACATAAAAAAGAAATTGTTACGTTCCTATAAAAAAGAAATGGATGAAAGAGGTTATAGTAAAATAGGGTATGCAATTTCGCTTTATAATGAAGATGTGGAAGGGAATGGTATGTCATTGAGGATTTCTACTAATGATTTAAAAAGATTGTTTACTGCAAATTGTAAATTTGAATATGAAACCACTGATCTATTTGACAAAGAAACATTGCTTAAAATATTGAAGTGCATGATAAAACATTTTGTGCCAGAATATGGTTGTGTCCAAACTGATTCCTTTTGGGAGTTAACGCACTGCAATCATTTGGGATGGATGTCTTATACTCATAATAAGAGCTTGAGCTTAGGTGATAAATTTATTGTGGAAAAAGACGTAACGGGTGGAAGCTTGATTTACATGAACCATACGGATAGGTTCTATGACTATGATAGGGTAAATGATTGCCTGGCACTTAAAGATGTTTTGGAAACATAATTGGGGGATTTATGAAATATTATAGATTAAGGAATTCCGTTAACACGAAAGAAATAGGGAGACATTATCTACAGACAACTTCCGCCGATAAAAAAACTTTGGATTCAGGTTGTAGTCTAGTTAGAGACGAATTCCCAAATTTTAAGCCAGACTTGAGATTTGATTTGCAAAAAGGTTCCAAATTGAC
>Ga0310696_10010182_pt1 | contig 10840 bp, 6 predicted proteins | sample AusTroGonzalo_MG_4_FD_203885 | JGI IMG/M metagenome (GOLD analysis project Ga0310696, IMG submission 203885) | Bovine rumen microbial communities from tropical cattle in Woodstock, Queensland, Australia - Gonzalo_02 (v2) (version 2) | ecosystem: Host-associated > Mammals > Digestive system >... | reverse complement strand
AACCGGACTGCGACGGCCGCTGGCATCGGGCTCGCCGAGCTCCATCCGGATACAGCGCAAACCCGTCACCCATCCTTTCTCATCGCCCAGGATTTCGACCGGATTGGTCAGCATCTGGAAGTCGATGCCTTCTTCGCGGGCGTGATGCACTTCTTCGGCGCGAGCCGGCAGTTCCTTCTCCGTGCGGCGATACACGATGGTCACCTCCGAGCCGAGGCGCAGCGCCGTACGCGCGGCATCCATCGCCACGTTACCGCCACCGACCACCGCCACGCGGCGGCCGATGAAGATCGGCGTATCGCTCTCGGGATCATACGCTTTCATCAAGTTGCTGCGCGTCAGAAACTCATTGGCTGAGAACACGCCGTTGAGATTCTCGCCCGGAATGCCCATAAAGCGCGGCAGCCCGGCGCCGGATCCTACGAACACCGCCTTGAAACCCTCTTTGTTCATCAGATCGTCGATGGTGACCGTGCGGCCGACCACCACATTGGTCTCAATCTTCACGCCCAGCGCGCGAACACTGTCGATCTCCGGCTCCACCACCCCGTCCTTGGGAAGACGAAACTCGGGAATGCCGTACTGCAGCACGCCGCCGGCCTTGTGGAGCACTTCGAAAATGGTGACATCGTAGCCCAGCTTCGCCAGGTCGCTGGCGCAAGCCAGTCCCGACGGACCGCTGCCGACGATGGCCACTTTGACGCCGTTGGACGGCGCCTTCTCCACCGGCACACCGCCGTGCGCACGCGACCAGTCGGCCACGAAACGCTCGAGCTTGCCGATGGCCACCGGCTCGCCTTTCACGCCCAGGATGCAGCTGCCTTCGCACTGCGTTTCCTGCGGACAAACGCGGCCGCAGACCGCCGGCAGCGAGCTGTCGCGGGCTATCACGCCCGCAGCCGCCGCGAAGTCGCCGGCTTTCACCTGCGCGATGAATTCCGGAATGGAAATACCCACCGGGCAATGTTGCACGCACCGCGGATTGCGGCAGTTCAGGCAGCGCGACGATTCGAGCAGCGCTTCCTGCTCGTTGTATCCGTAACAAACTTCTTCGAAGTTGTGTGCCCGTACTTTCGGGTCCTGTTCCCGCACGGGAACGCGTCCAATCTTTTCAGCCATTGTCAGTTCCTCCCGATCTTACATTTGTGGTCCGCTTCCTGTTCCTGCGGCCGGTAGAGCGACTGGCGGCGCAGCGCCTCGTCGAAATCCACCTCGTAAGCGTTGAATTCCGGTCCCTCCACGCACGCGAAGCGGACGCGGCCGCCCACCGTGATGCGGCAGCAACCGCACATCCCGGTGCCATCGACCATCAAGGTATTGAGACTCACCACCAAGGGGATGCCCGTATCTTTCAGCGTCAGCATCACGAACTTCATCATAATCATCGGACCGATGGCCACTGCCTGGTCATACTGTTTTCCCTCTGCGAGAAGCAGTTTCACCTTCTCGGTCACCAAGCCGGGATGACCGGCCGACCCGTCGTCGGTGCAGACATACAGGTTGTCGCAGACCGAGGCCATCTCCTCCTGGAGAATGAGCAGATCGGCCGTCTTGGCGCCGACCACGATGTCCACGTGCGCCCCGCGCTCGTGCAGGTATTTGGCCTGCGGATACACCGGAGCCGTGCCGAGTCCTCCCGCTACGAACAGGTAGCGGCGGCCGGCCAGTTCGGCATCGGGCATCTCCACGAAATCGGACGGACAACCCAGCGGGCCGACCACATCGGTGAAGCACTCCCCTTCTTCCAGCGCACAGATCAGCCGGCTCGAGGCGCCGATGATCTGCGTCACAATGGTCACGGTGCCCGCAGCACGGTCGAAATCACAAATGGTCAAGGGAATCCTTTCCCCTTCCGGCCGGGCGCGCACGATCAGGAACTGACCGGGCTGCGCGGATGCGGCCAGGCGCGGCGCCACGATGTCCATCAGGCAGATGGACGGCGTCAGCATCTTCTTCTTGGTAATCTTGTACATTTACGGTAGTCTGTCGAATGTATATCCTTTCCGTTTGAGATAACGGATGATCTCGTCGAGGCGGTTGTAGAGACGCTCGCTCTCCGGACGGTCCACGTGGACACCCGGATGGATGAGCAGCAGCGCTCCGTTGAGCCCCTGTTCTTTTTCAAATTTCCAGAGCCCGTCGATCAGCGGCTGCGCCGGACGGTAGCTCTTCATATCGGGCGTGGTGTAGTCGGCCGGCGTACCGATACCCGGCGTGTAGTTCACCACCTTGACGCCCATCGCCTCCAGCACGTCCACGCTGAACGCGTTGTAGTGCTCATACGGCGGCAGGAACCAGCGGGCGGCTTTCCGCGGCACGCCGAACTTCGCCAGTTCGGCATAATTGGCCCGGAGGTCCGCCATAATGCTGTCGGCACTCATCAGGTTCGGCCGCTGCGGGCCCCAGTCGCAATAGAGCACGTGGCCGTCGGAATGACCACCCACATAGTGGCCTTCCGCCACGATGCGGCGGATGACATCCTGATTCGGCTCGTAGCGCATACAGTTGCCGGTCAGGAAGAAATTGCCCTTGACCTTCTGCTTCTTCAGCGTCTTGAGGATGGTCTCGGCCCCGTTGAAAGTCGTATCGGCGGTAAAGCAGAGATAGATGACTTTCTTGTCGGGATTCACCCGAACGATGGTGCCGAAGCGGTCTTTCTCAAAAGAAGCCTGTTCATCGGGATGGTCTACCCGCCAGGCCCGGCCACGCGCTTCCAGTTCGGCCGCATAGGCAATCAGGCCGGCCGTGCCGTCCATCGTGGGTTCGTTGCTGGAATAGTCGCCGATATCGTCGTGATACACAGCCAGGCCATGGTTGTACTGCGCCAGATCGTCCTCGTGTGAGAGGGCCGCACCGGCCCGGTCCAGGAAGAGTTGCCGGTAGATCGGTCCGTCGATCAAGCCGCCCAGCGGCAGGTCGCCGTTCATCCGTACATAGGAAGAGTGCGGCTCGGCGGGCGTATCATAGCCCGGCATCTGCGCTTCGGGCCAGCCACAGATCATCGACGTACCCCAGGGGTTGCAGCCGAACAGCCAGTCGCGCAAGGCAGCCTCCACTGCACGATATTTATAGTCGCCGGTGGCACGCGCATAGAGCCAGGCTTGCGTCACCGCAGAGGAAGTCAGATTGTTGGAACACCAGAGATACGGCACGCCGTGCAGGAACGGGTCGTTCTCGCCGCGAGCGAGCAGGTCGAACAAGCCCTGCGCCATATAGCCCGCAAATTCCTCACGCACAGCGGGGTCATCGCTTTCCGCCAGCAACCAGTGGCCCAGGTTGATGAAAGGGTACCACTGATAGTGATGGTATTCTTTTCCAGGGCCGCGGCCACGCTCCATCCAGGGAGAAACGGGCTCCAGTTCACCCCAATAAGCCGCCTGCTGCTGCCAGTTCCCGCCTTTGCCCAGCGCGAACTGCGTGGCAGCCGCCAGTTCCAGGTCGTCCACCCAGGTATCCTCCTCATAGAAATAAGGCGAAATGACGCACGCGGTCTGGGTGTTGCCGGGCACTTCCAGCGCAAAGTCCCAGGCATCCTGGACCTTGCCCTCGATCTTCGCGGCAAAGTCGGGATACCACTCGCGGATGACATCGGCACCCAGCGCGAAGGAAGAGGCAAACTTCGCGGCAATCGACGAGACGCCCGTCGTCCGGTTGACCTTCTTCCCGGCGATCTGCGGCTCGCCCGTCACGAAATAGACAGGGCGCCCCTTCCCCGGTCCGTAACCGTAATCCACGGAATCGAGATACGGGAGCCGCATCCCGGCGTGATCGCGGTCGTCCGCGATCTGATTGTACATTTCACGTGGAGCGGGATTCATCTTGTCGAGCCAGTCGAGGCCCCATTTCACCTCGTCGAGGACGTCGGGAATGCCGTTGGCACCGGGACGGCCCGTCGCATCGAAGCGGTCGCCGAACACCGAACGATCCTCGGCGTATTTCCAGGCGAAGGCCATCTGGTAGATGGTGGTGGCGGAAGTGGTGGTGTATTGCAGGTAATCGGTGGCATCGTGCCAGCCACCCGTCACGTCGATATGTTCGCCCGAGCGCGTGGGATGATACACGATGTATCCGTCGTGCTCGTGGCAGACGTGATTGTTGTAAGGATTGTCACCGCAGCGCTGCTGACGCATATAGGTCAGCAGGAAATCGGCCAGGCCGTCGTACACGTCCGCCCCGATGCGGAAGACGGGCGAAATGCCCTCTCCCCGGCTGGAGCCGGACGGGGCCACCCGGATATAGTAACTGCCCGGGGCTTGCACGGCCGAGAAATCGATGCGGACACTCTGCATCATCCATTTCTGAGAATAGCGGCCCGGAGCTTCGCCCGAGAGGACGACCGCATCCGTGAGCGCATCACAGACCGAGAACGTCCAGGATTCCGTATTCCACATAGAAGCCGCAGGCGCAAGGGCGACCGCCACCTTGACGTCGCCGGGCAGGTAACCCGTCAGATTGACCCGCACCGCGACATCCTGCGCACGGAGCGGGAGGACCGACAGCAACGCTGCCAACAGAATCAGCCTTATTTTCATCCTTTATTGTCTATTTCGGGAGCTGGGCGCCATAGCCTTCGACCGCGCCGAAGAGCTTGAGCGCATCCTCCACCGGATAATGGTTTGCAAACATCAGGACGGCGCCCTTGTCATCCTTCTTGACGGCCGCCTTGAATCCCTTCAGATAGGCCTCGTTGATGACCTCTTCCAGGATATCCTCGTCCGCTTCCTTGCTGCCGGAGACCTTGGCCAGCTGTTTCACATCGTCGAAATCATCGACACTGACGCGCAGGAACATCCCACCGCCGGGCAGGGTCAGGTCGGCCTGCCGATTCAGGAAAAAGAGGGTATTCTCGCAGGTGGTCACCCGCTCCGCCTCCTTGGAGGCAGGGCTGTCCACGTGGCCGCGGTCCAGACCGGAAAAGACGCTGCAGGCGATGATGTTGTGGTCGAGATAGCTGTCCATCCGGGGGCGGTAGCGGAAGCCATACCCCATATCGGAGAAATCTTTCAGGCGCGACCAGGTGAAGAGGACGGTATTGTTGGTGAAATACGTCTCGCTGTTGAGCGCCGTGGAACTGCCGGCCAGGTCAACCGCCGCCATCCGGTTGTTGACGAAGATACAGTTGTCCACGATGATTTTCGCCTGGCTGAGCGAGCCGGTCAGGCCAAAGTTCGGGCCATTGAGGAACGCGCAGTTGCGGATGGTCACATTGCACTTCGAGCCGGTACGGATATAGACGATGGCCGTCTCGCTGGTATAGACTTTTTCCTCCGGGACGCCGGGCGCGCCGATACCTGCCGTGCCTACGGGCTGCATCATACCGGTCTCCACGCCTTCGGGCTTACCTTCGCCACGCGGATGATAAGCCACGGAGTTGCCGCGGTCCATCATCAGGCCGTCGAGCTCCACGAGCGTTCCGGCCTGCATCACGTCGATCTGAACGGTGCCCTGCCCGGACGACGAGCCGTTGGAGCTCGCGCTGGGCTGGATGAACGTTCGATGGGCCAGGACGTCACGCTCCGAGAAGTCGGGCGCCCAGCCGCCGAAGATCGACACGCCTTTGTCAATCTTGATGTTGCCGCTGTCCAACAGACCGTAATAGTTGCCTTCGGCCACATAGATCACGTCGCCGGAGGCCGCAACGTCGATGGCTTTCTGAATATTCTTGAAAGGATTCTCCCGCGACCCGGCGTTACTGTTGGAACCGGTGGAACGGCTCACGTACCAGGTCTTGCCGGTATTGCCCGGATTCACGGCCCGGGCCGGGAACGGCATTGCGACGAAGAACGCCGCCAAGGCCAGCAGGAAAACAGACTTTTTCATCGTTTAACGCAGTTTAATCTGAATGTTATCCATTCGTGCGGCAACTTCCGGGCCATCCAGATTCAGCAGCCAGCTGCCCGTCCGCTCGACAGTGGAAACGACGTCGCTGCGGACATCCTGCTCGGTGCCCGTTTCATTCAACTCAGTCATCAATTGTTCGTACATCGAGATAACGGCCGGGTACTCTACCAGCCGGTAGTTTTCGAGGCCCACGATGGCAGCGGCATAGTTGATCGCATCGACCAGGCCGCCCAGTTCGTCCACCAGACCGATGCCGATGGCATCCCCGCCTGCCCAGACGCGACCCTGCGCGATGGCATCGACCGCATCCACACCCAGGTTGCGGCCCGTCGCCACGCGTTTCACGAAATCTTCATAGGTGGCGTCGATGCGGGTCTGCATCATCGCTTCCTCCTGCGGATCCAGCGGCGTCATCCCGCTGGCCAGGGAGCCGTGCTCGTGCGTCGAGACCTCGTACACATTGAGGTGTATATTCTTCTTGAGAGCTCTGCCGAAGCTGGGGATCAGGCCGAATACACCGATCGAGCCGGTAAGGGTGCTCTTGTCGGAGAAAATCTTGTCAGCACCGCAGCTGATCCAGTATCCGCCCGATGCGGCATATCCGCCGTAGCTGGCCACCACGGGCTTGCCGCTTTCGCGGAGCAGGTTGATCTCGCGCTCGATGGCGGCGGAAGCCTGCACGCTGCCGCCCGGGCTGTTCACGCGGAAGACCACGGCCTTGACGGCCGGATCTTCACGTACCTTGGCGATCTCACGGGCGAACTTGTTGCCGATTTCACCGTCACGGCTGTCATCCATCACGATCTCGCCGTCCGCATAGATGACGGCGATCTTGTCTTTCGCCCGCAGGTTGGACTTGACCCTCGCGGTCGCGTAGTCCTTCAGCGAGATATAGCGCAGATCCTTGGCTTTCTTCACTTCGCAAAGCGTGCAGAAGTATTCGCGCACCTGGTCGTCGTACCAGAGTTCATCGACCAGGCCTTTCTCCAGGGCCGCCTCGGGGCTGTCCAGCGAAAGATCGTTGATCCACTGGTTGAACTGCTCAGCCGTGAAGTCACGGGAGGAGGCCACGCCGTCGGCGATCACGCCCCAGATCGTGCCCAGCATCGTCTCGTACTGCTCTTTGTTTTCCTTGCTCATCTCGCTCTTGATGTAAGGCTCGCCCGCCGATTTATACTTGCCGTGACGAATGAGTTGGACATCCACGCCCAGATAATCGATCAGATCCTTATAGTAGAGGAGCTGGGAGCTCAGGCCGGTGATCATACAATCGCCGTACGCATTGAGAATCACCTTGTCGGCCACGGACGCCAAATAATAGTTTCCGCCCGAGAGATTCTGGCTATAAGCAATGACCGGCTTGCCGCTGGCGCGGAAACGGGCCAGCGCCGCACGGAACTCTTCTGCCTGCGCGATATCCATATTGAGTTCATCCGCTTTCAGATAGACGAAACGGATCTGCGGATCGGCGGAGGCGATCTCCAGGGCCTGAACGGCGTCGAGAATCGACACGGTGTTGCTCAGATTGGCATTGGCCGCCATCAGATTGAAACTGAAGGATTCCTTCGTCCGTTCCGCGATGGGATCGCTGAAATCGATTTTCAAAATGGCATTCCGGGGAACGACGGGCTGGGTGTTATCCTTCTTGCTGAGGGAGGAGATGGCCGAACCCAACAAGCCGAAGACAATCAGATTCACCACGACGAAAGCGAGAAATGCACCGAGGCACCCGCCGAAAACAACTTTCCAGAAAGGTTTCATATCCTAATTAATGATGATTTTGCAGATTGCGTTTTGCAAATATAGTCATTTATCTTTACTTTTGCACCGATGAAACTTGCTTCCCGATATCTCTGCAGCGTGTTGCTGGCCGTCGCCTATGTATTGGCTTATATGGGCTTCGGCGTGCATACCTGCCACGAGGACGGAAGCCGGCATCTGGTCTGGATGCTGGGCGATGTCTCCTGTGAGGCCATCCACCACCACAGCCACGACGCTGACCACGATCACCACCACGACGACGGCTGCTGTTCCACCCAGGTCTATGTCCTGACCGACGCGCAGGACAGCGACAATGGCGTAGAGCGGAGCTTTGATCTTCCGGCGGAAGGTCTTCCCGTGATGATCGAGACGCCCTGTTTCGTCGATCTGCTGCCCAGTCATCTCATTGCGCACATTTCCCACGCGCCTCCATTGACAGAGCAGTCATCCCGCTCCCTTCTTTCTGTTTGGTTGATCTGATCAGGCTTCCTTCCGGGCTTGACCCGGAATCTTGTACCCCTTATCTGACAACCAAATAGAAAACAATGCGAAAAATTCTCTTTTTCATCCTTTTATGCCTGACCGTCTTACCGGCGGCGGGCCAGACCCTGCGGGGCACCGTGTCCTACAAAAAGCCGAACGGCGGGACGGAACCGCTTCCTTTCGCACAGGTCTATTACCTGGAACGTGAAAAGCTGTTGGAAACCGATGCCAACGGCCAGTTCACCCTGAACTTGACCACCCGCGCCACCCTCATCGCCACCTACGTGGGCTATACCCGCGACACCGTGGTCGTTGAGCCCGGCACCCCCGAGGTGAAGTTCTATCTCAGTGGCGAGAACGACCTCGACGAGTCGAAAGTGGTGGCCCAGCAGTCCACGCTTCCCAAGCTCAAGAGCGTCAAGACCGAGGTCATCACCGCGGCTGGTCTCTGCAAGATGGCCTGCTGCGCACTGGCTGAGAGTTTTGAAAACTCCGCCAGCGTCACGGTCGGCTATTCCGACGCCGTGACCGGCGCCCGCCAGATCAAACTCCTCGGCCTTTCGGGCACCTACACCCAGATGCTCGACGAGAACCGTCCCGTGATGCGCGGCATCGCCTCGCCCTTCGGGATGTCGTTCGTCCCCGGGCAGTGGCTCGAGAGCATCCAGATCGCCAAGGGCCCCTCGTCCGTCATCAACGGCCTGGAGGCCATCACCGGCCAGATCAATATGGAGCACCGCAAGCCCACCGACGAGACTCCGCTCTTCGTCCAGCTCTACGGCAGTTCCGATGCCATGTTTGAAGGCAACATCGCCTCGGCCATCCAGTTCAATGAGAAGTGGAGCATGATCAACATGGCCCACGTGGGCGGCACGGCCTACAAGATGGACCACAACATGGATGGTTTCCGCGACGAACCGCAGGACCTCAACCTCAACTTCACCAGCCGCTGGCTCTACTATGCCCCGAGCGGAATGCAGATCCGTTTCGGCGGCCGCTACCTCTACGACGACCGCCTCGGCGGCCAGATGGATGCCACCAAAGACAATACCTTCAATCTCCAGAACAAGATCTGGGGCTCCCGCATCCAGAACCGCGGCGCCAACGGCTACTTCAAGATCGGCATCCCTCTCAACGAGGACAACAGCGCCAACATCGCTCTGGTGACCGATTTCAACCACCACGAATTCGACTCCTTCTTCGGGATGCGCGACTATAACGCTCGCCAGAACTCGGCCTTTGCCAACCTGATCTACCAGAATGCCATCAACGAATACCACCGGATTGAATTCGGCGCCACCTGGCAGTTTGACGACCTTCGGCAAGGGTACGGAATCAATTACCAGGGCATGTACGGCAGCCTCGCTCCCACCGGCAACAATCCTTGGTACGACTACAGCCGCAAGGAGCACGCCATTTCGGCTTTCGGCGAATACAACCTGACAGTCGATGAAATCCTCACCTTCGTGGGGGGTGTGAACCTCCAGTACAGCACGCTCCACGGCTGGCTCTTCGCCCCGCGGGCCAACGTCCGCTGGTCGCCAGCCGACTGGGTGACGCTGCGCGCCCTCGGCGGCCGCGGCTACCGCACCGCCAACATCTTCACCGATAACCTCGGCATTTTCTCGACCAGCAGGGCCTTTTCGATCAGCGACAATCTCGACCTGCTCGAAGACGCCTGGACCTGGGGCGGCAACGTGACCTTCTACCTCCCCTTCGGCGCCGAAGACACCGACACCTACCTGAGCTTCGACTACTTCCACAACGATTTCAACAAGCAGGTGCTGGTGGACCCGGAACTGATCAACAACGTCATCTGCATCTACAACCTCCTCGGAAAATCCTACACCAACACCTATCAGGTGGACTTCTCCGTCAATCCCCTGGAGCGCTTCAACATCACCGCCACCTTCCGCTATACCGACGCCAGGGTGACACTGGGCAATCTGGGCTTGGTGGAACGGCCGATGACCAGCCGCTACAAGGGCGTGCTCAACATGCAGTATGCCACGGCGATGAACAAGTGGACCTTCGACTTCACGGCACAGATCAACGGCCCGATGCGGCTTTACAATTATGCAGGCGCCGTCTGGGGGATGGAAACCTCTCCGGTCTATCCGATGCTCTATGCCCAGGTCACCCGCAAGTTCAAGGGATTCGACGTGTATGTGGGTTGTGAAAACATTCTGGGCTTCCGTCAGAACCCCGCTATCATCGGCGCCGACAGCCCCTTCGGCTATGGCGACACCACCGGATACGCCGACTCTCGCGTCCTGCCGCAGGTCTTCGACGCCAGCTGTGTCTGGGGCCCCCTCATGGGCCGCAAAATCTATATCGGCTTACGTTATACTTTATGGAAATAATGATGGCTAAGCTTGTGCTTGGGCGCTCTGGGAGTTGCTTGTCGGACCTTCGCTTCGCTCATCCCTCCCACCGCTTCGCGGCGGGCCCCTCCCGCTATCAAGCGCGGGTGCTTAGGGTCCTCCAAGCAACATCCCACCCGCGCCTGGCGCACAAGCAAACAATTGACAATAATTAACACAAATGATATGAAACGCTTTTTATTCCTCACCCTCACCCTGCTGCTCATGGCCAGCACCGCCGCCTTCGCACAGGACAAAAAACAGAAAAAGAACGCCGACATCCAGGAAGTCACGTTCGTAACGACCATCGACTGCAAGAACTGCGTCAAGAAAGTCGAAGCCAACCTCCCCTATGAGAAAGGCATCAAGGACATGAAGGTCAACCTCGACGA
>Ga0310696_10010181_pt1 | contig 10841 bp, 7 predicted proteins | sample AusTroGonzalo_MG_4_FD_203885 | JGI IMG/M metagenome (GOLD analysis project Ga0310696, IMG submission 203885) | Bovine rumen microbial communities from tropical cattle in Woodstock, Queensland, Australia - Gonzalo_02 (v2) (version 2) | ecosystem: Host-associated > Mammals > Digestive system >... | reverse complement strand
TCTGTGATGATGCCGTAGATGATGAGTACGCCGAGGATCCAGAGGAGAACCTTAGGAATACCGCCGTCAAGTGAGAGCAGTGTGGCAATCGCCATAACGAGACCAGACAGAAGCACGCACTTAATGATTAAGAACCAGACAGGTTCTGTTGAATATCCCTTCTTAACTCTTGAGATTCTGCCTAAGACATTGATCAATACAATGGCCGCAACACCGGCAACACCCAACATGATACACGGTACGTTCGCCACACCCCAAGGCGTCGGGAACAGCTTACCTGTGAAGATGCCTGTAAGTGATGTAGGGAAGTTAGAGATAGCGTTTGTAGCGGATGCCTTTGCGAGGACCTGAGTTCCGAGACCACGGAATGAGAGGTAACCTGCAAGTGTTGCGATCCACGGAGGTATTCTTACGTAAGCGATAAGGAAGCCCAATACCGCACCGTAGAGGATACCGATACCGAATGCTACGAGGAGAACCATCGGTGTGCTCAAAGGCTTTGCAGGTTCAATGAGAACTCTTACAGTATCGCCGTTCTCAAGGATCTGCTCTTCCCACTTACCGAACCACTCGTTGAGGAGCTGGTTCTCAACTGAGAACAAACCTACTACAGCACCTGCGAAGCAAACTACTGAACCAACTGAGAGGTCGATATTACCACCGGTAAGCATGCACATGAGCATACCTGTACCGAGAATGAATACGTAAGCGTTCTGCTCGATCAATGATGCCACGTTGGACGGGTCGAGCATGTTTGTGCCCTTGAAGATGAGAGCCAAAAATACAAATAAGAAATAGACTACGAAAAGTGCTATGGTCATTATGTTCTTCTTGAGAACATCTTTCATGCTGAAATCATTCATGCCTTAGCACCTCCTTTCTCTGCATTTGCGGCTTCGGTCTTCTTCTTAGCTCCTTTTCTGCGCATCTGCATGATTACGTCGAAGAGGACTGCGATGATAAGAACGAGACCCTTAACTACCTTCTGATAGTTAACAGGTGTATCTGCAATGATCATGCCCTGGTTGATGATGCCGCAGAGCGTAGCACCGATGATAACACCGCCGACTGAACCTGTTCCGCCGTATGCGGAAGCGCCGCCGATGAAGCATGCTGCGATAGCGTCCATCTCATAACCGACACCGTATGTAGGTGTAGAACCTGCAAGTCTTGCGATATTGAGGATGCCTGCGAAACCTGAGAGAACACCCATCAATGTGTAAGCACTGAACATAACCTTTCTTGTGTCGATACCGGAAAGTCTTGTTGCCTTCTCGTTACCGCCGACAGCGTAGAGGTTACGGCCCAATGTTGTCTTAGTTGTAATGTAAGCGAAGATTCCGAGTACAAGTGCGATCCAGAGGAGAACCGTCGGGATGCCGTTGTAGCAAGCGAGCTTGTAACCGAACCAGATGATAACTGCGAAGATAAGAACTGACTTGATGATGACTGCTGCAAGAGAATCAACCTTGTAACCCTTCGCGATGAGTCTTGTGCGGTTGTAGAATGTGAAGATCACGTAACCAACTGCTGCAAGGACTGCGAAGATCATACAAGTCTTGTTAAGTGTATAACCGCCGAATTCGAGATCAGGTCCGACCTTAGCGAGGAAATCCGGAACATAGCAGGTAGCACCGCCGCCGAATACATCTAAGAATCCCTTGTTATCGATACCATATGCATAACCCTGCATGATGATGTTAGCGAGACCTCTGAAGGCAAGCATGCCTACGAGTGTTGCAATGAACGGAGGAACCTTAACGTAAGCGATCCAGAAACCGTGCCAGAGACCTACGAGAAGTCCCATTACGAGCATTGCGACTACTGCGATCGGCCACGGAATGTTCTTGTCCATGATGATGGCTCCGACACCGCCTGCGAGGCAGACGACAGAACCTACTGACAGGTCGATGTTACCGCCTGTGAGGATACACAGGAGCATACCTGTACCTAATACGTATACGTATGCGTTCTGTGAAATCAAGTTTGTGATGTTCATCGGAAGTAAGGTCTTACCGTTTGTAATGAACGAGAAAGCGATCATTACGATGACCATGGCGATGAGCATCATGTATTTTCTTAAGAATTTAACTACACTGTTGCCTTCCATCTTTAGCCCTCACTTCCTACAGATTCAGAACTGCTGCTCTCACCGCTTACACCTACGATGCAAGACATGATGTTCTCCTGAGTTGCCTGGGAAGCCGGCATCTCTCCAACGATCTTTGCCTGGTTCATGATGTAAATACGGTCACTCATTCCGATGACTTCAGGAAGCTCGGATGAGATCATGATGACCGACTTACCGGCCTTTGCAAGGTCGTTGATAATACAATAGATCTCGTACTTGGCACCTACGTCGATACCTCTTGTGGGTTCGTCGAGGATAAGTACGTCAGGATCAGCAAACATCCACTTTGCAAGGAGCACCTTCTGCTGGTTACCACCGGAGAGGTTTCCTACGAGCTGCTCTACGGAAGGTGTCTTCGTTCTGAGCTTTGCAACATACTCTTCAGCTACCTGGTATTCCCTATCCTTGTCGATAAAGGTTGCCTTGCTGACAGCGCCGAGATTTGCAAGTGTCGTGTTTGTCTTAATTGAATTCGTAAGAACAAGTCCGTTGCCCTTACGGTCTTCTGTTACGTAAGCAAGTCCTGCCTCGATCGCCTTCTTCGGGCTTCTCAAGACAACTTCCTTGCCTCTGAGCTTCAATGTACCGGAAATACCGATTCCGTATGAGCGTCCGAAAATACTCATCGCGAGCTCGGTTCTTCCCGCACCCATGAGTCCGTAGATACCTACGACCTCACCCTGGCGCACGTTAATGCTTACATCGTCGCAAACTTTTCTTTCTGAGAACTCAGGATGGTAAACGGTCCAGTTCTTGACCTCCATCATGACATCACCGATCTCGACGTCGTGACGCTTCGGGAATCTGTCGGTGATCTCACGGCCTACCATGCCCTTGATGATCCTTGTCTCTGAGATATCGTCCTTCTTCGCATCGAGTGTCTCGATCGTAGAACCGTCTCTTACGACTGTGATCTTATCTGCAACATAAGAAACCTCGTTGAGCTTGTGAGAGATGATGATCATCGTCATGTTCTCTTCTCTCTGGAGCTTCTTCATGAGATCCAGGAGTGCTCTTGAGTCTGTCTCGTTAAGTGAAGATGTAGGCTCGTCCAAGATAAGGAGCTTGGCGTTCTTTGCCAGAGCCTTTGCAATCTCAACGAGCTGCTGCTTACCTGTACCAATATCTTTAATGAGTGTTTTCGAGGAATCCGTAAGACCTACCATATTAAGATAGTGATCTGCTTCCGCATAGGTCTTATTCCAGTCGATACACCACTTACTTCCCTGTTCATTACCGAGGAACATGTTCTCGCCGATTGTCAGATAAGGAACCAGCGCGAGCTCCTGGTGGATAATTACGATTCCCTTTTTCTCGGAATCCTTGATGTTATGAAATTCGCATACTTCGCCGTCGTAAACGATGTCGCCTTCGTAGGTGCCAATCGGATAAATACCGCTGAGAACGTTCATCAGTGTTGATTTACCAGCACCGTTCTCGCCGACCAGCGCGTGAATCTCCCCCTCTTCAACCTTCAGGTTGACGTTATCGAGAGCCTTAACGCCCGGAAAAGTTTTGGTTATGCTCTTCATCTCAAGCAAAACTTTTGCCATGTGTCTGCCTCTTTCGTAAGAATTGAATTAATTGTTTGTTTTGGTGTTCAAAGCAAAGGAGCAACCCCAATATACAGGCGGGGTTTCCCCCGCCTGCTTAGGGCTGATTAGCTATTAATTACAGACCAAGTTCTTCTGCTGAATAGTAGCCGGAATCAATCAGGATCTTCTGGATGGAATCCTTATCTGCAAATACAGGATCGCAGAGGTAAGAAGGAACCTGCTTCTTGTTGTTGTCGTATGTGTTGTTTGTCTCAACTGTAGCGCCATCAAGGATCTGAGTAGCCATTGTAACTGTTCTCTCAGCGAGTGTACGTGTATCCTTGAATACGGACATTGTCTGCTTACCAGCGATCATGTTCTTTACGGAAACGATGTCGCAGTCCTGACCTGTAACGATCGGATAACCGCCGCTTACGTCATAGAGCTTGTCGATAGCGTTAACAACGCCCTGAGCTGTAGAGTCATTGGAGCAAAGCCATGCATCGATAACTGTGCCGTCAGCATAGTAAGAAGAGATGATGTTTTCTGCTCTGGACTGAGCTGTAGCTGTTGACCATTCAGGTGTAGCAACAGAATCGAAATCTGTCTGACCGGAAACGCAAACGAGCTGACCAGATGCGAAGTAAGGCTCAAGAACATCATAAGCACCAGCGAAGAAGAAGCCGGCATTGTTGTCGCCAGGATCGCCTGCTGTGAACTCGATGTTGTAAGGGCCCTTGCCATCCTTGAGGCCGAGCTTCTCTTCAACGAACTGTCCCTGGATTGTACCAACCTTGTAGTTGTCGAATGTAGCATAGTAGCTTACATTCTCGTTGTCCATCAAGAGACGGTCATAAGCGATAACAGGAATGTTCTTTGCAGCAGCCTTATCAAGAGCTGTGCCGAGTGAAGAACCTTCTACAGCAGCAATTACGAGAACCTTACAACCGGAGTTGATCATGTTCTCTACCTGTGAAAGCTGTGTCTCAACCTTGTTAGCAGCATACTGAAGATCTACTTCGTAGCCAGCAGCTTCGAACTTCTGCTTCATGTAGTCGCCGTCCTGATTCCATCTCTGGAGATCCTTTGTAGGCATTGAGATACCAACCTTCTTCTTTCCGGAGCCAGCGCATCCGGTCAATGCTGTAATTGCTATTGCAGCACAAAGAACTGTTCCAAGAATTTTCTTTAGCATTGAGAAATTCCTCCTATTAAGTAATATCGGCAATTCTTGCCACATACAACTTAACATTGGTCATATAGGAGTTGCATATCGAGATTCTTGATATTTTTGGCGAGTTGTCACAAGGTTCTGAGGCAAATTAGCATTATCTTGCAATACATCCCACAAAATAGTCATTATTGTGCTAAAAACTCAAAAAATCCCTAATTTTGTTCAAAGATATTTGACATTCACCCCAAAATCTTTTTCTGCCTGTCCATGCATATCGTCCCGCATATAGCAGAATTCAGAATGGTCATCATGTGCCACGGATCAAACCACGTGTCATCCATTCCATAGGTAAACAGAACATCTATATCCTGAACGAGCCCCGCATTGGCAAAGTTGGAAAACTTCTGCTTCGTATTAGACAAATAGTCAGAGTAATCCCTCATACCAAAGTGCTCATGGAACTTACATGTATCTAATTCCTTTATATATAGTACGAAATCCGGATTGATCGTCTTCACCAATCCCTTTATCATCACATCCGGTTCATACACAAACGGTATCCCCATCTCCGTGTAGAATATTGCAATCTCCTTCTCAGCCGCCGACCTGTAATGCACTCCCCTGAATATGTGGTTATCCGGTCTCGGATACTTCGGATTCTCACACATCTTCAGGCTGTCAAAATACGCCTTGTTCATGATCACCGGACTGTTAGTATCAACATACAAAACTCGGTTCGCCTTAACCGGCACACACTCTTCCGGCAGATCACCCTTGAAGTACATATTCCACATCGCTTCGTATACACGCAGCTCGTCTTCAAGTTTCTCCCTGGCTTCCAGTATTTTTATATAGTACTTTCCTTTATCTGTAGAAGAACTGTATTTATGATTATTTACCACTACTCTATTTTTGGTGTCATCAGCAGGGAAATACTTTTGCAGAGTAATAACAGGAAGCCGCTCCAGTTGCTTCCTCAAATAATTAATCTTCAAAGCCAGATACTCTCTTGGGACGTATGTATTTGTTGTTACCATACACAGATTATGGACGCCCTCTTTGTCGGTAAACAAGTGACAAATCACTACAAAACCGACAATTCTTGTCGGTTTAGTTCTCTTTATCGGCCAATCGTAATTATCCGCAACCCGCCTAGCCACCCAAAACAGATCAGCAGATTGCAGTCAAGGCCGCAAGCATTCGTCAGAATGTGCCGAAGGCAGCCTTGACGGCTATTCGGCTGATCTGTAAAACCACAATGGCGGGTTGCGATTGATGCCGGATGTCGTTGTACATTTTTTCTACCTTTTTTACCCTCCAAAGTGTACGGTTCAGTGTAAATGAACCCCGATTTACACTGAACCGTACACTTTTACCCCTCAAAAAGGTATTTTTCGTGTAAATGCTACTGTTTGGGGAGCGGCCGTGAAAAAGACCGCCCAAGCGGAGCGGCCCTCATAAACACTATCAGATAAAACGGAAACTCACCCCGCGTTCAAATAAACCTCTTCCCTCAGATGGAAGCCGCTGTCGATGATGACTTCGTCCAGGTTATCAACAGTAACAGCTGTCGGTTCGATCGCGATGTAAGCGATGTCCTTCGTGCCGTCGAAGAAGATGTCGATGTTCTCAAGCGACTGGCCGGCAGCGAGCTTAACCGCACACTCTGCAGCAAGACGCGCGAGCTTCTCAACCGGCTTATAAACGGTGACGAGCTGTGTTCCTTCAACCAGTCTCTGGCAAGCTTCGAGATCGCCGTCCTGACCGGTGACGTAGATGTTGCCTGCAAATCCGCGCTCGGCCAATGCGTGAATTGCTTCACCTGCGAGCGCGTCGTTACCGCACATGATGGCATCTGCCTCAGCGATCTCTTCGAAGTTGTCGCTGACGAATTCGTAAGCGAGCTCGGGTCTCCAGTTCTCGCAGTTGTACTTGAGTGATACGTTCATGTCGTGCTCACTGCATACGGAGTCAAAACCGTTCATGACCTGTGCAACGTTGTAGTCAGTCTCAGGTCCCATGATCTCAACGATCGTACCGCCGTCCGGAACGTTATCGCAGATCGCCTGTGCCATCTGCTTACCTACTGCTTCATTGTCGAATGAGATGTAGAGGTCAGCGCCTGCGTTTCTAACAAGTCGGTCGTAGCAGATGATCGGGATGCCCTTATTTTTAGCTTCCTTGAGCACGTCTGCCAAAGCCTCAGCGTCAGCGGTGATAATGACAATTGCATTAACTCCAATATCAATGAAGTACTTGATCTGAGATATCTGCGTCTCAACATCGCCGCCTGCGGACTGCACGTTAACTTCGGCGCCCAATTCATTGGCGGTCGATACGAAGACGTCGCGGTCTCTGGTCCATCGCTCGATAACGAAAGAGTCGAACGAGAATCCGATCAGGCATGAGCTGTTCTCGGTCGTCGGCGTGATGTCTTTGTTCTCAGGGCTGCTGCAGCCGACACACATTAACAGAAGCGATAGTGCGCAGATCAGCGCTATTACTTTTCTCATCATCTTTTACCATCCTTGTACTCTGTCGGAGTAACGCCTGTGTTCTTCTTGAATATACGGCTGAAGTAGTTCGGATCGGAATATCCGACCTCCGAACAGATCTCCTTCATGGACTTGTTCGTGCCTTCCAAAAGTTCGCGCGCCTTGTTGACTCTGACGCCCGTGATGTAGTCGGTAAACGTAACACCAGTCTGCGTCTTAAATACCTTACTGAAGTAGAACGGGCTGATGTCGTACATGCCTGACAGGTCGTCCAGGGAGATGTCTTCCCTGAAGTGCTGGTCGATGTACTTCTTTGCCTTCTCTGCAACGTCTTCGGTCTTTGCGGCATTGGCTGCGTTGATCATGTTAACAGCGCGCTCGATGTGCGAAAGGAACCACAGACGAAGTTCATCGTAGCTTTTCATGTGATTGATCTCAGGCAGATATTCGCTTCTAGAGAGGAAGTGATAGACGTGACCGCCGTTGCTGTATGCGAGGCGCTCAGCCCAGAGTACGAACTCCAGAACCTTGAGGCAGATGTCGCTCATCTGACCGCCCGAACGCTTCTCCATCCAGTCGAAGAACAGACTCGCCTGCTCGGCTGCTTTGCGCGTGTCGCCCTGTGTGATCGCATCGAACAAATCCTTCTCTATCTTGAGCGGATAGTCCGTATCGTATTCACATCCTTCGGGAAGGTCGACGCTCTCTGCAACGGTGTGCTTCGTGGTCGCCAATACAGACAACGCTTCAGCATAAGAATCAGCCATGTTCTCCATGGATTTGACTGAGCCGATACCGATCCTGAAGTCGATGCCCAATGCGACGGACAATTCTTCCTGTGCTTTCTTCGCAGACTCTACGATCTTCTCGTATTCTTCGGACGTGATCGAACTTTTCGCACACGGGATAAGAACAGGGATCTTGTTGCCCATGACCGAGCCCGTGATGCACTTGAAGTTGTCGCTGATAACGAGAAGGACGGTCTCATAGTTCTTTTGCGTCTTAACGCTCGCGGGAACTGCACCGCGCATGTATCCGCCGGGCTCCCTGTCGCCGCCTACGACGGCAAGCATCAGACCGTACTCTTCGTCGATACCTAACAGCTTCTTATATTCTTCGATATTTTCCTTAAAATGTTCGTGTGATAAGAGGTCCTGGATAAGACCATTCTCAACAATAGGAACGATTGAATCGAGCTTTTCCTTGATCTCAAGTTCGCGGCTTCTCTGTTCACGCACACGGTCGACTTCTGCCATCGCTTTCTGCAATACAGCGACGATCTGCGACTTATCGAACGGCTTATTTACATAGTCGATAACGCCAAGGTTTAGAGCCTGCTTAGCGTAGTCGAATTTATCGTATGCGGAGATTACAACAAACACGATGTTAGGGTTCGTTCTGCGGATCTCCTTCATCGCATCAATACCGTTGATGCCAGGCATCCTGATGTCCATCAGCGCGATGTCAGGGCGCACCTCGTCGGCAAGCTCGATGACGTGTCTTCCGGTCTTGGCTTCGAAAGTCTCGCACATTCCCGGAAACTCTTTATCTACTATGAACTTTAAGGATTCTCTTACGATCCCTTCGTCATCTGCGAGCAAAAGCTTATACATTGCCTGCCTCCATCGGTATCTTTATCGTTACGTGTGTTCCTTCGTTCTTCTTGCTCTTGATCTCGAACACTTCCCTGTTGTTGTAATGCAGATCAAGTCTCTCCATAACATTTGTTATGCCTACGCCGCGGGTCTCAGAAGGCTTCTTCTCGTTGCTCATGATCTTCTCGATGATGTCCTCATCGGTTCCGATGCCGTTGTCGCTTACGCGGATGCAGCAGTTATCGCCTTCACGGTAAACTGCGAGCGTTATCTTGCCCTCGCCCGGCTCTAAGTCCTTGATGCCGTACTTGATCGAGTTCTCTACAAGCGGCTGGATGATCATGGAGGGAACGGTTACGTCAAGAAGGCTCTCGTCGATGTCTTTCTCGAAAACTATCTCTCCTGCAAATCTAACGTTAAGGATATACATGTAAGAATCAACGAGCTCGATCTCCTCAGAGAGCTTAACTGTCTCGCTGTTCTTCTTAACATTATATCGGAAGAAGTCAGCCATGTTCCTGATGTACTCGACCGTCCTGTCAGCGCCCTCCATCATGGCGAGCTGCGCGCCCGCATTAAGCGTGTTGAACAGGAAGTGCGGGTTGATCTGCGACTGCAGGTACTTAAGCTGCGCATCCTTAAGGTGCGTCTCCATCAGGAGGTTCTTCTCCTTCATCTCACTCTGCGTAATGAGCTGCGTTCTGATACGAGCGATGTAGTCCTTGATGGATGCGAGCATTCCGTTAAATGCCCTTGTCACCTTACCGACTTCATCATCAGAGAAGACTTCGAGCGGTTCAACGTCCTCGGGGTTGCCGTGCGAGATCTCTTCGGCCTTTGCTGAGAGCCTCGTAAGCGGCCTCGTGATCGTGTTCGTCAGGATGATAAGCAAGAGAATGTTCATGACTGATGCCACCAGGAAGATGAGCATGCTCATGATCTCCGTATATCTCAGTGAATTAACGAGCGCATTGTAGTTTTCCGAGTTCGTTCTGAACTGCTCGTTGTTGACAGAGTAGATGTATGTGTTGAGGTAATCTTTTATCTTCGTGCACTCGTTGTACTTGGCAGTGTATTCATCGATGTTCCTACCACGCTTTGCCTGTACCGCTTCGTCTGCGGTCTTAAGGTATGTGTCGATCATGTTCCTGATGTCGCGCTCGGCAAGCTTTACGTTGTTGTCCGTAACGTTGCTGTTGAGATCGTTCATCATCAGTCTCATGCTCTGAGAAGATGCGTAGTAGAGCTCCAAGTCATCCGTGCCCTTGGTCTCCAAGTAACCCGTAAGACCCTGATGAATCTCATTGAGGTTATCGGTCAACTGGTTCAAACTGATGTTACTCGAGAATACCGTGTTGATCTTATCGAGCGCCTGGTTGAGGTTAACGTAGATGAAGATGTTGACGCCCATCGCAATGACGGATGTCACGAGGAATACCGCGACAAGCTTACGGGAGATCTTCATGTTGGCAAAGAAATTAGCCGCCGCCATTATCAGTATCCTCCACTCTGTACTCAGAGATGTTGTCGCGATTTATAAGCAGATATTTGGAGCTGTAATACTCACTTACAAAACCTGAATTGTAGTACTCGTTCAACGCTTCGACGCACTGCTTTGCAACGACGTTCGCCTCGATTGCAAATGTCGCATAAACAGAACCTCTGTCGATAGCCTTCAAGATCGTCTCGGAATCAAAATAACCGAGTACCGTAACCTGACCTACCAGGTTCTTATCAACGATGCACTGGTAAACGCTCTCGCTCGTACGGTCATTAAGACTGATGATTACGTCCGGATTCTCATCGAGACTGTCCAGAATATTCGTAACGTCTTCCTGTGCTGAGAACGGTGAGGTCGCATCAACGACGCTCGTCGTAAGAATGATCCTTCTGTTTGCAACTGATTCCTGA
>Ga0310696_10010179_pt1 | contig 10843 bp, 9 predicted proteins | sample AusTroGonzalo_MG_4_FD_203885 | JGI IMG/M metagenome (GOLD analysis project Ga0310696, IMG submission 203885) | Bovine rumen microbial communities from tropical cattle in Woodstock, Queensland, Australia - Gonzalo_02 (v2) (version 2) | ecosystem: Host-associated > Mammals > Digestive system >... | reverse complement strand
GTACGGCTTCTACGGCTCGGTTGCGCTTTCCTTCCTTGTCCTTTTGCTTCAGCGCCTGTCCGGCCAATCTTCCTTTACCGCGTTCTCTTTCGTGTTCCCGATTATCGCGATGTTCTATATCATGCATTCCAGCCCGTTTGACGCGGAGATGGGCACGGTGGATACCGCCGCACTGCACGATACGGTGCGGTATAATCGCGAGAAAAAGATCCCTTTCATCTATATGAGCCTTTATATGCCGATCTTTGACGTGGAGGGCAAGCAGATGCCGGAATCCATTCAGGCTCTGGTGCGGCATTTTGCCTCAAGCTATTTCCGCAGCTCGATTCTCTTCAACGTGGGCAAGGGGCATCTGATCCTCGTCTTCCCGAAGCGCCGGAACGCGGATTACGAGCACCGGATCGGAAAAATCCTGCACGCCTTTTCGGAGCAGCACCGGATCTATCAGTATGACTACAAGATCGTGATCGGGGAGAACATGGAAGAAGTCAGCCGGAAGAACGAATATGTCAGTTTTATCCGGAACATCCACCGCAGCATGAAAGAGAACACGATCCACAGAGTCAGCCCGGATGACCTGAAATCCTTCGACCGTTCCGAATATATTCTCCGCCAGCTGGAAGACATCTATTCGACCCAGGACCTGAACGACAAGCGCGTGCTGGTCTACTGCCAGCCGGTGTACAATATCCGGACCGGAAAATATGACACAGCCGAGGCGCTGATGCGCCTGATGCTTCCCGAAACCGGTCTCGTCTTCCCGGATCAGTTCATATATCTGGCGGAAGAGCACGGCTATATTCATGTTCTGACAGAAATCATCCTGCACAAGACCTGCGAAGAGATGCGCAGAATAATCGGCGACGGGTATGACATCAGCCGGATCTCCGTTAACGTCTCCATGCTTGAGCTGAAGGATGACCATTTCTGCGAGGATATCAGCGGCATTGTCACAGACAGCGGCATCTCCGGAGACAATATCGCGATTGAACTCACGGAATCACAGAGCGAAAGCGACTTCAACGTCATGAAGACCAAGATCGAAGAACTGAAGGAGAAGGGCATCAAATTCTATCTGGATGACTTCGGCACCGGATATTCGAACATGGAACGGATCATGGAGCTGCCCTTCGACATCATCAAATTTGACCGCTCCCTGGTGCTGGCCAGCGGCTCAAGCGAACGGTCGGAGCGGATCGTCGGCAACCTGGCCAACCTCTTCAGCGACCTAGATTATTCCGTCCTCTATGAAGGCGTAGAAACAGAGTCGGACGAGACCATGTGCAAGGAGATGTCTGCCTCTTATCTGCAGGGATACAAATATTCGCGACCGATCCCGATCGAGGAATTGCGGAACTTTGCAGAAAAAAGAAATAAGGCAGGATAAAGGGACCGACGCAGTTGAAAAAAGCACCGGTTCGTGATATGATCCCCTTGTCAAACCTGAGCCTGCGGGCGACGGAGAGACAAAACCGTTCACAGATCCTGATTGAGCGCCGAGGATTCCCAAAGCGCAAGATGAGAAGGGAGGCATCCGTATGGCTGTATTGCGTCGCATGACATAGAACTATGTCGTGTTTTTTTTCGCTCCTTCGGAGCGACCAGGGCTTTCCGATCGCCCTGGACCTTCGGTTTTTGAATACCCTGTAAAAAATGTGAAAGGAAAACCCCATGGATACGGATATCAGAATGGGATTTGTCGGGATCGTTGTGGAAAAAAAGGATGAGATCGCGGAAGTGAACCGCGTGCTCAGCCTGTTTGCCGATATGATCCGCGGCCGGATCGGCATACCGAACCAGGCCGACAACTCCGCGGTCATCGGGCTGATCGTGGAAGGAACCAACGCCCGCGTCGGCGCACTCACCGGCAAGCTCGGCAACATTGCCGGCATCACGGTGAAGAGCGCCCTGACCGCCAAAAAAACACCTGTTACGGAATGATCATGAAAGAGAGGAAACCAAATATGAAAAGCAATCTGAAGAAACTGTTTTCCCTGCTGCTGTCCCTGGCACTGACGCTGAGCCTGACCGCCGCCTTTGCGGAAGGCACCTGGACGCTGACCTGTCCCAACGGCGCCCCCGCGCTGTCCATTGCGACAGCGGCCGCCGCCCGCCCCGATGATTTCACCTTCATCACTGCGGATACGATTCCGGCTGCCTTTGCCTCCGCGGAAGCGGATTTCATCATCGCACCCGTCAATGTCGGCGCCAAGCTGTTCAAAGCCGGAAAATCGAACTACCGTCTGGCTGCCGTGATCACCTGGGGCAACCTGGTTTTTGCTTCCCAGCGGGAAAACTTCTCCCTGGAGGATCTGAAGGAGCATAAACTAACGCTTTTCGGCGCGGATACCATCAATGCTTCTGCAGCGCTCTATGCCCTGAAGCAGTTCGGCATCGAACCCGAACTGGCGGATCCGCTGGCCAGCGCCGCAGAAACCAAGGCGCTGCTGGAGACCGATCCGGAAGCCATTGTGCTGACCGCCGAACCCATGTTCACCGCCGCCAAAGTTGCCAATGACAAAATCAACGGCATTCACGTAAACGAACTGCTGGACAACGGTTATACCCAGGCCGGCCTGTTTGTCCGGGCGGAAACGCTGGCACAGAATCAGGAAGCAGTCACCAACGCGCTGGCTGAGATCGAAGAATCCTGCGGCCTGTGCACAAGCGATCCGGACAAAGTTACCGAAGCCATGGCAACACTGGAAATGAAATTCCCCAAGGCCGCGATCCCCGGATGTTCAATCAGCTATGTCCCCGCCTCCCAGGCCAAGCGCCTTGTGGAAGCAACGGTCGAGATCGATCCCGCCCAGTTCGGCGGTGAGGATCCCGCAGACGAATTCTACTATGGACTTGAAGAATAAGCGCTCGCAGACGCTTGCCTTCTGCCTCGGGATTCTGCTGACCGGCGCGCTGGTCCAACTGGCCGGCTCCCTGCGGGGAGACCGGCTGATCTTCCCGGGCGTCGGTCAGATTCTTGCTGTTTTCTTCCGCCTGCTTGGGGAAGGAAGCACCTGGCAGCGGATCGGCGTCACACTCCTCCATCTGGCAGAAGCACTGGCGCTTTCCGCGCTGACCGGGCTCCTGCTTGGTCTGGCGGAAGGTTTTTCTCCCTTCATCCGGAACCTTCTGAAGCCACTGATGATCACCCTGCGCTCCCTGCCGATGATCGTGCTGGTGATCCTGATCATGGTCCTGGCAAACTACAGGCTGGTCCCGCTGATCGCAACCACGCTGGTCCTGACTCCGCTTCTCAGCGAAGCTGTCTGTGAAGGATTGCTTTCCATTGAACCGGAGCTGCTCGACGTCTACCGGATGAACAGTTCCCTGACCCCCCGGGTATTGTGGAAAGTTCATCTCCCACTCATGGCGGGATATCTGAAACAGTCCTGGGTCAATGCCGTAGGAATGGGGCTCAAGGTCGCCGTGACCACGGAGTACCTGGTCCAGTCCCGTAATTCGCTGGGAAAAGCAGTCTATTCCTCGCTCTTCAACAGCGAATACGCAGAGATCTATGCTTGGGCTTTGATTATGATCCTGCTGATCCTGGCGATCACAGGAATCCCCGGACTAATAATAAGGGGGCTTTCCGATCGCCCCCTTAAACCCCTTCGGCCCCGGTCTTGATTTATTTGAGGAAGGCTTTCCAATCGAAGCAATAACAAGGGGGCTTTCCGATCTTCCGGGGCTGCCGCCCGTTCTCTGCTAAGAAAGAGCCACCGGCTCTTTCTCCGGGCGCGCCGAACCCCTTGACCCCTTCGGCCCCGATGAATAATAAACAGCCGCCTCACGTGCTTTGTGAGGCGGCTGTTCCAATTCGTTTTATTTTACTCGTCCTTGGTCACATAGATCACCTGGGGCGTGACTTCCGGTTCCGGCGTCACATAGACGATGATCGGCGTGGGGGTGGGCTTCGTTTCCTGTGACTGCGCTGCAGGGGCCGGCGTCACGTAGATCACCTGCGGGGTCGGATCAGCCTGAACCGCGCTGTTATTCTTCACGATGTTCAGCACATCGGAAGCCGATTCGGAAGCGGCGACGGCCTTGGTATCCTGTTCCTCCTCGTAAGCATAAGGATCACCGAGCAGAATCACGTGATCGGTATTCACGAGATCGGACCGGATATATCCCAGGGTTCCATTGGCCAGCTGCACAGCATACCAGATTTCACCGGCGCTGTTTTTCACGCGGGCACTGACGTTAAACTCCGTCCTTGCGGAGCGGATGGTCTGCACCTTGGTGGCGTGGATGCTGGGCTGCGAGCGAACGTTTACCTGTTTGATCGCGGTATAGCAGTAACCCTCCGCGTCAATGGACTCGATCAGCGTTTCCGGATTCCGGACCACCACACGCGTCCTGGTCTTCACCTTCGGAGGACAGACTTCCCACCACGGCAGGCATGAATACGAAGGTGTCATCGACGGAGCGGCAGGCGCCGGCGGATAAGCCGCCGTTGAATCCACAATGCCGTCTGCAGATACGGGAAGCGCAGTCAACACGACCATCAAAGCCAACAGTGCCGGAATGATCTTCAGCAGTGAGCGTTTCATGCAAATCGTCTCCAATACGTCAAATTTGGGAACAATTGTTACAATATATTGTAAAATCTGTAACGCTTCTTGTCAACCGCCACATCTTGTATCATAAGGCCCCGGGGGGTTACATATCCTGTTTATTTCCGGAATCCGTATCTTTTCAGATCCGCTTATTTCCAGATCTTTTTGATCAGGGTCTCCGCAACGCAGTTCGGCAGGGTCAGAATCATGTTGCCCGCATTCGCGAGAATGGTCCAGCCCATGGAACGGAGCAGTTCCGCCAGCTCCGTGCTGTTCATTTCGCCGACCGCATGCACCTTGTCCACTTTCGGGCGAGGAATATCTTTCCCCGGCTTCCTTTCCAGCGTCATGTTCAGCAGGTCACCCTCCAGCCCCGTCAGGCGGAATCTGGTGATGCTGGTCAACCGCTTCCCTTCACCCCTTGTCCGGGCGATCGACATCTCGAACCCTTCGGTCTTCGAGAACTGCGGATCCGTTACAATGCCGGAAATATCCGGCGTGTGCAGCAGCAAGCGGACCAGCTGTCCATCCGAATCCGTCCAGACGTCCATGGTTACTTCGCCGGGGGTATCCCCGAAAACGGAGCGGACAAACTCATCCGTGATCACCTGTTCCCCGATTTTCAGGGTTCCGTCCCTGAACTGATCGCCGATAACCGGCAGCTTGATCACCTTGTCCATCATACGGTTTACGAAGGCCCGGCGGTATTCCTCGCTGATCAGGTAGGACGTCCGTGTCACCGCTCCGGATCCATCCTGCTCTTCGGGCGGAATAGCGTATTGCTCCGTTGCCGTTGCATTCTTCGTCAGGACCTCCAGATAGGGTTTGATATTGATCCCCGTATCCGGAGCTTCTTCCGGCTCCTTATCCAGATAATCACCGATCACCTCTCCTGCCTTGTTCGCCAGATCACGCATCTTGCTCAGGTTCTCACCCTTCAGGATGCCCTGCTCACCCAGCGCTTCCACCAGCGTCTGCAGGAAAGAAGACATCTGCTCTCTCCGCAGGGTCAGCTTGTTTTTCCCGAGGAGGGAACAAACCAGCGAAAACTCCTCCCTACCGGTCTCACCGGCCGTGAGCGAGAACGCCTCCTCCCCGTCTGAAAGCAAGTCAAAACGAATCAAATCCGTGTCTCCGGTTTTCTGACGGGTGAAGAGAATCTCAAGCGCATCCAGGAGCTCCCGGATCATCTCCTGCCCTTCCCCTTCCAGCACGGTTCCCGGAATAAAGGAATAAAGATAGTCCAGCGCTTGTTCGTCCTCACACAAACCTGTGAGCGCAGGGAAGAGAAGCAGAAGCGATAAAAGCAGGCACAGCAATTTCCGTAACACGGGTATTCATCTCCTTGTCATTTCAGTTCTTATTCTTACAGATACCTGATCAATTCATCCCGCACGCCGTCCAGCCGCGGATCGCTCAGACCGAAATCCATCTCCCGGTAGGACCAGGCACAGCGCGAAATCTGATACTGTTCAAATACTTCATGGATCGCTTTAAACCAGAGAACCGTATCCTCCGGCGTTGCCCGGTCGATCACCCCATATTCGCCGCAGTACAGGCCGGTGCCCCGCGCCTGTGCGGTTGCGATCGCTTCCGCAAAAAGATCACGGAAAAGATCCGGCGTGATACCTGCCTCAGCAAAGCTGACACGCGCGTTTATATCGAGCCAGGGGACCCAATACGCGCCCTGATGGGTAAAGGGCAGCGGCTCATAGCAATGGATATTGTAGATGACCCGATCGTCCGCCGGCGCATCCAGATCTTTCACAGCCTCCGGGCTGTTGTTATGATAACCGCCCAACAGGATCAGAGACTTCGGGGCGTTTTTCCGGATCCTCGCGATACACTCCGCGGCGATCCTGTTCCAGGTGTCGCTCCACTCCTGATCCGTCACTTCGTTCAGCATCTCAAAGGCGATCCTGTCCGGATCACAGAAGGAGCGGGAAAGCTCCTCCCACAGTTTCCAGAAGCGCTCCTGATACTCCGGGCTGGTGAAGAACCCCTCCTCCTGCTCCCCGCTGTCAAAGGAGAACCCGGCAGTCTTATGCAGATCCAGCACCACGCGAAGGCCCCGCTCCCTGCACTGCTCCGTTACCTTATGAATCCGGCCAAAGCCTTCTTCACTGATCTTCCCGTCCTCCGTTTCGAGAACGTTGTAGTCCATCGGAATCCGGACATGGTCCAGCCCCCAGCCGGCGATCACATCCAGATCCTTTTCGGTAATAAACCGGTCCAGCCGTTCGCGGGAATAATCGCACTGGGAAAACCAGCCGCCGAGATTCACACCCCGCCAGAAGCCGAATTCTTTCATTTTCATCGATGATGCGCTCCTTTCCTGATCTTCCTTCAGTATACACGATACAGGCTGATCAGAAAAGTCCCAATTTCATTTATTCTTTCATTCCGCGTCAATGGATTCTTTCCGTTCCCGGCCTTCCTTCAGCAATCGGCACAGCGTCTCCGCATCGCCCTTTCCGATGGCATCCCTGTATTCCTGCAGAGAATGAATGATGCAGTCCAGCTCAAACCCCAGATGATCTGCATTATCCAGAAACAGCTCGGTCCACATATGCTCATTCAGCTTGGCTACCCGGGTCAGATCCCGATAGCTGCCGGCTGAGAAGGAAAGATGCTCCGCCGCGGTGGGCGATTTGATATAAGCATTCGAAACCACATGGGCAAGCTGGGAAGTAAAGGCAATCATTTCGTCATGCTTGTCCGCCGTGGTGATCGTCATCGAGCGGAAACCGATTCCGCGAAGGAGATCGCTGAGCCGGCTGACAACAAAAAGATCCTCGTGCTCCTTCGGAACAAGAATCATTGTCGCATCCCGGAACAGATCCCCATCCGCATACTTGATGCCGGAAAACTGCCTGCCCGCCATGGGATGACCGCCGATAAACGTGAACCCGTATTCTTCCGCGATCCCGAAGCAGGAACCGCACACCGCCCGCTTCACCCCGCAGATGTCACAGACCACCGTGTCCTTCCGGATCAACGGCGCCAGGCTGCGCAGGGTTTCCACTGCCGCACCCGGGCAGGTTGCAAGAAACAGATAATCGCATTCCGGAACCCGCTCGTCCGTCAGCTCCTCCCCGATGATGCCGGTCAGCGCCGCATATTTGCTCACATGTTCATCCGTATCCCGGCCGAGGATCCTGTGGCCTTTCGCACCCAGCGCCTTGCACAGGGACCCGCCCATCAGGCCCAGGCCGATCACACCGATTGTTGACGTTTTCATAACGCTTCCCTCACCCTGCGCACCGCTTTCACCACATCGTCAAACTGTTCGGGCGTCAGGCTCTGGGGCCCGTCGCACAAGGCATGGGGCGGATCGTTATGCACTTCAATCATCAGCCCGTCGGCTCCGCATGCCGCCGCAGCCATCGCCATCGGCTTCACATAGCGGGCCGCGCCGGTCGCATGGCTCGGATCCACAACCACAGGCAGATGGCTCAGCTCATGCAGCACGGCGACCGCGGACAGGTCCAGCGTGTTCCGGGTATACGTCTCGAAAGTTCTCACGCCGCGCTCACAAAGGATTACCTGCTCGTTTCCGCCGGCCATGATGTATTCCGCGCTCATCAGCAGTTCCTTTATGTTGTTTGCCAGGCCGCGCTTGAGCAGGATCGGCTTGTCGATTTTGCCGAGTTCCTTCAGGAGCTCGAAATTCTGCATATTCCGCGCGCCAACCTGGATCACATCAACCTGCTCGAACAGAGGAAGATGCCCGATATCCATAATCTCAGTGATGACCGGCATACCCGTGCGGCGTTTGACCTCCAGAAGAATCCGGATCCCTTCGCCATGCAGCCCCTGGAAATCGTACGGAGAGGTTCTGGGTTTAAAGGCGCCGCCCCGCAGCATTCCCGCGCCGCTCTTCTGCACCGCGCGGGCGATGGTCTCCACCTGGTCCTCCGATTCCACGGAACAGGGCCCGGCAATGATCTGGAAGCAGCCGGCGCCGAAAGCAACCTCCTCCGTCACGCGGATGACCGTATCATCCGGATGGAACTTGCGGTTTGCTTTTTTGAAAGGCTCGGATATCCGGGTCACGCTCTGGACGATGTCCAGCCCGCTGATCAGGTCCGTATCGATCTGCGTGGTATCGCCCACCAGGCCGATCACCGTCTGGAATTCGCCTTCGGATATATGTGTCTTGACCCCGTAGCTCTCCAGCCAGGAGATCAGTTTTTCCCGTTCTTCTTTGCGGATCTCTTTTTTCAATGCGATGATCATCTCATGCATACTCCTCTCAGGTCTGTGTGTACCTGCTTACCTTATCACCCGCAGCCCTGCCTGACAAGAAAAAGATTCTTCCCTGTGCAGAATAAATACAGTTTCTAGTGAAGAGTGAAGAGTGGAGAGTGGAGAGTGGAGAGTGAAGAGTGGCTGAGAAAGGAATTATCGTTTTGCTTTATTCCGGGGAGAAAATCTGGTATAATTATCTTTGGCCCGCGCGTTTTTGCTGCGCGGGATCACAGGAGGATGAATGAAAAAGCTTATTTCGCTTTTATTGGTTCTGATGCTTGTCCTGTCCGCCGCGATGGCAGAGGACGGCATGACAGAAGAAATCACTGAAGAAATCGTTGAAGACGTAATGCTGGACGACGATGAAGAAATCCCGGATGATTCCGGCTCCGGCGCTTCTTTTGCCGAAGATCAGTCCGTCTTCACCCCTTCCTACGGCAGTCAATGGGAAAGCGCCCCGGGCGCCAGCAGCTACTGGACCCTGCCGATGGACATCACGGATGAGGAAGCCGTCTGGAACATGCTGATGGAGCCGATCACCATCGTGGATATCGGCAAGAGCAAGGGACTGAGCCGGTCCCAGCTGACCAAGCAGAACATCTACATGTATCGGGAGCCGGACAAGAATTCCAAGATCGTCGGAGAGGTTACCAATCTTTCCCAGGGGCTGCGCGTCATCGAGACGCTGGATAACGGCTGGACCCATGTGGAATGCTATTCCAGCTCCTTCTACTCCAAGCCTGCCACAAAAATCAAGGCCTGGAACATCCTGGTGAGCGGCTATGTGGAATCCAAATACCTGAAACAGGTTCAGCCTACGGACAAGCTGGCCCTGGTGGTGGACAAGCTGGCCCAGCATATGTATGTCTTCGCGGAAGGGCACATGGTCGGGGATCTGCTCTGCTCCACCGGCCTGGTCCAGTGGAACGGAAAGAAATACCAGCCCTATAACGAAACGCGCTCCGGCGAATTCCTCCTGATCAATATGACAGGCAATCTCACCAGCGACAGGCTGATCTGCTCCTACGCCATCCGTTTCAACGCCGGGGACGAAATCCACGAGGTTCCCCATATGGTCCGCGCCGACGGAACCTATGAATACAAGACGACGGAACCGGCCCTCGGGCAGAAAAAAAGCCACGGATGCATCCGGGTGCAGCGTCTGACAACGCCCGAAGGCATCAACATGGCATGGATCTATAGGCGGGTCCGGGATATGGACCTGTGCGGAAAGGTCAAGATCGTTGTCTGGGAAGACTGGCAGGGCCGCCAGCTTCCGGTGCCCGATCCCGATACAACCCTGTACTATAACGCCAACGGAAAGGGGCAATACTACCACCGCGGCGAGAAATGCAACTCCGCCTCCTCGGTGACCTTCTCCCCCTTCCGGTATGATCAGCTGGACGAGGCGCCCTACAGCAAGCTGCAGGCCTGCCCCTGGTGCGTCCCTGTCCGCCGCGAATCCGAGATCAACGAGATCAATCTGCGCTATGCCCCCGGCGGCGACCATGACGAACTGCTCACCGAACTCCGCCAGGACTACTACGACTATCTGGCTGAAGATTAAAACTATGCTTCATAAAGAGCAGTACCCGAAGGGGTTTAAGGGGGCGATCGGAAAGCCCCCTTATATTTTGGCTTCTTTTGGTAACACGCAAGTGAATACCAAATTATTCCCCTCCATGGCGGCAGAAATCCTGCCGCCGTGTTTTTCCGCAATGGCTGCGGCGATCGCCAGGCCGATGCCGAAGCCGCTCTTTTTGTCTTTGTTCCTGGACTCATCCACCCGGTAGAACCGGTTGAACAGCTGCTCGCACTGCTGTTTGGAGAGGGGCTCCGCCACCGGGTTTGAAACGCGCAGCACCACCTGATTCTTTCCTTCAGCATGAATCTCCGCCCGGATCGGCCCATCGGAAGCATACTTGACCGCGTTGTCGCACAGGGTGGACATCAGCCGCTGCAGCGAAGCCCGGTCCCCGGTCATCCGAAGCCCTTCCTCCGCCTCCACGGTCATCTCCCTGCCGCCAAACTCCGCC
>Ga0310696_10010178_pt1 | contig 10844 bp, 8 predicted proteins | sample AusTroGonzalo_MG_4_FD_203885 | JGI IMG/M metagenome (GOLD analysis project Ga0310696, IMG submission 203885) | Bovine rumen microbial communities from tropical cattle in Woodstock, Queensland, Australia - Gonzalo_02 (v2) (version 2) | ecosystem: Host-associated > Mammals > Digestive system >... | reverse complement strand
CAGTTTCTTCACGACTCTCAGTGCCTCATTATCGAGTTCGGTACCTAAGCTTCTAAGTACCTGTGTCTCTGTCACTTTCCCCTTTTCACCGATGATGCAGGCAATGATGATATTCCCTTCAACATCCGATTTCTCAGGCACACGCTTGAACTCCTTCTCAAGAAAGCGATTCAACCCCGCTGTTCCTCCCTTATATTGGGCAGGTTCGACAGTTTCTTGAGGTTCTTGCCTTCGTTCGTTTCGCGGATAGCCGAATTCGAAGAATTGGGCACGAGTCGGCAACCCGAAAGAAAAAAGGGCAATAACGATAATAATTGATATTGATTGTTTCATTTTTCGATGGTTTTGAGTGCAAAAATAAAGAATATTTGGCTTTTTATGAAATAAATGGCAGATAATTCGTCAACTATCAGTTTATTTTTGTAATTTTGCAATTCAAATTGGGTATTGTAGAATACAATTGACGATATGGCATCAACAAAAAAAATTAAAAACGCATTGATTTCAGTCTTCCATAAAGACGGACTTGAGGAATTGTTGGCAGAATTGAACAATAACGGTGTGAAGTTCCTGTCAACGGGTGGTACACAGGCTTTTATTGAGAGCCTTGGTTATGAATGCAAGAAGGTAGAAGATCTGACTACTTATCCTTCGATTCTGGGTGGTCGTGTCAAGACCTTGCATCCAAAGGTATTCGGAGGCATCTTAGGTCGTCGCGAGTTGGAAAGTGACCAACAGGAGATGGCTAAGTATGAGATTCCTGAGATAGACCTTGTGGTTGTTGACCTCTATCCGTTTGAAGAGACCGTAGCAAACACCAATGACGAGGCTGCCATTATCGAGAAAATTGACATAGGCGGTATTTCATTGATTCGTGCTGCAGCAAAGAACTTCAACGACGTGGTGATTGTTCCAAGTAAGGCAGAATACGGTCCGCTGACTGACATCATCAAGAAACAGGGAGCAGAGACGACAAAAGAGCAGCGCAAGTGGTTCGCTGAACGTGCCTTTGCAACCAGTTCACACTACGACACAGCGATAGATGCTTACTTTAAGGGTTAAAAAAGGGACCCTCTCTTATCCCCCTTAAAGGGGGAGGAAGAGGATGTTAAATGTAAAATGTAAAATAGAAACAAAATAATTATTATGGGATTCTTTTCAGGCCTTTTTTCACTGACACAGGACATTGCAATGGACCTTGGTACTGCTAATACCATCATTATCAGTAATGGCAAGATTGTGGTTGACGAGCCTTCTGTTGTTGCTTTGGATCGCAAGACGAACAAGATGATAGAAGTGGGTAAGAAGGCAAAGATGATGCACGAGAAAACACATCCAGATATTCGCACATGCCGCCCGCTGAAGGATGGTGTGATTGCCGACTTCAACGCATGTGAGCAGATGATGCGTGGTCTTATCAAGAAGATCAACAACGGTCGTACCTTCATGACCTCACCTTCACTCCGTATGGTGATTGGTGTGCCTTCTGGTTCTACAGAAGTGGAACTGCGTGCTGTTCGCGATAGTGCAGAGCACTCTGGTGGACGCGATGTATATCTGCTGTTCGAACCTATGGCTGCCGCAATCGGTATCGGACTTGATGTGACAGCTCCTGAAGGCCATATGGTGGTCGACATAGGTGGTGGTTCGACTGAGATTGCCGTCATTTCGCTCTGTGGTATCGTATCGAACAGTTCGATTCGTATCGCAGGTGATGAGTTGACCTATGATATTCAAGAATACATGAGCCGTCAGCACAACGTGAAGGTATCAGAACGTATGGCTGAACGCATCAAGATAAATGTTGGTTCCGCTTTGACTGACCTTACTGATAATGCCCCAGAGGAATATGTGGTACATGGTCCTAACCGTATCACAGCCCTTCCTATGGAGATATCTGTCTGCTATCAGGAGATTGCACACTGTATCGACAAGTCGGTAGCTAAGATTGAAACCGCTATCCTGAATGCGCTCGAGAAGACGCCACCCGAGATCTATGCCGACATCGTGAAGAACGGTATCTATCTCACAGGTGGTGGTGCTTTGTTACGTGGTTTGGATAAGCGCCTTACCGACAAGATACATATTCCTTTCCACATTGCTGAAGACCCTCTTCACAGTGTTGCTAAGGGTACGGGTATCGCTTTGAAGAACATCCATCTGTATGATGCTGTATTGATGAGATAGGAGTTTTTCCATGCAGAATCTTATTGACTTCATCGTCAAATATAAATATTGGTTTGTATTCTTCCTCATGGAAGGATTCTGCCTTGCTTTGTTGTTCCGTTTCAACAACTACCAGGGAAGCGTATTCTTCACCACCGCTAACTCAATGGTGGGAGGAATCTATTCTGCAATCGGGGGTGTGACCTCGTATGTAGGATTGGGGAAAGCCAACAAACAGTTGGAAGCGGAAAACGAGTTATTGCGTTCGGAGATTCATGAGATGAAGCGTGTGTTAGCTGCCAATCGGATTGACACCATTCAGTTCGAAGGGCTCAAGCGGTCGAGATATCATTTCGTTGGTGCACAGGTTATCAACGTAACGACAAATCACAGCCACAACCTGCTGACTTTGGACAAGGGAACAAAGGATGGCATCAAACCCGAGATGGGTGTGGTATGTTCAAGTGGTGTAGTCGGTATCGTATACCTCACCTCCGAACACTATTCCATCGTGATGCCCATCATCAATATGAAGTCACGCATCAGTTGCCAACTGAAAGAGCATCTGTCATTCGGTACGGTCGAGTGGCAGTTCGGTAGTGCTGAATATGCCTACATGACGGGCGTACCTCTTCATATCAAGGCTGCGAAAAACGAGGTGGTTGAAACGAGTGGCCACTCTGACATCTTCCCTTCAGGCATCCCTATCGGCAAAGTGGAGAGTTTCGGACAGTCGTCCGACGGAATGTCGCAATCCCTCAAAGTACATCTGGCGGTAGATTTCACCACTATTCGCAACGTGAGCGTAATTACCAATTACGACCATGCAGAAAAGAAGCAATTGGAATTTGTAGCCGATTCGCTGATGAACATCGACTAAGCATCGTTGAAAGCATAGCAAATGAGACATAAGACCAGAATACGATTAGGTAGGATGATACTCCTACTCTTGGTGCAGTTGTTGGTACTCAACCATCTGCACCTGTTTGGCTATGCTACTCCCTTGATCATCGGATATATGATCATCTGCTTTGAAACGAATGTATCGAGAATGTCGCTTTTGTGGTGGGGATTCAGTATGGGTATGCTCTACGACATCTTCTCAAACACGATGGGAATGGCTGCAGCCAGCTGTACCCTGCTCGCGATGATGAAACCCTATATCTTGAAAATCTTCATGCCACGCGATATCGTTGAGTCGTTCAAGCCTACCATCCAGAACATGGGGGTTTCACGTTATATCTGGTATTCGCTTTCGTGCATGGGGTTGCTTCATTTCTCGTTCTATTTCCTTGAAGCGTTCTCATTGGAGGATCTGCTGCTCACCATTGGTGCAATGATAGGTGGAACCATCATGGCGACACTCATATCTGTATGTGTGGAATATATCGTTCACAACCGCAAGGAAGAAAGGGCAGTCGGTAAATGAAAGCGTATGAATTTGAACGTCGTCAATATGTGATAGCAGGTATAGCACTAGCGATAGTGCTTATCTATATCATCCGCCTTGCTTTCCTACAGCTTGCTCCAAACGACTATGAGGAAATCGCTTGGAACAACGCACTCTACAACAAGATCATTTTCCCTTCACGAGGTTCCATCTACGATCGTAACGGTAAGCTCTTAGTGTATAACGAGCCGGCTTACGACGTGATGGTCATCACCCGTGAGATGAGCGACCTTGACACACTCGACCTCTGTAAGACGCTTCATATCACCCCTCAGGAGTTTGAAGAACGGATGGCGTGGATAACGGACAGAAGCAAGAATCCAGGCTTCTCGTCATATTCCCAGCAATTGTTCCGCCCCCAGATCTCTTCTGCTGACTTCCTCGTGTTTCAGGAGAAGATGTTCCGCTTCAAGGGTTTCTACGTCCGAGAACGTAATGCACGACAATACAAGTACCCCTATGCCGCTCATGTGCTGGGGTATGTGGCTGAGGTCTCAGGCAACGATATCGCCAATAACGACTACTACAAACCCGGCGACTATATCGGCAAACAGGGTGTCGAGCGTTCCTACGAGGATGTGCTGCGAGGCCAAAAGGGTATTGAGGTGCTGTTGCGAGATGCAAAGGGTAAGATTCAGGGGAAGTTCAACGACGGAAAAGACGACCAGAAGCCGATTCCCGGAAAAGACATCATGCTGAGCATCGATATCGACCTCCAGGCGTTGGGCGAGCGGTTGATGCAAGGCAAGCGAGGCAGTATTGTGGCCATCGAACCCTCTACGGGCGAAGTCCTCTGTATGGTGTCCTCACCTACCTATAGCACGTTCGACATGGTGGGGAAACAACGAGGCGAAAACATCATGAGGATGCTCAAGAACGACAACCGCCCGATGTTCAACCGTGCCATCTCAGGTACCTATCCTCCAGGTTCTACGTTCAAGCCTTCACAGGCGCTCACGTTCATGCAGGAAGGAATCATCACACCCGACGGAACATCCTACCCATGTGCTCGAGGATTCTGTTTCCGAAACATGAAGGTCGGATGTCACTCCCACCCATCTCCGCTGAGTGTGAAACCCGCACTCTCCACCTCCTGCAACGGTTTTTTCTGTTGGGGATTGTACTACATGTTTGGCAACCGCAGCAAGTATGCATCCATCCAGGATGCGATGACCCGTTGGAAAGACTATATGGTGTCGATGGGCTTCGGCTACCGATTAGGGATTGATTTGCCGGGCGAAAGCCGAGGTATGATTCCGAATGCCGACTACTACGACAAGCATCTCAATCGCTGGAATGCGCTGTCTGTCATCAGTATCTCTATCGGACAGGGTGAAGTCACACTCACCCCGTTGCAGATAGCCAATCAGGGAGCCACGATCGCCAATCGCGGTTACTACATCACGCCGCATATCGTGAAAGGCATTCAGGGTGGGACTATAGCCGACAGCTTGAAAACTCCTCACTACACAATGGCCAACTCCCGCTACTACGAGGAAGTGGTGAGCGGTATGCGAGGAGCCGTCACAAGTGGCATCGGAACCTGTCGTGGGGCACAGAATCCGTGGTACGAAGTGTGTGGAAAGACCGGTACGGCTCAGAACCGAGGTCACGACCACTCTGTGTTCATGGGATTCGCGCCACGTAACAATCCGCAGATTGCGGTAGCTGTCTATGTCGAGAACGGTGGATTCGGAGCCACCTTTGGTGTACCTATCGGCTCCTTGATTATGGAGCAATATATACGTGGCGAGCTGTCGCCAGATAGTCAGGCAAAAGCTGCCTCCATTGCAAGTAGAAGTGTAAACTGATGTTATACAAAGAGTCAAATAACAAGGGAATATTCAAGTCGCTCGATTGGTTCACCATCGGGCTTTATGTCGTGCTGCTGTTCTGGGGCTGGTTCTCAGTATGTGGAGCGTGCTACGACTACAACAAACCCGACCTCTTCAGCTTCGACCTCAACTCAGGCAAACAGTTCATCTGGATTCTCACCTCTCTCTTGCTAGCGGGTGCCTTGCTGCTGATCGAGAAGCGATTCTACTTCAAAACCTGCACTTTCGTCTACATCATGATGGTCTTGATCCTGCTCATCACCATCTTCGTAGCACCCGATACCAAGGGCTCACGTTCGTGGATACCTATCGGACCTATCAAACTACAGCCGGCTGAGTTCGCCAAGTTCGCTGTTGCTTTGGCTGTAGGGAAATATATGGAGAAATATGGGTTCACCATGTCCCGTTTCAAGGATTTCTACAAGGTCGTCCTCCTGTTCATCCTACCGATGGTGCTGATTATCGCCCAGAAAGAGACCGGAACGGCACTTGTCTATCTGGCCTTCTTCTTTGTCCTCTATCGCGAAGGAATGACCGGCTCTGTGCTCTTTGCTGCCTTTATGTTCGTCGTCTTTGTGGTGGTAGGTGTGAAATTCGATGAAGAAACCACGATGAACGGGCACGTCTCGGTAGGTGAAGCATGGGTGTTGCTGCTCTCGTTGCTCAGCACCATCTACCTCGTCTGGCGCTATTGTAAGGACAATCAGGTGGTGAAGAACCTCTTGTTTGTCGGTCTCGGAGCTGTCGTGCTGGCCTATCTGTTCTCAGCCTTCGTCATCCCGTTCAACTTCTGCATCGTCCAGCTCATCGTCAATTTCGGAGTGATCATCTATCTGGGCATCCAGCAAGTCATTACGAAATCCTATAAGTATCTGCTCATCATCCTGTTCACCATCGCTGCTACAGGCGTCTATTATACCTGTCACTTTGTGTTCTCCCACAAGATATTGCCCGCTCACCAACAGACACGTATCGAGGTGCTGCTCGGCAAGAACAACGACCTGCAGGATGCGGGCTATAACGTGAATCAGGCAAAGATCGCGATAGGTTCAGGAGGGTTCTTCGGAAAGGGATTCCTTAAGGGTACACAGACAAAGCTGAAATACGTGCCCGAGCAGGAGACCGATTTCATCTTCTGTACCGTAGGCGAGGAAGAAGGGTTTGTAGGCTCCGCAGGTGTGCTGCTGTGTTTCCTTTTCCTCATCTGGCGACTCATCATCCTGGCCGAACGACAACCCGACACCTGGGGGCGCGTCTATGGCTATAGTGTGGTCTGCATCTTCCTCTTCCACCTCTTCGTGAATATCGGAATGGTACTTGGTCTCACACCCGTTATCGGCATTCCGCTACCGTTCTTCAGCTACGGAGGCTCATCGTTGTGGGGATTCACCATCCTCCTGTTCATCTTCCTCCGTATGGATGCTGAACGTAACTTCAAGAGTAAATAAATGGTAAAAGGATACAGCGAAATGTGAAATTATCATACATTATTCCTTAGTTAAGAAAATAATTTGTAACTTTGCAACCGAAAAAATAAAATAAGAAGTTAAAAAGGAAGTAAAAATGGAAGTTAAAAAGGAAGTTAAGCACTTCGTGCAGGACAATAGATTGCTGGCGTTTACATCTACAAAGTAACGTCCACAAGCAACGCTTGTTAACTCCCATGGGCCAAGCCCATTAACTCCCTGCCGCAAGGCATAACTCCCACAAGCAAAGCTTGTTAACTCCCTTCGATAAATTAAAAAATTTGAAAAATTGAAATATATTATGGCACAAGAAGATGTATTCAAAAAAGTAGTATCTCATTGTAAAGAGTACGGATTTGTGTTCCCATCAAGCGATATATACGATGGATTGGGAGCGGTGTACGATTATGGACAGAATGGTGTTGAGATGAAGAACAACATCAAGCAGTATTGGTGGCAGTCTATGGTACTGATGCACGAGAACATCGTGGGTATCGACTCTGCTATCTTCATGCACCCAACCATCTGGAAGGCATCAGGACACGTCGATGCGTTCAACGACCCATTGATCGACAACCGCGACTCCAAGAAGCGCTATCGTGCCGATGTGCTCATCGAAGAGCAGATTGCCAAATACGAGGAAAAGATTGAGAAGGAAGTAGCAAAGGCTCGCAAGCGTTTCGGTGATGCATTCGATGAGGCTAAGTATCGTGAGACCAGTCCGAAGGTAGCTGAGGAGCAAGCCAAGCGCGATGCACTCCACGAGCGCTACAGCAAGGCTATGAACGCGATGGACCTCGACGAACTCCGCCAGATCATCCTCGACGAAGAGATCGTTTGTCCTATCAGCGGTACCCGCAACTGGACCGAGGTACGTCAGTTCAACCTCATGTTCAAGACCGAGATGGGAAGCACAGCCGACGGAGCCTCAACCATCTACTTGCGTCCAGAGACCGCTCAGGGTATCTTCGTCAACTACCTCAACGTACAGAAGACAGGCCGTATGAAGATTCCGTTCGGAATCGCACAGATCGGTAAGGCCTTCCGTAACGAGATTGTAGCACGCCAGTTCATCTTCCGTATGCGTGAGTTCGAACAGATGGAGATGCAGTTCTTCATCAAGCCAGGTACCGAACTCGACTGGTTCAAGACTTGGAAGCAAACCCGTATGGCTTGGCACCAGAACCTCGGATTCGGAGCCGAGAACTATCGCTTCCACGACCACGAGAAGCTGGCACACTATGCCAACGCAGCAACCGACATCGAGTTCAAGATGCCATTCGGATTCAAGGAAGTAGAGGGTATCCACTCACGTACCAACTTCGACCTCTCACAGCACGAGAAGTACTCAGGCAAGTCCATCAAGTACTTCGACCCCGAGCTCAACGAGTCATACACTCCATACGTCATCGAAACCTCTATCGGTGTCGACCGTATGTTCCTCTCTGTCATGTGCCACAGCTATCAGGAAGAGCAACTCGAGAACGGCGAAACACGTGTCGTACTCCGTCTCCCTGCAGCACTCGCACCTGTGAAGCTCGCTGTGATGCCACTCACCAAGAAGGACGGACTGCCCGAGAAAGCACGCGAAATCATCGACGACCTCAAGTTCCACTTCAACTGTCAGTACGACGAGAAAGACTCTATCGGTAAGCGCTATCGCCGTCAGGATGCAATCGGAACCCCTTACTGCGTGACGGTCGACCACCAGTCGCTCGAGGACAACACCGTTACCATCCGCTTCCGCGATACGATGGAACAGGAGCGTGTCAACATCTCCGACCTGCTGGGTATCATCGAAGACAAGGTGACCATCACCAGCCTGCTGAAGAAACTCAAATAATGACATTTACCATTTAAACATTTACGATTTACCATTTAACCATTTATCATGATACGAATGGACAAATCATCAGCAAAACATCTGGCCTGGGGGTGGGTCTTTCTCCTTGCCCTTTGCCTTATCTCCTGTTCCGAGAAAGAAGATGAGGGCGAGTACCACAACTGGCAAGAGCGCAACCAACAGTTCATCGACTCCATTGCTAACATAGCAGCAGCGAATGCAGACGGCAGTTGGGAAATCATCCGTGCCTACAATCTGGGCGACAACAGCCAGACCTATCTCGGCATGACCAACTACCACATCTATGTCAAGAAGTTGGAGCAAGGAACAGGCACCCTCTACCCCATGTATGCCGACTCCGTGCGCTTCCACTATAGCGGTCGTTTCATTCCCACTCCGGAGCATCCTCAGGGCTATTGCTTCGCCAAGAGCTATAGTACCAACACGTTGAACGAGGCCACCGATGTGCCCACCATCTTCTGTGTGAAGCAAAACCTCATAGCAGGCATCGCAACAGCCCTCATGCACATGCACGAAGGCGATCATTGGATGGTCTATATCCCTTATTACCTCGGATATGGCGCTAAGTATTATGCAGAAGGCAAAATACCCGCCTATTCCACATTGATCTACGACATGAAACTCGCCAAGATCTATCGATACCGAATCGATACCGATACCGCTTGGCATTAAAACAATAAATAAGGCGACCCGTTGAGGTCGCCTTTCTTTTTATCATTTCACCATCACCTTCTTCCCATCCACTATATACACTCCCTTGGACCCTCTCCAGTCCCCCTTAAAGGGGGATGATATGAAGTCCTCCTTTAAGGAGGATTTAGAAGGTCCTATTCGCTGCCCCTGCAGGTTATAGATAGCTCCCTCGCCTTGGGAGAGGGTTGGGCTGAGGTTCTTAATTCCCGTCGCCCCTTCACCCATATACTGACCCATGAAGAGGATGACACCTGTCGATTGCTCGCTGATGATGTAGAAGAACGGACGGTTGGCATGAAACTCTACCGATCTGGGCGCACTATCCGTTGTCATGATAGCTGTGACGGCAGCTGCTTCGGTACCCTTCTCGTCCAGCTTGATTTTCGCCACTTGTTTCATCATTCCGACATAGTCGTCATCATCATCATCGCCTACCAACATGAGCGAAAGGTCAGCTTCGTAAGGACTGAAGGCAGAAGGCATACCCAACGCCGACATCACTCCGATCAGGTCCTGATCCGTATCTGTCTCGAATCGGGGCAAGTTGAGGTCCACCTCACACACATCGCCCGATATCTTCCAGTTCTTCCCGTTCAAGCTCTCAATCACCTCATCGAGGGTCTTACCCTCACGAGGCAGGAACACCTGCATGTTGTACGTTCCGTTCCCATAAGGTAGGCTGACGGTCTGATAGAGATTGTTCTCTGCATAAGTCGTTTGGATGAGTTGGCCCATCATCGGCACCATCTCACCACCTGCAAACGGCTCGTCCTTCGTGTTTTCAACCATGAACGGTTTTCTCCACATCCCCTTGAAATACGTTGCGTTCAGCAGATAGCTCACAGCACTCGGATTGAATTGATTTTCGCTCAGCACTTCCTTTATCATTCCATCCGTGTGGTCACTTGCCCATTTGTTGATGACATCACGCGTCTCTCCGTCGTTGAAATCACGCGACTGCGGATAAGCATAATAATAATGGTTCACAGTATGTGTGAAGTCCTTCTCCAGTTCAAATCCACGCCCCTTGTTCACAAAGATAGTGTTCGAAATCATGGCCTTCGTCGTATAGTCCACGTTGCCAGCCCAAAGAAGTTCGTTCGTCAGCTTCAGACAGAACTCGTTCTGAGCATTCACATCGTCGAATCCCAGCACGCTATAGATCTCCTGCTGCGTCTTTCCTGCTGCCCCGTTGTTCAGCATACCCAGCGCATAGGTGATGCTCAGCGGTGAGAGCACCTTGCTCTCTCCGTCGCGTGCCTTGCGGAACAGGTTGAACGCGAAGTCGTTGTTCTGCTCCACCAGCCTCTTCTCGTTCTCCGACAGCTGAATGTATTTAGGAGCCTCGAAGTCCGCATTGCTGAAGTAGA
>Ga0310696_10010177_pt1 | contig 10844 bp, 9 predicted proteins | sample AusTroGonzalo_MG_4_FD_203885 | JGI IMG/M metagenome (GOLD analysis project Ga0310696, IMG submission 203885) | Bovine rumen microbial communities from tropical cattle in Woodstock, Queensland, Australia - Gonzalo_02 (v2) (version 2) | ecosystem: Host-associated > Mammals > Digestive system >... | reverse complement strand
ACTGCGGGCTGACGCTTCAGGATATCAATGGAGAAATGTTGCCTGAAATCGGCTATCATATCCGTCGCGACTGTCAGCGGAAGGGCTATGCCAAAGAGGCGGCAAAGGCCGTCCGTGACTGGGCGTTTCGGAATACGGATTATCCCCTTTTTTCTTCCAAATTATCAGGGAACCAAAGAGGAAGGTTTAAGAAAAATAGTGGACAGTCAGATATGGTGGGTCATTCATTTCGAAAAGAATGTTTATGCCGCAATCGGTAACAGTGGAAATGTGATCTATGTAAACCCGGAAGAAAATATCACCGCAGCGGTTTCTTCTTATTTTAAGCCTACCGTATGTGACCGGGTGGATTTTATTGAAAACGTTCTCTTGCCCTGTTTCAGATAAGTGAAAACGGACAAATTTCGTGTTGCGGAGGAACAGCTTGCTTACTACAAAAGCAAGGGATGCGAAGTCAAAGCGTTTACCGATAAGTAAAAAGGAGAAAAGCAATACTTGGAAATCAATATTGAAATCAAACCGGCGGACAAAAGTAATTTCACCGAGTTCTCTATGGATTCGTTTGATCGGTTTCAGGAGGTCAAGAACGTTTACCGCATTGAAAACGGTAAACTTGTTCTGAAGAATAATCCCTTTACCGAAACATGGTCTCCTGAACGGAAACGGGAAAAAGCATCAGAGATTCTTTCGGGACAATATATCACTTATTGCGCGTTTGACGGCAGTACGGTTGTCGGCGAAATCATGCTGATGCCGGAACTGAACGAAAACCGTATGATCATCGACAGCTTTCATGTATCCCGTGATTACAGAGGGCACGGAATCGGTCGGCAGATGATTGAAACCGTCACTGACTACGCAAAAAGCCGAGGAGCGGAGGCATTGTATGCTTCCTGCTGTTCTGCTGAGGAGACCATTGCGTTTTACATGGCGATGGGCTTCAGACCGAGTACACATCCGATACCATCTTGTGTCAGAGATGAGCCTTTTGATATCCAGATGGAATTTCCAATCATCATTTGACGGAGATTACAGTACTTGATGGGCCATAGCGACATCAGCGTGACGATAAACACATACATGTACCTGGAATTGGAAGACGCGGTAGAGGAAATGGGGCGGATGCAGGGAAATGCCGGCGGTGAAAATTTTTTCTGTAAAAACCCCGAGAATATGCTATCATTGGAGCCGGGAAACCCATCCGGCTTCACCAAAAAAGTTTAAAGATTATTTTGCAAGCAAAAAGACTGACAGGTGTGTGTGCGGGGGACAGTCAAAAATCGATCTGGAGGGAGAATGTCATGGATAAAGACTGGGCTGCGATGAACAAAGAGATGCAAACGCTGATCTCGAAAGAAACAACTTTCTCGGATGGAATAAGCAAACTGATCGAACTCAGGGAAAGCCTGTTTTTGCAGATTACCCAGATTGTGAATGCTTTTCCGGAAGAAGCGTTCTGGCAAATGCCGTTTGCAGGTGCGGATGGCTATCATAGCAAGACTCTCGCATATTCGATTTGGCATATCTTCCGGATCGAAGACATCGTGGCGCATGAAATGATCGCAGAAGACCAGCAGATCCTTTTTGCACTGGGCTTTGACAAAACGGTTCAGTCCCCGATCGTTACAACGGGAAATGAGCTGTCCGGGAATGAAATCGCTGAGTTCTCGAAAAAAACGGATTTAAAGGAACTATACCGCTATGCGCAGGCAGTAAAGGAATCCACCCATCAGATTCTGGAACAGCTGCCGTATTCCGATCTGAAGCGCGGATTCGGGGATGAGATGATCGCGAAGCTGCAAAATACTGGCTGCGTCAGTGAAGACGAAAATGCGAAATGGCTGATCGCGTACTGGTGCGGAAAAGATATCCGGGGACTAATCAAAATGCCCTTCAGCCGGCACTGGATCATGCATATTGAAGCGATGCGGCGCATCAAGAACAGGTTGTGTAAAACAGCCCGAAAAGGGGTTGATCCGATTGCATACTGCGGATTGTCCTGCAACCATTGCTTCCTTGGTGAGTGGTGCGGCTCCTGCAGGACGAGCTATAATACCTGCTCTAATGCAACCGTCTCGCCGGACGGAATATGCCCAAATGTGAAGTGCTGTGAAGAAAAAGGAATCGACGGATGCTATGAATGCGACAGCCTGGAATCCTGTGAAAAAGGATTCTATATTCCGTCAAATGACGGCGCGAATGCAGCCAAGGCGCAGTGTCTGTACATCCGGAATCACGGGAAGAAAGAGTTTCTGAAGGTGCAAGACCGGCTGCATCAAAAATACGATTTTTCCAAGACCCAGGAAATCCTGGGGCAGGATTATTATGAAGGATTGAGGATTCTGGAAGAAAACTAATCCGAATTTGAACGAGGATGCTGCCGGATCCGGATGAACCCGTGCCACAGCATGACGGCACCCAATGGCATCGGTTATTGTCGTTGTAAAAAAGGATTGAACGGACCGCGCAGCCAGTCGATTTTCTGCTGACCAGATTAAGCAGTGATTATTTCTGATCTGCATCCTTAATCGCTTTACGGACTTCCTTCAGAGAAACATCATTCTTCCTCGCAATCGCGGCAACATCATCGAATTCCGGTTTGGATCGCTTCACGCCCATGCCCGAGGCCTGTTTTATCCGGACTTCACCATATGGGGTATTGACCGTTTTCACGGATCTTTGCAATGTGTATCGGGTCATTTCCTGACGACGGATTCCCAAGGTTGTGGTATGTTTCATGATCGCCTCTGCCAGACTGTCCGCATCTTCTGCCATGCAAAGGACTGAGAGTAACACACCCGGCCGATTCTTCTTCATCCCGATCGGCTGTGTAAAGACATCTTTTGCACCGGCCTGAAAAAGCTGCTCCATCGCAAATCCGATATCTTCCCCTGTCATATCGTCCAGGTTACATTCCAATTTGACGATACGTTCTTTTGTACCTTCGCTTTTACCCCAGAAAGCGCGCACGCAGTTGGCCTGCTCAAAGTCCTTTTTCCCCATGCCGTAACCGACAGCTTGAACGGACATGACAGGACGGTCTCCATAGTACGAAACAAAATGCTTCAGCAATGCCGCACCGGTGGGAGTGCACAGTTCCCCCTTAACCCGTCCACTATAGGACGGAATGCCTTGCAGGATCAGTGCTGTAGCCGGCGCAGGTACCGGAAGGATACCGTGAGCGCAGCGGACATAACCGCTTCCTGTATGAACAGGAGAAGCTATAATCTGATCAGGCGAAAGGATTTCCATCAGCAGACAGACACCTATCACATCCGCAATCGCGTCCATGGTGCCTACCTCATGGAAATGAATTTCCTCCACCGGCCGTCCGTGTACTTTACTCTCCGCATCGGCAATCAGGGCATATACAGCCAAAGCATCCGTCCTGACCCGATCCGATACATCCAGACTGTTAATGATTCTCCGGACATCCGTCATTGAGGCATGGTGATGATGTCCGTGATCATGATGGCGGTGTTCATGCCCTTCTTCATGATGATGGCTGTGGCTGTGATCATGATGATGCTCATGATCGTCATGGTGATGATCCGCCGCATCTACGGATTCTTCTTCCATGCCATTGACTGTGACCTTCAGATGCGTTCCGGTAATCCCGCATTTCACAGCTTTTTCAGCTTCAATTGTAACATCGGGAAGCCCGAGGGAATTCATTCTGTCGATAAAGGCCTGACGGTCTTCCGTCAGCTCCAGCAGGGCCGCTGTCAGCATATCGCCTGCCGCGCCCATATTGCATTCCAGATACAGTGTTTTCATTTACTGTGCCCCCTCATTTATTTTGAAATGATCCGGTTTTCCGCGCCGGCTTTCTGCCAGTGATCACGGAAGATAACGGGAGTCGGCCTGTGACTGAAAAATGATGGCAAATATACTCTGTGCTGATACTAAACCATGAAGTGAGCTTTAAGTCAAGGCTTTCATTGATTGTCCTGTAATCCGGACTGACGGGAGGCTGCCGATGATCACGAATAAACACGGCGTCGAACTGATCGTTGTTTGAATTTTATGGAAAAACAGGCGAAGAACAATCCGAAGGTTGACAAACGGACCGGAGTAAGGTAATCTTTTCGCAAACCTGTGAGGGAGAAGAGTAGCTTTCCCGCAGCACGGTACAGGGAGCCGCCGAGAGTGTAACGGCGGTGCGTGCGGAGAAAGTGAATGGGCTCCTGAGGGCGCTCCGAAAGGGTTCGAGTAGGAAGCGACGGGGGACGCACCCGTTATCAGGGCGGCACGTATCAGGGGTACGTGATGAAGAGATGACTTTCCCGACAGGGAAGAGTCAAGCTGAGTGGCACCGCGAAATAATCGCCTCAGCGCGCAGGGAGAAGCGCGCTGAGGCTTTTAATTTAAGAAAGGAAGGACAAAACAATGAAAAAGATGATGGCACTGGTACTCTCCCTGATGATGGTATTCTCCATGGTTTCCCTGGCTTCGGCGGAAGCAAAGACAAGCTACAAGATCGGTATCTGCAACTTCGTGGACGATGCGAGTCTGAACCAGATCATCCAGAATATCCGGGAACGGCTGGGCGAGATCGGGAAAGACAAGGGCGTGACTTTTGAGATCAACGAGGACAACTGCAACCTGGACGGCAGTGTGATGCAGCAGATCATCGCGGACTTCATTATGGACGAAGTTGACCTGATGGTCGGCGTGGCGACACCGGTGGCCCTGACGATGCAGGGCATGACCGAGGAAAACGGGATCCCGGTGGTTTTCGCCGCGGTTTCCGATCCCGTAGGCGCGGGACTGGTACAGAGCCTGGAAGCTCCCGGAGCCAACATTACCGGCACTTCCGATTATCTGGATACCGCAGCGGTCCTGAACCTGATCTTCGCCGCCAATCCTGACGCGAAGAAGATCGCCCTGCTGTACAATCCCTCTGAGGACGCCTCCACCGCGCCGATCGCCGCAGCGAAAGAGATCCTGGGCGCGAAGGGCGTGGAAGTGAAGGAATATATGGGCACTAACGCTGCCGAGGTCATGCAGGCGGTCGATGCCATCGTCAGTGACGAGATGGACGCGGTCTTTACCCCCACGGACAATACGATCATGAGCGCGGAACTCTCGATTTATGAAGACCTGGCAGCGGCAAAGATTCCGCATTACACGGGCGCGGATTCCTTCGCCCTGAACGGCGCGTTCCTGGGATACGGCGTGGACTATGCGAATCTGGGCCGGGAAACAGGCGACATGATCGCAGAGATTCTGCTGAACGGCGCGAAGCCGGCAGAGACGGCAGTCAAGACGTTTGATAACGGTACCGCTACCGTCAATACAGAAACCTGCGCGGCGGTTGGTTTCGACTTCGAAACCATCAAAGAAGTTTTTGCACCGTTCTGCACACAGGTGAAGGAAATCAAAACTGCTGAGAGTTTCTAAGGGGGCTTTCCGATCGCCCCCTTAAACCCCTTCGGCCCGCACACGTTTGGTGAAAGAGATCAAAACTGCTGAGAGTTTTGAATGAGAAAGAATGTTTCGTGCCTGCGGGCGCGACCAGGGCTTTCCGATCGCCCTGGACCTTCGGCCCGCACACGTTTGGTGAAAGAGATCAAAACTGCTGAGAGTTTTGAATGAGAAAGAAGATAACCTATGACTTTGGATAAGTTTCTGGCGCTGGGACAGACGGCGATGGAACTGGGGCTGGTGAATGCCCTGACGGTGCTGAGCCTGTTCCTGAGCTATTCGATGCTGAATGTGTGCGATCTGAGCACGGACGGGTGTTTCACCCTCGGCGCGGCAGTGGGCGCGCTGGTGGCGATTGCCGGGTATCCCTGGCTTTCGCTGCCGGCCGCCATGCTGGCCGGCGTGATTTCCGGCTTCGTGACCGCGACGCTGCAGACGCGGATGGGCGTTCAGAGCCTGCTGGCCGGCATTGTGGTGAACACCGGACTGTATTCGATCAATATGCTGCTGACCGGCAACAAGGCAACTTTGCCGATGAACAAGGTGCCGACGATCTTCTCCATGACGAAGGATCTGCTGAAAGATACGCCGCTGGCCGGACAGAGCACGCTGATTGTGATGCTGGTCATCGTTGCGCTTGTCGTGGTTTTCCTGTGCTGGTTCCTGAAGACCAAGTTGGGGCTGGCTATCCGGGCGACGGGCAGCAACGCGGACATGGTACGCTCTTCCTCCATCAATCCCACGTTCACGACGACCGTGGGCCTTTGCATTTCCAACGCGTTCACCGGTCTGAGCGGCTGCCTGATGGCGCAGCAGCAGAAGAATTTTGAGATAAACATGGGCAGCGGCATGGTGACGGTGGCGCTGGCAAGCCTGCTGATCGGCGGCGTATTCTTCGCGAAGCACCGGCCGATTCCGCTGCGCGCGGTCGGCGCGGTGCTGGGTGCGTTCCTGTTCCGACTGGTATACGGCCTGGCGCTGCGGCTGGATATGCCGGCGTTCATGCTGAAACTGGTTTCCTCGGTGATCGTGGTGATCGCGATTTCCGGTCCCTACCTGCGGCAGCAGCTGCCGCTGATGGTCCGCCGCTTACGGATGGCCCGGGAAGGGAGGAAAGACGGTGCTTGAACTGAGAAACGTCTGCAAGACCTTCAACGCGGGGACTCCGGACGAGAAAAGAGCGCTTACGGACGTAAGCCTGAAGATTGAGGATGCGGATTTTGTGAGCATCATCGGCGCGAACGGCGCCGGAAAATCGACTTTGTTCAACGCGATCTGCGGCAGTTTTCCGCTGGATTCCGGAACGGTATGGCTGGACGGGAAAAACGTGACCATGATGCCAGAGCATCAGCGGGCGAAGCAGATCGGACGCCTGTTTCAGGATCCGATGCGGGGAAGCGCGCCGGACATGAGCATTGAGGAAAACCTGGCGCTGGCCGCCGGCAAGGGCGGATGGCTGAGCAGGGTCTCCGCGGCAGACCGGAAGGCATTCCGGGAGCGGCTGAGTTTGCTGGGCATGGGACTGGAAGACCGGATGCGCCAGCCGGTGGGCCTGCTTTCCGGCGGACAACGTCAGGCGCTGACGCTGCTGATGGCGACCTATCAGGCGCCGAAGGTGCTGCTGCTGGACGAGCATACGGCGGCACTGGACCCTGGAACGGCGGAAAAGGTCCTGGAACTGACCAGGAGCATCGTGGACGACAACCGCATTACCTGCCTGATGATCACCCACAACATGCAGAGCGCGCTGGACCTGGGCAACCGGACCCTGATGATGGATCAGGGAAAGGTGATATACGACGTGACGGGCGCAGAAAGAAGCGGTCTGACGATCGGCGACCTGACGGATAAATTCCGCCAGCTCAGCGGCCGGACGCTGGACAACGACCGGATGCTGCTGGGAATTGACAAAACAGAAAAAACATAAGCAATCCGCCGGTTCGGGTACAGAACCGGCGGATTGCTTTTCAGCACAAACCGCTTGTCATGAAGCCGATTATCTGCGATAATACAAAAGGAATCAACAGAATATGACCTGATTCAGGAGGACAAGCGATGCACGGAATACGTCGAGCCGATACTTTTCCGACTCATCAGATCGGTGATCTGAAATACCGTTCCGGCCAGGTGTTTCCCTTCGGCGCCACGCTCCTGGCAGACGGGGTGAACTTCAGCGTCTACTCAAAGGACGCCACGGGATGCACACTGGTGCTGTATCACCACGGACAGGCGGAGCCTTTTATTGAGATCCCGTTTCCGGACAGTTTCCGGATCGGGGATGTATACACCATGCTCGTTTTCGGGCTGAACATCGAGACGGTGGAATACGGCTACCGTTTTGACGGTCCCTGGGACCCGAAAAACGGCTATTGGTTTGACAAGTCCAAGGTCGTACTCGATCCTTATGCAAAATCAATTTCCGGCCGTTCCGTGTGGGGCCGGCGGGAACAAACCGGTTCGGACTTTGTTCACCGGGGGCAGATTATCCGGGACGATTATGACTGGCAGGGGGACACGCCCCTGGGGGTGAGCAAGGATGATCTGGTTATCTATGAGATGCATGTCCGGTCCTTCACAAAGCACGCTTCTTCCGGCGTCCGCTATCCCGGCACTTTCGCCGGACTTACGGAAAAGATCCCCTATCTGAAAGAACTGGGCATCAACTGTGTTGAGCTGATGCCGGTGTTTGAGTTTGACGAGTTTGAAAACGAGCGGGAAATCAGCGGGAACAGGCTGCTGAACTACTGGGGATATTCAACTGTCGGTTTCTTCGCCCCCAAAGCCGGCTATGCCGCATCTGCACCTTTCGGGATGGAAGCGGACGAACTGCGGAACACGATCCGGCTGCTCCACCGCAACGGAATCTCGGTGATCTTTGACGTGGTGTTCAACCACACGGCGGAAGGCAATGAACATGGACCGATCATTTCTTTCCGGGGGATTGACAACCGGACATATTATCTTCTGACACAGGACGGGTATTATTACAATTTCAGCGGCTGCGGAAACACCATGAACTGCAATAACGCGGTGGTCCGGAGCATGATCAAGGACTGTCTGCGCTACTGGGTAGCCAATTTCCATGTGGACGGATTCCGCTTTGACCTTGCCTCCATCCTGACCCGGGGTGAAAACGGCGAGCCGCTGGTTGCCCCGCCGCTGCTGGAATCGCTGGCGCGGGATCCTGTGCTGGGGACCACGATGCTGATCGCCGAAGCCTGGGACGCGGGCGGACTGTATCAGGTGGGCACTTTCCCGTCCTGGCACCGCTGGTCCGAATGGAACGGAAAATACAGGGACTGCGTCCGCAGGTTTATCAAAGGGGAGGACCGGTGCGCGCCGGAACTGCTGCAGCGGATCAGCGGTTCACCGGACCTTTATACAGGACGGGGACCGTTCTCTTCGATCAATTTTATCACGTGCCACGACGGGTTTACCCTGTATGACCTGGTTTCCTACAACGGGAAGCACAACGAAGCCAACGGAGAGGATAACCGGGACGGGAGCAATGATAACTTCAGCTGGAACTGCGGACAGGAGGGGGAAACCCGGAACCCGGAAATACTGGACCTGCGTTTTCGTCAGATGAAAAACATGCTGACGGTGCTGCTGATGAGCAGGGGGATTCCGATGCTGCTGTCCGGCGACGAGTTTGCCAACACCCAATACGGCAACAACAACGCATACTGCCAGGACAACGATGTTTCCCGGCTGGATTGGAGCATGCTTGAACAGAACCGGGAACTGTTTGAGTATGTGAAAAAACTGATCGCCTTCCGCCACAGGCATCCGGTTCTTTATGCCCGGCAATATGATTTCGGGCATAACGGGACAGGCTATCCGGAGCTTTCCTTCCACGGACTGACCCCCTGGGAGCATGACTGGAACAAGCATACGCTGACGATTGCCTGCCTGTGGGCGGAAGACCGCAAGAAATTCGGAACGAAAAAGGATACGTTCATTTATCTGGCCATTAACGCGCACTGGGAGGATCATGAGTACCAGCTGCCGATTCTTCCGGCCGGATTCCAGTGGCGGACGGAAGCGGCATCCTCTCCGTACGGCCGGATGACAGAGACGGGGGCCTATGTTCCGGCCAGGTCCGTGATGCTGCTGACCGGGGAAAAACATCGCAAACGGGCCACAACAGCCCAAAGCAAAACAAATCTGAAGCCCAAGAATCGGATGAGGAGGCCGGCCGCTCCATGAAAAAACTGATTTCAGCGGTTCTTTGCGCGATCCTGCTGCTGTGCGCCATCCTTCCGACATGCGCGGAGACGGCTGCAGCTGAAACAGCCAGACCTTCCGCGAACGGCCGGCTGCGGGTAGAAGGGACGCAGCTGACGGATACCGCCGGGCAGGCAGTGCAGCTGCGGGGCGTGAGTACCCACGGACTGATCTGGTATCCGGCCATGGTGAGCGAAAAGCTGTTCAGGCAGGTTACGGAGGACTGGAACGGCAATCTGGTCCGTCTGGCCATGTACTCGGAACAGTACTGCGAGAATGAGAAACTGAAGAACTCAAGCCTGGAACTGGTACGCAAAGGCATTGACGCGGCTATCGCCGCGGACATGTATGTGCTGGTGGACTGGCACATCATGGAAGACAGCGATCCGAACGAGCACAAGGAGGAAGCGAAAGCGTTCTTTGACCTGATCGCCTCCGAATATAAAGACAGTCCGAACCTGATCTTTGAGATCTGCAACGAGCCGAATGGCGATACGACCTGGGCGGACGTACGGAAGTACGCGGAGGAAGTTATTCCGGTGATCCGCAGCCATATTCCGGATGCCCTGATCCTGGTGGGCACCCCGGAATTTGACCGGAATCTGGGGGACGCGGTGCTTCGGCCGCTCCATACAGAGAACATCATGTATGTGCTTCATTTCTATGCGGCCACTCATGCAGGAGGACTGCGTGAAGAACTGACCACGGCGCTGGACAAGGGACTACCGGTGTTCGTCAGCGAATGCGGCATCAGCGAAGCCAACGGCAACGGGACGCTTGATTTCGCCAGCGCCGCGGACTGGTTTGCATTGCTGAACGAAAAAAAGATCAGCTACGCAGTGTGGAACTTTTCGGACAAGGAGGAGTCCTCCGCCTTTTTCAGTTATTATTTCAACCCGGAAGGCGAGATCCGAGACGAGGACCTGACTCTCTGCGGCGCCTGGGTACGCGAACTGATCCGCGGGAAGGATCCGAAGACGATTCCGGCTCCGGCACCGCAGGTGAAGCAGACCAAAGTGGACCAGGTGATGGCCTGGATTTCCAGATCCCTCGGGGAACGGGGCGACAGGGAGCTTTCCGAATGGCTGCTGTTCGCCGAGATCGCCGCGGGCATCATGCTGGCCGGCCTGATTGCCTGGATGATTATCCGCCGGAAAGACAGCAAAAGACGCCTGACCTACAACGATATC
>Ga0310696_10010175_pt1 | contig 10845 bp, 8 predicted proteins | sample AusTroGonzalo_MG_4_FD_203885 | JGI IMG/M metagenome (GOLD analysis project Ga0310696, IMG submission 203885) | Bovine rumen microbial communities from tropical cattle in Woodstock, Queensland, Australia - Gonzalo_02 (v2) (version 2) | ecosystem: Host-associated > Mammals > Digestive system >... | reverse complement strand
TCCAACATAAATAAAAATATAGAATTCAAAAGCTAGATTGCTTTTTTTTAGGGCAGTTAGTTTTTCCAAATCGGCTAGAGCCTTTTTGTTATCTCCCATTTTAATTTCTGCCAAGTAAATTTGCCCCTCTTTATTTATTGAACCTTGGTCTTTATGAAGTACAAGATCAGGAATCCGTTTATTGTTTTTATCGTCTTTAAATGATTTGTAATAGATGGACAATCCCTCATACAAATCCGTAAAAAACTTATCGTCTTTTATGGCCTCACCATTTAGATATACTTTTTTATACCTGTCAGGAATTGGATCTTCTTCCATTATCTTTCTAATTTGATGGTATAACTCGTAAGCAAATACTCTTTCTTCATGATTAATTACTATTTCTTCTGAAATAGTTCCATCTGTTGCGGGCTTATGCATATACCAATTGAAATAATTACTTTCCACATTTTTTAGGGCAAGTTTAATATCCTCCAAATATTCTGCCTTTGGATTCTCTTTAAGGATTTGGCTTTCATACAACATAGTTCATTGCTTTTAGTGATTAGTATGCAACAACAAAAGAAGTGTGAGCCTGTCGCTAATCCTTGCGATAGGCCTTGGACTGCCTGAAAGAACAGATTAGTAAAACAGCTCACACCCTTGTATGATGTAATTGGCATGAGCCATTACTATCAACACCAAGGGAAGAACGTCTTTACTTTTCCATTTCTTTCAGATGAGTGTCCAAGTTCATCGCTATGGAAAAAGCTAAACGCTTCCTATGTCATGTCTGCGACGGATTTTCCGCCACAGCGCAAAGATAAGAAAAATTTAGCAAATAACGTTCATTGTGAGCTGCAATTTTTGCAAAAGTAAGGAATATTTTTTAGATTTAGGCTAATTTTTGTGCTTTTTTCTTCACTTTTTGTCTATGAATGTTTTTGATACACTATTTTCGAGGGGGATAATTTTAACAAGGGGACGGTTCCTCTATTATAACAAAAGAACCATCCCTATCCTTATTCAGAAGAACTGCACCTACCCTTAATAGTTACTGATTCTGCTCATCTAGTTCCTCAAGTATCTCCAACTCTGCGAGTTCAAGGAATCCGGAATCCGCTGTGAAGAAGACGACATATGCATTCTCAGAAGTCCATGCTTTGCTGACCATCAACCTGAAATCACTATAAGTGCCAGGATTCCACCAGCATTCATAGACCTTCCTTTGCGAATTGCCATCTGGCATTTTCTCAGAAAAAATATGTTCAGAATCGAGTCAGGATGGCGGTAAGCATCCATTGTTTCAGTCTTTTACTTATAATAGCAATATAATATATTGTTTGAATTATAATTTTTGATATTATCAACTTTCTTTATCCCAAACTATAATCTTACACCCAATGAAAGTCTAGCATAGCTGTCGATGAGGACGACCTTGCATTCGTCTTTCTTATAGGAAAATCGGTTGAACTGAGCCTGGGCACCGATGAAATAGTTTTTCCAGTTGTAGGCGATGCCGAGACGAACGTCAATGTTGAACTGTATCCTACCATAGCTGGTTTCTGAAGAATCGCCCCAGAAATCGAGTTCATCGTACCACTCTTCTCCTTGTACCAACCCAAAGGGCTTCTGAGTCTTTCCATTAGCCCAAGTGTGTGTGTCCTTGTTCCATGCTCCATAGTCGTCGGTCTCGCCTTTACCTTCCGCCAGGGAGAAATTACTGATGTATTCTTCAACTTTCACGCGATTATAGACGCTGAGGGTAGGCATGACCATAGCATTGATAATAAAGCCTCGGAACGGAACCAGGTTGTAGCCATAGCCAACACCGATGTTGGCTTGGTGAATCTTGATGCGCTTATCGTTGCCGCTTAAGAAGAGCAGCGCTTTGTTGGCAGTATCTGAATTATCGAACGACGACTGATACCATGTGGCTCCTACGAGGAACGACCCTACTGAGCGTCGTTGAATGACAGACTGGTTGTAGGCGGCGGCCTGTGAGTAGCGGCGCCCATTGAACACATAATAGCCGTTGAGATAGGCGGAACGGATCCATACGGGGGCTGGCAAGTGAGTATCGCTTTCCTCAGTCAAAACCGTATTTCCGTTTTCTATTAATTGAATGGAAGCTGATGCATCATTGGTCTTGAATCGTCTCAGACGGAAGTTGATGCCGTACTTGGCGCCTGTAGTACTAAAGGAGAAATAACGGCCTGCGTTCTTGGCAAGCGAAAAAGAATAGGATAATCCTGTACCTCGATAACCCACCCAAAAGCCAACAGAGGCGGATAAAGGTGGCTCGAAGCACATCTTTAAGTCTATTCTGTTCTGGGAATTGTTAGGATCTACTAAACTGTTGTTGTAATCGACATCGACGGCTGTCTCCTTATAACGGAGGATGACTCTCCAGGGCTTTTCTGGAACCTCAATGTAATGCGGATCAACCTTGGCACGGGCTTTCGCGTCCAAGTATTGCTGCACCTGATGAAGCCTTCCCATGAAGGTGGTGGTACTTTCCTCTGTGCGCACGCTATCTATAGCTTTCGGTTCCTGTCCCAAAGCATTCAAGGAAAACAGTAGGCAAAACAAAATCATTCTTCCTGCCATAGGTAGCGAGCCTGATACAGTTATTGATTTAATAGGTATTGCTTGAAGTCGGGGAAGTCCTTTGTCATGGGAACGCTCTGTTTCTGGCCTTTCATGAAGGCAGCGAGGCGATCGGGGATGGCAACATCTATGCTGAGGATGTCATCTACCTTCTCCTTGAACTTGGCAGGATGAGCGGTCTCGCAGAAGACACCAATCTCGCCAGGCTTCAGACCATCAATGAGGGCCTGGTATCCGCAAGCTCCATGAGGATCGAGGATATACTTCGTTTCCTCATAGCACTGGCGCATGGTTTCCTTGATCTGTTCGTCGCTATAGGTGGCACCACTGATGAGCGATGTGATGGCGGTGTGAGTATCCTCAGGAGAAAGGACGCCATTCTGCGAATAGAGGTTGAGGATGCGGGCGAAGTTTGAGGGATCGCCTACGTCCATCGCATTGGCGAGTGTCTGCACACTGGCCTTGGGCTCGTATTTGCCTGATTGCAGATACTTATAGAAGATGTCGTTGGCATTGTTGGCAGCGATGAAACGCTTGAAGGGGAGCCCCTGCTTGTGGCCAAAGAGAGCCGAGCAGATATTGCCAAAGTTGCCTGAGGGTACACACATCACCAGATTGTCTGCCTTGCCCAGAGCCTTCATTCGTGCGTAGGCATTGAAATAGTAGAACGCCTGAGGCAGGAAACGGGCGACGTTGATGGAGTTGGCAGAGGTGAGCTTCATGTGCTGATTCAGTTCCGCATCCATGAAGGCATTTTTTACCAGAGCCTGACAATCATCAAACACACCATCGACCTCGATGGCTGTAATGTTCTTGCCCAGTGTGGTAAACTGGCACTCCTGAATAGGCGAGACCTTGCCCTTCGGATAGAGCACATACACATGGATGCCCTCTACGCCCAAGAAACCATTGGCTACAGCGCTGCCTGTATCGCCAGAGGTGGCTACGAGGACGTTCACCTGTTCGTGGTTACCCTCCTGACGAATAAAGTACTGGAGCAAGCGAGCCATGAATCTGGCGCCAACATCCTTAAAGGCGAGGGTGGGGCCATGAAAGAGTTCGAGGGTATAGATATTGTCCTTCACCTTCACCACAGGGCAGTCGAAGGAAAGTGTGTCATAGACGATCTGCTTCAGGGATTCCGCATCGACATCTTCTCCGAAGAAGGCATCGGCTACCGTATAGGCAATCTCCTGAAACGTTTTGGTCTCAATGGTGTCGAAAAACTCCTGAGGCAACGTCTTGATTTTCTCAGGCATATAAAGACCTCTATCTTCTGCCAATCCCTTGACAACTGCTTTGTGCAGGTCAGCGATGGGGGCTTTACCATTCGTGCTATAATATTTCATATTGATTGAACATTGAAAATTGAACATTGATAATTATTGGATGCTCATCAGGGCTTGCATGAACTCGTTGAGTTTTAAGAGTCCGTAAGCGCCTGTAACACAAGAGATCTCGTCGTACTGCTGAACCTCGTCGGGCTCGATGCCACGATACCAGATAAGGAAGGGTACAGGCTGTCCTACGTGGATGCGTTGCTCTACAGGGGTGAGATGATCAGGGAGTACAGCGATGCATACAGATTCATCCCACGATTGCACCTTATTATATATAGGAGCGATAAGACGCTGGTCCAGATACTCGATGGTCTTGAGTTTCAGTTCGAGGTCGCCATCATGACCAGCCTCGTCGCTGGCCTCTACATGAACGAACACGAAGTCGTCTTTCTCGAGAGCCTCGATAGCTGCTTGGGCTTTGCCTTCGTAGTTGGTGTTGGCGAGACCTGTAGCACCTTCTACCTCTACAATCTTCAAGCCTGCATAGTGGCCAATGCCTCGGATGAGATCAACGGCAGAGATTACCGTACCAGACTTGACTTGCGGATATTGTTGCATGAGTGTTTCCATCGAGGGACGATAACCACCGCTCCAAGGCCAGATGCTATTAGCCTGTCGCTCGCCCCGCTTGGCACGCTCGATATTGAAAGGATGATTGCTAAGCAATTCCTGAGACTTTAGAATCATCTCGTTGATAAGGTCTGCTGTTTCCTGAGGTGTCAAGCGTCCCTCCTCAATCGGTGCATTCTCCTCAGCCTTTACCAATAAGGGTTTCCACGCTTCATTCGGATGGTCATGGGGTGGGGCACAGACGATATGCTTCGAACCTCCCTTGATGACCAAGAGATGACGATACTGAATGCCAGTGATGAACTTTACTCGTTCGCAACCCTCTCTCTGATTAATAGGTTTGGCGAGGAGTTGATTAAGGTAAGCGATGAGTACATCGGCATCTTCCGTTTCCAGATTTCCACCATTATGCGTGATGATCTTTCCGTCTGCAAGGGTGATGATATTACATCGGATCGCCATATCGTCGTCAGCCATCTCGTAGCCTATAGAAGCTGCCTCTAAAGGGCCTCTTCCTTCATATACCTTATTCAGATCGTAGCCTAAGATAGCTGTATTCGCCACTTCCGAACCAGGAGGAAAACCTTCAGGCACGGTAATGAGGCGACCACAGCGACCTTCGCGAGCCAGCTGATCCATCATCGGCTTATGGGCATATTGCAATAAGGTCTTCCCACCGAGTCGCTCGACGGGAAGATCTGCCATGCCATCACCAAGTATGATGATATGCTTCATAAAACTAAATGTTTGCGATAGACATGATGTTGGCGAAGACACCAGCTGCAGTTACAGCTGCACCTGCACCATAGCCCTGAATCAGCATGGGGTACTCCTTATAACGCTCAGTGGTGAGCAGTACGATGTTATTAGAACCCTCGAGACCATAGAAGGGATGTCCGTAAGGCACCTCCTTCAGGGCCACGCTGGTCTTGAACGACGAAGGATCGTTCTCATTTGCTTCCATCGTAGCCACGAAGCGCCAACGCTTGTTCCCAGCCTCCAGCACCTTGCGACGCGCCTCAAAGTCGGCATCGAGTTCAGGCAACTTTGCCCAGAAGTCGTCAATGCTGCCCTCGAAGTAGCTATCGGGTACGAAGAGATGCTTCTCCACATCCTCCTGTTCTACCTTATAACCAGCCTCACGTGTCAGGATCACCAGCTTACGGATCACATCCGTACCACTGAGGTCGATACGTGGGTCAGGCTCTGAGTAACGCTGTTCCTTAGCTCTGCGAACTGTCTCAGAGAAGGGCACATCGGCAGCAATCTCGTTGAAGATGAAGTTCAGCGTACCAGAAAGGATAGCCTCGATCTTCAGAATCTTATCACCAGAGTTGCACAGGTCGTTGATAGTACCGATAATCGGAAGACCAGCACCTACGTTGGTCTCATAACGGAACCAAACACCACGATCACGTGCCGTCTGACGAAGTTTGATATAGCTATCGTAGTCGCTTGAAGCTGCAATCTTATTAGCGGCGACTACAGAGATGTTGTGCTCCAGGAATGTCTGATAGAGCATAGCTATCTGACGACTGGCTGTACAATCGACGAATACAGAGTTGAATATATTCATCTTCACAATCTCATCGCGCATGTGCTCTGTGTTGGCAGGGAATCCGGCACGCAGAATCTTCTCGTAATTATCGAGGTCGATACCGTCACGATCCAATACGAAGTTATCGACATCAGAGATACCAACCACGTTCAGTTTCAGACGACGTGACTGCATGAGGAACTTCTGTTGAGTGCGGATCTGTTCAAGCAGCATGCCACCCACGGTACCGATACCACAGATAAAGAGGTTGAGTACCTTGTATTCCGATAGGAAGAACGAGTCATGGAGCACGTTGAGTGACTTACGCAGGAATTTGCCATCGACTACGAACGAGATATTCGTCTCAGAAGCACCCTGGGCACAAGCAATCACACTGATACCAGAACGTCCTAACGTACCAAACAGCTTACCAGCAATACCTGGGGTCTGTTTCATGTTCTCACCCACGATGGCGATAGTGGCCAGACCACTCTCCACCTGCATGGGGAACATGGCACCCGTCTCAATCTCCTTGGCAAACTCTGCATTCAGTACCTCTGCTGCTGCCTCGGCATCCTCATCACGTACACCAATAGAGGTGGAGTTCTCAGAAGAAGCCTGCGATACCATAAAGACTGAGATGCCCTTGTTGGCCAGAGTCGTGAAGATACGACGGTTCACACCAATCACACCCACCATCGAAAGACCAGTCACAGTAATCAGTGAGGTTCCCTTGATGCTTGAGATACCCTTAATGGGTTTGTTATCGTCTTCGATAGTCTCTTTGATCAGCGTTCCCGGGTGTTCAGGGTTGAATGTATTTTTAACCTTAATAGGTATATTCTTCACACAGACGGGGTAGATTGTGGGAGGATAGATCACCTTCGCACCGAAGTTACAGAGCTCCATGGCCTCTACGTAAGAGAGTTCATTGATGGTATAGGCACTCTTGATAACTTTCGGATCAGCAGTCATAAAGCCATCTACATCCGTCCAGATCTCCAACACCTCTGCATTCAACACTGCAGCAATGATAGAAGCCGTATAGTCAGAACCACCACGACCTAAATTGGTTGTTTCGTGGGTGTCTCTGTCTCTGGCGATGAAGCCAGGTACGACATATACACTCTTTTCACTCAGGTCCTTGAAGGCTTCCTTTACCAGTTGGGTGGTCAGGTCGGCATCAATCACGTGCTTGCCCTGCTTCTTTTCAGTGCGGATGAAGTCACGACTGTTCATACGAACACCGTTCTTGATCATCGCTGCCACGATATGCGAACTCAGACGCTCACCATACGAGACGATGGTGTCTTCCGTCTTCTTCGACAGATCGTGAATCAGATACACACCATAGAAGATACTCTTCAACTGGTCGAAGAGCTGATCTACATTATTGAATAAGTCTATGCGCTTTTTGTCATCTGTCATGATGGCCTCGATCATCTGGTGGTGGCGTGTCACCATCGCGTCGAATTCGTCACGATAGTGCTCATCGCCCTGCTTGGCCATCTGTGATGTGGCGATCAGTTTGTCGGTGATGCCGTCAAGTGCACTTACTACTACTACGACAGGTTGCGTCCGAGCCTCTGTCTCCACAATTTTTTTCAAGCTAAGAATGCTTTTTACGGAACCTACGGACGTTCCGCCGAATTTCATTACTTTCATATTCCTATGCAATTTATCTTGCCTAACGGTACCCCTCAACAAGCGGGGCTTCCTCCATTGGCGCTGCAAAGGTAATGGAAAAAATCCAAACCTATGTCATCTTTATGAAGTTTTTTTCGTTAATCTTCGAAAAACTTATTGGTATCTCAGCTTTATTTCGTACTTTTGCGCCTCAAAATTAGCAAAACAATGAAGAAACTCTATATATTGCTGGCATTACTGATTGCTATCATGACTATTGGCGATGTGTATGGCCAGCGCACAAAAATCACAAAGACCCGCAGTCGTCAGAAGACGCATCATGTGGTGAAGAAAAGGTCGAAGAAAACCAAAAAGCGTAAAGGGAAAAAGTCTGTCAGGAGGAGACCCGTCGATCCACGATTAGATGATCCTAACTACAATCCATTCTTACAATGTGAGGATACCTGTGACCATGTGCATGGTATCGACCTGTCGCACTATCAGGGACAAGTGTTCTGGGAAACCGTAGGTGAGAACACCAAGATGGCTTATGTCTATCTGAAGGCTACAGAGGGTGGAGACCGTATTGACGAACGTTATGAACATAATATCGAGTGGGCGCATCGTTACGGGCTGAAAGTGGGTTCCTATCACTTCTTCCGTCCGAAGAGTCCGCTTCGTCAGCAGTTGGAGAACTTTAAAACCCAGTGCCGTCCTGGAGAGCAGGATTTGATTCCTATGATTGATGTTGAGACGACAGGTGGATTGCCTACAAAAGAGTTTCGCGATTCACTCATTACCTTCCTCGGTCTTGTGGAACAGGCCTATCGTCAACCACCGCTTATATATACGTATAGGAACTTCTATAATAAGCACTTGATAGGTCAGATCAACGACTATAAATTGATGATTGCGATGTACACCAATGAGGAGCCTGTGTTGGCTGACGGACGCGATATTACCATGTGGCAATATACGAGCAAGGGGCGAATATTGGGTGTGAGTGGCTATGTAGATAAGAGCCGTTTTCTGGGAGATCATCAGCTGAAGGAAATCCGTTTCCGACACGTATTCCCCGTGGATGATGAGTGAGATTACTCTTCGATGTGGGAGAGGGAATGAACGAAGGAGGCGAAGAAGTTTGTCAGACTCTCTGAGGGGAAATAACGGAAATAGCGTGCTGATCTTCTGACGTGACTGAACATAGCCGATGTATTACTGTTGTGTACAAAGATACTGTCAGCCTCCTGAGAGAAATACCAGTCTTGTGAACGGGTGTTGGTAAACTCCAACAGCTCCTGTGCGATAGCCTCTATCCGCTTATCCTTCTTGTCCTGAGTGAATGGCATTTCTTCTGCTTGGAAACCATAGAGCAGAATAAGGCATTGCCCTTCCAGTTGGCACATTTGTGTGAGGTTCAGGCTTGAGATCCATTTTTTCAACATCTGATAATCTACCTTGTTACCCTCTTGTCGTAAATAAACACCCAGTTCGAGCAATTGCCGGATAGGCATTCCCTCGTTGAGAATATGTCGTACGATGCTGATAAACAGGAGCAGCAGATGACGGGTTGTGATATCGGAGTGTTCATCATCGAGGATATTCTGCAGCTTGGTATTCAGCAAAGGGTTCGTCAGATGATCAGGACGCAGAAACTCGTCTTCCTCCTCATTCATATCTTGTTGTTCATTGGTCTTATTAGCAGCGGTCTCCCATTCCTTCCAGTGCTTATCTGTGAGGCGCAGGAAAAATTGATTCCTGCAATTCAGCAGACCTTTGTAAGCGTATGGAATCACATCATGCATAGCCGCCAGTTGGTAAAGACATTCCCATTTAAAGGCCGACATCGGTTCCAACTTCTCATTCGAGTTGAAGGCACCACTTCTTAACAGTCTGAACAGATTTCGTTGTATGATGTCCATGATGCTTATGAATATCTTTTGGGGTATCTGAATAGGATGGATAGCAGGGCAAAGATGCCCAGTGCGAATGGATAATAGAGATAGGGTAGGATGCTGATGGGATTGATAGAGGCCAGACCTGCAGCAATCAGCATCTGCGCACCATAGGGAATAAGGCCCTGAACGAAACATGAGAACGTGTCGAGGATCGAAGCACATTTCTTATTGTCAACGCCATAGCGATCACCAATCTGTTTGGCGATACTACCCACCGTGAGGATGGCGACGGTATTGTTAGCCGTACAGACATCAACAAGCGATACAAGGGCTGCGATACTGAGTTCAGCTCCTCGTTTGCCGTTTACACGACGAGTGAGCTGTCGGATAATGAAATCAATACCACCCTGTTGCTTGATGAGTTCCAGCATACCGCCAGCCATCATGGTAACGATAATCAGTTCTCCCATCGACAGGATACCTTCGCCCATACTCCCAAAATATCCGTAGATATCAAAAGAATCCGTCAAGAGTCCGATAATACCTGTCAGCAAGATACCGAGAGTAAGGACAGCCATGACGTTCATACCCAGAATGGCAGTAATCAGCACCATCAGATAAGGGACTACCTTCACCCATTCCACAGGAGGAATCTGCTGAGGTGAATGTACACCTGTTCCCATCATCAGATAGATAACAAATATGAGCAGTGCTGCAGGGGCTACGATGAAGACATTGACACGAAACTTATCGCTCAGCCTGCAACCTTGCGTCTGCGTAGCCATAATGGTAGTATCAGAGATGAAAGAAAGGTTGTCGCCAAAGAAAGAGCCACCCACGATGATGGCTGTCATCAGGGCTAAATCGGTATCCGTCTCAGTAGCCACACCAGCTGCAATAGGTACGAGGGCGGCGATGGTGCCTACACTCGTGCCAATGGAGATAGAGATAAAACAGGCAGCGAGGAACAAACCCGCCAAGATCATCTGTGGAGGCAACAAGGAGAGCGTGAGGTTCACCGTTGCATCGATGCTTCCCATCGCCTTGGCAGAATGGGCAAAGGCTCCTGCAAGAATGAAGATCCAGATCATCAGCATCATCTGTTCTGTAGCAGCTCCACGACTGTAGGTATTGATACGGCTCATCAGCGGTTTACCACCACAAATCATGATGGCATAGATGCTCGACACCATAAAGGCCACAGTGATGGGTATCTTGTAGAAGTCGCCAGCTATCAAACTGGTGATCAGGTAGAATGCGATGAACACTCCGAGTGGCGATAAAG
>Ga0310696_10010173_pt1 | contig 10845 bp, 9 predicted proteins | sample AusTroGonzalo_MG_4_FD_203885 | JGI IMG/M metagenome (GOLD analysis project Ga0310696, IMG submission 203885) | Bovine rumen microbial communities from tropical cattle in Woodstock, Queensland, Australia - Gonzalo_02 (v2) (version 2) | ecosystem: Host-associated > Mammals > Digestive system >... | reverse complement strand
GCACCAACAGATCCAGGTGAAAGATATGCCTGGGGGACAAGATTATGTATTGAAAAAGTTTCGGGATGCAGTGCGGACGATGTCACAAACAATTACGATAAATTGATTGAACAATCGTGTAAGGCTGCGGGTATATCTGCTGAAATGGTAAATCTGGCAAAGAAAGCAAATGTGCAAAAAACGCAAACAACTTGTGCCACAGAAATAGAATCTTGCATGGTTGATGAAAAACATTGTTCTGCGAATTATAAAAATTGTAAAAGCGATTCAGATTTTGATAAATATTTTTCACAGTGTTCTGTTACATCAACTGGTTGCGAATCGTATTTGACTAACATTCGTAAAACATTGATTGGCTTTCGTGCTAATTCTTATGCGAACGCTGAAAAGTTGTTAAAAAACATTGTCAACGCATATCAAAGTGACCGCAACCAAAGATTAACAACAACCCAGGCGAATTGCAAAAACAACAAAGCGACAAAAGATTGCGTCACCCGCATTTGCAACAACAACATGCGGAATAAATGTAGTGATAAAAATGAACAAGCAGCGGCAGAATCATTGTGTAAATTTTACGATACTGCGTGCGAACGGTTAAAATAAAATGGGCAAAGGGCAAATGAAAAAGAACAAAAGATTTTTTTCAAAATTCATGACCGCGGCAGCAGTGTTTGCTTCTTTGTTTGTTGTTTGTGATTTGGCAAATGCTGCGACACGCACGTCTGGCCGTTCTGTCCCCGCTGCGCGTAAAAATATAACCGCAACTAAAACAGTCGCAACAACTCAACCGGTTGAACAAAATTCAGAACCAGAAACAATTGTTGAAACAGTTGAAGAACCGGTCGTTACTGTCGCGAAAGAAATTCCAGAACAAATTATAATGAATAAATCGAATCAGTTTGAAAATACGATTTCTGACATTATGGAATCTGCCGCCCCAGATAATTCTTTTGCCGAAGAAATTCGTCGTCAGCGCGCGGCTTTGGCAGCCAGTGAATCTAAATCAACAGCAACGGGCAACCAACAACGCGCCCTTGCAACGAACAGTCACACTTGCGATGTTGGACTTCGTAAATGTATGTCTGAAATATGTGGCAAAGATTTTACAAAATGTGCCACCGATGGCGACACTGCGTTTGGCGATAAATTAGACAGGTGCCGTCGCAATACAGAATGCAGCGCAGAAGAATTTTCTTTGTTCACAACGGAAATCAAGGCTGACCGTGATGTTAATGTAAAGCTGTCGTCATATAATTCGGTTGTTGAATGTGGAAACAGTTATAATGCATGTATCATGAATGAATGTGGAACAATGTATAATAAATGCCTGGGCAAGACGGCTGAAAATGCGGCGATTCAAAAATGTTCAACTGTTGCCAAAGAATGCAACGAAGCGGATTCTGGTTTAACATCGCGTTTTGGAACGGCAATTGGCAAATTACGCGAAAATGCTGAAAAAGATATCAAAAAAGACGAACAACGTCTTTACGCACTGCGCGATTTGATGGAAAAGCAATGTAAATCATTGGGCGCGGCGTTTGACGAACGGTCTTTTGATTGCGTTTATACTGTGAATTTTTATGCGGGCGAAAACCAAAGCGCACCATTGGCTTCGCGCAAGGCTTATGCCGGCGATTCGTTTGTGTGTATGCAAGAATGGTTTGGCGTGAACACAACAACGGCGCAAGAAAACGCGTATCGTGAAACCCGCGCACAGACGGCGGCAAGTTCTGCTATGTTGGGTTCTGGTTTGGGAACGGCGGCAGGCGCAATATCATCTGGTGCAATTGACCGCGCCATCGATACAACCAAGGCAAAAAAGGCATACAAAGAAGCCGCGAACGCCGAAGACAAAGCTCAGGCGGAAAAAGACCGCGAAGAAAACAAAGCTATTAACAAAGCAAAAAGAAAAGAAGATTCCGCTATCGTTGCACAAGGTGCACAAACTGTGGCAGAAGCAACCAATGATGCCGTAAACAGTATGGAATCAAACATGTCAGGAAAAAGAGCAACACGACAAAGAAATACAAACAAATCAACCAACAGCAATTCTGGAAACACCGGAAATTCTGGGGGGGGTAAATCTGTATCTGGTTCTCATTATGGGCTAGAAAGTCGTAATACCCCCATACAACCAATTACCATTAATTCAGATGTACAAAAGGCGGCCGTAAACACTATAATAGGCAGAGATTTATTCAAATGACAAAGAAAACTGTATCTTTATTAACCGTGTTAACAACATTAAATATAATAATGTTGCCGGCATTTGCTAATCCGATGGGCGATGCTATTGTAAAGGGGTTCCAGGCAAACACAGAAAAGAAAATAACAAAGGCTAATGAAGCCAAAGATTATTCTGGTGAATTGACTTTCTTGAACAATCATTTGAAATTGGACAAGGCTTTTACAAAACGTTATAACGAACTTCAACCAAACGAAGCAAAAAATTGTCATGTCACAGTTAACTATAACGATTGCACCGATAAATATAAATTGACAGAAAACACAACAAAAAAATCTAATCGTGAAAACATTGAATATTGGGAAGGTCAAATGCAATCTGCGCGCACCCTTTCCGCATTGGGTCAGGTTTATTATTGTGCCAAGGAGAAAGCAACCAAAGAATGTCATTATGTTGGCGGTGCAGGTGGTGTTGCAAAAACTGTTAACGGCAGTGCCAGATTTATCAGTAAAGTCAGTGAATTTTTTGGCGGCAACGAAATTGTCCCCGACGACTGGGATGTCAGAGAAGATATTGACGGCTTACAAACTGATGTTGATACATCAGACGGATCAACCGTATGCAAAACTTCTATCGACAGTGCGGCAAATACCACAAAAGAATATTTGGCAAAACTGGAAAAATGCGAACACATTGACCAGGTAAGATTATCAGAATATACCGAAGAAGACATACAAAATTTATTGGACGATTACGAATCTAAAAAAGCAAATGCTAATTCAAAGGCGAATCGTCTGTTGACATCGCTTTCTATGGCGGCAACGGGGATTGGCGGTATGGAACTGGCTCAGGGTTTATCTGAACAAAAGGCAGACCGCATGGCAGAACAAAGCATGTCCGCATATATCGCAACAATGCGCTGTTCATACGGCAACGGCAAACAAGTCAAAGCCGGCACAGAAGAAATCGAATTACCCGGCGGTAATGATGGCAACATTATGAAATACAGGGCTGAATATGTGACACTCGCTGCTGATTTAAAAGAACGCAAAACCGCGCTTGGGCTTAAACCTGGAATTGAAAGCGAAGAAATTTTGGATAAATCGCAAATGGGTCTTTACGATGACGAAAACATCGGTATAAGTGACGGCGCATACGCATCACTTTACCGCGCACAAATGTTAGGTTCAGAAAAAGACCAACAACAAATTGATGACGCAAAACAAACGTCCAAAACACGTGTAATCGGTGGCGCGGTCGCCGCGGGTGTTGGTGTCGTTGGTGGTATTATCGGCGATGAATTAATCAACCAATCATTATCTTCATCGACCAAAACAGCACAGACCTGCACTGAATCTGGCGGAACCTGGCAAGGTGGCAGATGCCATTGCCCAGATGGATTTATACAGCACACAAAAACCGGCCCATGTTTTGAAGAAAAACCAACAGAAGTTCAAACAACGACCAACCAACAAACACCCGTCGAGTCAAGCAACCCTACCCCCCAGGGACAGAATAATTCTTCGTCAAATTCTAATAGCAGCAGTGACAATAGTTATGGCGATGGTGACAACGATGATAATAATGAGCCAAATTTTGATTTTGAATTTGGCGATATAACTGAACCAGACGAAGAAGTAGAACCACTTCCAGAGGAAGTCATTACATACGAAAAACAACAAAATTGTCAAAAATCAAACGGCCAATGGATAAACGGTACTTGCGTTTGTCAGGATTCCCAATATACCCCCGATGAATCCGGAAAATGTGTTTATGTTTTTGGTAGTATAAACCAGCCCACCGTTATACCTGTGCCACCAAACGATACCACTGGTGTCAATAGTGATGGTTCACAAACAAATTCATCTGTCACCCCAACCAATGTCGCCGCCCAAACAAATCCTAACATTGATGCTTCCCAACAAACTGATACACCGACATGTGGTGTTGTGGGTAAAAAAGAATGCAACAGTAAATATTATGTATGCGAATCTGATAATGATTGTACAAGTGATAAATTACCAGCCAATGCAACTGCTGGACATTGCTGGAAAACAGGAAGCCGTAGTATCTGCACCGCAACCGCTTGCAAAGATGGCTTTGAACCAACATCTGGTTATTGTAAAAAAAGAGAAGTCGCTGACCGTAACACAAATGCACAAAAAACAAACACATCAACCGCCCAAAGAGCAAGCACCACAGAAGCAAAGCAAAATAATGCAGAACAGAAGAAGACATTGACACAATTAATTGGTTCAAACAATTTGGGGGCCAAAGGGACCAATTGGCGCGCAAAAATGAAAACATCAAAAAGAACATTTTGTGAAGTCAAAGGCGATGCGCTTGAAGCCAAAATGGAAAGGTGTAAAGGCTTAAACGAATACCAATGGGATGCAACTTTTTCATATGGCACCATCAAAGGAACATCAAGTTGTGAAACGTCTTATAAAGATCATGTTAATTGTAAATGTTCCGTGCAAAGTTATAAAAATTCGAAAAAAACATACACTTTTGCACAAAGTAGCCTGGTAGAAACACAATATTATTTCACAGCAGGCTCTGCTGGATACGAATGTTCCATGGAATGCCCAAAAGTATGTGCGAAAAATGTCATGTCTGACGAACAAAAAAGAAAACAAATTTTTGAAAAATCTGGTGTTCATCAATAACAAAAAACACCGCCATTTGGCGGTGTTTTAATTTGAATCACAAAAACCTTCATTCTGTTTTGGCTTTCTTAGTTGCTTTCTTTGCAGCAGGTTTCTTTTCGGCCTTTTCATCGGCTTTTTCTTCATCGCGGCTCTGTTCCACAGAAACGGCTTCTTCTTTTTCCTCATCGCGGCCCTGCTCTGCTGGGACGGATTCTTCAACTTTCTTAGTTCCAAAAGTCAATTTTTTACCAGCAACCAAAGCATCAATTTCATCTTGAGATTGTGCGACATAAATCTTTACATCAACTATAACATCTGGATGCAAAGCGATTTTTGTATCAAACACACCCACAGATTTAATTGGTGAACCCAACATAACCTGAGCCGATTCAACATCAACACCCGCAACCTCTTTCAATTCACGTGCGATATCGCGTGAAGACACAGAACCATACAATTGACCTGTATCCCCTGCCTGACGAATCATGTGCAATTTAGCATTTTTAACTGCATCAACCTTAGATTCAGCGGTCTTTTTCGCATTTTCATGACGCGCGACAATTTCTGCCTTTTTCGCTTCAAAAAGCGCAACATTTTCACGTGTACAACGCATTGCTTTGTTATTTGGCAATAAATAGTTGCGTGCAAAACCTGTTTTCACTTCGACTGTATCGCCGATGTTTCCTAATTTAGTAATTTTTTCTGTTAAAATAACTTTCATTTTATCTGTCCTTTATTTTATAAAGTTAGAGATTTAGCCAAGGTTATTTCTAACAAATGGCATCAACCCCAAATGACGTGCGCGTTTAATAGCAACCGCCAAAGCACGTTGATCTTTTTGTGATACCCCAGAAATACGAGATGGAACGATTTTTCCACGTTCTGTGATATAATGAGATAATAATTTTACATCTTTGTAATCAATCACTTTGCCCTTTAATGGGTTAGATTTTTTACGATAAATTGCTGCACGAACTGCCATTATGCCACCTCTTCTTCTGTGTTTTTCTTCATCATAACGGATGGTGTAGTTGCCAATTCAGGAACACGAACGTTCAAGAAACGGATAACATCTTCATCAATACGAGAACGGCGTTCCAATTCCGCAATTTGATTGCCAGGCAATTCGATATTGAACATCACATAGTGAGCCTTGCGATTTTTACGAATTACATAAGCCAAATTACGCAATCCCCAAAATTCGGTAGATTTTACATTGCCACCCAATTCTTTGATAATTTCTGTAAATTTAGACGCTTTGTCTTTGACCTGCGCCTCTGTCAAGTCCTGGCGGAAAACCAAGACACTTTCATAATAAGCCATTTTATTTCCTTTGGTTTATATCAGCCGACAACCCCATGTCATCAGCAGGAACAGCACACATTATGAACATTTTTTGTCAAAAATCAAGTGTTTTTATATAGATGTATTAAATCCCTGTTGACAGACAGTTTTATTTTTTACTATGCTTGTTATATACGGGGAATGGGCAGATGAAGAAATTTCACAGAAATCTTAACATTATGTCGATATTTACGGCGCTTTTGCTGGTGTTGGTGCTGATTTTTTGGCGCACTTTTTTCAATATCGCGATAACAAATGTGTTTCTTAATGGCATAATTATTGGAACAACTATATTTGGAATTGGTCTTTGTTTCGTCAGTATTTTCAGATTATTGCCAGAATACAAATGGATGCACGCATATTTTGATGGTCATGCAAATTATGGCTTTGTTCCGCGACTTTTGCGCCCTATTTCATCAGCTTTGCATAATCGACATGTTCAATTATCAGCATCCAGTATGACTGAATTATTGGATATGGTTTCGATTCGTATCGAAGAAGAACGCGATTCGGTTCGTTATATAACAAATACTTTGATATTTTTGGGATTACTTGGGACTTTTTGGGGATTGATTATAACGGTTGGCAGTTTTGCTGAATTATTGATAAATGTTGATTTTAGCGATGAAACAGTTTTGCAAACCATGCAGATGGGGATGGCGGGGCCGCTTTCCGGAATGGCAACCGCTTTTACCAGTTCCCTGCTTGGCTTGGCGGGCAGCTTGGCTGTTGGGTTCTTGGGTTTGCAATTACAATTCGCACAAAATACTTTGTTCACAGAATTGACAGATTTCATGTCCAAATATGTATTGCAAACACCTGGCGATTCGCATGCAAATGAATTATCAGAACGGGCACCTGTTGACGAATCCACTTATACTAAAATATCAAAAATGTATGATGCTTTGACAGATGCCGGATATCAAATATCCGATTTGATAAGAATCAATGGTAAACATCCTGCAATTGTCGCAATTGGCACAAATGAAAAGCTGTTTATTGCTACATTGATTGATGATTATGAAATTTTGCAAAATGCACTTAAACGGATTGAATTGTGCTTTGCTGACACTTTGGAAGGATTACACATAGATACACATATTTTATGTATGACGAATAGAGATATTGATAGCAACGACAAACGAATACTGCGTTTTACAAACATCAATGCGTTCGAAAAGTATTTAAAGTCACACAAAAATGTTCGCCCTTCGACGCAACAAGACAAGGACAATTTTGATGCGTATGCCGAATACATAAATACTGTTATAACATACCTATTCAAAAAATAAACAATGAAGAAAGAGAGAGAAAACCATGTTAAACATAAGATTTCGTGATAAAACCAATGCCTGGCCAGGATTTGTAGATTTGTTTTCTAACCTGGTGATAATATTGATTTTCCTGCTTATTGTGTTTGTATTTCTTTGGACAACAACCAGTGTATTTAATAAAAACACTGGCACGGTAAAGCTTGCAGAATTGGAACAACAAAAACAAGCTCAGGCTGAACAGATTGAACAAATGACTGCTGACAGACAAGAAGCTGAACAACTTTTGATTGCAGCACGCGATGCACTGGTCAGTCAAGAAACCATGATTGAAAACCAAGAAAATTTGGCAAATGCTTATGAAGACAAAGTTTCTGAATTGACTGCACAACAGGAAGAATTATCTCGTCAAATCACTGAATTAAATGAAAAATTAAGACTGGCAAATATTGAAAAAGAAGCCCTGGTTGACCAAGGTGCTACGGACAGACAAGATATTTTGGATCAGGCTAATCTTGAAATAAATGAATTAAATACGCGTATCGCTGAATTGGAAAAAACTTTGCAGCAAGCAGAAAATATGGCGAAACAAAAAGAAGTTGAATATACAGAAATGTCAAACCGCCTTAATACTGCATTGGCTGAAAAAGTCGCAGAATTAAATTCACTTAAACAGTATCAATCTGTGTTTTACAAACAGGTTAAAACAGCATTGGGTGACGATACTTTCATCAAAACTGATGGTGACAGATTTATTATCCAAAGTGATATTTTGTTCAGCAGTGGCTCTTATAAAGTTTCTGCTGATGGGAAATCACAATTAAAAATATTGGCGAACATTATCAAGGATATGGAAAAGAAAATTCCAGAAGATATTGATTGGATTATCCGTATTGATGGTCACACTGACAGCAAACCTGTAATTCCTGGAACTACTGCTTATTGGAATAATATGCAATTGTCGCTTTTGCGCGCGGCATCTGTGGCTGATGAATTGATAAAATATGGTGTATCCAGACCAAGATTGATTCCAACCGGTTTTGGTGATATGTATCCTATTGTTGAAGGCAAAGACGCGAAATCTTTGCAAAAGAACCGCCGTATAGAATTAAAATTAACAAACAAATAAAAAATTAAAGCATTACAAAAATGCGTTTTTGTGATAGAATAGTATTATTATGAGACGTTCTGTCATGGCTTTTTGTGGTGTGTTGTCTGCTGTCCATGTAGCATATGGTGGGTTGGTTGTGACAAAATTCCCAGGAACCATACAAGATTTATCTTTTGAAAGTCGTATGGAAAACATAGCTGATGGATATAAACCTTTTTTGGATAAAAAGGCGTACCAAGAATTAAACATTGTTCCAGGAGAAGAAATTTATACCGACCATATGATTGCGGTTGACGAAGCAAACATTGAACCCCAAGTTCAAGATGCACCAACCGTCCCACCATCACAAACAATCCCCACACCACCACCAGCAATGTATTATTCAGGTCAAACCATTGGTGGTGGCGCAGTTATTGAAAATAATTCAATTACAGGTGGCTCTTGTTATCCGGCTGACCACGACAATCATTTTGTAAACAAAATTTTAACCACAGGCAGATACGAATCTGTTCATCCTGCTTTGGAAAAAGGTTTGATAACAGTATTTCGCAAAGAAGGTGGATGTGGAACAATCAAAAACGATCCTTGTGGGTATACTTGTTATGGGATTGGTTCTTCTCCAAAATGCACAGGTATCGTTGTTCATTCACGTGCAGAAGCAGAAGATGTTTATTACAACAGATATTGGAAAAAATACCATCTGGACAAATTGCCAGATGTAATCAGCACAGATATCTTTTTGGCAGGCATGGCAAGCGGTCCATCAACAGCATTATCACAATTTCGTGAATTTTTAGGGTTACCACAAAGGCCTTCTGTTGTTGATGATAATGTGATTAACGCAGTAAAAAATTACAAAGGCGATATACACAATAATTGGCTTGATAAACGCGATGCTTTTTTACAAAAAGTTGCGCAACAACGTTACGGTGGTTCTGTAAGTCGCGGTTATAAAAACGCCATTGAAATAAAAAGAAAAAACGGATGCCACGTTCGTCCACAAAATCCGCTTTACCGTCAATAAACCAAAGGATTTAAAAATTTGCTTGTTTATTATCATAAAAAAAAGTAAAATAAAAGCATGGGAAAAAGATTGTCGTTTTTTTTAGTGTCTATGATTTTTGCATCAACTGCATTCGCGGCAAACAATTTTATTCCAAAGAAATTTACCACAGTCACTTCACATGATGATGTCTATCCCTATCGGCTGAATAACACGAAACCAAGCAACACCAATAAAAAAAATATTTCAACAAATACCATCGGGACCACATCTGCTTCACCGATTGGGAAACGCGGTGTTGTCAAAAGACAAACTAATGCACGCGCTGCAACAACGGGCAATCAAAATTATTCAAACGATAATCGGCGCGTTGTTTCGCGCAACAACACAACGACTGCGCGTGTAGTGGCAAACACAAATTCTAATCCGCGTGTATCTGACGGACGCAGTGTCCAGACAGTTTCGGCGCGTCAAACACCAGTTGCGCATCGTAATTCAAACACAGTGCGCACGGTATCATCTGGCTCTGTAACGAACGAACGCGTGTCGTCTCAACGTTGTTTTGCCGATTACAAAGAATGTATGGAAATGTATTGCCAGCGCGAAGATACAGCTTATAATCGCTGTTATTGCAGTGCTAAATTGTCCCAAATAGATTCAAAATATCAAAAGAAAATTGATGATTTAATTCAACAGATAATAAAATTGCAATACAATAATCCCGACGCCACCAGTGAAGAAATCAAGGAATATTGGGATCAAACCATTGGTGTTTATACACACACAAATCCATGGGTAGATATTGAAAATGCTTTGAACATAGAATGGCCTGATTCACAAAGCCGTATTCGTGGTCAACAGGCATTTAATACTGGTCATGACTATTGTGTTCGCAATTTACGCGCATGCTATTATATGGCATCAAACATGCGCGATGCATATAAATCAGAAATTGCACGCGATTGCGAAGCTTATGAAAAAACATTACAAAAAATACAAAATGCTGCCGAAAGCGTGGTTGAAAGTTATAAAAATTAATCGCACTTTAAATTATGTTCATAAATATTTCTTGCCAAATCATCGCTAATTGTTTCCCAGTCTGATACATGTCCATATATGATATCACAATTATAAATCGCCCTATTCTGCGATGGTGTATTTATCGCGCAAGAAGCGACGAATATCAACCACCCCAATTTTATAAACCGTATCATGAATTTTCCTTTTGTTTTGTTCAATGATTTGAATTTCTGTTAAATTATTTATCGCGTTTTTTTCAC
>Ga0310696_10010171_pt1 | contig 10846 bp, 2 predicted proteins | sample AusTroGonzalo_MG_4_FD_203885 | JGI IMG/M metagenome (GOLD analysis project Ga0310696, IMG submission 203885) | Bovine rumen microbial communities from tropical cattle in Woodstock, Queensland, Australia - Gonzalo_02 (v2) (version 2) | ecosystem: Host-associated > Mammals > Digestive system >... | reverse complement strand
TCGTCCTCGTCCTTTGCGCCGATAAGCTCCGCGGCGGAATGGTCCTTGGTGACCTGGCGTATGGATTTGCCGCGTATGCGGTAGAGCCTGCTGTCCCCTGCGTGGAGGGCCACGGCGGACGACGGCCTGGACGCGTCGAAGCACACGCCCACGAAAGTGGAGCCGCAGCCCTTGAGCCCGCGCGACTTCGCCCTTTCGAATATCCACTTCGACGCCCCGGAGACGGCGGACTTCACCCCGGCGACGAGCTCGTCGACCGGATATGTCGCGGCGTCCGGGAGGGGCCGGCCTGCGGCAAACGCCTCGAGTCCGTGCACAACCGCCGCGGAGGCGACCTCTCCGTCGTCCCCGCCGCCCATCCCGTCGGCGACGCAGAACACCCCCATCGCGGGGAATTCGCCGAACGAGTCCTCGTTGTTCTTCCTCTTCCGCCCGACATCGGTGAGGGCGGCGTGGCGTATGTGCTGAAAATGCGGCATTGCCGTCCCTCGCTTATTTTTCCTCTTCGCAGCGGTCCTGCCCGAACCAGTAGGACGTCGTCGGGTTGAGTCCGTTCGCCAGGAGCTGCTCCTCGACCTCTATCGGGAAGTCGTCCGAGAGCCTGAGCCTCGGGATCTCCTGCAGGATGAAGTCGATCGCCCCTACGGCAAGCGGGTTCGCGACGTCGAGCTCGTCGTGGAGGAACGTCGGGTTGCCGAAGATGCCCTGCTCGCTCTTGAGCTCCGGCGTCTGCACCGGGAACGCCTCGATTGCGCCGAGCGTGTTGATCGCCTTGAGGTCTCCGCCGAGCAGTCGGCCGTCGAAGAAGGCGATCGTCTTGTTCGGGCGGTTGTCGAAGTTTGGACGGGAGCTCCCGCCGATGGAGTCGAATATGGCCAGCAGGGGCGACATGCCGTTGACGAAGTTGTTGGCCGCGAGGGAGTTGCCGACGGAGACCTTGACGGAGCCTTCCTCGTAGCTCTTTGCGGAGACCGTCACGCTCTGCGCGGAGATCTTGCCGCTCCCGGTCACCGAGCCGCTCGTGTATACCGCGACCTTGCCGTCCGCCTTTATCCCGTCGGCGTCGACGACGAGTCCGTCGCCGTTAGGATCGGCCACCGCGACGCTCTTCTTCGCCGACGCCGCGACCGACCCCGCCTCGACGCCGACGTACGAGATGGAGGAGTCCGAGACGGAGCCGATCGAGTCGCCGGCCTTGAGCGTCGCCTTGCCGGACGCGCTGACCGCCGCGTTGACCTGCACGCCGTCAACGAAGCCCTCCGGCGAGGTGATCGTCGCGTCGTCCTGGGTTATGCTGCCGCCGGCGGTCAGCGCCACGGCCGAGCCGGAGACCTGCCCCGCCGCGCCGAAGGAGACGTCCGACGCGGAGGTGACGACGGTCTGCCTCCGCGAGCCAATCGCCCCGTTGACCCGGATCTGCTTCTTGGCGGACACGTCGACCGTCTCGCCGGAGACGAGGGAGTTGACCGTCACGCTCCCGGACTTCGACTTCACGCTCACGGCGTCGCCGGCCACAATGCCGTCGTTCACCGTGACGCCGCCGCCGGCCGCGACGGAGACGTCGTCGCCCGCCACAATGCCCTCGTCCACCGAGATGCTCCCGCCGGCCGCGACGGAGACGTCGTCGCTCGCCGAGATTCCGTTGAGGTTGCCGGAATCCACCTCGGCGGCGGCGCCGGATATGCCGACCTTGTCCACGGCGAACTGCTTCGCCTCGACCTTGAGGGAGTCCTTCTCGTCGATGTACACGGAGCCGGACTCGGCGCGCGCCTCCACGCCGACCACGTTCGTCTTGAGCGGATTGGAGGATTCGCCGATCCCCTCGCCGGACTCGATCCTGAGGTGCTGGGCCTCGACGTTGACGCCGTCCACGCCGTACGCGCTTTCGTTCACTACCGATTCCGTCTGCGTCTTGAGCCAGATGCCGTTGCCCGCCTTGACCTTCGCGATCTGCAGCTTGCCCTTGGCGCCGACGAAGGCGTCCTCGCCGGCCGTCACGGACTTTCCGTCCTTCATCTTGACGTTTCCTGCGGTCGACTCCACGTAGGCGTCCTTGCCGGCCGTCACGTCCGCGTTCAGCGTGACGTTCTTGTCGGCTGTCACCGTGGCGCTCCTGGACGCCGACACGTCCGCGTCTACGACGATGGACGCGCCGTGGCCGTTCGCCGCGGCGAGGACGTTGCCGCCGGCGCCGTTCGCGGATATCGCCTGCTTGACGGACAGGTCGCCGGACTCGGTCCTGACGACGACGGGGCCGTTTGCCGTCGCCGCGAGGCCCGACAGGGACGCCGTGTCGTACGTCCCCGAGGCGGTCCCGTCGGACGAAACCTCGGCGACCGAGACTGCGTCGACGGTCCCGACTTCAAGTCCGATCGCCTCGGACACGTACACGCCCTTCCCGGAATTCGCCGCCACGGTGTCGACGAACGTCCTCATGGGGCTGCTGGCGGATCCCACCGAGCCGCTCCCGGCGTCGAACGCCGCGTTCTTCGCCGTGACGTTCGGGACGACGCCGGCGCTGGAGCCCGTCACGTCCCCGTCGGACGACCTGGCGTACACGGTCCCGTCCGCCTCGGCCTTCGCAATGCCGACGCCGGCCTTGCCGTCGATGGCGATGTTGCCGGATGCCGCGGAGACCATGGTGCCGTCCGCCATAGAAACCGCGCCTTCCGCCGCGACCAGGACTGCGTCGCCGCCCGTCGCCGTCACGTCGGCGTTGACGGCGACGTCCTTCGCCGCCGCGACGGTCGCGTTCTTGCCGGCGGACACCGCGGCGCCGACGGTGACGGACCCGCCCTCGCCGTTAGCCGCGACGAGGACGTTGCCGCCGTCTCCGCTCGCCGAGACCTGCTGGGATACCGTCACGTCCCCGGCGGCCGCGTCGAGGACCACGGCGCCGTCGGAGGCCGCAAGCCCGGACACCTGCGTCGTCGCGCGGGTTCCCGCCGTGCCGTCCGCATTGACGACCGCCGCGTCGACGGACGCGACCGCGCCGACCTCGACGCCGTCCGCCTCGGAGATGAACACGCCGCCCTTCGAAGTGGCCGCGACTGCGCCGGCCGAGGTGTCGACGTGGTTCGCGCCGGTCCCGACCGATCCCGCCGCCGCGTCGAGCGAGACGTACTTCGCCGTCGCGTTGGGCTCCGCGTCCGCATTCACGTCTACGATGTCGCCGCCAGTCGTCCTGACAGACGCCGTGCCGTCCGTGGCCGACGCCACGACCCTTGAAAGCGCCACGCCGTCCGTCGCCTCGACTACTGCGTTGCCTCCGGCGGACAGCGTCGTCCCGGCGTCCATGGACACGGCCCCGTTCCCGGCGACGACGACCGCGTCACCTGCGGACGCCGTCACGTCGGACTTGAGCGCCACGGACTTCCCGGCCTCGACCGTGACGTTCCGTCCGGCCGACACGGAGGCGCCGGCGTCGACGGTGACGACGCCCTTGCCGTCATCCGTGGACAGGCCGCCGATGCGCAGGTTTCCGACGTACTCCTCGCCGACAAGCCCGCCGGCCTCGACGACTGCGTTCTTTATCGTCACGTTCCCGCCGGCGGACTCGATCAGCACGTCGCCATTCCCTGACCTGACGACGCCGTTCTCGGCGACGGTGACGTCGCCCGACGTCTCCGCGACGAGCTTCACCGTCCCTCCGGCCGTCGCCTCGCCGACGGACAAATCCGCCCCGGACACGTCGATCTCGACGTTGCCCGTGCCGGACGCCGCCTTCGTCACCGTCAGCGCGCCGCCGCCCGTCTGGCTGAAGTACACGCCGCCGGCGCCGGTCGTCAGCGACGACGCCGTCGTCGCGGCTGCGTTCGAGTTGTCGATGTCGATCCTGCCTTCCGTCGTGTCCGCCGCTATCGTCGTCGCCGAAGTCTCAAGAGACGCCGCGGCGCCTATCCCCGTCGCCGCGTCGAGGTCGAGCTCGGGGGCCGAAAGGTCCGCCGCGGCGTCCGAGCCGGACTCCTCGATCGCGCCCGCCGACGCCGTCGCCGCTATCTTGGCGGCGGCCTGCACGTCGTCGACCACTATGTCGCCCTCGGCGGCGGTCAGCGTCGCCTTGCCGCCCTCGCCGTTGGCGTACACCTTCGTCGCCGTGATCTGCCCGCCGGCCGTGGCGGTCACGTCCCCGGACGCCGCCTCGACGTCCGCAAGGACGACGTCGTCCTTGTCGTTGAGCGCGACGCCGCCCTTGGCGGAGGCCTCCACGCTCCTGAAGTCGTTGTCCGCGCCCCGCGCGTCTATCGCGCCGTTCGCGGCGGACAGCGTCGCCGTCTTCCCGTCCGCGTCGGCGACCAGGGCGCCGGCCGCGGCGATGCCGTCCGCGCCCCCTGCGACGATCGAGAGGTCGCCGGACGTCTCGATGCGCGAGGCGGCGTCGGACATGACGTTTCCTGCGGCGGAAACGGCCATGTCGCCGCCCGCCTGGACGGTCGCCCCGACGACGTACACGCCCTGCTTCGTGATGCCGGAGGTGGCGACAGTCGCATCCTCCGTGCCGTTGGCCGCAATGGTCACGCCGTCGGACGCCGAGACGGTCGATCCGGAGCCGACGAGGACCGAGCCTGCGGACTCCACGACGACGTCCTTGGCCGAAACCGAGCCTGCGGCCGCCTTCCCGACCGTCACCCCGGCGAGCTGGCCCGCCTCGTAGCCGGCTTTGGGTCCGCCGGCCGTGAGAAGCTCGGCGACCGTAGTCTTAAGCGTCGCGGTCCCCGCGGGGGCCTCGACCGAGCCGCCGTCGACGGAGACGAACTCCTTCGCCGTCAACGTCACGTCGCCGCCGGAGGAGGCGACCGACCCGCCGTTGCCGACCTGAACGGACTTGTCGCCCGCGAGCGTCGCGCCCGTCTTGCCCGAAACCGTCCCGGCGACCCTGACGCTCTTGCCCTCGCCAGTCGCGGAAAGCGACACCGCGCCGTTCTCCGCCGCCACGCCGCCGTACACGTCGACGTTGCCTGCGGCCTCAATGCCAACGGCACCATCCGTGGCCGAAACCGTCTTCCCGTCCGCGACGTTCACGAAGTCGCCCGCGACGATGCTCACTTCCTCGCCCGTCACGTCGCCCTTCACGTGCACCTTCCCGCCGGCTTCGATCTTGGCCATGCCGTCGGTCGCGGTGATTCCGGACGCGGCGACGTCGACGCCGTTCTTGTCCTTGAGCGACACGCTCTTGGCGACGGCCGAAACCTTCTGGAAGTCGTTGTCGCCGTTCTCCGCCGTCACCGATCCGTTCGCCGCCGTGAACACCGCCGCGCCGCCGGTGGACGTCACCGTGACCTTGCCCGAGAGGTTGATGCTCCCTCCCTCGGCGGTAAGCTCGACGGACGAGCCGGAGATGCTGGCATCCGAATTGAGCCCGATTCCGCTCGACTTCGACGTGAGCTTGACCGCGCCCGACGCGACGACGTTGACGCTGTCGACTTTCACGTAGCCGCCGTTCACCACCTCGACGTCGCCCGCGTCGGCCCTCGCGCTGAAGCGCATGCCTATGGCGTTGTTGGCGTCGTCGAGCTTAACGGAAGAGCCGTAGAACCTCGCGCCGCTCGGCGCCTTTATTGCGCCGGTCTGCGTTATGGCGCCGGAGTACGACACCGGATCGCCGGACGGCCCCGCTTCGACGAGCACCATCGAGTAGCCGTCGATACCCGCGATGACCACGTCGTCGGATTCCTTTATCTGGATGGCGTCGCCCTTGACCTTGACGGACCCGAACTTGTTATCCGGGGCGAGCAGCATGACGTTTTGGAGGTTTCCGCCGGCCGTAATCGCCGTGACGTCGACGAGCCCGGACACCTCCGAGGGATCCGTCTGCGTGACCGCGCCGCCCGCCTTCACGGTGAGCGACTCGGACTTGACCCCTCCGATCACCAGCGCGCCCGAGGTGGCGACCGCGACGTCCTTCGCCTCGCCCTCCACCGTCCCGAAGGCGTTTGCGCCGGACATGAGGCTTACGTCCTTCCCAGATGCGTCGAGAGTCAGCGTCGTGGCCTTGATCGCGTCGCCGGCGAGCTCCCCTCCCTGCGAGGCCGCGCCCGCGAGGACGATCTCCGTCGCCTGGACGACCGCCGTGTCGGCGTCGCCGGAGACTGCGTTCTGTGCGAGGTCTCCCTCGATCGTCACCTTTGCGACCGAGGAGCCGCCTATGAGGCCCTTCTCCTGCGTCACGTCGCCGATGACGGTTATCGTGCCGTCTCCGTTGTCGGCGATGGTGCATCCCTTCTGCTCTACGTCCGCCTCGACCACGTTCGCATTGAGCGTCCCGCCGTTCTTCTGCACGAATTTCTCTGCCGAAAGCCTGTCCGCCTTGATTGTGCCGCCGTCCTGCACGAGGACGCCGCCGTCTCCGCCGGACGTGCCGACCACGAGGTCGCCCGCGCCGTCGCCGTCCTTGTCGGCGTCGACCGCGCCCTTGAGCGTCGCGCCGCCGTCGGCCACGAGCTCGATGCCGTCGTTGGCCTCGAACTTGCGGTCGGCGGACTGCTCGACCGTCCCGGATGCGGAGAGCGAGGCCGTGTCGGCGAGGACGTCGCTGCCGAGGCTTATGTCCGCCGCGTCCACGATCTTGAACTCCCCGGAGACCGAGACGTCCTGCGTGAGGGAGACGTCCTTCGCGTTTCCGTGTATCGTCAGGTTGCCGTCCGCGCCGGCCTGGAGGCTCCCGTACGCGAAGTCGTTGGCGTCGCCGTTGACGTCCACCGACGACGCGGCGACGTCCACGGTGCCCCCGATCTCGTTGTCCGCGCTCGAAAGGCTTGCGGAACCGTTCTCAGACGTCAGGGACAGCGTCGCCCCCGCGCCCTTCGCCGTGACCGCGCCCTGGACGTCGATCCCCTGCGTCCCGTCGAGGGCCATCGAGCCGTCGTCGCCAACCGAAAGCGACCCCTCCTCCGAAACCAGCACGGAGCCGCCCTTCGCCGTGACGGACACGCTGTCCGCCGCGGAGACGGAGCCGCCGGACACGTACACGCCCGCCGCGTCGCCCGCGGCCAGGTCCTTGAACGCCGTCACGGACGGCGCCTTGGAGAGCTTGTCGCCGGTGTAGGCGACGACCTCTACGTCCTTTGCGGACACCTCGCCGAGGATCCCGACGTACTCGCCGTCCGCGTCCGTCCTGCCGGCCGTGAGCGTCGCCTTGCCAGACGCCGCCGAGACCGAGCCGCCCTCGTCCACGAGGACGTACTCGCCGCCCGTGAGCGTCGCGTCCCCGCCGGCCGTCACCGACGAGCCGTTCTGGACCTGCGCGGACTTCGCGCCGTCGAGCGTCACGCTGCCCTGGGTAGCCGCGACGGACGCCGCCACGTCGCTGGACCCGACCTTGACGCTCTTGCCCTCGCCCGTCGCGGACAGGACGACGTCGCCCTGCGCGGCGACGACGCTCCCAAGGACGTTCACGTTGCCCTTGGCCGCGACAGAGACGCCGCCGGAGGCCGCGACGGAGCCCTTCACGTCGGTGAACAGCCCGGTCTCGACCGTCACGTCGCCGTCCGTCGCCTCGATGTCGCCGCCCACCGACAGGTGCCCGGCGGCGGTGGCGCTGACCGACTTGCCCTGAAGGAGCTTGCCGGAGGCGACCGACATCTTCTTGCAGCTTATGACCTCCGCGGAGGCGCCGTCGGCCGCAAGCGTCTCGAACACTATTTCGCCGTCCGCCTTGACCGCGCCCTTGACGGCTATGGACCCCTCCGAGACGACCGACACGTCGCCGACGCGCCCTGAGTCCCCCGGGGTTATGTCGCCGAGCTCCACGCCGACGCCGCCGAGGACGTCGGTGTCGTCGGTGAAGTCGGCTATGCTTATCCTGACCTTGCCGCCGGCCACGTCGTCGACGACCGAAAGCCTGTCCGCCGCGCCGACGGAGAGCTGCCCGACGCCGGAGAAGTCGCCGGCCGCCTTGACCTTCCTGCCCGCGAAGGCGACGCGTCCGGCGTGGAACTCCGCGGTCTTGGCCGACGTTATGCTTCCGTCGCCCATCTGCCCGTCGCCCGTCTTGCCGTCCGAAAGCAGGTTCCCCAGCTGGGGCGCGGGAATGGAGTCGAGCGCGAGCCCGGCCTCTATCGCGTCCTCGATCTCGGCCTGGTTGGCGAGCTTCGCCGTGGCCACGGAGAAGAGCCCGCCGACGGTGGTCTTCGACCCGGCGAGGAACGACACGCCCGCGGGGTTGAATATCCACAGCGCCCCGGACGCGCTCAGCTCGCCCGCGATCTGCGACTTCGCGCCGCCCGAGACGACGTTGAAGAACTGGCTCCCCTGGAAGTCGATCCTCTGTCCGCTGCCGACGTTGAGGGCCTGCCAGTCTATGAGCCCGCCGCCCGGCTGGGTCGCGGTGAACTTCACGTGGTCGGCGTCGATAAGCTCGTGCGTCGCGCCCTTGGCGTAGTTGAACGACGCGCCGCCGAGTCCGTTGTCAAGTACCTGCGTCGCCGCGAACGCGGGGAGCGAGGCGACGCACGCGAGGGCGAACGCCGAAACCGAGGCGACGAGCCTGCACGCCGCGCTGCGGCGGCGGAACACCCTGTACGAGAAAATGCCTTTGTCCATGTCTGTGGTCTCCTGAATAGTCCTGGCCTAGAACTGAACCTGCATCGAGAAGTACACCTCGACGCTGTCGTCGTCCGCCCAGTCGGTGTCGTGGAGCGGGAACGCCACGTCGCACTTGAGCTGGGTGTACTTGGTGACGGACAGCCTCGCGCCGAATCCGGCCGAGTAGAGCCATTCGTTGTCGTCGTATCCGGACGGCAGGTCGTTGAACGCCGTCCAGCCCCAGTCGACGAATCCGAGGAACTGCAGCCTGTCGACCGCGTTCTTGTCGGTGCGGTCGCCGAACAGCGAGGCGAAGGCGTCGACGAGGATGGGCGTGCGCAGCTCGACCGTGCCGTACACGCCGTAGTCGCCCATGTAGCCGCGCGCGTGGTAGCCCCTCAGGCAGTTGTAGCCGCCCAGGGAGAGCTTCTCGACGGGGATGAGTGTGTCCGACGTGTACTGCCCCTCTATCTTCATGAAGAGCATCCACTGGTGCAGGTCAAGCTCGCTCCTGGGGTCGAACCACCCGAAGAGCGGCTGGAGGCGCGCAAGCTGCCAGCGGAACAGCCAGTAGTTCTCCTCCGCGTCCGTCCACATCTCGTCGAGCTTGTCGTCGCCGTTCACCAGGTTGTACACGCCCTGCACGGTGGCGAAGTTTCGTCCGCCGAGGAAGTCGGGCCTCTTGCCCGTGTAGCTCAGCGCGGCGGAAATCGGCAGGATGGTGGCGCTGCGCTTCTGCAGCCTGCTGGAGTAGGCCGTGTACTGGTCCTCTATGTAGCGCCACAGGATGCCGACGGAGAGCGCGAGGAGGTGGCTGTCGTCGTCGTAGAGGTTCTCGGTGTGCTGGAGGCCGACGAAGTAGCCGGACCCCTCGAGGTCGAGCCGCGGCACGATGTCGTCGACGTCGAGGTCGGAGTAGCCGCCGTACAGGGTCGTCGCGCCGCCCCTCCACCAGTGGTGCGGGAGCATGTACGAACCGGCCAGGCTGAACAGCTCGCCGCCGAAGCTCATGGACGGCGAGACCGTCAGCACGTCGTCGTGCTTCGTGAGGTTGAGGTACTGGACCGTGAGTGAGGTCTGCCACTCCTCGATCTCCTCCATGCCGTAGTTGTTCACCTCCCACACGAGGTGGAACGGAAAGCTCTCGCGCACGTCAAGGTCGAGGTCCGCGTAGCGCGCAATGCGCCTGTCCGCGCCCTCTCCCTCGATCGGCTTGCGCACGCTGATCGAGGTGTCGATCGTGAGGTCCGGGTGCGAGTTGGCGTCGAAAAGCGCCCCGCGGAGGCGTCCGTAGTCGAACGTGTCGCCCTCGTCTATGCCCTTGAACCTGCTCAGGATCTGGTCCCTGGAGTACCAGAAGCCGTCGTCCTTCTCTCCGAATCGGAGCGTCAGGCGTCCGAACCGGCCTTCGTCGACGAGGATGGACAGCTTCCTTTCCGCCGCGTCGTAGGCGCCGTAGCGGGGCTGGAAGATGCGGACGAGGTAGAACCCCCTCTCCATCAGCTTCTGGCGCACGGCCGCCAATGCGGCGGACACCTCGGCGTCCGTCCTGTCGCCCGGACCGCCGAGGGCCTCCATGATCATGTCCGCGACGCCTTCGCGGGCCGCGAACTCGGCGGAGCCGTTGATCTGTATCGACTCTACGTAGCCGATCTTCCTGCCGGAATCCCTGCCGGCGGACTCGGCCCTGCCCGGCGCCGGAAGCTCGGGGGCATTTTTCCCGGCCGCGGGGACTACCGGCGAGAGGACCCTCCGCTCGGCGTCCCGCATGACCCCGCCAGCCCCCGCTATGGGGCCTGGCCCGCCGTCGGCGGAGGCCGCGAACGCGCAAAGCGCGGCAAGCGCAAAGACCGCCAGCCCCGTCGCCCTGCCGGCAACAGATGTATTTCTCATGTGAATATTCCTTTTTGGATCAAAATACAGGTTCTAGGTGTTGATATTCGCCCCTTTGTACATGGTTCCACCGATTTTCCGGCGAACATTATACTAAATTCCCCCGCCGTTAGGCAAGCGGCAACATCAAGATGTCTCAGAGCGGCTGAAAGAGATCGTCGAGCGTAACGACAGACTGGACGTCGAATGCGTTCGCGTTGCGCTTCAGCCCGCTTGCCGAGACAAACGTCAGATGGACGGCATTCCTGGTGCCGGTCTCGGAAAGGAACATCTCGCGCCGTCCCCTAAGCTTGGCGTCGTATGCATCAGAAATCTCAAATGGATCAGCCGTGCACTTCATCTCGCAGAGGTTGGTAACGGCATCGTTCCGCTCGATTACGAGATCTATCTGGGCTCCTTCGCCTCCTTCGTCGTCTGTGCGATGTCGCCA
>Ga0310696_10010169_pt1 | contig 10847 bp, 9 predicted proteins | sample AusTroGonzalo_MG_4_FD_203885 | JGI IMG/M metagenome (GOLD analysis project Ga0310696, IMG submission 203885) | Bovine rumen microbial communities from tropical cattle in Woodstock, Queensland, Australia - Gonzalo_02 (v2) (version 2) | ecosystem: Host-associated > Mammals > Digestive system >... | reverse complement strand
TTGTCGAAGCAGACGAACTTCACGTTCAGCTTATTTTCCAGTTTCAGGGCCTTGAGGATCTCCCCGATCGTCTCGATGCACGCACCGACGGGTCTGCCGTTTTCGTCCTTGGCGGAAAAGGGGAGATAGTCGTCGAAAAAGCCGACCCGCAGCACCTTGCGGCCCGCGAGCCAGTTCTTTTCCTCGACCGTCAGATTGCGGCTCAGCACCGTATCGGAAAAATACCGCTCCTGAAGCCGGGAAAAATAAAAAAGGTCGTTGTTGAGGACTTTCTCGGTCGCGGAATTGATATCGGCGATCAGATCGGGCCGGTGTTTGCCTGCCACCAGATAGTAGGCGGACTCCCCGATTTTCTCGACTGCCGAGAGATTGCGTTTGGCCAGCATGCTGAGCTCCAGGTCGAGATCGATTTTCCCGGCGTACAGATCGGCCTCTTTTTTTGCGATCTCCTCATATTCGACGAATTTGAAATGCACATTCTTTTTTCTGCACCATTCCCGGAGGAGTTCGGCCAAAATCGTCCCTCTGGTGACGCCCACCGTCTTGCCGTTCATGGATGCGTAATCGCCCTGAGTGATCGAAGTGTTGTCCACCGAGGAATACAGATAGTAATATTCATACGCCATGGGCGCGTTGGGAAACAGGATCTCCTTGGCCCGCTCCTCCGTATAGCTGATATCGTAGAAGAGGTCGACCTTTCCCGCCAGAAGCAGTTTCACGCCGTCGAAAAAACTGCTGCATGGAATATATTTCACATCCCATCCCGCATAGGTGCCGATCGTCTGAATATAGTCGTATGCGTAGCCGGATACCGGGACATTATGCTCGTCCACCATCAGCAGCCGGTTGAACTCCTGATAGGCGACCCGGACGACTTTCCGCGGACTTTTCTCCGCACCGGGGAGGGAGCCGGTCAAAAGAAAAAGCACCGCGCAGACAAGCAGGGCCGTCCGATGCAAAAAAATCCCCGAGGATCCCCAGCGGCCGTTCATCATTTTCCGTCTCCTGTCCCCCGCCCGGCGGGAGGTTTGCCGAAGTTTTGGGGATAATCTATCACGGGAAGTGTCTAAAATCAAACCCGTTGCCGAAAAAAACACCGCTTTTTTCTTCCGGGTCCCGTTCCCCGGCCGGAGGGGTTCGCATTCGAACGGCGGCCGCGGTATCCCCCTGCCGCTTTTTCACTCTCCGGCACTGGAAAAAGCGCCGGTCACGTGCTGAAGTATATCCCGGAAACGGCTTCAGCGTTTCCAGACGAAGGCGTTGCGGCCTCTTTTGTTGTAAAAGTAGATCCCGCGCGGTCTGGTGTCGTCCGCGGCGCCCGAGGTGCGGTCCGCCGCGGAAACGTCGGTCCTCCGGGGAAAGGCGATTTCGGGGGGCAGTTCCGGTTCGGGCGGAGACTGCCGTCCCGGAACGGAAGAGGTCCGGGCAATATCGGCGTTCACGGTCTCGCCGGGCGTTTCCTCTTCCTCCTCCCGGGCTTTTTTCGGGACCCAGGCGAAAGTGGGGGCGGAAAGGACGCCGTCGAGGAGTCTGAGGACCCTCCTGTAGGGAATGTAGACGTTCGCTCCGTTGATCCAGATGGTCAAACCGTTGGCGCTGATGCGCTGGATGCGGCACAATTCGCGTCTTTTCCCATCCTTGCCGCAGAACGTGATCGTCTTCCCCCGGTTCTTTATTTCCTGCAGTTTGTACCGGAGGACATCGACGGGCTCCGCGTCGCTTCTCCGCGGGGCGTCGGGATCGGCGTCCTCCGATTCCGGAATACTCTCAGCCGGAACCGAATACTGCCCGCGGCGGTCCGCGCCGGTCCCGTCGGAGACGGCGGTCAGATCGTCGCCGATCAGGAACACCGACTCCGATACAAGGAGCAGGAGGAGCAATCTCTTCATATATCGCACGCCTCTCGAACAGGGGTTCTCCGGAAAAGCGACGTTCCGCCGCGAACGATCGGCGGCGCCGACCGGAACCGGGACAGACCGAAATGTACCGGACCCGTTCGGAAACATCTGTCCGGTTCTTCCGGGATCCTCCAAATATACTTCCCCGACGGCATTTTGTCAAATCCCTTTTCCCGCCGGGATATCGGGGGAAAACAGTTGTCTTTTTGTTTGAAAATTCGTTGATCAGTGATATATTAGTATTTCAATACTATTTTTGACATCACAAGGCAGATCGGACAAATGAAGGACAAGACGAATCCGGCGGTCAAAACCCGGGAGCTGCTGATCCTGACGGCGGGGAGACTGTTTACGCGTCACGGCGTCAAGGGGGTTCAGGCCAAGGATATCGCACAGGCGGCGGGGACTGTCCCCAACGCCATCACCTACCACTTCGGCGGGCTGGAGAAATTGGTGGACGCGGTCTGGGCGCACGCTCTCGACAGCATAGACTACGCACGGATCGAAGAATACTACGCGAAGAATCAGCATCTGCTGAGGACGCCGGACGGGAAACGGCAGCTGGTTTCGGAGATCATCGACATTTTCTTCAAGATGATCTGGAACGGCGACGAATCCCATTGGGAGATCGCATTTCTGCTGAGCGCCAGCATCACCGAGGACGGACAGAAGCGGCTCATGAAAAACGAATGCGACCGGTTCACCGCGATCTTCGCAAAAGTTTACATCGACATCACCGGCAACGACGACATAGAAAGCGCTCTGGGTTGGGTCTACTCCGTTTTCGGGGGCGCGGTGGTATATACCACCAACATCGGCATGTTCACGAACATACTGAAGACCGACAATGTTCCGGAAAGCTGTTATCGCCGTCTGCAGTACATCACCACGCGGAACGCCCTGTTTTCGCTCAACCTTCTTCCTCTTTGAGGTCCGTCATGAAGAAATATTTTCTGTATCCGTTTTTGTTTTTGACCCTGCTCCCGGGTTGCGGCAGGCAGCAGCAGCAAAAAGTCGAGGCCCGGACGGTGAAAGTCCGGACGGCGGCGCTGCGGAAACATGAGTTCCGCGAGATCTTCCGGGCGCAGGGCATGGTGGAGGCGGCGCGGAAAGGGACCATCTCTTCCTTCGTCCCCGGCAGGATCGACAGGATCTTTTTCGAGGAGGGGACCGTCGCGGAAGCGGGCAAAAGTCTCTTTCAGGTCGATCTGAAAAACCTCACCAACCGCGTCGAACTGGCCCGGAAGGATCTGGAGGTCGCAAAAGCCTCCCGGCTGACGACCCGGCAGGGGGTGAAGCTTGCCCAAATCAGACTGAAAAAAGCCGAACGGGATTACAAGCGCAATCAGACGCTCTACAACTCCAAGGCCGTGTCCGCCGATGCCTACGAACAGGCGGAGACGGCGTTCAACAGCGCCGTCGTCATGCTGGAGGGGGCCGTTGCCCTCGACGCGGCGGCTGCGGCCAAGGTCCAGCAGGCGGAAACGGCTCTGAAACTGGCCGGACAGACGCTGGCGGATTCCCACCCGTCGGTGCCGTTCCGTGCGCTGATTTTGGAGAAATTCAAGGAGGAATCGGAGTTCGCGGGCGCCGGGATGCCGATCCTCGCCGTGGAAGATCCCTCCAGCCGGGAGATCAGCTGCCGGATCAGCGCGGTGTACTGGGAACGGCTGAAACCGGGGACGGAGATCGACGTGTTTTTCGCCGGGAAAAAGGTCTGCGGCAGTTCGGTCTATTACAGGGCCGAGGTCATCGAGCCCGCCAGCCGGACCTTCGAGATCAAAGCGAAACTTCCGGAAGACACGTCTTTGAAATCGGGCACGCTGTGCGATCTTGAGATCGTTCTGGCCAGACGGACCGGGTGGGGCACGAATTCCGACGCGGTCCTGCCCGGGAGGGAAGGGCGGATGAGCCTCTTCCTCGACGAAGGCGGAAGAGCGAAGGAGACGAGTGTTTCCTGCGGACTGACGACCGACGGCACCACCGAGATCCTGTCTCCCGAGCCCCTTCTCGGCAAGGCGGTGATCGTCCGGGGACAGGCCTTTGTCCGTGAGGGCGACAAGCTGGAAATCGAGAGGTGACGCGATGACTCTCAGCGGCCTCTCGGTCAAGCGTAAGATCGCAATGGGGTGCTTCATTGCGATGCTGGTTTATTTCGGCGCGCTCTCCTACTTCAAGATCGGCAAGGACACCGTGCCGAAGATGGACGTCCCCTATGTTCAGATAACGACGGTCTACCCCGGCGCGTCCCCGGAAGAGGTCGAGACCGACGTCGCCAAACACATCGAGGACGCCGTGGCTTCTCTGGACGGCCTCAAGCACATCACCAGCACCTGCATGGAGAATGTCTGCGGCACGACTTTGGAGTTCGTCAACGGGACGGATGTGGACATCATGATCCATCAGGTCCGGGAAAGGGTCAACACCGTCGTCGACAAATTTCCCCCGACGGTCAAGACGCCCCAGCTGAGCAAGATCAACATCAACGCGGTCCCGGTCGTGACGTTGTACCTGACGGGCGGCCGCTCGGTGGATGCGCTGTATCATTACGCCGACAAAACGCTGGCCGACCGGTTTTCCAGCATTCCCGGCGTCGGAGAGATCCGTCTGCACGGCGGCAATGAGATGCAGCTCCACGTGCTGCTCGACAGGGAGAAGCTTGCGGCCATGAACCTCACCGTGGCCCAGGTCGTCGCGAAGATACAGGAAAACAACCTGAAACTGCCCGCAGGGCACATCCGGGAAAAGGGCCGGGAAACGGCGATCACCTTCGACGGGGAATTCCACGACATCCGGGAGCTGGGCGAGTTCGAGATCGGCGTCGTGGGCGGCCACAAGGTCTACCTGGGCGACATCGCCGAGATCAAGCTTCAGGCCAAGGAGATCCGTCAGGAGGGCTACCTCGGGGGCACGCCGGGAGTCGCCGTTGAAGTCGTCAAGAAAAGCGACGCCAACACCGTGGAAGTCATCAAACAGGTGCGCAAGCGGTTCGAAGCGCTGCAGGCTCCCGGGGCGCTGCCGAGAAACACCCGCCTCGTCTGGTTCAAGGACAGCGCCGACTACATTGAGGCCTCCGTCGAGGACGCCTGGGGGAGCGTCGGGCTCGGCATCGTCCTGACGGCGCTGCTTCTTTTCCTATTTTTGCACGAACCCCGCTCGACCTTCATCATTTCGATCACGATGCCGGTCTCGGTCATCATCACGTTCACCGTGATGTCGCTGCTGGACTACACCTTCAACATGATGACGCTGGTGGCCATCGGCTGTTCCTCGGGGATCCTCGTCACCAACTCGGTGATCGTCATGGAAAACATCTTCGTCTGGCTGAAACGCGGCAAGTCGCCAGCGGAAGCCGCCGCGGAGGGCACGGCGGAGGTGGTCAACGCCGTTTCCGCCAGCGCCCTGACCAACGTGGTGGTCTTCGTTCCGATCGCGACCATGTCCTCGATCGTCGGCATGCTGGTGGGCCCCTTTGCGGGGGTCATGGTGATCGCGACGCTCGCCTCCCTCTTCGTCAGTTTCACCCTGACGCCTATTTTGGCCTCTTTGCTGCTGAAGTCCGAAACGGGAAAGGAAAATACCTTCTGGGATCGTCTGTTCCGCTTTTGGAACGCGGGCTACGACCGTCTTGCCGCGGGCTTCGACCGGACGATGGTCTGGACCCGGAGGTATCCGAAAACGGTCCTTCTGCTCTCGCTGCTCCTCTGCGTCGCGCTCCTGTGTCTGTCGCTTCCCAATCTGCGGATCGCCTTTGTGCCGTTCTACGACAAAAACGAGATATCCCTCGTCCTCGAATTTCCCTCGAATTACGGGATCGACGCTTCCCGGAAAGAGACGCTGGCTCTGGTTTCCGAGTTGAGCAAGCGGCCGGACGTCGCCCGGATCGGCACGACGGTCGGTTACCGGAACGCCCTTCTGGGACAGGTTTCCGAGGGCGTGAATCTGGCGGAGATCACCCTCATGCTCAAACCCATGGCCGAACGCGCTCCGATCAGACAGATCATGGCGGAGATCCGCCGGGATCTGGCGAAAAAAAGCGGTTTCCTCTATTCGGTTTCGATGCCGCCGCCCGTCGGCGCTTCCGGACAGGAGCTGAGCGGTTTCATCGGAGGCCCGGAACTCGATGTCATGGAGAAATATGCGCAGGAAGGCGCGGAGATCCTGCGGCGTTCCGGCTGTGCGACCGACGTCGACACCAGCTGCCGGTCCGCGAAGCCCCGGCTCCGGCTGCTTCCCGAGCGGGCGCTGCTGAAAAATCTGGGGGTCCCGGCAAGTGCCATGGGACTCTCGATCGTCGGTTATTTCGACGGCGTCGAGGCCGGGACCTTCAAGGTCGGCGTCGACACCTTCGACATCCGGGTCAAGATGCAGGAAAAGGAGGGGCTGGATCAGCTGCAGGAGATCCCCGCCGTTCCTCTGAAGGGCAAGCCCGTGGCGATGAACGCGCTGGTTTCGGTGAAAAACTCCCCCGTCGCCATCAGTCTGATGCGGCAGGACAAGGAGCGGTCCGCATGGATCTACGCCAACTCCGCCCCGGGCCACTCCATGGCCGACTTGATGAGCATCCTGCAAAAGGAGCTTGTCCCGAAACTGCCGCAGGGCTACCGGCTGGTTTTCACCGGTCAGGCGGAAATGATGAACGAAGGCGCCATGGATTTCGTCATGGTCCTCATCACGGCGGTCTTCCTGACGTTTCTCGTCATCGCCGCCATCATGGAGTCTCTGGGCCGTCCCTTCCTCGTCATGTTCACCATCCCCCTCGGGTTCGTGGGCTTCTTCGCCATGCTGCACCTCACGGGGACGCTGCTCTCCATGGTCGGCATGCTGGGGGCGATCATGATGATCGGGATCGTGGTCAACAACGCGATCCTGATCATGGACGAAACGTCGGCCTTGAACAGGAGCGGGATGAAACTGCACGACGCGATGCTCCGGGCTTCGGAGAACAAATTCCGTCCGATCCTCATGACCTCCATCGCCAGCGTGATCGGCATGCTGCCCATGGCTTTCGGGCGCGGGATCGGTTACGAGATCCGTTCCAGCTGCGGCATCGGCGTGGTGGGCGGACTTCTCTTCGCCATGCTGCTCACGCTGTATTTCATCCCCGCGCTGTTCTACATGACGCATAAAAACCGGTGAGGGGGAGGTACAAGCCCCGGCCTCACACCGATCCGCGGCGGGGATCGCCGCATCGGGAAGCCTTTTTTTCCGCTGTCCGTTCCGGTCTTCCGGTCACTTCGCCGGTAAAAACCGGGCGTGCTGTTCCTTCAGGAGCCGGTTGTTGTCGTCTTCCGCGCAACTGAACCCGACGGGCGAACCGTAGAAAAACCGGTCCCTCGCGATCCAGTAACGCTGTTCTTTTGCGATCCAGAGACGCATGAAGCCGCCGAACACGATCAAGGCGATCAGCAGGACCGGGAGCAGGTTCAACCCCATCTGCCCCCGCGGGACCCGTTCCGTCCCCAGCGTCCTCATCCGTTTCCGGATCCGGCGCTTTTCCATTCCGGCGAAAAGGATCGGGATCAGCAGAAAAACGACTGCCAAGACCGCCGTGCGGACCCCGTTGGCCATGACGGCATACTCCCGTCCGGCGATCCAGTCGATCCGGGTCAGCAGCAGATAAAGCGCCAGCGGCAGGAGCAGATACAGCAGCACGTCCTTGCCGATCTCTCCCATTTTGGGCAGCAGCAGGAAAACCTGATTTTTCCGCAGCCGGGAAACCAGCGCCGCGGTCCCGTGGAAAAGGATCCCCAGCGTCAGCGCCGCCCAGATGACCGCGCAGAGGCATGTCTCCAGCATCAGATAACTGATCTGCCGGTCCGGCTTCAGATCCTCCGGCGTGATCCGGCATCGCAGTGGGGGCAGCAGCATCGAAGTGAAAAATCCGCCGTGCCGCAGGATCATTTGGGTGTCCGCGCCCGGCGCTTTGCGCCAGTTTTTCAGAACCGCCGCGGGCGCTTCCAATTCCGCCGCCCGCGCCCGGTCTCCCCGCCGGACCGCCGCCTGATGGAGCTGTTTCAGACAGGTCCCGACCACGAGCTGTTCGATCAGGGTGAACGAGGAGTCGTTCAGCGTCGGGAGCAGTTTCTTCCAAGCATCATAATATCGCGCCGCTTCGGCTTTCCGGCCCTCCTTCTCCAGCTGTTCTCCCCAGAGGACCGATGCGGTGCAGAGATCTCTGAAAACGATCAGATCCGGCAGCGACTGGGCGCAGGCGACTTCCAATTGTTCCATGTAGCCGCAGATATCCGGCGCGGCATCCAGCAGGCGCATCCGCCGTTCCGCGATCTCCCTGCTGCAGCGCCGGAGATACGGTTTTTTCAGACTCACGTCCAGACGCTCCATCGCCCGTTTCATCTTGTCCCGGTCTTGGATCGCGACCTGCTTTCCCTTGCGCGCCGGAAACTTGAGCGCCTGCCGGGCCTGTATTCCCGCCGCCAATAAATCGGCATAACCGTTTTCCGGCTCCAGAGTCGAGAGTTCCGCCAGCAGTTCCGGTTTCGGTTCGCCGGAGGCCAGCAGCGAGCAGATATACCTCCGGAAAACCGGATCGTCCTCATGCCGTTTCAGCAGTTCTCTGATCTGACCTGGGGAATATCGGCCGATCTCTCCGGAATTCAGAAAGAGGATCTCCAGCTCTTGGGGCGTGAAGTTATGGTATTTCCCGATCACTCCCGCCAATCTGTTTTTCGCCGGATCCCGGTCGGTGAAGAGGGACGAATTGAAGCTGGTCAGGAAAAACCGCCAGTCCACGGTCAGATACGCGGCGGCCAGCAGCAGCGGCAAAAACGCCAGCCGGACGAAAAGCCGGATCTTCGCGCGCAGTTTCAGCCGCGGGAGATCCGCTTGCAGCAAAGCCTGCGCCAGCTCCTCGCCGTCGCCGAACCGGCGGCAGGCCGTTTCCGCCGCTTCGGCTTCGCCTTGCCCCTCTGCCGTCAGTGCATCCCGCGCCGCCAGCAGATGACTGCGGAGTTCCGCACGGTTTTCCCGCTGGAGTTCCGGGTCGTCGGCCAGCATCCGGGTGCATTCGGTCAGTTTCGCTTCGATCGGATCGTTTTCCATGGCGGCCTCCGCAATCACTCGAAGCAGAGCAGCTGGTTCAGCGCCGTGCAGAACGTGCGGCTCTCGTTCACCTTTTCTTCGACCAGCTCTTTCCCGGTCCCGGTCAAAGCATAGTATTTTCGGGGTTTCCCCTCGACGATCCGCCATTCGGATGCCAGCAGTCCCTCGTTTTCCATTTTGTGCAGACAGGGATACAGCGCCCCTTCTTTCCATTGGAATTCCCCGTTGGTCCGTTCGTTGACCAGCCGGATGATCTCATAGCCGTACATCGCCCGCTCGGAAAGCAGTTTCAGGATCACCGCCGGGGCGATCCCCTTCATCAGTTCGCTGTTTCGGATCATTGTTTTTCCCTCCTGTTTTCCGGGCTCGAAGGCCCCTTTGCTGCTAATATACATCGCGACACGATGTATGTCAAATCTGAAAACAGCACAGAGGATAAATTTTTCGGAAAGAATGATCGGGCAGGGAGGACATTCCGTTCGATCGAAGATGCCCTGCGCCCGATCGCGGAAGAGGCGTGCGGCATTTCAATTTTGCTTGAAAAAAAGCATGTCCCGGGTTACATTACGCCGGAGATCGCAGGGATTTTACACGGGACAAAGGAGAATGCATCGTGAAGACAGACAATGACGTTTCATGCGGTGCCGCAGCTCATCAGCTGCCGTCAGGATTTATTATCGAAATCCGCGCCGACGGCACGGCAGTGATTTCCCGCAAGATCCGGAAAACGCTTCTTGCGGAATTGCTGATCGCGGCGGGATCGGTCATCGGCGGATGTCTGCTTCTCCGTTCGGCATTTCGACTTGCAATGTGGCTCTTTGCTTTGGCAGCATTGATGCTGGCGGGCATGTGGATGAGCGTGCAGAAACTCGGATTCTCCGTTTCCGACGGCACGATCACCTGGCGCAGAGGGCCCGGCCGCGGCAAGGTCGCCGCCGCCGATATCGTCACGCTCGACGCGGTCCAGCTCGGGGAAAATGCAAGATCCTTCGCCGTGATCGCGGGCGACCGGGAGGGGAAAAATCACCACCTTTTCCGTTACCTCGACGAGGATGAAGCGAAAGCGCTGATCGGCTGGATCGTTCGGCAGATCGGAGAGTAACCATGAACATCACTTGCCCCCAATGTCAAACCCCCATCACCGTCGTCTATAAGGAGCACCACGATTACGAAAGGGCCGGAGCCGAACAGCTCCTTTATTGCACCTGCTGCCGCGCCGTTTTCTGCAATGCCGTTTGCGCGGACGGCAGTGAAAAGGTCGAACTCGACGAACTGGGCATCCCGCAAGCGCCGGTCAAGGCGCGCATCGACGGCGGGAGCGAATTTTATTCGGCCCGGGTGTTCCATCCGGCCGGGCTGCTGATCGCGGTCATTGCGCTGTTCTGGCTTTTCATCACCGTATACGGGGTTTTCGGCATTCTGCCCGCGGGGGGCTTCTCCCCGACGGCCTCGATCGTCACCGGCGCGGTCATGGTGATCGCATGTTTCGTGCTCACGATGTCCGCAATCACGCTGCTCGCCAACCGCATTTCCCTCGAATACTTTCCGGAAACGGGAAAAATCGTCTACCGCAAGGGGCCCTTCAACTGGTGGTCGAAACGGCTCACTTTCAACGCTTCGGAGATCGCCGGGATCCACGGCAGCGCCGCTTTGGCCGCGGAGGGGGACTATTTCTACACGGCGATACACTTCGACAACGGCCGCAAGGAGCGTTTCCTCGACTTCTCGCAGAAGGACAAGGTGCGGATGCAGTTCGAATGTCTGCTGCGGATCATGTCGGTCCGCGCCGCCGCCGAAAAACCGGCGGAGAATGCGACGGCGTAAGGCGCGCCGCAGGCGTGAGCCGTGACAGTCGGGAAAAGCGATCCTCTATGTATTTCATCGAAT
>Ga0310696_10010168_pt1 | contig 10847 bp, 6 predicted proteins | sample AusTroGonzalo_MG_4_FD_203885 | JGI IMG/M metagenome (GOLD analysis project Ga0310696, IMG submission 203885) | Bovine rumen microbial communities from tropical cattle in Woodstock, Queensland, Australia - Gonzalo_02 (v2) (version 2) | ecosystem: Host-associated > Mammals > Digestive system >... | reverse complement strand
GCACGCCCTCGGTGTCTTGGTTGTACCAGAGGGGGAAGGTGTCGTTGTCGCCATTGGTGAAGATGATAGGATTGCCCTCGTCTTGCAGGGTCATGAGGTAGTTCTGACCGAAGTCGCGACAGGTGTAGCGTCCTGAACGGTCGTGGTCGTCCCATGTCTGTGAGGCCATTTGGATGGGAACCAGCAGAGCAACGACAGCTACCACGGCTGCGATAATCAGACTCTCCTTCTTCAGCTTGCGCTGGAGCCAGTCGATGATGGCTGCCACGCCCATGCCACACCAGATGGCGAAGGCATAGAACGAGCCTGCATAAGCGTAGTCGCGCTCACGGGGCTGCATAGGTGTCTGGTTGAGGTAGATAACGATGGCCAGACCGGTCATGAAGAAGAGAAAGAACACCACCCAGAACTGGCGGATGCCCACGGGGTCGTCGATGGTCTTCTCTGTGCCGTTGACCACAGTCTTACGCTTGCGGGTGTACCATGCCTGCCAGAAGAGACCGATGAGGCCCAAGATAAGTGGCATGCAGTAGAACACGTTGTGACCCTTGTTCTCCTTCAGTTCGTCAGGCAGCAGGTTCTGGTCGCCCAGGCGTGCGTTGTCGATGAAGGGGAAACCTGTAATCCAATTGCCGTGTTCGAGTTCACCATTGCCTTGGATATCGTTCTGACGACCAGCGAAGTTCCACATGAAGTAACGCCAGTACATGAAGTTACACTGATATGACAGGAAGAAACGGATGTTCTCGAACTGTGAGGGAACCTTGACGGTCATGGGTTCGCCACAGCGGTCGTAGGGAACCTCGTTGCCGTCGACACCTCCCATCCACGATTCGTAGGCTGCTGTATGACCAGCATCGTACATACGTGGGAAGAACATGTTCTGGGCATATACGTATTCGTCTTTGGTGCGAACCACGAAATAAGAGTCTTTCTCGTCGGCAGAAGCCTTCTCCTTGCGCTGGTAGACGGGCTTACCCTTCGACATAACGGGCTTGCAGTAGTTGCCGTCCTGTTCGAGGGCTACCTGAGAGGTGTAAGCCTGACCATAGAACAGAGGGCGGTTGCCGTACTGGTCACGTCCCAGATAGTCGCCGAGTGTGAAGATGTCCTCTGGAGAGTTCTGGTCCATTGGTGGGTTGGCAGAAGAGCGGATGACAATCAGCGCGTAGCTGGAGTAGCCAATCATGAGCATGAGCATGCAGAGCAGGGTGGTGTTCTTCATGCGGGCTGTGATAAGTGCTTTCTTATCCTTGGTATAACCCAATACGAACCAGAGGGCTGCCAGTACAATGATGCCGATGATAAAGGCCGACCAGCCCCAGCCGTAGAAAGGAATGCCAAGCATGCCCACTGAAAGCAGGAAGGCGATATTCTGTACCTTCTCAGAATGGCGCTGCGTCTGGGTCTCATAGACAGCCCAGATGACACAGCTTACCAGCAGGATGATATAGATGATCTCGCCCGTGTTGAACGGCATGCCGAGCGTGTTGACGAAGAACAGCTCGAACCAGCCACCCACGGTGATGATGCCAGGAACGACGCCATAGAGTACGGCTGCCAGGATGACCAGCGAAGCCGCCAAGGCAATGAGTGAGCCCTTGAGGTTGGCATCGGGGTAGCGACGGTAGTAATATACCAGGCCGATGGCAGGTACACACAGCAGGTTGAGCAGGTGGACACCGATAGACAGGCCTGTCATATACATAATCAGGATGAGCCAGCGGTCAGAATGTGGCTCGTCGGCATGGTCTTCCCATTTCAGGATGAGCCAGAACACCACAGCGGTAAAGGCTGAGGAGTAGGCATAGACCTCGCCCTCGACAGCCGAGAACCAGAAGGTGTCGCTGAAAGTGTAGATCAATGCGCCTACCAAACCAGATCCCTCGATGGCTATGAGCTTAGAGAGCGAGAGGTCTTCCCAGCGGCTGATGAGCAGTCTGCGTACCAAGTGGGTGATGCTCCAGAAGAGGAACAGAATACATGTGGCAGAGAGCAGGGCGCTCATCGTGTTGACCATGCGGGCCACCTGAGTCGCATCACTTGTGAACTGCGAGAACAGGTTGGCTGTAAGCATAAAGAACGGTGCCCCAGGGGGGTGACCTATTTCAAGTTTATAACCTGTCGTGATAAACTCCGGACAGTCCCAGAAACTGGCTGTCGGCTCGATTGTGGAGCAATAGACAAAGGCGGCAATCAGAAAAGAAAGCCAACCGAGGGTATTGTCCACCAGTCTGAATTGTTTCATTGAAAATATGCTATTCTAACGTTAAAACTCAAATTATGACTGCAAAGATACTAAAAACTTTGTTTACATAAACAGCCCTGCGCCGTAAATTAAGATAATATAACGGAATAATTTGCCTATGGTGATGGCGATGAATGTGATGACGATGTTGGAGCGCATCAGTCCCAAGGCGATGGTGATGGCACTGCCGAGAACAGGCAGGAAGGCGAAAAAGCCCATCCAAGAACCATGGCCTGCCAGAAAACGATGAGCCTTATCGAGGCTTTCTTTCCTGACATGGAGGTACTTCTCAATCCATTCCATCCTACCCATACGACCGATGCCGTAGTTGACCACAGAGCCCAGCACATTACCGATGGTGCCGTAGACCATGAGTTGCCAAGGGTCAAGGCCAGTGGCCATGAGCGCTATCATCACCGCCTCGCTGGAAAAAGGGAAAAAGCTGCCGGCCAGAAAGGCTGCCAGCAGCATGCCCCAATAACCATACTGACTTAAAAGAGTGATGATGACATCCATAGGTTATAGCCTGTGAACAAAAGGGTCATGATGAGGATGACGATGAACAGGATGTTGGTGAGACGTGTGTGGGTGAGCGCAAAGAAATGGGCGATGATGGGGCTGACCACCAGAATCAGCACACGGATCACCATGTCGTAGCACTGGGGCTGAACCACCACCAGCAATAAGGAATAAATGGCCACCATGATGAAACTGTAGTATATCTGGCGTACACGGATCTTATCCTTATAGCTGGTGAGGATAAAGTGGATGGCGCCGATGATAAAGAGTACTACAAGGAAGCCCAGAAATGCCAACTGGGACAAGTTGAGCATCGTGTAGTCGGGGCGTGACACGATATCGAACAGACTGCTCAGATGTCTTAACAGCAGACCCAGACTGTCTTCGCCCTGATAGACATAATAGGGCAGACAGAACCAGTAGGGGGTGAGCAGGCCCAGCAGGGAGGCGAAGAACGTGCGCCATGAGAGCGAGAAGATGAACCATGCCATCATAATCCAGAACGCTGGCAGGTAGTAAAGCACCTGACTCTGAATGATGCTTCCTATGCCCAGACAAAGGAATGTGTAGAATGTCCAGCCTACCGAGTCGCGGTCCTGATAGCTGTGCCAGAGCAGGTAAAGAGCCAAAGCTGCTCCCATCTGCATGAGTGCTCCAGAGCGCGAGGGAAAGAGAAAGGCTGCCGCACAGGTGATTGCCAGATAGGCGCACGACACCAGTCGGCTGTAGATGCGGATGAGCAGGTTCTCATTGTTGAGTTGCATCATCATCCACGCCGACAGTACGAAACAGCCGAACTGAACCCACCACTGCTGAGACACCAGACCAGCGGCGAGCCAGATGAGTATAGCGTAGAAGGCCGTTACAGGCAATGCGTAACGGCTTTCTGCGATTCTGTTTTGTAAGCGTTTGATCATAGATCAGCGCCGATGTCGCGACGGAAATACTTATCGGTGAACTGAATCTTCTGAGCCTCTTCAAACGATTTCTGGAGTGCCTCGGCCTTATCCTTGCCGTAGGAAGAGACAGCGATGACGCGACCACCAGCCGTTACTACCTGACCGTCCTTCATGGCTGTGCCGCTGTGGAAGACGATAGATCCCTCTACCTGGTCGATGCCTGTGATGGGGTAACCCTTCTTGTACTCCTGAGGGTAACCGCCGCTCACCATCATGACGCACACGGCAGAACGGGGGTCGAACTCGATGGCACGCTTGTCGAGGTCGCCAGCAGCCACACCTTCGAACAGGTCGACGATGTCGCTCTTCAGACGGAGCATGACGCTCTCTGTCTCTGGGTCGCCCATACGACAGTTATACTCGATGACGTATGGCTCAGCCTCTTTGCTTGGCGTATTGGTGCGGTTGATGAGGCCGAAGAAGATGAAGCCTTTATAGTCGATGCCGTCAGCTGCCAGACCCTCTACTGTGGGACGGATGATGCGGTCCTCCACCTTCTGCATCCACTCCTTGGTGGCGAAGGGCACGGGGGTAACACTTCCCATACCACCAGTGTTCAGACCGGTATCGTGCTCACCGATACGCTTGTAGTCCTTGGCCTCAGGCAGAATCTTATAGTTCTTGCCATCAGTGAGTACGAAGACAGAGCACTCGATGCCACTCATGAACTCCTCGATAACCACACGGCTCGAAGCGTTGCCGAACATGCCGCCCAGCATCTCCTTGAGCTCTTTCTTGGCCTCGTCGAGGGTGGGGAGGATCAGAACGCCCTTACCTGCACAGAGACCGTCGGCCTTGAGTACGTAGGGAGCCTCGAGGGTCTCGAGGAACTTCAGGCCCTCCTCCAGATGTTCGCCGTCGAAGGTCTGATAGCGGGCTGTGGGGATGTTATGGCGCTGCATGAAACTCTTGGCAAAGTCCTTGGATCCTTCGAGTACAGCACCAGCCTTTGAAGGACCGATGACAGGTACGTCCTTAGTACGCTCGTCGCCCTTCAGGTTGTCGTAGATGCCCTTCACCAGAGGGTCCTCTGGACCGACCACCACCATGTTAACGCCCTTGGCCACGATGAACTCCTTGATGGCCTCGAAGTCGTCGGCCTTCATGGCTACATTTTCACCGCAGTTGCCAGTGCCAGCGTTACCTGGGGCAATATAGAGTTTCTCACATTTCTCACTCTGAGCAATTTTCCAAGCTAGGGCGTGCTCACGTCCGCCACTTCCTAACAGTAGTATCTTCATATTCTTTACCTTTTCACTTTTTTACCTTTAAGTAGTCTTCGAAATACTGGGTGATGCGCTCATGCAGATGCACGCTGGCATGGCCGCGCATGTTATGCTCCTCGCCAGGGTAGGCGAAGAAGTCGGGCTGTGTGCCAGCCTTGATACAGGCATCGAGGAACGACAGGCAGTGCTGAGGCACCACGGTGTTGTCGTTGTAGCCAGTGATAACCTGAAGTTTTCCTTTCAGGTTCTTGGCTTTGGCAAGCAGAGAGGTCTTGGCATAGCCCTCAGGATTGTTCTCTGGGGTGCCCATATAGCGTTCGCCATACATCACCTCATACCATTTCCAGTCGATGACAGGGCCGCCAGCCACACCTACCTTGAATACATCGGGGTAGTTGGTCATCAGCGAGATGGTCATGAAGCCGCCAAAGCTCCAGCCATGTACGCCCAGCTGATCTATATCCACGTAAGGCAGGGTGCGCAGATAGTCGACACCCTTCATCTGGTCCTGCATCTCTATCTGTCCCAACTGGTGGAAAGTGGCCTGCTCGAAGTCGCGTCCGCGATTCTCTGAGCCGCGGTTGTCGAGGATGAACAGGATGTAACCTTTCTGAGCCATATAGGTCTCCCACGAGCGACTCATCCAGTGCCATGAGGCATCGACGTTATGGGCGTGGGGGCCACCATATACATATACCACGGTGGGATATTTCTTGCTGGCATCGAAGTCGGCAGGTTTCACCATGCGGAAATACAGGTCGGTCAGTCCGTCGGCGGCTTTGATGCTGCCACTCTCGAAGATGGGCTGCTGGTAGTTCTGCCAGGGGTCTTCAGCATTGAGCAACTCGCAATGCTTCCCATTGTTGGTGTTCACGATATCGATGATGCGTGGAATGTCAGGCGCAGAGAATTTCTCAACAGCCTGCTGGCCAGAGACAGAGAGGTCGACGCTGCGAGTCACGCCGATGCCACGGTCGAGAACGGTGCGCTTGCCCGTCTTCACGTTGACGGCATAGAGATTGCTCTGCAGGGGACTGAGCTCGTTGGAGCGAATGATGATGCTCTGGCTCTTGCGGTTGAAGCCAACCACCTCCATCACCACCCAAGGGCCTTTGGTGAGCTGCTTGAGTTCCTTACCCTTCACGTCGAACAGGTAGAGGTGGTTATACCCATCCTTCTCACTCTGTAGGATGAACTTCGTATCGTCCCAAGGCAGGAACTGGATGGGGTTCTGTGGTTCTACATATTTATCGGATGTCTCGCGATAGAGTTCTGCGATACGTTCACCAGTGGTGGCGTTATAAGACACCAGGCGACAATCGTTCTGACCGCGATTCAGTTCAAGAATATAGACGGTCTTGCTGTCTGGGCTCCATGCGATGTTCGTGAAATAGCGGTCTGTGGGGTCGCCAGCCTGCAGGTAGACGGTCTGCTGCGACTGGAGGTCGTAAACGCCTACGGTGACCTTGTGAGAGGTCATGCCAGCCATGGGATATTTGTCAGGTTCATGGGTGGCCTCGCGAGGGAAAATATCCACTTGCGGATAGTCGGTCACCATGCTCTGATCCATGCGATAGAAGGCCAGACGCATGCCGTCAGGACTCCAGAAGGTGCCCTTGTTGATGCCAAACTCGTTGCGGTGGACAGACTGCCCGTAGACAATCTCGCGTGAGCCGTCGGTCGACAGCTGGTGCTTCTTACCCTGTGCGTCGGCGATGAAGAGCTGATGGTTCTCGACATAGGCTGTGGCGCGCGATTGGGCGTTCCAGTCGTTTGCCTCCTGACTGGAGATGCTATCCTGCCATACAACCTTCTTTGCCTCGAAGTCGACAAGGATGAAAGCCTTTCTGTTGCCTACTGCCACAATGGGCTGACTGGGGTAGGGAAAGGTGGCGTTCATCAGGTGGCGCACATATCTCACGCTGTCGCTCTCTGCCCATGTGTTGATATCGTCGAGGGTGAAGAGCAAGCGCTTCTCACCAGTCTTGGTGTCGATAAGGTAGCACTCCTCCACATCCGTCTGAACGAGTTTCTCGCCCCACCAGGTGAGGAACATGTCTCTGGGCTGCATACGGTAGTAGTTATTGCCGCCGAAGTTCAGATCCTCAAGGGAGAAAAGTTTGTCTTGTGCGCTCATTGTTATAGAGGCTGCCAGGAGCAATGTCGTGGTCAGCAACTGCTTAATCCTCGTCATCGTTGAATCTCCTTTTCTTTCCGAAATCCTTGCCTTTGCCGAATGAGCGACCCTTGCCGCTGCGGTCGAAACGCTCATGGCCGCCCTTGTTAGCACTGCTCTTGTAGCCACCTTTGCGGTCTCTGCGCTCCTCACGATCCTCACGGCCGTTGTCTCTGCGGCTTCTGCGCTCATTACGCTTATCTTTGTCGAGGTTGTGACGGTGGAAAGTGAACGAGCGGATGTCGGCCTCTTCGTTCTCCTCCTGCTCCTCCAGACGTTTCTTGAACTCGCGCTCTTTCTTGAAGCGGTGCTTCTCGGCCATCTGGCGCTTTTCCTCCTCGGTCTTTACGATGCCGCCCTCAGAGCGGAAGTCCTTCAGCTTACCATCGAACATCTGGTACTTGCGGAACTCGCACTCCAGACTGCCGTTGTAGAGAGGAATCTTGATGCTTGGCTTCAGACCAATCTGGTCGAAACACTCCTCGCGATAACTCAGCACCCAGGCATCGTTGCCCTTGAACTGGTGCTTCAGTCGCTCGCCAATCATGCGATATGTACCCATGAGGTCAGGGGTAGAGATGCGCTCGCCATAAGGCGGATTGGTGATGATGATGCTCTTGTTCTCTGGCTGGGTGAACTCTTTGAAGTCGCGCTGCTCTATGCTGATGATATCAGACAGACCAGCAGCCTTCACGTTCATGCGAGCTGTGTTCACTGCCTTCATATCGATGTCGTAGCCGTAGATCTTGTGATTGAACTCGCGTTCCAGGCTCTCATCGTTGTAGATGCTGTCGAAGAGGTCGGCGTCAAAGTCAGGCCATTTCTCGAAGGCAAACTCCTTACGGAACAGGCCAGGGGCCATGTTCTTGGCAATGAGGGCAGCCTCGATGAGCAGCGTACCACTGCCGCACATGGGGTCGATGAAATCGGTGTCGCCCTGCCAGCCTGAGAGCAGGATCATACCTGCTGCCAGAACCTCGTTCAGAGGTGCTTCGACACTCTCCTGGCGGTAGCCGCGACGATGCAGCGACTCGCCACTGGAGTCGAGACTCAGCGTACACTTGTCTTCTGCGATATGCATATTCAGACGGACGTCAGGGTTAGCCACGGAGATGTTGGGGCGCTTGCCCGTCTTCTCGCGGAACTGATCCACGATAGCGTCTTTAACTTTGTAGGACACGAACTTAGAGTGGCGGAACTCTTCAGAGAACACCACAGAGTCGACGGTGAATGTCTTCTCCGTCCCTAAAAATTCTGTCCAATCTATCTTCTTGATTTCCTCATACACATCGTCAGCGCTCTTGGCTTTGAAATGTCGTATAGGCTTTAAAATTCTGATGGCAGTGTGCAACTGGAAATTTGCACGATACATCATTTCCTTATCACCTGTAAACGATACCATTCGTCTACCGATTTCCACATCGTTAGCCCCCAGTTGGGTCAGCTCCTTCGCCAGTACAGGTTCCAGTCCCATAAACGTTTTGGCGATTAATTCAAATTTTTGTTCCATGAATGTCATTCAATTACAGCCTGCAAAGTTAATGTAAAGTGAGCAAATATCATACATTTTTTCTGTTAATCTTACAAAAAAGACGACTTTTTACGAAAAAAGCAGGCATTTTTGTTGGCAATTCAAATAAAATCCTTAATTTTGCCCACCGAATTCATGATTGAAACCATTTAGAAACCATGCTTGGATTACTACTTTTCTTCCAGATTAAAGATGCTTATCTTTATCCGTTGCTGTGGAGCATATTCGTTATGCTGCTGTTGGTAGCTGTGGCAGGCATCATTATACAGTATCGCAATGGCATCCGGATACGTAAGGAAATCGACGATCTGACAAGAGTTCAGCAATATAATATTGAATACGATCTGGTGCTGAAAGCCATGAAACTCTCGACGTGGCATGTTGACACCCGTACTCGTATCATCACCTACGATGCCGATTTCCGCGACGGCCCTACCTTCCCTTCAGGAACAGAGGCGCCGGTCGACCTGCTGCAGGATGTGCTGATGCCTACCGATGCCTCGCGAGTGGTGTCGGCATTGGAAGATCTGGCTGAGGGGCGCTCCGTGTTCTTCAACCAGCAGTATCAGGTGAAGGATAATCCGAATGCGAAATACCACTGGGCGCAGAGCTTTGCCACGGTGGCCGACCGCGATGCCGATGGCGTACCTACGAAAATCGTGGGCGCCTCGATGCGTATCGATGATCAGAAGCAGATGGAGACAGCCCTGATTAATGCCCGTAACAGAGCAGAGGAGAGCGACCGTCTGAAGACCGCCTTCCTGGCTAACATGGGTCATGAGATACGTACGCCGCTGAATGCCATCGTTGGTTTTGCCGACCTGTTGCCTGTGGTGGAGAACGAAGAAGACCGCAACCAGCTGATAGCAGAGATACAGATGAACAACCACAAGCTGTTGCAGATCATCGACGGTCTTGTGAGTATGTCGAAGGTAGAGGCCGAGGCCAAGAGCCTGGTCAAGGCTCAGACCGACATCGTGCCTGTGCTCACAGAAGTGGCAAGGAAGTGTGCCCAGCTGGTAGATGGCGTATCGGTGAAAGTGGTGACCCAGTATCCCTACAACGAGTTGCTCATGAATACCGATGTCGACAAACTGCGTGAGGTGGTTGAGAACCTGATGGAGAATGCGGTGAAGTTTACAGAGAGCGGTACCATCACCTTAGGCTTCAGCCTGCCTCAGGGCGACCATGTCAAGATATGGGTAGAGGATACAGGTAAGGGTATTGCGCCAGAAGACCAGAAACGTATCTTCGAGCGATTCGTCAAGGTCGATGACTACATCCCTGGCGCTGGTCTTGGACTGTCAGTGGCCAAGTCGCATGCAGAGAGTCTGGGCGGTAATATCGGCGTCGACTCGACCATCGATCATGGCTCTACTTTCTGGGTCGATCTGCCTTTGGTATAAAAAATATTTGCTGACGATGAAACTTTTGCGGCTATCTTTGCGTCTAATAGGCAGAAGTTGAATAAAAATACGAAAGCGTTATGAAGAGACATCATTTTCTGTTGGGCATAGCTATGGTGGGACTATCCGTCGCAATGTCGTCGTGTGTGAATTGTTATAGGAGTCTTTCCTTCAGCGAGAAGGATATGGTGACAGAGACGCGCCATCTGAAAGATTTCGAGCGTATCGAGGTCAATGGCTCGCCTACGGTCTATTATACTCAGGCCGACAGCTTCTCTGTAGTGGTGAAGGCGCCTGAGGATGTGATCGACGAGATCCTGACCGAGAAGGAAGGTAGTACCCTTATTGTGCGCAACCGTGGTAAGATGGGCATGGTGAACGTCAGTTTCAACGATGGTGCCGATATGTCGATATATGTCACGTCGCCCGACTTGACCAGCGTGCGCCTCAATGGCTCTGGCGACTTCATCTGTCGCGAACTCATTGACACAGACAATATGGAGTTCGTATTACGTGGCTCGGGCGACATTGACGTGCAGGATGTGGTTTGTGACCGTTGCCGTGTAGAGGTGGTAGGTTCAGGCGATCTGGATGTGAAAAACCTTGAGTCGCGCAGCGTCGCAGTCACCCTTGTAGGCTCAGGCGACATCGACCTCAACCTGCATCGTGTGGATAATACCGACATCGGTCTGCGTGGTTCAGGCGATATCGACGTGCATTTCAATAACGACTGTGGTTCTGTAGATTGTCAGCTCAACGGTTCAGGCGACATCAGCCTCAGT
>Ga0310696_10010166_pt1 | contig 10847 bp, 3 predicted proteins | sample AusTroGonzalo_MG_4_FD_203885 | JGI IMG/M metagenome (GOLD analysis project Ga0310696, IMG submission 203885) | Bovine rumen microbial communities from tropical cattle in Woodstock, Queensland, Australia - Gonzalo_02 (v2) (version 2) | ecosystem: Host-associated > Mammals > Digestive system >... | reverse complement strand
GTCGAGTTCAACCCAACCACCTACACCCAGATCCGGGTTGTTGGCGATGAGCATGAGCTCCAGCTGGCCCCAACGGCGGATATCCTGAGGACGGTACTGCTCCAGGAAGAATTCCATGCGGCGCTCGCGGCGGATTTCCCACAGAAGCTTGGAGACGGGCTGGCCGAGGGTCTTGTAACCCAGGGTGGTCTTGATGGGATCACCGGTACGGGCGGGATCGTCAGGAAGAGCGGAAAGCATCAGAGGAGCGGTCTTCTTCACGCCCTTGGCGATAGCCGTCTCGTCCAGAGGACGCTGACGGATGGCGTTGATGGACTTGTCCAGGTCTTCCTGGGTCACGGCAGGGGCGCCGAAGCGATCGGCGAGCTCAGCCTTGGCCTCGATCCAGTTCAGGACACTCTCTGCGTAACGGACGCAGGGATAACCGTTCTCATTGGTATCGGAAGCGTAGCAGGGAGGGCAGGTCTGGCCGTTGTAGGCATACTGCACACCAATACGGTCGATGAATTTCTCGGAGTAGAGGCCGGTAGGACCGGAGAGGACGGGCTCGTCCACGAAGGAAGCTTCGAAACGAGGGTCACGGGTCTTGACCATATCCTGCATTCTCCAGCTGTCGGCACCTTCGACGGTGGTGCTGGTATAAGGCTGACCGTCGTTGCAGATCCAAGCCTTCAGGGTGGAGAGGTTACCGGAAGTGATCTGGCTCTCATAACCACCGTTACCACCAGAATAGGAGGCGATGCAGTGCTGGGCAGAGGCGTTCACGCTCTTGTTGTACTCACGATAGAGGATGATTTCCTTGCTGGTCGGAGTCTTGTAGAGGGTTCCGAACAGGGTGCGGAAATCGGTATCGAAGGCGAATTTACCGGAATTGACTACCACGGCGGCAAAGTCACGGGCGGCCTCCAGGAACTTCTTGGCGTTGCCGTCGATGTCGCTGCAGGTCTTCATGGCCTCGTCGTTCTTGTGGTAGATGTACCAGGTACCTTCATACAGCATGCAACGGGAAGCGATGGTACCCACCACATACCTGTTGATGTAGTTCTGACCGTCGTCCTCACGCACGTTGGCGATGGCGAACTTGAAGTCTTCCAGGCACTTGTTCATAACCTCGGAACGAGGGTCGCGGGGCTTGAACTGGTCTTCCATATCATCGGAGGCCACCTGATGGTCGTAGTAAGGAACGTCACCGAAGGACAGAACCAGGCGGCTGTATTCCCAGCCACGGAGGAAGCGGGCCACGCCCATCCAGTGATTGTATTCCTCCTCGGTGAGGTAGTTGCTCTCCTTCATGGTCTCCAGACGGTCCATGAGGAGGTTCCATTTGCGGACATAGGCGAAGTTCCAGGCGGAACCGGCACGGCGGGCCAGCCAAACACCACGATAAGCGGTGGACTCGGCACGGTACCAGTTGTCGGCCGGGACGGAAAGCAGGATGTTGCGCTGAACACCGGCAGAGGTGTAGTCGTCGCTGTATTCACCTGCAGAGTAAACACCAGGGGCATTTACCTGGCCCCAGTTGTCGGAATAGCCGCTGAAGTAGTTTCCGTAAGCGCCGTTCACAAACAGACGGACGTTTTGCTCGGATCTCCAATAAGTAACGTCATCCAGCGAAGTCAGATTATCTCTGGTGAGGAAGGTCTGGCATCCGGAGAGCGCAAGGGTAAGAGCGGCAGCAAAGAGAATATTGATAAACTTTTTCATATGCTTATGCTAAATTAGAAGGTGACCTGAACGCCGAAGGAGGCACTCTTGTAAGCAGGAGCTGCAATACCGGCAAAGCTGGAGTTGTAGTTGCTGTCGTTGAAAGAGGAGTAACCGGTGATTTCTTCCGGATCGATAGGCAGACCTCTGAGGTGGTCGAAGGTGAAGAAATTCTCCAGGGACACATACACGCGGGCCTTCTGCATGTTGATCTTGCGGGTGATGTTTCTGGGGATGGTGTAACCCAGGGTGATGTTCTTCACGCGGAGATAAGCCATGTTCAGGAGGTAGCGGTCACTGGGAACCATGTTGAAGATAAGGCTACGGCCACAGTTGGCGGCCTTGGGATAGAAGGCGTCGTAGTTGGAGGCGATCACCTTTCCGCTGGCGTCCTTGGTCTCATACCAGAAGTCGTTGGCGAAGGTTGCGGCCATACCACCGTCACCGGAGCTGTAACCGGGGATGGAGGTCCAGGAGGAGCCCAGCATATCGCGCTTGCCAACACCCTGGAAGAATACGGAGAAGTCAAAGCCCTTGTAGTCCATATCTACGCGGAAACCATACTCATAACGGGGAGTGGTGTTACCAATGACCTCGAGGTCACCGTGACGGGACTGGCCCCAGAGTTCTTCGTTGTCGGTATTGTCCTTGTTATAAACGCCGATGAGTCTTTCACCGTCGGAGATGAGACCATCGCCGTTGACATCGATGAACTTGACATCACCAGGACCGGAGATAAGGCTGCCGCTGGCAATCTTACCCTGGGAAGCGTAATTCTTACCGGGAGCGTACTGATAGTAGGCACCGTATTTGTCGGCCAACTTGATCAGGTTGCCGTCGGCGTCATAAGCAAAGTCGTCATTCTGGAAGAGGCGGTCAACGCGGTAACCCCAGATTTCGCCATCCACCTTGCCGTTGTACCAGCCGTCGATGGACTGAGCGTTGCTACCGTATTTGGTAATAACGGTCTTGGCGTCGGCGAGGGTGGCGGTAGCAGACAGGCTGAGACCGTTGGAGAAGGTCTTGCCGTAGCTGATCTCGAGTTCCCAACCACGGGTCCTCAGGTTACCATAGTTACCCTTGGGAGCGGTAGCACCCACGTTGTAACCCATGCCTTCCATGGGAACGATCATGTTCTTGGTGTCACGGTTGTACCAGTCGAAGCTGACGTTCACCTGGTTGAACAGGGAGAAATCTACACCGAAGTCGGTGGTGATGATGTCCTGCCAGGTAATGTCAGAGGCCACCAGACCGGGAGTAGCATAAGCGGAATCCTTCACATTGTTGTGCATCCAGTAAGTGGTCTGGGCGCCCATGAGCGGAATATACAGGGAAGAAGCAACCGTCTGGTCACCGATCATACCCCAGGAAGCGCGGATCTTCATGGAAGAGAGAACGTCCTTAACATTGACCATCCAAGGCTCTTCGGTCACACGCCAACCGGCGGAGAAGGAAGGGAACCAGCGCCACTTAAGGGCGGTGGGGAACTTGGAGGAACCGTCGTAACGGAGGTTGGCTTCCAGGAGGTAGCGCTCCTTGAAGTTGTAGTTCACACGGCCGAAGAAACCGGCAGTGGAGCTCCAGGTATTGTTACCGCTAACAGTCTCGGTACCGGTTGCCAGGGGGAACTGAGGGTTGTTGATGTCCATCAGGTCCTTCTTCTGGGCGAACACATAGGTGTAGTCGTAACCAACGATGTTGGAACCCAGGAGGAAGTTGAACTGGTTCTCACCGAGCTTGAGGTCGTAGGAGGTGGTGATGTTCCAGGTCTGGCGCTGGGAAGTGCCGGAATCCTGGTTGATCAGGTTATAGGAAGACGGCTGATAGAGTTCCACGGGCAGGCCGTAAGCCGTAATCTGGGAACCCAGGCCATTGTACTCATTCCATTCGTTGGCGACGGTGTAGGTGGAACCGTCCTTGAGCAGAGGCTTGGCGGCAGACCAGGTGTTGGCACCGTAGATGGTGAAACCGGGCTTGAAGGTCTGGGTGTTGTTATTGGCATAGGTGTAGTCAATATTGATGTTCCAGTTCTTCAGCGGGGTGATGGTGGTACCCACATTCACGCTCTGGTAGAGGGTCTTGGTCTTGGCCTGGTGGGCGATGGAAGTCTCATAAGCCATGGTACGAAGGTCGTTGCCACTCTCATCCTTGGCTACCAGCGGGTAGTTGGCGGCCCAGCGGAAGAGGTAGTACCACTGGTCGGCCGTGGTGGAAGTGGTAGAGAGGGCCCAGGACTTGGTGGAGTTGGTCATCATCATACCAGCGTGTACAGCCAGCCAGTTGTTGATCTGGGTGTTGATGCGGACATTGGCGTTGTAACGGCGATAGAAGTCGTAATCCGTGTTCTTCATCATACCCTTCTGGTCCAGGTAACCCAGGCTGACATTGTAGTCCGTACGGCCCTTGTTACCGGCAACGGAGATGTTGTGGGTCATGGCCGGGGCGGACTTGCGCACATTGTAATAATAAGGATCGTAGGTACGGATACCGATCTTGCGGCCGGAACCATCCACATACCAGTCACGACCATAGGTCATGGGAGAGTCGGGATCCAGCTTGCCGTTGCCGTACTTCTCTTTCCATGCCACGGCGGCGTTGTAACCGGCACGGTCGATGAGCCAGAAGGCACCCACGGGGTTGTAGCTGCCTACACGCTCGGCGGACTCTACCCAGTAATGGAGGGCTTCCACATCGGCCATCTCATACTTCTTGGCCATGCTCTGGAAAGCCATGTTGCCGGAATAGGTGATGTTGACGCGGTCGGCTTCCTTGGCTCCCTTCTTGGTGGTGATCAGGATAACACCGAATGCAGCCTTAGCACCGTAAATGGAAGCGGAGGCGGCATCCTTCAGGATGGAGACGGACTCTACGTCATCGGGGTTCACGAGGTTCAGGGAAGGAATCTCAACGTTATCCAGGAGGATAAGCGGGGAGGAGGAACCCTCGATGGAACCACGCTGGCCACGGATACGCAGAATGGCGTCGGAACCCACTTCCGTGGAACCTACGCGGACATTCAGACCAGGGGCCATACCCTGGAGACCACGTGCGACATCGGGGATAGGACGACCTTCGAGGGCCTTGTCAACATTCACAGAAGTAACGGCACCGGTCAGGTTCACCTTCTTCTGTGCGCCGTAACCCACAACAACGGTTTCGGCGAGGAGTTCGGCATCGTCTTCCAGGACAATCTTGACATTGTCCTTGGCCGCTACGGTAACGGTAGCATAGCCGATGCAGGAAACCTCAAGGGTAGCGCCGGGACGGACGGAAAGGGTGAAAGCACCCTTGGCGTCGGTCATGGTACCGGTACTTGTTCCCTTGATGATGACACTGGCACCCGGAACGGGAGCCCCTTGAGCGTCAACAACAGTACCGGTGATCCGGACCTGCTGCTGATCGGCCACAACCTCAGACGAGGACGTGGCGGCATACGCGAAACCGGTTCCAAGCACAAGGAACATGGCCGCGCATGCAGCATAAAGCTTTGTCATTTTCATAGAAAAACAACGGTTGGTTAAAAATAGTAGGTGTTAATAAAAGGTTAAGGTCTCAGTTTTTAGTCAAAACGCAATACAAAGTTACAATAATTAACTATAAACCCCAAGAGTTTTTAACGATTTAATCAAAACTCTTGGGTAAAAAGAACAGGTTCACCGCTTTCGGTCAGGCCTTCCGCCACCAGGGCCATGCCTTCTTCGGCCTGCATGGCAGGCAGAACCAGCTCTTCCCCGGCCCGGAGTTCTACCAGCGGCTGCCACAGGAGCGTTTCCCGCTGGGAGGGATAACGGGCATCTTCAGAAGGAGTGAAGGCCACGGGGTAAGCTGCACCGGAAAAGTCCAGGATGCGCACATTGTCCCCGAAACGGATGCCACCCAAATCTCCCTTGAAAGTGACGAAATTTGCCACGCCACTGTATATAAGATGGCCGAAGGTGCAGTAATAGGGATAGACCTCCACGCTCTTGACCAGCGCGGGATCCAGGTTGTACACGAGCGAATGGTCGAACACCGGAACACCGTCCACCAGGATGAGCGAAGGCTCGTCCCGGAAAAGCATTCCGGCCCCTTCCTTCCTGAAGGACCGCACCTGCAGTTCCAGTTCCTCTCCCCTGCCACGGGCCCGGATATCGGAAAGATATTCCACAAAGACCTCCCGCAGCGTAGCAAAACGGGTATAGTCGTCCAGGATGTAACGGGTGCATTTGTCGGAGAGGAAGGCTATCTGCCGGACCGGAAGCCGCTGGTACAGGGTATCGGCTTCAAAGGCCGATGTCACCTGCATCCGGGCGCCCAGGCGGGTGAGGGCTTCGCTCCGGGAAGGATCCAGCACCAGGGCCGGGATGGAACCGGGAGCCAACTGGCGGTAGGGGCTTTCCACCTCCACCTTGAAGGCGGGAGCGTCTTTCCCCAGCGCCACCACCATATCTCCATCCCCGAAGAAGTTGCTGGTATAGAAACGCGCTCTTCCGTCCTCCTGCAGCTGCGCCGCGTACATATCTTCCCGGTGGCCGGGACGGGATACGAATACTTCCGGGGACTGAAGTCCGGCAAGCGGCTGGCCGTCGGCGGAGGTCAGACGCAAGGTCAGGATTTCTCCGTCAAATTCCGGAACCACTTCCCGGGTGAAAGGGCCGGCGGGAACGGCCAGGGCCTCCGCCAACGACCCCCTGCCATAGGAAGGGAAAGGTTCATTGCGGTAAACCGACAGGGACAAACTGGCAGATTCCGTGGAAGAAAGGCCGATGCGTCCGTCCGGCAAGGTCCTCACTTGCAGGGAGCCGGACGGCTGGACAGGCTGGGACGAAGGAGACTCCCCCACCTCCACGGCATCTGCTACGCGGGCCGTGGAAAGGGTATTGTAAACGCTGATGATGCGCGAACCCGTACGGGGATCATAGTTTCCTTCCCGTCCGGAAAGGGCCGTATAGGCAGTGAGCCGGTAGTTGCCGGTGGGCAATGTGCGGGGCAGGACCAGGCTTCCCGCGCCACGACCGCCCAGGAGCGCCACTTTGCCGCCCAGGGCCATGCCATCGGCCGATGTCAGTTCCACATAAGCCACCGCGCTGAGGTCCGAAAGGCGGACGCCCTCCGACACATCCACGCAGAAGGCCGACAAATAGACGGTTTCCCCCGCAGCATACCAGTCGCGGTCGGTGGTAACGTAAGTACGCTCCGCCCTCTGGGCAAAGGCCGGGCACAAGGCTCCTGCTATTCCTATTATTAATAAGAGCTTTTTCATGCTTGTTTCCTCCTATTCCGGCCAGTCCGACGGTTTGGTGGTTGTACCTCCCTGGGTACGGCAGTCCATGCACCTCTCGGGAATCCATACATAAAAGGGTTCAGTGTCATTGCCGTTATCGTTATCGGGAAATTCAAACTTCCAGGGACGGTTCCCCATGTTGTATTCGTTCCTCATCTGGACCAGCTTGACACCCCGGGCCTCACCCCAGCCGATGGACTGCTTCTTCAGCTCTTCTGCAATTTCGCGGGGCTCCCTGTAGAAGTCAATTTCATTGGCCTTGATAAGCCTGTCGGCCGTAACCTGCTGCGAAACGCCCACATAGCCAATGACCTGAGCGTCCGGATTGCTTTCATTGGTCACATTACCGCGGAGAAGGCTGGGAATGGGCGAAAAGAGGTCGCCCGTCTGGGTGGAAGCCTTGTCCAGGCTCTCCCAGTAAGCGAAACTCTCCTTGGAAATCATACGGACGGAAACGATGGGCCTGTACGCCACGCTGGTTTTCCGGTCGTCCGGCGAGAAGGTCTTCAGCACATAATCCACCAGCTTGTTGGAGACCATGGCACCAGTGGTGACCACTGAACTCACACCCGAGACGGACTTGTCCCAGCAGGTGTAGTTGGGGTAATACTCCATGACATCGAAAATCCGGCCATACAAATCTCCCACGCCCATCTCCGGATCCGGGAAAACGACATAGCCGTTTTCCGGTTCCGGCGAGCCCTTGGGAATATAGCGCCAACTGGTTGTGGTATAGGCATGATACTCCCACTGCTCGTCGTACACAAGGCAGTAATAGGGCGTGCTTCCGTCCGAATGGAAGGTAATCACGATATCCAACGTCTCTTCTGTCCGGTGGTAGGAAAGGGAATCGATGACGGGGGCGGTCATCGCCTGCTGCCAGGAGGAAGAATAGGTTTCGTCATTGGTCCTGTCATAGAGGACCAGCCGGTAGCGGGTGTTGGGGGTCAAATCCCTGGTATCCAGGGTACAGAGTCCCCCGATGCCGCTACCTTCCACCACCGAACCGTCTTCTCCTTCCACGCGGGCTGTAAAATCCATAGGAATATTCCAGGTTCCTGGGAGATAGGTGGAGGATGTGGGATCCTGGGAGGGGTCCCAGGAACTGCTGAGGAGATTGGACCAATCCACTTCTTTGTTCGGTTCCAGGAGTTCCGGATTCAGGCGGGAGAAACGCAGCGTAGTGACGCCACCCACCAGGATGTCTCCCTCTACCACCACCGTGTACTGATCTCCCGTGAGCTCCGCCTCATAGTCATAGACGCAAGCCCCCAGCAAGGGCAGGACTGCCGCCAATATGAGCCAACGCTTTTTCATCAGAATTTCAGGTTAAGGTTGATGTAAGGGATCTGGGTGGCGAACACGGACACCATGTGGCCCTGGGGCTTGTCGGTGGTGCCATCCGCGGTATAATAAACGGAATAGACGTTCTTGCGGCCCGTGACGTTATACACGCCCAGGGTGAAGGACAGGTGCGTGAGCCGCCTCAGGTAATGGCTGGGCTCCACATTGACGGCCAGGTCCAGGCGGAAATAATCCGGGATGCGCACGGCATTGCGGTCGGAATACGCCAGGCGGCGGATACCGCCGTAGTAGAACACGCCCACCGGCACCGTCGTGGGACGTCCCGTGGAATAATCCAGGTTGGCCGATATGCTGTAGCGGTGCGTGAACTTATAGTTGGCCACCATCTTGACAGTATGCGGCTTGTCGTGCGGGGTATTGTACCACTTGCCACCGTTGATGGGGAAAGGATCATCGGCCTGGGTTTCCTTCATCAGGGACCGGGCATAGGTATAGGAGATCCAGCCATTGAGGCGGCCCGTGGATTTACGCACCATCAGTTCGGCCCCATAGGCCCTTCCGGTGGTGGTAAGAAGGTCTTCGGCCAGGTCCGGATTCATGACCAGCGTGGCGCCCGAACGGTAATCTACACTGTTGTAACTGCGCTTGTAATAGCCTTCCAGGGAGATGTCCACCGGGCCGAAGGTCCAGTACATGCCACCTCCCGCCTGCCAGCCGTCCTGGGGACGGATCTTGTCGGAAGCCATGATCCACACGTCCATGGGCGACATGGTGGAGGAGTTGGTGAGCATGTGGATATTCTGCCGGAAACTGTTCACGCCGGCTTTCACCGTCCAGTTGGAAAGAATGGAATATTTGGCCGATAAACGGAGCTCCGGCATCAGGTAAAATGCCTTGCTGCTAAGCGAGGCAAAGCCGCCCAGGCGGACGCCTCCGTCCAGCGAAAAGCGCTCGCTCAGCGTCCAGTTGTCGCTCAGATACAGCGCCGGTTCCAGGCCCAGCTGCATGGGCAGCTGAACATCGGCAATGCCGGACTCCTCTCCCAGGGGCTGGCGGTGACCGGGATGGAAGTTCATCATCGTGGTCTGCAGGCCGTACGTGAGGGTATGGGCCTGGGAGAGCGTGGACTTGAACTTGAGTTTCAGGAATTCCTGGGCCAGCTGGTGGCGGTAACGGTAGGCGCCGTAGGCATAATCCTTATCGGCCTCCACGCTGCTCTGGTAGGAATCGTATCCCACGCTCATCTCCATGTTGTTGCTGGCGTTCATGATGTGGCGCCACTTGACGGAGCCGTTCAGGTTGAAATAGCCGAAGGCATGGTTGGTCTCGAAGGAGAAATGGTCCCGGGACCAGTAGGCGAAGGCCTGGATGGTATTGCGGTCATCGGCCTTGTGGGTAATGGATGCGTTCGCATCCTGGAAAGAGGTCTTGCCCCCGTGATAGTGGCTTTCCTTGGGGAGCAGCTTCAGGATCCAGTTGGAATAGGTGGTGCGGCCGCCCAGCATGAAGGTGGTCTTGTCCTTCACCAGGGGGCCCTCCAGATGGAGACGGCTGGTCAACAGACCCAAGCCCAGGGAGCCCTGAATCTTCTTGGCATTGCCCTCGCGCGTACGGATATCCAGTACGGAAGAGATGCGGCCGCCGTATTCGGCCGGGATGGAGCTCTTGTACAGTTCCGCTTCGGATACCACATCGGTATTGAAAGAGGACAGAATGCCGAATACGTGGTTGGGATTGAATACCGTTCCTTCGTTATAGAGGATGAGGTTCTGGTCCACCGAGCCGCCGCGGACGTTGAAGCCCGAGGAGGCCTCGCCCACCGACTGCACGCCCGGGAGGGCCAGCACGGCCTTGATGACATCGGCCTCACCAAAGGCGGTAGGGATCTTCTGGATGCGGTCAGCCTGGATCTTTTCTACGCCGATGCGCGCAGTCCGGTGCAGGGAGACGCTTTCGGCCGATATGGTGGCGGCCTTGAGGGCAACCACTTTCTCGCTCATCTCGATGTCCAGGCCGCCGTCTTCAAATACCTTCACTTCCAGGCGGATGTCTTCCATGGGATAACCGCTGAAATTCAAGTGGTTGTCTCCGGTGGGAACCTGCATGCGCCAGAAGCCGTAACTGTCTGTCATGGCATAAGTCTGGGACTTTTCGTCAAAGACTGTAATGCCCACCACCGGCTCGGACGTAGCCTTGTCCCGGACATAGCCATGGATGACGGCCTTACCCTTCTTCAGGTTCTTTTCGTTGCCGATTTCGTATATTTTGTTCAGGTAGGTGGCGGCCACGCTCTGCTCCTCGAGGGCGTCTTCCGCCTGCTGGGGACGGTTCTCCCGGAACCAGTCCGGGCTCAAGGCCGTCAGGAGGGAATGGCCGTGCACGATGTACAGGCTGCCGTTCCATTCGGTAACGGTATATCCGGCCGTTCTCAGCTTATGCAGGGCCTGATCCAGGAACTGGGCACGCGGGGCCTCCAGGCTATAGGTGGCGGGGTCGTCCTGCGCCCGCGCAATGAAGAGACTGTTTCCCGACACCAGGCGCATCACCTGCACCAGGGAATCGGCCGATACCATAC
>Ga0310696_10010165_pt1 | contig 10848 bp, 10 predicted proteins | sample AusTroGonzalo_MG_4_FD_203885 | JGI IMG/M metagenome (GOLD analysis project Ga0310696, IMG submission 203885) | Bovine rumen microbial communities from tropical cattle in Woodstock, Queensland, Australia - Gonzalo_02 (v2) (version 2) | ecosystem: Host-associated > Mammals > Digestive system >... | reverse complement strand
GCCCTGCTGGAAGCCGGAGTCGAGGTCGCCATGACGCCCGACCTTATAGGAGAGGCGCTGGTGAAGGCGGTTACGGCAAGAGGAATCGGGATCTCCGATCTCTGAGGGGAGAAGCACAATGATACATGGGTTCATAAAGACTGCGACGGCTACACCGTCAATAAAGGTGGCGGACTGCGCCTACAACGCCGAAAAGATACTAGCCCTGATAAAGCGGGCTCATGAAGAGGGGGTCCACCTTCTGGTGCTTCCGGAGCTCTGCGTGACGGGCTACACCTGCCAGGACCTGTTCCTGCAGCAGGCGCTTCTGCAGAGTGCACAGGAGCATGCGGTGATGATCGCCTCCAGGGTCCCCCGCAACATGGTGGTGGTCTTCGGTGCTCCCGTGGAGCTCAGGGGCAAGCTGCACAACTGTGCGGTGGTGGCTTCTGCCGGCAAGGTCCTTGGAATCGTGCCCAAGATCAACATCCCCAATTACCTGGAATACTACGAGCAGCGCTGGTTCAGTCCCGCGCTTCCCAACGAGGAAACCGTGGAGTTCGGCGACCAGCAGGTGGTCATGGGCGGGAAACTCATATTCACCTGCAACCAGATGCCTTATTTCCGTCTGGCCTGCGAGGTCTGCGAGGACCTGTGGGTTCCCAACCCGCCGAGCGTCAACCATGCCATCAACGGCGCCACCGTGATTGCCAACGTCAGTGCAAGCGACGAGTTCGCCGGAAAGGCCGCCTACAGGTACAACCTGATAGAGGGCCAGAGCGCAAGGCTCATCTGTGCCTATGTCTATGCCGATGCCGGCGAGGGCGAAAGCTCCACCGACCTCGTTTTCTCCGGCAACAACCAGATATGCGAGAACGGAATCACGCTGGCATCCACCAAGCTGGAGTCCGACGAGCTCCTGATAACGGAGATCGACCTCGAGCATCTGGAGCATGAGAGAAGGCTGCGCAACACATTCGTCACCACCAACGACAAGGAATACCGGTACATCGGTTTCGACATCGAGCCGGGCGAGACATCTCTTACCAGGAAGATCACCGGAAGCCCGTTCGTTCCCGAGGACAGCGCCTCGATGAACGCCAGGGCAGACGAGATAATCAACCTCCAGTGCCTTGGCCTCAGGCAGAGGCTGCGCCACATCGGATGCAGGAACGCCGTAATCGGAATCTCCGGCGGGCTGGATTCCACGCTGGCCCTTCTGGTCACCGTACGCACGTTCGACATGCTGGGCCTTGACCGCAGCGGAATCATCTGCGTCACCATGCCCTGCTTCGGAACAACCGAAAGGACAAAGACGAACGCCATGAGGATGGTCGAGCGTCTGGGATGCACGCTCAGGGTGGTTGAGATAGGCGATGCCGTGCTGCAGCACTTCAGGGACATCGGCCAGGATCCGGAGAACTATGACGTAACATACGAGAACTCACAGGCCAGGGAAAGGACGCAGGTCCTGATGGACATCGCCAACATGGTCAACGGAATCGTCATAGGTACAGGTGATCTCTCCGAGCTTGCCCTGGGATGGGCCACATACAACGGCGACCACATGTCGATGTACGGGGTGAATGCCGGAGTTCCCAAGACACTCGTGATCCACCTTGTCAGGCACTGTGCCCGGACAACATCGGACAGGGAACTTGCCGACACGCTGATGTCCGTCATCGGAACACCGATCAGCCCGGAGCTCGTGCCAGGAAAGCAGGAGACCGAGGACCTCGTGGGGCCCTACGAGCTTCATGACTTCTTCATCTACCACATGCTCAGGTGGGGAAGCTCGCCGTCCAAGATCTACCGTCTGGCACGCTACGCATTTGACGGAAGGTATCCGGACGATATCATCCTCAAGTGGCTCAGGACGTTCTACCGCAGGTTCTTCTCACAGCAGTTCAAGCGTTCCTGCCTGCCTGACGGACCCAAGATCGGTTCGGTCGCACTCTCCCCGCGCGGCGACTGGCGCATGCCCAGCGATGCCTGCGTGAAGGACTGGCAGCGCGAACTCGAGAACTCGCTTGAGTGAACATCTGATTTTTTGTAACATTTAGCATGGCTTTTTTGTTATGTCAGTGTCTGCAGCAATGCAGCCTTCCACATATAGTCTGACTGCCGGTAACGGCATATAGGAGAAAGAGAAAATGAAAAAATTTGCCATCACATTGCTCATCGCCCTGATGATCCCCGCCTGCATCTTCGCAGGAAGAGGCCTGTTCGACCTCACGCTCGGAGTCACGGCATCAACTTCCTATGACATCGAGAAGATCAAGGAAGAGGGACTGAAGGACTTCGACATCAAGGAACTGAGATTCGGTGCCGATGCAGAGGTCAAGCTTGCATTCGTCGCAGTTGACGGAAAGCTTTTCTATGATCAGGCCAACAAGGGAATTTCAGGACTTGTTTCAGCCAACATCGCAGCCGACATCTTCTTTGTCAGAGTCAAGGCCGGTCTGGGATACCAGTACATCTACAACTTCGACAGCAAGACATTCTACTTCGGCAATGCCCTCGACATGGGTTATGCAACCGATATCAAGGATTTCAAGAAAGCCAACTTCGACGTCAACGCCGGTGTCGACTTCCTGATCGGACCCATCACCGTCGGTGCATATGCAACACTGCCTACCAAGACATCAATCGAGAACAAGCAGTGGGGCGAGCTGTTCAAGGCTCTCGGAGAGAACTGGAAGTATGCAAAGATCGGCCTTACAGTCGGTTTCGCACTTCTGTAATCCCGTCTTTACCGAAACATCCAACGCTGCACGGAACCCCCGTGCAGCGTCGGCTTGTGTGATACGGAAATGAAACGCATAGTAATCCTGATTGCTGTTCTTACAATTCTCGTTTTCCCTGCAGCCGCACTGAAATCCTCTCTGGAAGTCGGTGTGAACCTCAGCTACAACGCCGCAGAAGATGTGGTTGCGGAAAGCGTGAATTCAGGAATGCCGCTTCTGGACAGGATTGCAGTCGGTCTCGAGGTGAGGGCAAACATAAGCAACTTCCAGATTTCCCTCACGGGAGACATCTCGATAATCGACACGCAGAGCATATTGTTTGCAGGTGTCTTCACCGCCGGATTCTCCGTGGATATGTTCAAGTACTTCAAGCTCGGCATAACCACAGGACCCAAAGTGTCGTACCTCTACAGCGATTCAGCCAAATCCGTTTCCGGAGAGGGAATCAACAACGGAGAATCATTCTTTGATGCCCTGTACAAGGGCTATTTCCATCACAGGATAATGCTGGACGTCCTTGCCGGACCGGTCATGTCCGTCGGAGCCGCATACACGGTTCCGTCCACTTTCAGCCTGGCCGATGCCAAGTTCGGCAACCTGCTACCGAAGCGTGAGGACCTCAAGGAAGGTCAGATAGCTGTCTGCATCACGATGAGGGTATTCTGAGGAGGAGCATATGGGAAAGGGAACACGCAAGCTCACGGGTTTTCTCTGGGCAATGATAATCGCGGTGATAAGCTTCTTCGTGATATTCATCTTCTTTCCGGATGTCTCGCATAAGTTCTTCGGCACCGCAATCCGTGATCCCAAGAAGATAGGCCAGACCGTGGAGGCGGGTCTGGAGACTGCCGCAGAGGCCATTTCAGATGCTGCCGTCACCGTCGTAAAGGAGGCTCCGGGAGTCATTTCCGAACTCGCCGAAGGGGCTTCCGATGCCGTTGCCGGAGTTGTGAAATAGATATCCACGCTGTATAATGACAGCTGATGTCGGATTCAAGCAGCACAAGGAAAAGAGTATTCATAATTGACGGGTACGGTCAGATCTACCGTTCCTATTTCGCGTTCATGAACAATCCCCTCAAGGACAAGGACGGCAACAACGTCTCGGCCGTCTACGGGTTCTTCAACACCATGATGAGCCTGCTGCGCCAGTATTCGCCGCAGTACCTTGTGGTGGCAATGGATTCCAAAGGCAAGACCTTCCGCCATGAGCTTTATGACCAGTACAAGGCCAACAGGGACAAGACGCCCGAGGATCTCCATGCCCAGGTTCCCGTCATAGACCGGTTCCTGGACAGCATGCACATACCGCATTTCGAGCGTGTGGGGATGGAAGCCGACGACATAATCGCCACGATTTCCAGAAAAGCCGCCGCCGAGGGAATCCAGACAGTCATGGTCACCGGAGACAAGGACCTGCTGCAGCTGGTGAACGATGACGTGCTTGCACTCAGGCCTCCGCGCAAGGGAGAAAAGGAATACCGCCTCTGCGGATCCGATGAGGTAAAGGAGATATTCGGCATTGCACCGGACCAGATCATCGACTACCTGACGATTCTGGGCGATTCCTCGGACAATGTCCCGGGAATCAGCGGAATAGGTGAAAAAGGTGCCGTCAAGCTGCTTCTGGAGCATGGGAACCTGGACAATGTCTATAAGGCCATCTCTGACCTGCCCAAGGGAACGGCGGCAAAACTCGAGACTGCAAGGGACCACATAGAGCTTTCCAGAACTCTGGTCACGCTCAAGGACGATGTCTTTGACGACAGCGAGATAGACTTCAGCCGGTTCAGCACTTCCGGAATCGACTGGAAGGAAGGCGTCAGGCTCTTCAGGGAGATGGGCTCGGAGACACTGGCCAAGGCGGCACAGAAGCTTGTTTCCGCAGAAATGTTCGAGCTTGAACCGGACGGATCTTCAGAAGCGGAGCCTGAGCCGGCATCCGAAGCAGATGTCGAGAATGTCGTTATCGACGGCACCGGGCTTGAAGCGTTGCTGAAGGCTCTTCCCGACGGTGCTTCCCTTGCCCTGGAACTGGATCCGGATGTCCCCGGAAGCCTGTTCCTTGCCACGGATTCCGCCAGACGCATCAGGGCTGATCTTTCCGCAGACACATGCAGGATCCTCTCGGAGAACATCGGCCGCCTGCACTTGATCGGACAGGACCTCAAGGCAGTGATGAAGGACCTGATCCATGCCGGAGTGACGGAAATCCGTCCGTGGGCAGATACCATGATAGCTTCGTGGATGCTGAACTCTGCTCTCACCAGGTTCGACAGGGAGGACTGTTGCCGTAGCCTTGCACTCATGGAGGATCTTGAGAAAAAGCTCTCGGAAGCCGGGCTTTCGGAGCTGTTCCATGACATGGAGATGCCTCTGATGGAAGTCCTGTGCAGGATGGAGCTCAACGGCATCCTGCTGGACGTTCCCAGGCTCCGGGCTTTCGGAGATGATATGGCGGCGGAGATAGACAAGGTCCAGCAGGACATATGGACCCTGTGCGGAAAGGAATTCAACCTCAATTCCACAAGGCAGCTCCAGGAAGTGCTGTTCGTGGACAGGAACCTGCCTACAGGCAAGAAGACCAAATCCGGATTCTCCACGGACTCGGACGTACTCGAGGAACTGTCATACACCACCGAGGATCCCGTTCCCGCGCTGCTTCTGAGATACAGGGCACTGACCAAGCTTCAGGGTACGTACGTACAGGCCCTGCCCGAGATGACCGGCAGGGAAGACGGAAGGATACACACCACGTTCCTCCAGACCGGTACGTCCACGGGAAGACTTTCAAGCAAGAATCCCAACCTGCAGAACATACCCGTCAGGACAACCGAAGGCCGGCGCATCAGGGATGCGTTCGTTCCCGCTCCGGGATGCCTTCTGATGTCGGCGGACTATTCGCAGATAGAGCTTGTGGTCCTGTCTCATGTCACGGGAGACGTCAACCTCCGCAATGCGTTCCTGAGCGGAAGCGATGTCCACCGTGAGACGGCTGCAAAGATATTCGGTGTCTTCCCGGAGATTGTGACGCCGGATCAGCGCCGCACGGCAAAAACGATCAATTTCGGGATCCTGTACGGAATGTCGGCCTTCAGGCTGTCCAACGACCTGAAGATTCCCATCAAGGATGCAAGGAAGTTCATCGAGACCTATTTCGAACAGTACCCGCAGATCAGTTCATTCATCGAGGAAACCAAGAAGAAGGCAAGGGAAGAGGGATTCGTCAGGACCGCAATGGGTCACATCCGCTACATTCCCGAGATCCGGAGTTCCAACAAGGCAGTCATGGCCGCAGCCGAGCGTATGGCCGTGAATACCGTAATCCAGGGTACGGCCGCCGAGATAATGAAGAAGGCCATGCTCTCCATCGACAGGGAGATGAGGGCTGCCGGTCTCAGGGCAAGGATCCTGCTTCAGGTCCACGACGAACTGATCTTCGAGGTGCCGGAGGATGAGGTGGAGAGGCTCACCGCACTTGTGAAGAGCTGCATGGAGGGCGCGTACACCCTGAGCGTTCCCCTCAGGGTGGAGATCGAAACCGGAAAGAGCTGGGGAGAGATGCACTGATGGTCATAGGTCTTACCGGCAAGAGCTGCAGCGGAAAGAACGAGGTGGGACTCATACTCGGGAAACAGGGTCTCAAGGTGTGGGACCTTGACTCCATGGCCCATGACGGGCTTCTGGCCAATCTGGATGCCGTGACCGCCGCATTCGGACCGGAGGTCGTTTCATATGACAACGGACTTCCCGTGGTTTCACGCAAGGCGATAGGCAAGGTGGTGTTCTCGGATCCTGCCAAGCGGAAGGAGCTGGAGGACATTCTCTATCCCTGGCTCGAGAAACGGATCAGGTCATGGAAGGACAGCAATCCCGACGGAGTGCTGGTGATAAACGGGGCGTTGCTCTACAGGGCAGGATTCACCGGGCTCTGCGATGCTGTGATATTCGTGGATGCGCCGTACGCCGTGCGCCTTTCCAGGGCAATGAGCAGGGACGGTATCTCCGAGGAGGCCTTCCGCCTGCGTGAGGATTCCCAGCATGACGTGGACTACAGGGATGTAGACTACGGTGTGCCTGTCAGCGTGGTGGTGAACGACGGGTTAAATTTTGCCGAACTTCATCGACAAGTGACAGATATATGTGATAGACTTGGTATATTGAGAATGTCATAGGGGTTATTTCCATGAAGAAGACCAAATTAGTTTTGCTGACCGTACTCATCGTTCTCGTATTCTACTGCGGTGTGGTCATTTTCGTGACCAAGCCCAGCACCTTCGCATATGAAGCTCTCTTCAAGGGCGTTGATTCTTCAGTTTCAGTTCCTTCTTCGGAAAAGGCTGCCGCAGATGCCGCCGCCGAGAGGGCCGCACTCATGGCCGAGGTGGAGAACATTGCTTCCAAGTATGCCGAAAAGGCTGTCTCCCAGGCTGTCGAGCAGGCTGCCAGGAATGCCGATGCTGCAATCGTAGAGGCCGTCGGAAACATCAATACCGATGCCGGTTCCGTGGACGTAAGCGCCTTGGTGACCATGGCCGTCAGAAACGCCATGGCATCAGCCAGGGATGAGATCATCGAGGCTGCCGCAGCCAAGGCCGTTGCCGACATCCGCGCGGGTGAAGCAGCATTCTCCCAGGAAATCTCACAGAAGGTCATGGCAAATATCCTCGCTCATGAGGAGGAGGTCGTCAGCCGCGTGACGGACGAGGTGATCGAAAGAATCAGCACCGGTCTGCAGACAGCCGTTGAAGAGACACTGGCAGCTATGCCTGATGAGGATTACGAGAAGATCAGAAAGGAAGTAAGGCATGAGGAGATTTCCAAGCTCCTCAATCAGCTTCACGACTGAGGATCGGTTATGACTCTTGTTTCGCCGTCAGGGGTCCTGAATGTCCAGGACCCTTTTTTTGTGTCCCGGGAGACCAGGTAACTGCCGCAGAGCGGGATCTTGCCGCCTCCGTCGGGCAGGTCGGCGGTGTAGTTTGGCATGGCAAGGCCTGAGAGGCGTCTTCTGAGCTCTCTCTCTATCTCCATGCCTCTGGCAAGCGGAACCCTGAATGCTGCAGTGCCGCTGACCATGTCTCCCTGGAACAGGTAGTAGGGCTTGATCCTGTTGAATAGAAGGCCGTTGCACAGCTCTTCCAGAACATCTGCGCTGTCGTTGACGCCCCTGAGGAGCACAGTCTGGTTCATGGCCGGTATTCCGGCATCCACGAACAGCGATACGGCCCTGATGCTCTCAGGAGTCAGCTCCCTGGGATGGTTGAACTGGGTCATCAGATAGAACGGGGCGCTGCTGTGGCTTCTGAACATGTCCACAAGGTCCTTTGTTATCCTCTCCGGCTGTGAGACCGGATACCTTGTGCAGATCCTTATTATCAGATTGGGACTGGCCTTCCTGAACGTGCCCACCATGTGGTCCAGCCGGGAGTCGGACAGGGTGAGCGGATCTCCTCCGGTCAGGAGCATCTCCCTGATCTGCGGGTTGGCCTCGAGATACGATGCTGCAGAGAGGATGTCTTCCTCTGTGGCCGGGCCCGTCATGTTGCCGGTGAAACGGCGCCTGAAGCAGTGCCTGCAGTACATGGGGCAGATGTCGGTGGCAAGGAACGCCACGCGGTTTGCGTATCTGTGCACAAGCCTCTCTCCGTGGCTGTGACCGACTTCCTCCAGAGGATCGGAGGATTCGCCTTCATCCACAGTGTTCTCGCTGCATGTGGGAACAACCTGACGCCTGAGGGGATCGTCCGGATCGTCCGGGTCGATCAGGTTCAGGTAGTGGTCCGTGATGCGCAGGGGCACGCTGAGAGGACCTTCCTTCCAGGAAAGCTCCTGCGCTGTGAGTCTGATGTGCTTCTGCAGTTCTTCAAGGCTTGTTATGCTCATGTTCAAAAAATAAGGCTGTCGCGGAAGCAACAGCCTTTTCACGGTTTCGGCGTTTCTCAGCCGTTGACTCTCTCAAGGTACTCCTTGGTTTCGGTGTTGACCCTGATCTTCTCACCCTGCTTGATGAAGATGGGAACCCTTACCCTGAGTCCGGTCTCTGTCGTGACGAACTTTGTTGCACCCTGGACTGTATCGCCCTTGATGGCTTCCTCGGCCTCTGCAACGAGGTAGACGACCTTTGACGGAATCTGGATGTCAAGGATCTCGTCGTTGTAGACGGTGCATCTGTACGTCTCTCCGTCCTTCATGAGAAGCTCATAGCCCTCGAAGTTGGCCATGGGGACCTCGATCTGGTCATAAGTGTCGACGTTCATCATGTGGAAGTTCTCGCCGTCGTTGTACATGTACTGATAGTCCATCATCTCGACGTTGATGTCTTCTACGCTGTCCTGGCTCTTGATTGTCTCCTGGAGGACCTGTCCGGTCGAGGGGCTCTTGAGCTTGAGCCTGACGAATGCGGAACCCTTTCCGGGGTTGACGAACTCACGTTCAACGCAGATGAACGGCTGACCTTTGATCAGAAGTGCTGTACCTTTGTCGATCTGTCCAGCTTTAATCATAATGAATCACCTCTTATTCAATTCACAGTATTCAGATATTATAGCGGTGGCTATATTACCATTATTGCGTGTCTTTGTTCAAGATATCGGCTCACAGCATGCGGGAGAAGGGGAACAGCAGGACATCGTCTATGTCGCGGGCACCTGTTTCCGCCATAAGCAGCCGGTCGAGCCCGATGGCTACGCCCGAGCACTTGGGAAGCATTCCCAGAACCTCGCAGAAGGAATCGTCGACATCCGGGATTGTCTTGCCGTTGTCACGCCTGAGTTCCAGGAGCTTCTGGTACTCGCGACGGTAATAGTCGGCGGCAATTTCCGGATCGGTCTCCTCCAGATAGCAGTTGGCCACCTCGATTCCGTTGATGTACAGTTCCCAGCGGCGCCTGTAGTTTCCCTGCGCCTTTGCCAGGCACTCGATCTGCCTGGGGTAGTCGGTCAGGCACACGGGGTGGTCCTTGGAGATTGCCGTTTCAACGAAATTGATGAAGATGCGGTTGAAGGTATCGTCCCACGGCTCCGGACCCGGGATGGGAAGGCCGAGTCTGTCAGCAGCTGCCCTGAGATCCCTGGGATTCTGCAGTGTATCCAGATCGATTCCGGCGTATTTCTCCACCGCATCATGTACCGTCATGATCTCGAAATCCGCGGTTACGCTTTCCGGGCAGCCTTCCAGTGCGGTCGCGCGGATCATGTCCTGCGTCAGGCCTATGGAGTCCTTCTCGTCATAGCCCACGGTGTAGTACTCCAGCATGGTGAACTCGGGGTTGTGGACAGTGCCCAGCTGCTCGCAGTTGCGGAAGCACTTGGAGATTTCGAAAACAGAACCGCTTCCGTCGGCCAGAAGCTTCTTGATGAAGATTTCCGGTGACGGGATCATGTACATCTCGCGGCTGGATGCGAATTCATTGACGAACCATGTGCCGAAATTGTCTATGGTGGCTTCCGGAATCAGGTCCGGAGAGAGCGTGGGAGTCTCGACCTCCAGGTAGTTCCTGTCGGTGAAGTAGGCTCTTATGTCGGAATACAGGCGGCTTCTGGCCTGTGCTGCCTTTATGTTCATGGCTACATGATAGCGTCTGTCTCCAAAGTTGAAAAGCACGGTGCTTCAATGTATAATTCCCAGCATGAATTCCTACAACACCACAGATGCCATCTACGCACTTGCCACGGCATGGGCAAAAAGCGCCATAGCGGTCGTCCGCATAAGCGGGGAAGGCTGCGTGGAGATGCTTTCCAAGGCAGTGAGGAGCCGTAAGGACATCCGGAAGCTGGAAGGCGGCAGGATACTGTACTGCACGCTGGTGGATCCTGCCGACGGACGTGAGGTGGACGATGTGGTTGTTACCGTGTACCGGGACGGTCACGGATACACGGGTGAGGAGGCTGCAGAGATCTCCTGCCACGGCGGACTTCAGGTGGTGAAATCGGTTCTTGAGCTCATGGCATCCCTTGGGTTCAGGCAGGCTCTTCCCGGTGAATTCACGCTCAGGGCATTCCTGCACGGCAAGATGGACCTCACGCGGGCCGAGGCCGTGAACGAGCTGATAAACGCCCAGGGCAGAGTCGGGAAGACAATGGCCCTCAACAGGCTCAATGGTGCGCTTTTCAAGCGTATC
>Ga0310696_10010162_pt1 | contig 10848 bp, 8 predicted proteins | sample AusTroGonzalo_MG_4_FD_203885 | JGI IMG/M metagenome (GOLD analysis project Ga0310696, IMG submission 203885) | Bovine rumen microbial communities from tropical cattle in Woodstock, Queensland, Australia - Gonzalo_02 (v2) (version 2) | ecosystem: Host-associated > Mammals > Digestive system >... | reverse complement strand
GTGGATATCGGTCATAACGTTAGCTTCCTCAGATGGAGGAAATTTGTCGGCTATCTTGCGGATAGCTCTCTCGATTTGCTGGAATGTCAGTTCGGTTGTATTCATCTTCAAATTATTATTAATCCGCGACAAAAGTATAAAAAAACTTTTGTAATTGCAAAAGATTACGATTATTTTTGCGAAAAATCCGCTTTTTCGCTTGTTTTATTAGTGAGTTTTTCGTACCTTTGCAAAGTGTAATGCCTACTTGACAATTTAATGAGTAATAAGATATCGCATTCGGGAGTAATACAAAGTATTAAGGATGGCTGCATCAAGGTGCAGATTGTCCAGACATCGGCTTGCGCGGCATGTAAGGTGGCAAGTCATTGCAATGCGGCAGAATCGAAGGTTAAGATAGTAGATGTGTTACGCAACGACACCAAAGGTTTTGAGGTAGGGCAGCAGGTTGTGGTATGGGCATCGAAGGATGTGGCCAATCAGGCATTACTGTTGGGCTTCGGAGTTCCGTTCTTGTTGTTGGTATGTGTGCTGATGATAGCCCTGAAGCTAACGGGTAGCGAAGGCGTTGCAGCCCTTGCAGCCATAGGCTCGCTGGTGCCATATTATGTGGCGCTGTGGCTGATGCGAGACAGAATACAACAGCGCATATCGTTTAATTTAGAGAATTAATAAAGTTTAGTAACTAAAACAAATACAGGTAATTATGGATTATATCTTGATTGCAGTAATCGTGCTTGGAGCCATCGGACTGATAGCTGCCATTGTGCTGTTTGCAGCCTCCAAGAAGTTTGCTGTCTATGAGGATCCACGTATTGCTCAGGTGGGCGAACTGCTGCCTGGAGCCAACTGTGGTGGATGCGGATATCCTGGTTGTAGCGGTATGGCCGATGCGCTTGTGAAAGGTGCTGATGCCGGAAGCCTTGACGGACTGATGTGTCCGGTAGGTGGAGCTGAGACTATGGGTAAAGTGGCCGATTTGTTAGGAATGGCTATTGCCAATACCGAGCCTATGGTGGCAGTAGTGAGATGTAACGGAACATGTGAACATCGCGCTAAGATAGCTGAGTATTCTGGACTTCGCACTTGTGCAGCTATGCACGCCTGCGGTGCTGGTGAGACGCTGTGCGGATACGGCTGCTTAGGTTGTGGCGACTGTGTTGCAGCATGCCTGTTTGGTGCCATCAGCATTAATTCCGAGACAGGTATCCCTGAGGTAGACGACGATAAGTGCACATCGTGCGGCGCCTGTGTAAAGGCTTGTCCACGCGGCATTATCGAACTCAGAAAGAAGGGTCCTAAGAACAGAAGAGTATTTGTATCGTGCGTTAATAAGGATAAGGGTCCTGCTGCTATGAAGGCTTGCGCAGTAAGCTGTATAGGATGCGGAAAGTGCGAGAAGGAATGTCCGTTCGGCGCTATCACCGTTGAGAACAATGTGGCTTACATCGACCATCAGAAGTGTCGCTTGTGTCGCAAGTGCGTAGCCGTTTGCCCCAAGAAGGCTATTGTTGCAGTAAACTTTCCTGCTCCAAAGCCAAGCACAACTAACGAAGAAAAGGAGGCCACAGCATGAAGATAAAGACATTTAGCATGGGTGGTATTCACCCAAATGAAAACAAACTGACACATGAGGTGCCTACCATTGTGGCCGAGCTGCCCAAGCAGGCAATATTCCCATTGAGTCAGCATATTGGTGCTCCTGCAAAACCTGTTGTCCAGAAGGGCGACAAGGTAAAGGTGGGCACAATGATAGCCGAGGCTGGCGGATTTGTCTCTGCTCCGATATTCTCATCGGTAAGCGGAACAGTATTCAAGATTGATACCGCCATCGATGCCACAGGCTATCGCAAACCCGTTATCATCATCAATGTTGAGGGCGATGAGTGGGAAGAGAGCATAGACCGCAGCAATAAGCTGGAGGTGGTTGAGACTCATCCTGACCTTACACCCGAGGAGATTGTGAATCGCATAAAGAACGCAGGTGTAGTAGGTATGGGTGGAGCTTGTTTCCCCACATTCATTAAGCTTACGCCTCCGCCAACTGCTAAGGCCGAATGCGTAATAATAAACGCCGTAGAATGTGAGCCTTACATCACAGCCGACTATCGCCTGATGATGGAGCGCTCTGATGAGATACTTGTAGGTTTGGAGCTGCTGATGATTGGCGCTAAGGTTACAAAGGGCTACATCGGCATAGAGACAAACAAGCCTGCAGCCATCGAACTGCTCACAGAGAAGTGCGCCAAGAAATTCAACGGCACAAAATATCAGGTTGAGGTTGTTCCACTGAAGCAGCGCTATCCTCAGGGAGGTGAGAAGCAGCTTGTTGATGCTGTTATCCAGCGTCAGGTTCCTGCTCCACCAGCCATACCTGTTAATGTTGGTGCTATTGTGCAGAACGTGGGTACAGCCTTTGCCGTTTACGAGGCTGTGATGAAGAACAAGCCGCTGTTTGAGCGCTACACCACAGTTACAGGAAAGAAGCTTGCCAACCCAGGCAACTTCCAAGTAAGAATGGGAACACCGATGATTGACCTTATCAATGCCTGTGGCGGTATGCCCGAGGGCGACAATAAGCTGTTGGCAGGCGGACCAATGATGGGTAAGGCTCTCACATCTGTTGAGGTGCCCATATGTAAGGGAACCAACTCGGTTACAATCATCAGCGACGAAGAAGCACGCCGTAAGGAACCACAGCCTTGCATCCGCTGCGCCAAGTGCGTTGGTGTTTGTCCTATGGGCTTGGAGCCATATCTGCTGGCAAAACTCTCGGAGGTAAAGAACTGGGAGCGTGCTGAGAGCGAGGATATAACAAGTTGTATTGAGTGCGGCTCGTGCCATTACACTTGTCCTGCTCATCGCCCGCTGCTCGATAATATCCGTCAGGGCAAAGCAACTGTTATGGGTATCATTCGCGCCCGCGCCGCCAAATAGTCCGCTCGGCTTTGCCGCTTTTACAAAGGCGGAACGCCGACTAAAAGAAATCGTGAAATAGTCAAATAGTAAAATACAACAATGGGAAAGTTAATTGTTTCTTTATCGCCACACGCCCATAGCCGCGATTCGGTAGAGCGCAATATGTATGGTGTCATTATCGCCTTGATGCCTGCTTTGCTCGCTTCATTCTACTTCTTTGGCTTGGGTTCGCTTGTTGTAACAACAACCAGTGTAGGTGCCTGCTGCCTTTTTGAGTGGGCTATCAATAAATATATTCTGAAGAAGAAAGAGAATACGCTGCACGACGGATCGGCCATCATTACTGGTCTGCTGTTGGCGTTCAACCTGCCTTCAAACCTGCCTGTATGGATTGTGCTTATTGGTGCGCTGTTTGCCATCGGTGTTGCAAAGATGACATTCGGAGGTTTGGGTAATAACATCTTTAATCCTGCATTGGTGGGTCGTGCTGCACTGTTGGTAGCTTTCCCTGCACAGATGACCTCATGGCCAAAGATAGGACAGTGGGGAGCATATCTCGATGCCGAGACAGGAGCCACACCGCTTTCTATCATCAACTCAGCCATCCGTCAAGGTGACGTATCGCTGCTCGACGAGTTGCCATCATCAATGGAGCTGTTCCTTGGTTCAACCAATGGTGGTGCAGGAGCTATGGGCGAGATTTGCGGATTGGCACTGCTGTTTGGTCTGGCATTCATGCTCTACAACCGCATCATCACATGGCACATCCCAGCATCTATTCTGGGCACAGTGTTCGTGTTCGCAGGTTTGCTGCATCTGTCAGATTCTGTTTATCCTGATCCTATCTCAGCGCTGTTCACAGGTGGACTGATGCTTGGTGCCATCTTTATGGCTACTGATTACGTTACCAGTCCTATGACTCCGAAGGGTCAGATTATCTATGGTATAGCCATCGGAGTTCTCACAGTTATCATCCGTAACTGGGGTGCTTATCCAGAGGGCGTTTCGTTCGCTATTCTTATCATGAATGCGTTCACTCCGCTCATTAATAATTATGTTAAGCCCAAGCGCTTTGGTGAAACTTCGAAGTAATTTAAAAATGTAGAAATGTAAAAATGCAAGAATTATGAAGAAGTTAGAATCATCATTACTAAATATGGTGCTGGTACTTACATCGGTAGCAGTAATCATGGGTGGTGTACTTGCTTTTGTAAACCACCTTACCGAGGGCCCGATTGCCGATCAGAAAGCAAAGGCGCTGGCTGATGGAATCAAGAAGGTTATGGTGTGCGACAACCTTAGTGTTTCGGCCACTGATACCGTTCGTCAGCACGATGCCAAGGGCAAGGAAGTAATATACATCATCTATCAGACAAAGGATGCCAAAGGAAACAAGCTGGGTGTTGCTGTAGAGAGCACAACAGGCGGTTTTGGTGGCGATCTTAAGGTGCTGGTAGGTTTCGACCCCGAGGGCACAATCTTAGGCTACACACTGCTTGAGCACGCTGAGACTCCAGGACTTGGAGCCAAAGCCGACAAGTGGTTCCAGAAGGGCGGAAAGGGCGACATCATCGGTAAGTCGCCATCCGATCCTCTCACTGTTTCGAAGGACGGCGGACAGGTTGACGCTATCACAGCTTCTACCATTACAAGTCGCGCATTCCTGCTTGCTGTAAACAATGCTTATAATGCTTACATGGGCGGAAGTGCTGATGCACATAGCGGTGCTAGTACGCCAGTTAAGAATTAAGATTTAAGAATTAAGAGATATATGAACGCGATACAGATTATAAAAAATGGCATTGTAAAGGAGAACCCAACGTTCGTCCTGATGCTTGGTATGTGTCCAACTCTGGCCACAACCACATCCGCTATGAATGGTATGTCGATGGGACTTGCCACAATGGCGGTTCTTATCTGCACCAATTTGGTTATCAGCTGCTTGAAGTCGGTAACTCCCGATAAGGTTCGCATCCCAGTATTCATTGTGGTTATTGCAGCCTTTGTAACAATCCTCCAGATGGTAATCAAGGCTTATCTGCCTGATGTTGATGCATCGCTGGGATTGTTCATTCCGCTGATTGTAGTAAACTGTATTATCTTGGGTAGAGCCGAAGCTTTTGCTGCTAAGAACTCGCCCATAGCCTCTCTGTTTGATGGAATAGGTATCGGACTCGGATTTACCTTGGGTCTAACCCTTCTTGGTATGTGCCGCGAGCTGCTCGGCTCAGGTTCAATCTTTGGATTAACCCTGCTGCCCGAGACATTCAACATTCTGTTGTTTGTCCTCCCTCCAGGAGCATTCATCACACTCGGGTTTCTTATCGCCATAGTTAATAAGATAAAGAAATAATTATGGAATACATTCTTATATTTATCAGCGCCATATTTGTGAACAACATCGTGTTGTCGCAGTTCTTGGGCATTTGTCCGTTCCTTGGCGTATCGAAGAAGATTGACACCTCGCTAGGTATGTCGGCTGCTGTAGCCTTTGTGCTTACACTTGCCACCATCGTTACCTGGCTGGTACAGAAATATGTTCTCGACGCATTCGGCTTGCAGTATCTGCAGACTATCGCCTTTATTCTGGTAATAGCATCGCTGGTACAGCTTGTAGAGATTGTGCTCAAGAAGGTATCGCCTGCGCTTTATCAGGCGTTAGGCATCTTCCTGCCACTTATCACCACCAACTGTGCCGTGCTAGGTGTTGCCATTCTGGTAATCCAGAAAGACTACAACCTGCTGCAGAGTGTGGTTTACGCCTTCTCTACAGCCATCGGTTTCGGCTTGGCACTCACCGTGTTTGCTGGCATGCGCGAGCAGCTCGAACTTGTAAAGATTCCAAAGGGCATGCAGGGAATGGCCATCGTAATGCTCTCGGCAGGACTGCTGAGCTTAGCGTTCATGGGCTTCTCGGGTGTTGACGGAGGATTGAAGAATTTATTTGGATTATGAAAATAGGAGATAAAGTAAGATTCCTGAGCGAAGTAGGCGGCGGAAAGGTTGCCGGCTTTCAGGGAAAGAACATCGTACTGGTTGAAGACGAAGACGGATTCCAGATGCCGATGCTTATAAACGAGGTTGTGGTAGTAGGCGAGGAGAGCTACGAGACAACCCGTATGGTTGAGATTAAGAACCAGGCACGTCAGGCAGCTGAGGATGAGGAAGAACCCGAGATAGAACCCGCCGATCGTCCGATTACTTTTAAAGCTAAACCCGAAGAGCGTAAAGGTGGCGACAAGCTTAGTGCTTTTCTCGCTTTTGTGCCAATGGAGATTAAGGAACTGTCGCAGAGCCGTTTCGAGACCTATCTGGTAAACGATTCAAACTACTATCTGCGCTATGTGTATATGACTGCCGAGGGTAGTGCCTGGAAGCTTCGTGCCGAGGGTGAGATTGAGCCTAACTGCAAGGAGTTTATCGAGGAGTTCGGCCGTGAGGATCTGAACGATCTTGAGCACTGCTGCATTCAGCTCATTGCATATAAGCGCGACAAGCATTATCTGCTCAAGACTCCTGTAAATGCCCAAGTGCGTGTTGATACCGTTAAGTTCTACAAGCTTCACGCCTTCCGCGAGAACGACTTCTTCGAGCAGCCCGCACTTATCTACACACTTATTGAAAACGACGTTCAAAAAGTAAAGCTATGAAATACGGATTTGTAAACGTTGCAGCAGCTGTTCCCACGGTTAAGGTGGCCGATGTGGAATATAATGTTCAGCAGATTGAGACTTTGATAGCTCAGGCCGAGGATCGTGGAGTTGAGATTATCGTTTTTCCAGAGCTCTGCATCACAGGCTATTCGTGTCAGGATTTGTTTAAGGAACAGCTTCTTCTAGACCACGCTGAAGAGGGTGTTGTAAAGCTGCTGGACTTTACCCGCAAGCTTAACACTATTGTTATAGTTGGTCTGCCTGTTGTGGTAAACGGCCTGCTGTATAACTGCGCTGCCGTTCTGCAGAGCGGAACACTGTTGGGCATTGTGCCTAAGGTATATCTGCCCAATTACGGCGAGTTCTACGAGAAGCGCTGGTTTGCTTCGTCGCAGGACCTGAACCCAACCGAAATCTATTTCGCAGGCAGCCCTGTTAAGGTGTCAGCCGAGCCACAGGTATTTGTAACCCGCGATGGCGTTAAGTTCGGCGTTGAAATCTGCGAGGATGTATGGGCACCCACACCGCCAAGTAACAATCTTGCACTTGCTGGAGCCGATATCATCTTCAATCTCTCTGCCAGCGACGAGCTTATCGGAAAGCATGCCTACCTCAAGTCGCTTCTTGCTCAGCAGAGTGCCCGCATGATTAGCGGATACGTATATTCAAGCTGCGGTTTCGGAGAGTCTACTCAGGATGTTGTATATGGCGGAAATGCCATCATCTTCGAGAACGGACGATTGCTTGAAGAGGGTGATCGTTTCTCTCTGCAGCCACAACTCAAGATGTGCCAGATTGACATCGAGTCGCTGCATGTTGAGCGCCGCACCAACACCACATTCATCAATGCACAGCGTGGCGCACATGCCAACGAGATAGTCTGCAAGCAGACAGCCCAGCGAGAGTTCAAACTCACTCGCAACATCGATCCTTATCCCTTCATTCCTAAGAGCGAGAATATGCAGGCATCGTGCGAGGAGATTCTCAACATACAGGTTATGGGATTGGTAAAGCGCCTGTATCATATCAATGGTAAGAAGGCTGTTATCGGCATCAGCGGCGGACTGGATTCTACACTCGCTCTGCTTGTTGCCGTTAAGGCGTTCGACAAGCTCGGTCTCGACCGCAAGGGCATCGTGGGCATCACAATGCCAGGATTTGGAACCACCGATCGTACCTATAACAACGCTCTGAAGCTGATGGAGACACTTGGTGTTACCATCCGCGAGATTAGTATCGCCAAGGCTGTTACCCAGCATTTTGCCGATATCAATCATGATGCTGCTGTTCACGATATAACCTACGAGAATTCTCAGGCTCGCGAGCGCACACAGATTCTTATGGATGTGGCAAACAAGGAGAACGCCATCGTTGTGGGTACAGGCGACCTCTCGGAGCTTGCCCTCGGATGGGCCACATATAATGGCGACCACATGTCGATGTATGGTGTCAACGCTGGAGTGCCCAAGACTCTCATCCGCTACTTAGTAAGCTATGTGGCTGGCGAGATGGCAACTGAGACTCTGCTCGATATTGTTGACACACCTATTTCGCCAGAGCTTATCCCTGCTGACGAACAGGGTAACATAAAGCAGAAGACCGAAGACCTTGTGGGCCCATATGAGCTACACGATTTCTTTATCTATTACTTCCTGCGTTATGGCTTCAGTCCTAAGAAGATATTCCTCCTTGCCAAGCGTGCCTTCTGCACACCAAGCGATGGTAATGATGCACTCTACGACGAGGAGACCGTAAAGAAATGGCTCACCACATTCTGCCGCCGATTCTTCAATCAGCAGTTCAAGCGTTCTTGCTTGCCTGATGGTCCTAAGGTGGGAAGTGTAAGTCTCTCGCCACGAGGCGACTGGCGAATGCCAAGCGATGCATCATCCGCCCTTTGGCTTAAGGAATGCGAGAACCTATAAAAATAGAAATGAGTTAGCTAAACGCTAACTCATTATCTTTTAGTTCTATATGTATTGTGTCGCCTGGTTTCAGGTCGCCATTAACTATCAGGTCGCTTATTCCGTCTTCCAGATAGTTCTGTATGGCTCGCTTCAGCGGGCGTGCGCCAAACTGAACATCGTAGCCCTTTGATGCCACAAACTCCTTAGCCTCGTCGCTCAGGTCGATGTGATAACCTATCTGTTCAATGCGGTTATACAGTCCCTTCAGCTCTACATCTATGATGCGCTTAATGGCATCCAAATCAAGCTGGTCGAAGGTGATAATCTCATCCAGTCGGTTCAGGAACTCAGGCGAGAACTGCTTCGATAGAGCCTTCTGCACAATGTCGCGCGCGTTCTTCTTATCCTTGTCGTTAAGCATCAGTCCTGTTGTTGAGCCAGCACCGAATCCCACACCGCGACCAAAGTCCTTAAGCTGGCGTGTTCCTGCGTTAGATGTCATTATTATCACAGTGTTGCGGAAGTCAACAAGTCGTCCGTTTCCATCAGTCATACGTCCCTCGTCCAATACCTGCAGCAACAGGTTGAACACATTGCTGTGAGCCTTCTCAATCTCGTCGAGCAGAACAATAGAGTAGGGATGACGGCGCACACGTTCTGTAAGCTGTCCGCCCTCGCCGTAACCTACGTATCCTGGAGGCGCACCAATCAGTCGCGAAGTATTGAAGCTCTCAGTATATTCGCTCATGTCGATACGAATCAGAGCGTCGCTGCTGCCGAACATAAACTCGGCCAGTTTCTTGGCCAGATAAGTTTTACCCACACCAGTAGGACCAAGGAACATGAACACGCCTATTGGGTGGTTAGGCTCTTTCAGTCCAACGCGGTTACGCTGGATGGCCTTTACCATCTTGTCGATAGCGGCATCCTGAGCGATAACGTTGTTCTTCAGCTCTACGGCCATACCTTTCAGTCGGATGCCTTCCTGCTCTGCCATACGCTGAGCGGGCACGCCTGTCATCATCGATACCACCTCAGCCACCTGATCGGCATCTACCACCTGTGGAGCCTCGTTCTCGCCGTTAGCCCACTTCTCGTTGAGTTCCTGCAGATCTCTCTCCAGCTGAACCTGACGGTCGCGATAGCCAGCAGCCAGTTCGTAGTTCTGGTTCTTTACAGCCTGACTCTTCTTTTCCTTCACCTCGTTCAGCTCCTGCTCCTTCTCAACAATCTCTGGTGGAACCTTGGCATTACCCAAGTGAACCTTCGAGCCAGTCTCATCAAGAGCGTCGATTGCCTTGTCTGGCATAAAGCGGTCGGTAACATAGCGGTCTGTCAATTTGACACAAGCCGCCAGAGCCTCGTCGGTATATGTCACATGGTGATGCTGCTCGTAGCGATCCTTGATGTTATGCAGAATCTGCAGAGTCTCCTCGTTTGTAGTAGGCTCAACCTGCACCTTCTGGAATCGGCGCTCAAGAGCTCCGTCTTTCTCAATGCTCTCGCGATATTCGTCCAGCGTTGTAGCTCCGATGCACTGTATTGTGCCTCGTGCCAATGCTGGCTTCATTATGTTTGCAGCATCCATCGAACCTGGTGTAGCACCAGCACCTATGATGGTGTGAATCTCGTCGATAAACACTATAATGTCAGGATTACTCTCCAGCTCCTTCATCAGAGCCTTCAGGCGCTCCTCAAACTGTCCGCGATATTTTGTACCTGCCACAACGCCTGTCATGTCGAGGGTATAGATGCGCTTACCAAACAGCATCGGACTTGTGTGGCGCTTCTCAATCAGCTGTGCCAATCCCTCTACTATTGCGCTCTTACCCACACCTGGTTCACCTATTAATATAGGGTTGTTTTTCTTTCTGCGACCAAGAATCTCGATTATTCTCTGAATCTCGCGATCGCGACCTACACATGGGTCGAGTTTACCCTCGGCAGCAGCCTTTGTAAGGTCGGTGCCGAAGCTGTCGAGCACAGGAGTTTTCGATGCCGTCTTCTTCTGTGCAGTAGTGGTGTTAGGCTGATTGTTTGCAGCCCCCTTATTGCCAGTCTGCTCGTATTCCTCCTCGTAGTCGTCGGGCAGTCCGATACCGTTGCTCACGTTCGAATTCTGCGGAGTAAACAGCATCGATCTGGCGTCGTCGTACGTCATATTATTCATTTCTAACACTTCTTTAGCCCCGTTGTTGGCGATATCGTGCAGTATTGCCAACAGCAGGTGCTGTTCGTCTATTTTTGCGGCTCTCTGTATTCTGGCTTCCAGCACAGCCAGCTTCAGCACGTTGCTGGCTTTCTCGTTCAGCACCAGGTCGGTGGTGTGAATAGGTTCTCCTATCTCGTCTTCACGTACTCTCTGTTCC